>Ga0182024_10012998_pt1 | contig 16360 bp, 13 predicted proteins | sample P32metaG_FD_120480 | JGI IMG/M metagenome (GOLD analysis project Ga0182024, IMG submission 120480) | Permafrost microbial communities from Stordalen Mire, Sweden - P3-2 metaG (Illumina Assembly) | ecosystem: Environmental > Terrestrial > Soil > Wetlands > Permafrost | place: Sweden: Stordalen... | reverse complement strand
GCGCCGCAGCCGGCGTCGCGGCCAGCGTCGTTCAGCGATCGGATAGCCGCTATCGCGGAGCTCGGTGCCGCGACGCTCGCCGCGGAGCAATGCGCGATCGCGTTTCAATCTGGCGCGGCGGGCACCGACGAAGTGGCGTACTCGCCGCGCGAAGATTCGCGATGGGACGGGACGCTGAACGCTCTGCTCGACGCACTCGCGAATCGCGTCAGTGACGCCGTTGCGGCGGGCGGGCGGAAGCGAACGCGCGGCTTGCCGGGTCCAATCGAATCGCTCGAAAGGATCGTACTGACCGAGGATCAAATCGGCGCAATCGCGCGGGCCGGAAAAATCAGTGACGCGCACCAGCTGGCTGCGTCGGCGTTCACGGACGGCGCGAGCGCGGTGCGAATTGCGATAGTCGCGCGGGCGGATCGCCCCCGCGGTGATCTGGACGCATCGCTGGAGCTTATGGCGCGCGCCGCCTTTAGCGAAATCGCACTGGCTGCCGCGCGTGCGTCGCTTGAGTTCTGGCGCACGCATGGCGCTGAGAGCGGCCGCCAGGCCGTCGGCGTCAGGCGCGAACTGGTACAAGAGCGGGCGGCGACCGATTACCTGGATGAGGCGGTTGCCGTAGCGCGGCGTGCGCGGCCGCTCGAGCGGTTCGGCCGCTTTGGCCAGCTCGTCGCGGGCGGCGCCGGCTTCGAGCAATGGGTGGTTGCGGTCGATGACAGCGGCTCATTCATCGTGGCCGCGTCGTCGTCCGGCCACAAACAATTCGATTTGGGTGAGAACAGCGCACTGGCGGAAAGTTTCCGGCGCCATATCGTGATTGCCCGCTGGCGCGATCGCGAAGAAGACCCGGTCGATCGCGCGAAGAAATATTTCGAAGACAAAATGTTCGGTGCTCCCTACGTGTGTATTCCATTTGAGGCCGGTGCGATCGCGCTGGCGTCGCGCGACGCACGCGCATCCGCGGCCAAGGCAGAGGCGATCGTCGAACGGCTGGCTCCATTCGCGACCAACTGGCTATTGGAGCGGGATGCGTCGCGGCGGAGCCGGCTGGTGCGTCAGCTTGCGCTCAGAATGTTTGCCGCGATCGACGAGGAGCGCGCCAGGATCGCGCGCGACCTGCACGACGATCAGGCGCAGTTGCTGGCGGCGGCGAAAATCGCGCTCGACGGCCCGCGCGACGCGGCGCGTTCGATCTTCAAGCAGGTCGAAGAGGATCTGCGCCGCAAGACCCGCGAACTTCGTCCGACCACTCTTGGAAATGCCTCGCTCGACGAAGCGATCGAGCGCGAGCTCGCGCGCCTTACCAGCGCGGGAGTGAAGGCGAACCTTGTCCATCTGACTCATGAGGACTCTGCGGAAAAAATTTCCCGCCCGGCGCAACAACTATGCTTCCAGGTCGTTCGCGAGGTGCTCTCCAACGTGATTCGCCATGCGCGCGCGAAGTCCGTCCAGGTCACGATCGGAAGCAGCGGCGGCGCCGTGCGCGTCTCGGTTACCGACGACGGCCGCGGTATCGGCACCGGCCAGAGCGAAGGCACCGGTTTGACCGGCGTGAGGGAGCGGCTTGAGTTGATGGGCGGGAGCTTGACGCTGGAATCGCGCACCGGCCGAACGACGGTCGTCGCCGAAATTCCGGAGTCCGCCTGATGGAAAATCACGGACAAATTCGCGTGCTGCTCGCCGATGACCATCGGATCATGCGCGAGGCACTACGGTTGGTGCTCGCCACGGAATGCGAGATCGTGGCGGAAGCGTCCGACGGGGAACAGGCCGTCGCGATTGCCGCGCAACTGAAACCGCATGTGGTCGTGATGGACATCGGGATGCCGGGAATCGGGGGAATCTCGGCGGCGCGCCGAATCGCCAAAGAAGCACCGGCCTGCAAAGTGGTGATGCTAAGTCAGTACGACGACGAAGAATACGTGCTCGAGGCGCTCGGCGATGCGGGCGCCGCGGGCTACGTGGTCAAGACCGACGCGGCGGCCGAGTTAGTGAGTGCGGTGCGTGCGGTTCATTCGGGGCGCCGCTACCTGAGCCCGACCATCGCGCCGATCGTGCTCGCGCAGCTGCGCAACGGTGCGCCTGCGAAAGCGTCGCGCGCTGCGACTCCCACCCGGCGCGAGCGCGAAGTGCTCAAGCTCATCGGCGAGGGCGCGACGACCAAGGAAGTCGCGCAACGACTCGGCATCAGCGTGAAGACTGCGCAGGTGCATCGCGACAACCTCAAGCAAAAGCTCGAGCTGCGCTCGACCGCGGCGATAGTGCGATACGCGATCAAGCACAAGCTGATTCGCATCGACTGAAGTAGGCTTTTCCGCAACCCCAAAAGACCAACAGACCGGTTCCCCTTCCCACTATGGGAAGGGATTGGGGGTTAGGTTGCACGCGTCGCGCAGCATCAGCCGGGTAAAATCTGTTCTCGACGTGACATAAACTCCACTTTTAGACTTGGCTAACGTGACATCTTGATGCTGGCTGCGGGATAGTCTCATCCTGATGGAATCTGAGAACGGGGGAGGGCGTCGAGCGAGCGCGCGACGCTGGTTCGAACTCGAGCCGCTCGCACCCGATCGCCTCGAGCTGCAAACGTCGCCGCGCGTCTCGACCGTCGCCAGCTACGTATTCACTCGCGCGGCCGAGCGCTCGTGGGAAGTCCTGAATCAGCATCTCGAGGAATCGCAAGGCGGAGCGTTCTGGATCGGCGGCCCGGCGGGATGCGGCAAGACGCATTTCCTTGACTACGTGATCGCACTGCAGAGGCAGGCCGGCGCGCTCGACGCCCAAAACGCGCGGCGGCTGGTTTGCGGCCTCGAGCTGGCTGGGCGGATCACCGGCGCCGAAATTGAGATGTTCCTGCTGAGCGTCCTGGCGGAACAAATCGGCGGCGACCAGCGCTCGGGCGATCTTTTCCGGCAACTGCGCGGCGCGGCCGCGTTGAATGTTGCGTTGGAGACCGCACGGCGAACGGGAATCAATGCGGTGACCGTCGCGATCGATTTTGGAACGTCGCAGTGCGAGGCCTCGGCGGATTTTTTCGCGATGCTGGCCCAGGTTGCCGCGGCCTTCCGCCAGGTCAAGTTCACGGTGATCGCGGCCAGCCGCGCGACGGCTCCGGATGCGACGCGTCCGCTCCTGGTCGCGCCGCATGACCCGAACGAGGAAACGACCATTGCGGTCCGCCGCGCACGCCGGCTTTTGGAGGACACCGAACTCGATGCCGACCACGCGTACGCTGGAATAGATACCGCCGGATTAGCGCCCGATGCGATCTTTCCGTTCCATCCGACGGCACTCAAGGCACTTCGAACAATCGCCAATCGTCCAATTTCGGATGGCGCGCGCACGGATCGCGCCGCGATCGTAGGCCTGTCCCGGTTGGCGCGTGAGGTATTGGCGTCGTCGTTAGGCGGTGGCGAATTGCCCGCGCGGCTGATCTATCCGCCGGACCTGACGATGAACGCGGAGATCTCAAAGCTGCTCAAGATTCTCCTGCCTGAATCCGGACGCGTCGCGTGGAAGATTGCGCGCGACAGGATCGCCGGTCTGGATTCGTACGAGAAAGACCTCGCGCGCGAAATAGTCGATTCGCTGATCGTGGAGAATGTGTGCGGCGCGACCGGATCGCTGCCGATCGAGGAACTGAAGTCGCTATTGCCGATGGTCGCTTACAGCGCGACCGCGAATGCGCCGGCTGCCCCGGCCGTCCGCGACTTGTTGCGCCGGCTGGAGGTCTCGACTGGCGGCGTAATCCGTCTGGAGACCGATGCTGCCCGGTTCGATCCCGCCGCCGCTGGAGCGCCTGAGCTTGCGGCGTTCAACGCGGCGCTCATGCTCGCGCGGGGATTCGATCCAAGGCTTACGATTGCGCGCGATCGCGAGAGTCTCGACGCGCGCCTGAATCGACTCGACAGCTCGATGGCGCTTGCAGTCGAAGGCGCGGTGCGCACGCGCGAGGTGCTTGCGTCGGCACTGAGAGAGGCGAACCTCGAAATGCCCGGGGCGAACAGCGCGGCGATCGCAGACTATATCGCGCTGGCCGAATCGGGCGCCGCTGCGATGCTCGAGGCGGCTGCGGATCCAGCTTACCTGGCCTCGGCAATCCAGGTCGCCGGTGCATACGAAATCCTGGCCGCCGCGGCCGAATCCATCCCGCGGATGCGTGCGATGCGCGAGTACCTGGCGGCGACCGGCTTGCGCGCCGCGCCGGACGAAGCCGGAACCAGGGAAAACGCATGGCAACAATCGGCGATCACTTCGCTGGAGACCGAGTGCGAACTGCTTCGAGTCGAGCTTGGGCCGCGCGTCCTGACGGGTCCGCCGCGCAGTCTCGACGCGTTGGACGCCCGCTTTCAGAAATTCAAATGGACCTATGTGCAGTGCTACCTGAGCGCGCACGCGCGATGGCTTGAGAAGATGGAGCGGCTCGCGCTGGTGACGGGTGACGCGCGACGCTACTTCGACGCGCTCGCGCGGCTCAACGCGATCGCCGCGCTGGGGCGGCCCGAAGGCGCGCACCTTGGCGCGCGGGTCGCGGACGCGAGCGCGCGCGTCGTGCGATGCGAACTGGGAGAGGCGATTGCGCCCGGGACGATGCCGCGATGTTCGAGTTGCGGGTTTCAGCTTGGCGCGTCGTCACCGCGGGCGGAAATCGAAGATGCGATGGAAGGGATTCGCCGCGCGCTCGAGATCAAGCTTGCGGCATTGTCGCAAAATATGATCGCCCGGCTGATTCGCAATCACGACCGGGAGCATCGCCTCGAAGGATTTCTGAAAATCACGCAGGCCGCACAGACCGACGCGCTGGTCCGCGTGCTCGACGAAAAACTCGCGCGATACCTGGCGCAGGTGCTCGAAGAGTAGCGTTGATAGATCCTAACCTCTCCTCGGACAAGGAGAGGTTGGGGCAGCGACCGGAACGCCTAACGCGCGGGGGTCGTGCGCTGCTTCTTCGGCTGGCCGGGGGGAAACGCGCTCGCGCGTTTGTGGCGCGGGCGGACGTTGAGACGATCGAGCTGACGGAAGTAGGCATCGCGCACGATCTCGAGGCCCCACAGCAGCGTCAGGCCCAGCGCGCGTCCGACTCCGCCAGCTACTTCCAATATCAGAGGAAAGCCGCGCAACGGCTCAATCCGAACGTCTACCGGCGCTTTTTCTTGAGTGGTTTCCATCTACCTTCAGAGTAAGTTGCCAGGCGCCCGCATGCAATACGTCGCGAGCGCCTGGCAGCATTGTCGATACTACGGCGACGCGGATGCAGCGGGTGCGGGAGTTGGTGCGCTCTCACCTGCCCCGATAACCGTGACTTTTACGTCGTCGAATTCCGCTTGCGAATCGTCGCGCGCCCATACCCCGACTCGGCCTTTGGCGATCTTGCTGTCGTCGAAATCGAAGATCATCTTGTCATCGTCGTAACACATGAAGTGCCCACCCTGTGCCACTACCTTGAGGCGGTACCAGGTGTCCTTGTCAGTCGGCACGACGCTCTGCTTCAGGTTGACGAGCTGCCCGTCGGTCATGCGCGAAAGCGCAAAGTAGTCGCTGGGGCATCCGGCGGCAAGCAGGTAGAAGTTTTTTTCATCGACGTAGCGGAAGATGAGGCCGCCGGAACAATCGAATCGCCCGCCTGCGGATTTGAACTGCGCTTCGAGAGTAAAATCGGAATACTCAGTCGGATCGGTTTCAATTGCCATTGGATAATACTCGAGCGCGCTCGTCAGCGACTTGAGCAGACGCCCGGCGGGCAACCCGAAGGTATTTGGTTTGCTGGGCGCGCTGGGATCGGCGATCACCTGCCAGTCGCCTTCGATCGCTTTCCACCCCGCCGGCACTTCGCCCGCCTTATCCTGATCGAAATTCCACACATGAACTTCAGGCGTCGGCGTAGGCGTCGGCGTCATGGTTTCAGTGGGCGTCTCCACGGCCTTTTTTTTCTTTCCCTTCGAATAAGCGGCCGGGCTGATGATGAGCACCGTCATTACCACGCCCGCTGCAACGACTGCGGCGCTTCGCAGCCATGAATTTTGCGTCTTCATCTATCCTCTCTCTGCCCCGATGAGCTGAAGCATTCTCGTTTCCAGTTGTAGTGGAGCGACAATCGAATCGGCGCGAGTTTCGCCAATGAGTGCCGTCGCTGTCAAGTTATTGATGAACGCGCAGTCGCCGGAGCGCTCGAATGCATAAGCAAGATGAGCGTCGCGCCGAATAGCCAGTCGATTCTTAGTTTCGCTTTTTCTTCGTTACTGACTAATCGCGCCAATAGTCAGTTTATTATATCTGAAGACGCCGAATTGCTTGACTATAGTGGAACAGAGTGGGATGTTGTGGGACCTTGGGGAGGGAGCACGGTGTTTAGTGGTCGGTTCGACCATTCGATCGATGAAAAAGGCCGGGTAAGTATCCCGGCCCGTTTTCGCGAAATTTTGCAGCGCGAGAATCACGATCGCCTTTATATCACGAATTTCCCATACGACGGAGAGCGATGCCTGGCGCTGTATCCGCCCAGTCAGTGGGACAAGCTCAACGCGCAGCTGCAGAACATGCCGCGATTCGATCCCCAGGTGCAGGCGTTCGAGACGATGTTCATCGGCGGCGCGCATGAGGTGCCCGTCGATCGCCAGGGACGGATTCTGATTCCGACGAATCTCCGCGATTACGCGCGGCTCGATCGCGAGGTGACGTTCTCGGCGCGACGCGATCATTTTCAACTTTGGGACAAGCAGATCCTCGGCAAGGTTTTGAAGGCCACCGAGGAAAAGATAACCGACCCGGAATTTTTCACGAAGCTTGGTCTGTGACGGACGATGAATCTGGCGGTGATACTCGAAGACGACGCGACGGACCGGAGGCATGTGCCGGTGATGGTGGAGGAGGTGCGCGGGCTGCTGTCCGCGCACGGTCCGCTCGCGTTCGTCGACGTGACTGTTGGGACGGGTGGGCATGCGGAGGCGATGCTACGCGCCACCAAGGCGCGGATGCTCGGGCTGGATCGCGACGCGGCGGCGCTAGCCGTCGCGCGCGACCGGCTGGTGGAGTTCGGCGATCGCGTCGTGCTCGAGCGCGCGGACTTTGGCGAAATCGCGGCCGTCATGAAGCAGCATCACTTCGACGGTGCGGACGCGATACTCGCCGACCTGGGCATGAGCAGCTACGCACTCGACGATCCGAATCGCGGGTTTTCGTTCCGGCTTGACGGTCCGTTGGATATGCGGATGGACAGCAGGCAGACGCTGCAAGCGAAAGACATCATCAATGAAGAGAGCGCCGAAGAACTCGCGCGCATCATCTATACGTACGGCGAGGAGCGCGGGTCGCGGCGGATTGCGCGGATGATCGTCGAGGCCCGGCGTCGCGGACCGATCGAGACCACGGGCGAGTTGCGCGCGATCGTCGAGCGGGCTCTGGGAGCCCATCGTCGCGGCGGGGCGCATCCGGCAACGCGCACCTTCCAGGCGTTGCGCATCGCGGTAAATCACGAAATGGAAAGTCTGGCCGCGCTCCTGCGTGATGGGCCTGGGATGCTGAATCCGGACGGCCGAATGCTGGTCATCTCGTATCATTCGCTCGAAGATCGTCCGGTCAAGGAGCGCTTCCGCGAGTTGGCGCACACCGAAGATTACACGGCGATCGCGCGCAAAGTGATCAAGCCGTCGGCGGCGGAGATCTCCCGAAACTCGCGCGCGCGCAGTGCGAAAGTTCGATGTATCGAGCGGAGCGCACGATGAGCGCGCGTGTGAAACCGACGCGACGACCGTCGAAAGCGGTACCGACGGTGCTGGGCGCGCTGATCGCGATTGTGGGATTCGCGACTCTGATGACACGGCTGCAAATGACGCAGGAAGGCTACCGGCTTTCCGCGCTGCACGATGAAATCGCGAAGCTGCAGGACGAAAACCGCGGACTGCGGCTGACGGCTGCGCAGCTCAGCTCGCACGAGAGATTGCGCGCACTCGCGCCGCAGTATCATCTCGCGCCGCCCGGCCGCGGGCAGGTGGTGATGCTCCCATGAATACATCGTTCAAACAGCGGCGCACTCGAATCGGAGCACTCACGCTCACCCTGGCCGCGTTGTTCGGCCTGGCGGTTATACGGCTGGTGGTGCTGGTGGCATTGTACGGGCCGAAGTTGAACTCGCTCGCGCACAACGAGCATACCGGAGAAACCCAGCTCGCAGCGGTGCGCGGACCGATTGTCGATCGCAACGGCGAGCCGCTGGCGCTGTCGGCCGAGACGCGGTCGGTTTACGCGCGGCCCAGGCGGGTCGCCGAGTCGAGCACGCCGGCCGATCGATCGAAGCTCGCCGCAATTCTGATGATGCTGCCTATTTCGCTCGAATCGAAACTGAACAAGGAAGCGCCGTTCGTGTGGCTCGAGCGCCGGATTTCGCCGGACAAAGCGCAGGCGGCCGAAGCGCTCGGCATCGAAGGCATCGGCACGATTAGCGAATACAAGCGGTTTTATCCGGAGAGCAACCTGGCCGCGTCGGTGGTGGGGTTGGCGGGGATGGACGGCCAGGGGCTCTCCGGATTGGAACTGCAATACGACAGGATTGCGCGCGGGGAAGCGGTCGAGCTGAGCTTCGATCACGACGCGCAGGGGCATCCGATTTTCGACAGCCCGCTCGCGCTCAAGGCGCCGGAGCCGGGGGCTCAGCTCGAGCTGACTATCGACTCATCGATCCAATCTCTCGCCGAAACCGAGCTGGCGGCTGAAGTGAAGTCGAGCGGCGCGAAGCGTGGCAGCGTTATCGTGCTCGATCCGTTTACCGGCGAAGTAATGGCGATGGCGAACGTCAGCGCTGACGGCGCCAACCTTCACGACCGCCTGCACAACCCGGCGGTCGAGGACGCGTTCGAGCCCGGCTCGACGATGAAGGGAATTCTCGGCTCGATTGCGCTGGCCGATCATGCGATCACGACCGACAAACAATTTTATTGCGAGAACGGGCATTTCACGATCGACCGGCATACGATTCACGATCACAGCCCGCACGGATGGTTGAATCTCGGCGGGATAATCGAAGTGTCGTCGAATATCGGCGCCTCGAAGATAGCCTTGACGCTCGGCTCGCAGCGTTACTACGAAGGGCTCCGCGCTTTCGGAATCGGCTCGCGCACGGGAATCGATTTGCCGGCCGAAGCGGGCGGATTGCTGAGCAAGCCTGCTGGATGGAAGGAAATCGATCTCGCCAATCACGGCTTCGGGCAGGGCGTGGCGGTCACGCCGATCCAGCTCGCGGTGGCATACGCGGCGATCGCGAACGGCGGGAATATCGTGCGGCCATACGTGGTGAAAGCAGCATACGACGCCGAGGGGCGCGCGATTCTCACGCATACGCCGCAGGTGATGCGTCGAGCGATCGCGCCCGACATCGCGCATCAGATGAATTTGCTGCTGCGCAACGTCGTGATGTCCGACGGCGGCACGGCCGCGAAGGCGCGCGTTGACGGATTTATCGTCGCGGGCAAGACTGGCACGGCGCAGATGGTGAACCCGGAAAACGGCACCTACTATCAGAATCGTCACGTGTCGTCGTTCGTCGGATTCCTGCCCGCAGACGATCCGCGGCTGCTAATCCTGGTGGCGCTTTACGACGTCGGCCACGAACATTTCGGCGGCTTGATCGCGGCGCCGGTGTTCAGCGAAATCGCGCAGGGCGCGGTCCGCGATTTGAATATCACGGCGCCGAGTGAGCCTACCGACACCGCCAGCATGATTCCCATGCCCGATTTCGGCAAAGATTCGAGCGGCAAAACTCCGACCACCACGGCTGCCGATCCTGACGATTATCTCCCGCTGCTGACGGGCTCGAAGCTGACGCGGGCGACCCCGAATTTCGCGGGACTCAGTCTCCGGCGCGCGATGGAACTGGCGCGCGTCTCGCGCGTCAACGTTGACGTGCATGGCGGCGGCTACGTAGTCGCGCAGGAGCCGGACGCGGGCGCTCCGCTCAATCATGCGACAGTGAAATTGACCCTGGCTGCGATTGTACCGGACAGCGGAGCCGACACCGCGGCGGACGCCGACGTCGTGCCCGCATCGTATTTCAGTGGCGGCGGTGTATCGCCCGTCAGGCGAAAGTGAATCTTGGCGAATTGCTCGAAGGACTCGACGTCCGTCGAATCGACGGCGACCTGAACGTGGAAATCACGGGCCTCAGCTACGACTCGCGAAAGACTAGGCCCGGTCATCTGTACTTCTCGACGGCCCGCGACGCGACGCGGAACCGGGCCAACGTTGACGATGCATTAAACCGTGGGGCGCGCGCTGTGGTGGTTGAAGGATGGGGTGGTGGAACAGCGCGCCCCGCGGTGACCCTGGTGGGGAGCGAGCGGCCGCGCCTGCTGATGGGCGCGGCCGCGTCGCGATTTTTCGGAGCGCCGAGTGAGCGCGTCGGTTTGCTCGGCATCACCGGGACCAGCGGCAAGACCACGACCAGTTATATCCTGGCGTCGATTTTCGAGGCGGCCGGAATGCCCACGGGAATCATCGGCACGATTGGAATTTTTATCGGCGGCCAGAAAATCTACAGCGGACTTACCACGCCCGAGTCGATCGATTTCGAGTCCGCGCTGGCGCAGATGGAGCGCGAGGGCGTGCGACATGCTGCCGCCGAAGTGTCGTCGCAGGGCATCGCGGAAGGACGCGTCGAGGCGCTGAACTTCCGCGCCTGCATGTTCACCAACCTGGGCCGCGACCATCTGGACTATCACGCCACGATGGAGGACTACTTCGCGGCGAAACTGCGGCTGTTCACCGAGATACTGCCGCGCAGCAAGCGCGCAGACACGGTCGCGGTGGTGCGCGGCGACGATCCGTTCGGGCGGCGCGTGCTCGAAGCGGTCAAGGGATCGAAAATAAGTTTCGGGATGGACCAGTCGCTCGACGCGCATCTCGAGAAATTTGACGCGGACCTGAGCGGGATTCGCGCGACGCTGTCGGTGCTCGGTAAAAAAATCAAAATCGAATCGCCGCTGATCGGCGAAATTAATTTGCTCAATATCCTGGGCGCGTCGGCTCTGTCGGCGGCCCTGGGTGTCGATACGGATGCGGTGGCGGATGGTGTGCGGCGATGCCCAGGGGCCCCCGGCAGACTCGAAGCGGTGCCGGCGAAAGCGGGGGTCACGGTGCTGGTCGATTACGCGCACAAGCCCGACGCGCTCGAGGCGGTGCTGACCGCGCTTCGGCGTTTGCGCGCCGGCAGGATCATTTGCGTGTTCGGATGCGGCGGCGATCGCGACCGCGGCAAGCGTCCGATCATGGGTGAGATTGCGGGACGTCTGGCCGACATCCCGGTGCTGACGTCGGACAATCCGCGCAGCGAAGATCCGATGGCGATAATCGCCGAGGTCGAGAAGGGATTGGTCGCAGCGGACCGCACGCGATGCAATGATTCGTCGATGACCGGCGGATATATCGTCGAGCCGGATCGGCGCACAGCGATCGCAATTGCGCTACGAATTTCGACCGCGGGCGACGCGGTTTTGATCGCTGGCAAGGGACACGAAGACTACCAGTTGGTTGCGGGACGCGTACTCCCTTTCGACGATCGAGTCGTGGTCCGCGAGCTCGCCGCAGAACTCGGCGACGGGCATAGTTGAGACTCGGCGAGCGCCGCGATGCTCTACCTGCTGCTCTACCCCCTCCACAAATATTACTCCGGCTTCAACGCGCTCCGGTACGAGACTCTCCGCTCGGTCCTGGCGGGACTCGCGGCGCTCGCGCTGTCGTTGGCTCTGGGACCTATTCTGATCAATCGCTTCCGCGAGATGCGCATCGGGCAAACCATTCGCGACGTCGTTCCGCAGGCGCATCAGAAGAAAGCCGGCACGCCGACGATGGGCGGGTTGCTGATCGTGGCGTCGATGCTGGCGGCGACGCTGTTGCTCGCCAACATTTTGAATCCGTACGTCTGGATCGCGATTTTCGTGACGCTGACCTTCGGCGCGATCGGTTTCAGCGACGACTACTTCAAACTCACGCGCGGCAAAGGGCTCGGCCTCTCCGGCCCGGCCAAACTGGTGTCGTCATTCTCGTGCGCGTTCATCGCCGCGGCGTGGCTGTTTCTGTACCTCGGTTTCGACACGCATCTGACGGTGCCGTTTTTGAAGAACGCGCATCCCGACCTGCACGTCTGGTTTTACATCCCGTTCGCGATGCTCGTGATCGTCGGATGCTCGCATGCGGTGAACCTGACCGACGGACTCGACGGGCTGGCGATTGGTCCGGTGATGACCGTCGCGCTGACGTACTGGGTGTTTACCTATGTCGCCGGCAACATCAAGTTCTCCAGCTACCTGCAGATACCGTACATTGCGAACGTCGGCGAGGTCGCGATTTTCTGCGTGTCAGTGTTCGCCGCGTCGCTCGGCTTTCTTTGGTTCAACGCATATCCGGCTTCGATGATGATGGGCGACGTGGGTGCGCTGGCTCTGGGCGGTGCGATCGGCACCGTCGCCGTGCTGTGCAAGCAGGAACTCGCTCTCGTGCTTGCGGGCGGCGTGTTCGTCGCGGAGGCGGCGTCAACCATCATTCAGCGCTACTATTTCAAGGCGACGCGCAAACGTTTTTTTCTGATGGCGCCGCTGCACCATCATTTCGAACTCAAGGGAATCCCCGAGACCGTGGTCGTGATCAGATTCTGGATTGTATCGATCGTATGCGCGCTGGTCGCGCTGAGCACGCTGAAGCTGCGTTGAATCGATGGAACTCTCGAACAAACGCGTGATGGTCGTAGGACTCGGAGTCAGCGGAGTTGCCGCGGCGCGGTTCCTCGCATCGCGCGGCGCGAAACTCGTGATGACCGACCGACGGGTGGACATCGATCGCGGTCAGCTACCGGCGGGCGCGCTGAAACTCGGCGCCGGAGCTGCGAGCTGGGTGGACGGCATCGACCTGGTCGTCACCAGTCCCGGAGTGCCGCGCGATTCGCTTCTGCTGCATGCCGCGACCGAGCGGCGAATTCCAGTAATCGGAGAAATCGAACTCGCGAGCCGCTTCCTCGACGCGCCATTTGCCGCGGTCACTGGCACCAACGGCAAGAGCACGGTCGTGGTGCTGCTCGGCGAAATTCTGAAAGCGTCGGGACGGCGCACCTTTGTTGGCGGCAACCTCGGCACGCCGCTAATCGACGCGGTGGATGGCAAATGGGATGTCGCGGTCGTCGAAGTGTCGAGCTTCCAGCTCGAGTGGATCGACAAGTTCAGGCCGCGCGTCGGCATACATCTCAATCTGACCGACGATCATTTCGATCGTTACAAAGATCTCGACGACTACGGTCGCGCAAAGGCGCGCTTGTTCGAGAATCAGCAGGCGTCTGACTACGCGATTTTGAATCGCGAAGATCCGAATGTTTGGAAGCTCGCGAAGAGCGTGCGCTCGCGTGTAATCGGCTTCGGTCACACGCGCGGCCAATCGGGTGCGTCGATCTGGTTCGACGATCAGTCGAATGCCATCGTTTACGATTTTGATTTCGACCACGTACCGGGCGGGCAAATCAGCCTGGAGAAATTGCGCCTGCGCGGGCAGCACAACATCTCCAATACGATGGCGGCGTCTACAGCGGCGCTCGCGCTGGGCGTCAAGGCCGAAGAAATCGAACGCGCGCTCGCGTCATTTCGAGGACTGCCGCATCGAATTGAAGTTGTGCATGAGAACGGCGGCGTGACGTATATCGACGATTCGAAGGGAACCAACGTCGGCGCGGTGGTCGAGGCGATCGACGCGCTTGCGGCGCCGATAATTCTGATCGCGGGCGGTCTCGACAAGGGCGGTGACTACGCGCCGCTGCGGCGGCCGCTCGAAGAAAAAGTCAAACTTGCGATTTTGAACGGCGCCGCGCGCGACAAGATGGCGGCGGCGCTCGAAGGTACGACGAAAATCGAAACGGTGGCGACTCTCAAGGAAGCGGTCGAACATGCGGCGCGCGCGGCACGGCCGGGAGACACCGTCCTGCTGTCACCGGCCTGCTCGAGCTTCGATCAATTCAAGGACTATGCGGAACGTGGGAACGTATATAAAGAGCTGGTTCGGGCGCTTTGACGCTGTCAGTTACCGGCGCCCCGACCCGTGGCTGTGGCTGCCGGCGGCGGTGCTGCTGTTGCTCGGGCTGCTGATGGTGCTGAACACGACGTACTTTCTCGGTATCGAGAAGCGCGGCGACGCCTTTCATTTTTTCAAGCTTCACCTGGCGCACATCGCGGTGGGTTTCGTGTTTCTGATGCTGCTGTCGCAATTCTCGCTGGCGGGTCTGCGGCGAATCGCGATGCCGCTGTTCATCGGATCGATCGTGATGCTCGCGCTGCTCTACGTGCCGGGCCTCGGGCTGATGAAAGGCGGCGCACGGCGATGGCTCAGGCTGGGACCGGTGATTGCGGAACCGTCCGAGCTGGTGAAATTTGCGCTGGTGTTTTTCCTCGCCGAGTTTCTGAGTAAGCGGCAGGCGCGAATCCGCGAGTTCAAGCATGGACCGCTCGCGGTATTTTTGATCGTCGGGCCGATCACGCTGTTGATCCTCAAGCAGCCGGACTTCGGCAGCACCGTGATGATCGCGCTTATCCTGTTCGCGATGCTGTGGGCCGCGGGTGCGCGCTGGGAGCATCTTGCGGGCGCCGGCGGAGGCGCGCTGGTGCTGTTGGCATTCCAGGCGGTGGCAAAATCGTATCGCATGAAGCGGATGACCACCTTTCTCGATCCGTGGTCAGTCGCGCGCGGCGCCGGCTTTCAACTCGTGCAATCGTTCATCGCGCTGGGCGAGGGCGGGAAATGGGGCGTCGGTCTCGGCGCGGGACGCCAGAAGATGTTCTATCTGCCCGAGGCGCACACTGATTTTGTCTTCGCGGTAGTAGGTGAGGAGTTCGGCTTGATCGGCGCCGCGGTCGTGATCTCGCTGTTCCTGGTGATCCTGTTTCGGGGGATGCGAATCGCGCATGACGAGCCCGATCCTTTCGCCAGCCTGCTCGCGGTGGGACTGACCGCGCTGCTCTCGATTCAAGCGTTGATCAACATGTCGGTGGTGATTGGGCTGATCCCAACCAAGGGGCTGCCGCTGCCGTTCCTGAGTTACGGCGGCACTTCGATCATCATCGCGATGGCGGCATTGGGCGCGCTACTCGCGCTCGGGCGCCGGCCGGCGGTGCGATGAAAGTGATAATCGCAGGCGGAGGAACGGGAGGGCATCTTTTCCCGGCGGTCGCGCTCGGCGAGGAAATGATCCGCGAGCGTCCCGCCCTCGACGTGCTGTTCGTCGGCACGAGCGCGGGGCTCGAGGCGAAGTGGCTCCCGAAGAGTGGCTACAAATATGAGCTGTTTGCGATGCATGGAATTCGTGGACATAGCGCTCTCGAGCGGACGCGCGCGTCGGTAGAATTCGTTCGCGCGATTGGCCTCGCGACGTCTCTCGTCAGGCGCTTTCGTCCGAGCATCATCGTGAGCGCGGGAGGATACGCGTCGGCGTCGATGGGCGCGGCGGCAATCCTGACCCGCACGCCGTTGGTGTTGATGGAGCAGAACACTCGTCCGGGTCTCGTGAATCGGACCTTGTCGAGATTCGCAAAGAAAATCTGCGTCGGCTTCGGTGACGGTGCCAGTTACTTCAATTCTACTAAAGTGGTTGTGACCGGTAATCCCACCCGCTTCCGATACTTGCCTGACCGATCGAGCCGGGATGTTGGTCAATTACAAATCCTTGTTTTAGGCGGTTCGTCTGGTGCGCATCGCCTGAATATTGGTGTCGTAGGGGCTTTCAAAATCTATGGAAAAAGTGTTATAAATCTGCATGTAGTGCACCAGACTGGGGAGGCGGATGAGGAGTTGGTGAGGAGTGCATACCGCGAAATCGGGTTCGCGGCCGAGGTCGTGCCGTTTATCGACGACATCGCCGCCGCACTCAATCGTGCCGATCTGGTTATCGCGCGCTCAGGTGCGATGACGGTCACCGACATTGCTCTTGGCGCGCGTGCAGCCATTTTCGTGCCGTATCCCTTCCACAAAGATTTGCAACAAGTGCACAACGCGCGCGTGATTGAAAAGCGCGGTGGAGCGATAATAGTTCTCGACGACGAGCAGTTAGCCTCCAACCTCGCCCGCGAACTTGAAGCGTTGATTCTGAATCCGGCGCGGTTGGACGAGATGGGCGTGCGAGCGCATCAGGAGGCGCATCCTGACGCCGCTAGTCACATCGCGAAAATTTGTTTTGAAGTTGCGGAGCGCGCGGCGGCATGAGTGAACTGCACGCAAATGGCCTGTTGACGCGTCAGCGGCGGCTTCATTTTGTCGGCATCGGTGGCGCCGGCATGAGCGGAATTGCGGAGCTGTGCATCAAGCTCGGGATGCGCGTCAGCGGATGCGATCTGAAACCGTCGGCTGCCGT
>Ga0182024_10012997_pt1 | contig 16360 bp, 15 predicted proteins | sample P32metaG_FD_120480 | JGI IMG/M metagenome (GOLD analysis project Ga0182024, IMG submission 120480) | Permafrost microbial communities from Stordalen Mire, Sweden - P3-2 metaG (Illumina Assembly) | ecosystem: Environmental > Terrestrial > Soil > Wetlands > Permafrost | place: Sweden: Stordalen... | reverse complement strand
CAGACGGGGCGCGTGGAGATCACCTCCCAGAACCACGGCTTCGCGGTGCTCGGGCCGAGCGGATCGCGCACGATCGACGGCTCGCGGCCGGTGCGCTGGCACACGGACTTCGGTGCGGCCCAGATCTCGCACGTGAACCTCTACGACCGCACCGTCGAGGGCTTCGAGCTGCTCGACGTTCCGGGTGGGGCGGTGCAATACCACCCTGAGGCGGGGCCGGGGCCGCATGACAGCCTGTATCTGTTCGATCGTTTCCTGGAGCGCATTGCCGCGGCGTAGCGATATCCAGAAGATCTTGATCTTGGGCTCGGGTCCGATCGTGATCGGGCAGGCCGCGGAGTTCGACTACTCCGGAGTGCAAGCGTGCAAGGTGCTGCGCGAGGAGTCCTACGAGGTCGTGCTGGTCAACTCGAACCCGGCGACGATCATGACCGACCCGGAGTTCGCCGACGCGACGTACATCGAGCCGCTGCTGCCCGGGCCGGTGGCGCAGGTGATCGAGCGCGAGCGCCCTGACGCGCTGTTGCCGACACTTGGTGGGCAGACCGCGCTGAACCTCGCTACGGCGCTGCACGAGGACGGGACGCTCGAGCGCTTCGGCGTCGAGCTGATCGGGGCCAACTACGACGCGATCGCCTGCGCGGAGGACCGCGCTCTGTTCGGCGCGGCGATCGCACGCGCGGGGTTGAGGATGCCGAAGAGCGCGATCGCGACGAGCGTCGCGCAGGCGATGGAGGCGCTCGGAGAGCTCGGCCTGCCGTGCATCGTGCGCCCGGCGTTTACACTCGGCGGCCGCGGTGGGGGGATCGCGCGCAGTGAGCAGGAGCTCGCTGCGCTCGCGGCGCGCGGGATCGAGGCCTCGCCGATTGGTCAGGTCCTGCTCGACCAGTCCGTGATCGGCTGGGGCGAGTTCGAGCTGGAGGTGATGCGCGATGGCGCAGACAACGTCGTGATCGTTTGCTCGATCGAGAACGTCGACCCGATGGGGGTGCACACGGGCGACTCGGTCACGGTCGCGCCCCAGCAGACGCTGACCGACAGCCTCTACCAGCGCCTGCGCGACCAGGCGATCGCGGTGATCCGGGCAGTGGGGGTGGAGACGGGCGGCTCGAACGTGCAGTTCGCGGTCAATCCCACCACCGAGGAGATCCTCGTGATCGAGATGAACCCGCGCGTCTCGCGCTCCTCGGCGCTCGCCTCCAAGGCGACGGGCTTCCCGATCGCGAAGATCGCCGCCCGCCTGGCTGTCGGCTACCGGCTGGATGAGATCGACAACGACATCACCGGCGTGACCCCGGCGTGCTTTGAGCCGACGATCGACTACGTCGTCGTGAAGTGGCCGCGGTTCGCGTTTGAGAAGTTCCCCGGCACCGACCCGACGCTGACCACGCACATGAAGTCAGTGGGCGAGGCGATGGCGATCGGCCGCACGTTCGGACAGGCGTTCGGCAAGGCGTTGCGCTCGCGCGAGCTGGACAAGCCGCCGTCTCTCGGGGAGGTCTCTGATCAGAGCTTGCTCGAGGGCCTGCAGACACCGGGATCCGAGCGCTACGAGGCGATCCTCGAGCTGCTCGGACGGGGCACGCCGATCGAGGCGATCCACCAGGCGACGTCGATCGACAGGTGGTTTTTACGTGAGTTGCAGGTGCTTGGGTCCGATCCGGAAAAGCCGTTCGAGGGCGAGCGGTCATTCAGGTCTGTCGACACCTGCGCGGCCGAGTTCCCTGCGCGCACGCCCTACTTTTACTCCGGCTGGGATAGGACCGGAGCCCACTCACCCGATGAGGTGCAAAGGGGGGAGCGCGAGTCGGTCGTGATCCTCGGCTCGGGGCCGAACCGGATCGGGCAGGGGATCGAGTTCGACTACTGCTGCGTGCATGCGGCGATGACAGTGCGCGAGTCCGGGCGCGACGCGGTGATGGTCAACTGCAACCCGGAGACGGTCTCGACCGACTACGACACCTCCGACCGTCTGTACTTCGAGCCGCTGACACTCCAGGACGTGCTTGCGGTCGTGGAGGTCGAGAAACCGCAGGGGGTAATCGTGCAGTTCGGCGGGCAGACTCCGCTGAAGCTGGCTGCGGGCTTGGTGGCAGAGGGTGTGTCGCTGCTGGGCACGAGTGTGGACGCGATCGACCTGGCCGAGGACCGCGGGCGCTTCGGCGCGTTGCTGGCGGAGCTCGGCTTACAGGCCCCGCCGTACGCGACGGCCTGTTCGGTGGATGAGGCCTTGGCGAAGACCGAGGAGGTCGGCTTCCCGCTGCTCGTGCGCCCCTCCTACGTCCTCGGGGGTCGGGCGATGGAGATCGTCTACTCGCGGGAGGGCCTGCTCGACTATCTGAGCCGCGAGCCGCCCCCGGATCCGGACCCCACCGCCCGCGGGACCGCCGCCGGCGGCGATTCCTCTTCCCGATCCTCTCCGAGCATCTTCCTTGACCGCTTCTTGGAGAACGCGATCGAGGTTGATGTCGACGCGCTGTGTGACGGCGAGACCGTCTGGATCGGCGGGATCATGCAGCACGTCGAGGAGGCTGGTGTGCATTCGGGCGACAGCGCGTGCGTGCTGCCGCCACACTCGCTCGGCGAGGAGATGCTCGAGCAGATCAGGGCGGCCACTCGTGAGATCGCGCTGGCGATCGGGGTGGTCGGGCTGATGAACGTTCAGTACGCGGTGTACGCGGGGCAGCTGTTTGTGATCGAGGCCAATCCGCGGGCGTCGCGCACGGTGCCGTTCGTCTCCAAGGCGGTTGGCGTGCCACTGGCGAAGATGGCCTGCCGGATCATGCTGGGCGAGCGGATTGCGGACTTGGGTCTCCCTGCGGGTAGGGAGGGGCTGGGATATGGCGACCATGTCTCGGTCAAGGAGGCGGTCCTGCCCTTCGACCGCTTCGAGGGCTCAGACGCGGTGCTCGGCCCGGAGATGCGCTCGACCGGTGAGGTGATGGGGATTGCGCGCGACTTTCCGACCGCGTTTGCCAAGGCGCAGGCCGCCGCCGGCGTGCCGTTGCCACACGAGGGCACGGCCTTCATCACGGTCACGGACTCCGACAAGGCGGGCGCGTTCGCGGTCGCTCAGATCCTGCACGACAACGGCTTTCGGATCGTCGCGACGCGTGGGACGGCGGAGGCGATCGCCCGGATGGGCGTGCCGGTCGAGCACTTGAACAAGCTCGGCGAGGGCTCCCCGCACGTGCTGGATTGGATCGAGCGCGGGGATGTCGATCTCGTCGTGAACACGCCGACGGGCGTTGGCGCACGGACCGACGGCTGGGAGATCAGACGCGCCGCGGTGATGCACGGCATCCCCTGTCTGACGACCTTGTCGGCCGGGGTGAGCGCCGCGCGTGCGATCGCCGGCGCGCGGCGGGACGGGGACCCGGAGGTGCTGTGCCTGCAGGAGCTGCACGGGGGCAGGGCTGGATGACCGAGGCGCCCTTCGGTCGCAGGCTGTTGCAGGTCACCGGGATCGACGAGCTGGGCGCGTATCGCGTGCTGCGGGTCGCCGACCCCGAGGGATTTGGGCCCACCCCAGCTCCCAGACCTGGCCAGTTCGCGATGCTGGCGGCAGCCGAGCGCTGGGGTGGGGGGGAGGACGAGCGGCCGTACCTGGCACGAGCGTTCTCGATCGCCCGCTGGCTGGAAGGAGAGGCTCACTATCTGCTGGAGGACGTGGGGCCCGGTACGAAGCGGCTGTGCGAGCTGGGCGCGGGCGATGGGTTGTGGGTGCTGGGGCCGCTCGGGACCGGCTTCGCGCACCCCGCAGATGGTCGACGTGCGCTGTTGGTGGGCGGTGGTGTGGGGATCGCGCCGCTCGCGATCTGGCAAGACGAGCTGGAGCGCGAGGCCGGCATCGGCCGTGGGCCCGCGGATTCGGCACCGGTGAAGAAGTCGCCGGTCACGGTGCTGCTGGGCTTTCGCGATGGCCCTCGCGCGGAGGGCGCCGCACTGCTGCGAGGCGCGCGCGTGGCCACCGACGACGGCTCAACAGGCCGGCATGGTCTCGTTACCGGCCTGCTCGCTGAGGAGCTCGAACGCGATGCGCACGCGACCGTGTATGCATGCGGACCGTCGCGGATGTTGGAGGCCGTCAGAGCGATGTGCGAGAGCAGGGGAGTGCCCGCTCAGCTCGCGCTGGAGGCGGGCATGGCCTGCGGGTTCGGCGCGTGCTACGGCTGCGTCGTGCCGAAGCGGGGCGGCGGCTATCTGAGGGTGTGCGTCGATGGTCCGGTGATCGACGCAGCCGAGCTGGAGCAGGTCGAGGAGCACGCAGGAGCTCCGGCGTGAGTGTTGCGTTCTGCGGGCTGACGCTGACGCACCCGATCATCAACGGCTCGGGCACGTTCGACGCGCTCGCGGCGAGGAAAGCGTTCGGGACGGCGCTGGACGAGGAGTTCCCGTTCGCGGCGTACGTGTCGAAGACGATCACGCTGGAGCCACGCGCGGGCAACCCGCCGCCGCGGCTGTGGGAGACCCCGGCGGGACTCCTCAACTCGATCGGCTTACCGAACAAGGGCCTTCAGGGCTATCTCGCCGAGGACCTGCCGGAGTTGGCGAGTCTGCCGGTGCCGGTGATCACGAACGTGATGGGCTCGAGCGCGGCGGAGATCGCCGAGCTGGTGCAGGCATGCGACGCGGGCGCGGAGATCGCGGCGATCGAGCTGAATGTGTCGTGTCCGAACGTGAAGACGGGGCTCGACATCGGGGCCGACCCCCGCCAGCTGGAGCAGGTTGTGCGAGCGGTGCGTCCACTGACGGGTAAGCCGCTGATCGTGAAGCTGACGCCGAACGCGGCAGATGTGGCCGCCTGTGCGCTGGCGGCGCAGGAGGGCGGCGCGGACGCGGTGTCGCTGATCAACACGCTGCGGGCGCTGGCGCTCACGCCACTATCCCCGGGCGCTCGGTCCGAGCCCCGCTTGCGCCGGCCGTGGTTGGGCGGAGGTACCGGCGGCCTGTCGGGTCCCGCGATCCGCGCGGTCGCGCTTGCGCAGGTGGCCGCGGTCGCCGAGCGCGTGAGAATCCCCGTGATCGGGATGGGCGGGGTGAGCTGCGCAGAGCATGCTCGTGACCTGCTCGACGTCGGGGCGCGGCTCGTGGCGGTTGGCACCGAGAGCTTCCGCGACCCCGTGGCCGGGGCGAGGATCGCTCGGGAATTGGATCCCGGCCCAGCCTCGCCCACATCCGGCCCGGCTTGAGGTCGGTGGAGATCAGGGTTCGACAAGGCCTGGGTATGGCTGGAGGTCGTGGCTGGCTGATCGGCCAGGATAAGAGGCGCTAAAAATCCCTGCAAAGCGGCGGCGCGACCGTCCATCAGCCTCGACATACCTATAGCTCAAGTTGAGGTACAGCTGAATTGGCCGCTTTTCCTTGATCGACTGCCGCCGGTGTGTAGACTCGCCGCCCATGGCGATGGCGACCGAGACGGCGAGCGAGAAGACCTCCTTGACGCCCGCGGCAGCCCCCGAGCGGTCGCTGAATCAGCGGATGGACGCGCTCGCGAGGGCCAACCAGATCCGCACGCGCAGAGCGCAGCTCAAGCGCGATCTGAAATCGGGCCGCCTGTCGATCCAGGCGCTGCTTCAGAACCCGCCGGAGTACGTCGAGACCGCGAAGGTGTTCGACATGCTGCTGGCTGTGCCCAAGTACGGCCGGGTGAAGGTGAACAAGATCCTCGCTCTCTGTCGCATCTCCCCGAGCAAGACGATCGGCGGTCTCTCAGAGCGCCAACGCAGCGAGTTGGTATCGCTGCTGCGCCGCTGAAAACTCGGTTCCCCCGCTCCTCGCATTAGGGTCCCAGTAGTGGCGCGGGTGTTCGTAATCACAGGGCCTTCGGGCGTCGGCAAGGGGACTCTGATCAGGGGGCTGATGGAGCGGCTGGGAGAACTGGAGCTGTCGGTCTCCGCGACCACGCGCGGACCGAGGCCGGGGGAGCGGGATGGCGTCGACTATCACTTCCTCACGCGCGAGGAGTTCGACCGCAAGGTGCGGGACGGAGAGTTCGTCGAGCACGCCGACTACGCCGGTCGCAGCTACGGAACGCTGCGCTCGGAGCTGGAGGAACGCGTGCGCGCGGGCAAGCCGGTGGTGCTGGAGATCGAGGTCCAGGGCGCACGCCAGGTACGCGAATCGGTGCCCGATGCGGTCCAGGTCTTTATCGCGCCACCCTCGCTTCACGAGTTGCGCACGCGGCTGATCGGGCGAGGCACCGACGATCCAGAGGGGGTGGAGCGGCGGCTACAGGTCGCGGCGCAGGAGCTGAAAGCACAGCCGGAGTTCGCTCACGTGGTCGTCAATGACCGGCTGCAAGACGCGCTGGAGCAGCTCACGGCGGTCGTCGCTGATGAACTCGAGGTGCGAGGCACTACACTGGAAGATCAACCAGGAAAGGCAACGCAAACGTGATCTCTCCCCGCATCGATCGCCTGCTCGACAACGTCGACTCCAATTACGCGAGCGTGCTCGTCGCCGCCAAGCGCGCCCGGCAGATCAACAGCTACTACCACAACCTCGGTGAGGGCACCTTCGATGAGTTCCCGCCGCCAATGGTCGAAACGATCTCCAAGAACTACCTCACGATCGCCCTCGAGGAGGTAGCAGCGGGGAAGATTAAGTACCACTACAGATAGGTCTCGGCGCTCGCAAGCGCCCCACCAGCACTTGCCGAAGTACGGCGGGCCATCTAAAAGCTAGCCATGTCCCGAATCCTGCTCGGCGTGAGTGGCGGCATTGCCGCCTACAAGTCGCTCGAGTTCATACGCCTCGCCACGGCGGTCGGGCATTCAGTACGGGTTGTGCAGACGTCCATGAGCCAACGGTTCGTCGGCGCCGCTTCCTTCCAGGCGCTGACGGGGGCGCCGGTGCTGAGCAGCGAGTTCGAGCGCGACCCCGCGCGTGGGGCCTTCCCCGGACAGGAGCCACCGGCGCACGAGCCGCTGAGTCATCTGGCGCTGGTTGCCAACGCCGATCTTTTCCTGATCGCTCCGGCGTCCGCCAACACGCTCGCGAAGCTCGCCCACGGCTTGGCCGACAACCTGCTGAGCAGTTGCGCGCTGGCTGCTGTCTGCCCTGTGATCGTGGCCCCTGCGATGAACAACCACATGTATGAGAACGAGGCCACCCAAGCCAACCTGCAGATCTTGCGCGAGCGCGGCGTGGAGATCGTCGAGCCGGGCATCGGGCGGCTGGCTTCGAAAGGCGAGGAGGGGGTGGGGCGCCTGGCGGAGCCGGCGCGGCTGCTGGAGATCTGCGAGACGGTGCTCGGTGCAGCGGCGGGCAAGCATGCCGGTCGATCTCTGATCGGTGGGACTGCGAGCGCTGGCTGGCGCGAACTGAAGGTGCTCGTCACCGCTGGGGGCACGCGCGAGCCGATCGACAGCGTGCGGTTCATCGGTAACAGCTCCTCTGGGCGGATGGGCTTCGCGCTGTCGCAGGCCGCGCAGGCCCGTGGCGCCGAAGTGACGTTGCTGGCTGCGAACGTAGCGCTGCCGCGCCCGCCGGGCGTGGTCTGTCATGACCTGGGCACCGCCGCCGAATTGCAGGAGGCCTCTGAGCGAGAGTTCCCGGGGTGCGATGTGCTGCTGATGACGGCGGCGGTCGCCGACTTCAGACCACGTAAGCCGGCGGAGGGGAAGATCAAGAAGTCGGGCCGCACGAGCTTGGAGCTGGAGCTCGAGCCCACCGTGGACGTGCTCGCCTCTCTGGCGGTGCAACGGCGCGACGGTCAGACGCTGGTCGGCTTCGCCGCCGAGCACGGCGAGCGCGCGGTCGACTACGCCCGCAAGAAGCTGACCGAGAAGGGACTCGACGCGGTCGTCGTGAACGACATCTCGCGCGAGGACATCGGCTTCGACGTGGAGGTGAACGAGGTCGCGATCCTCACCGTGGACGCCAAGCGACAGGAGACCGTCCAGTACGTGCCACGTGCCTCCAAGACGGAGGTCGCGGAGGCGATCCTCGATGCCGTCGAGCGTTTGCGCGGTGGGGCATGACCGCGCCCGACGCAAGCCGGTCGGGGTTATCGGGCGCCTCCCCGATGCTATGCTCGATCAAGAGCTTTCGTGCCGCCGATCGGAGATCGGCCAGCAGACGTCGTTAGTTGTACCGAGAGTGGGCGCCCGCCCGCTTTTTTTGCGTAAGGAGTGAGTTGATGACCCCGCTACAGACAGATATCGAAAGGCGTCTCGCCCAGAGCGAGCCCGATGTCGAGGTGCTGCTCGCCGAGGTGCTCGGTGGGCGCTGCCTGCGCGTGTTCATCGATCATCCAGAGGGCGTCACGCTCGCACTGTGCGAGCGTGTCACCGCGCTGCTGAGCGAGGAGCGTGAGCGCTACTCGCTGGAGGTTTCCTCGCCGGGGAGCGAGCGTCCGCTGAGTAAGCCCGCACACTTCCGTCGGTTCGTCGGGCGGCGCGCGCGAGTACGGACCCGCCATCCACGTCCGGTCGGCCACGCCGCCGAGGAGCGATCGGCCGGCACGAGACCTACGAGCAGCTTTACCGGCGAGCTGGTCGGGGCCTCCGAGGATGAGATCACATTGGCCGCCGAGGAGGGCATCATCGCGATTCCCTACTCGGAGATCCGTCGTTCGAACCTCGTCGAGGAGTAGCCATGTCACGCGAAATCCTGGAAGCCATGCACGCGCTGGCGCGCGAGAAGGGGATCGAGCCGGAGAAGCTGATGATCGCGCTCGAGGACGCCCTGCTGTCGGCCTACAAGAAGCAGCCCGGCTCGGCCAAGTACGCCCGCGTGGAGATGGATCGCGAGACGGCCGATTTCCGCGTGATCGAACTGATCATCCCCGAGCGCCTGGAGGCGCACCTGATCGTCGAGACGATCGACGAGGAAACGACGGTCGACCCCGAGACGGGCGAGATGCGCGAGCCCGAGGAACCGGAGATCGACCCGAAGAAGTTCGAGGAATATCGCGACCAGATCGACGAACAGGACGTCACCCCCGACGACTTCGGCCGGATCGCCGCGCAGACCGCCAAGCAGGTGATCCTGCAACGTATCCGCGAGGCCGAGCGGGACATGATGTTTGAGGAGTACCGCGACCGCGTGGGCGAGCTGATAACCGGCATCGTGCAGCAGTCCGACTCGCGCTACACGCTCGTGCAGCTGCGCGAACGTGTGGAGGCGCTGCTGCCAAAGTCCGAGCAGGTCGAGGGTGAGCGCTACGACCACTCTCAACGGATCAAGGCTGTAATCAAGGAGGTCTCCCCGTCGACGAAGGGTCCTTCGATCATCGTCTCCCGGCGTGACCCGGAGCTGATCAAGAAGCTGTTCGAGCTTGAGGTTCCGGAGATCGCCGATGGCCTCGTGGAAATCGCAAACGTCGCCCGCGAGCCCGGCTACCGCTCAAAGATCGCCGTCGTCTCCAACACCGACGGCGTCGATCCGGTCGGAGCCTGCGTTGGTCCGCGCGGCTCACGCGTGCGCATGGTCGTGAGCGAGCTGCGAGGCGAGAAGATCGACATCATCCCCTTCAACGACGAGCCCGCCAGGTTCGTCGCCAAGGCACTTTCTCCCGCGCGAGTGCGCGAGGTGCTCGTCGACGACGAGGCCAAGCAGGCGACCGTGATCGTGCCCGACGACCAGCTCTCGCTGGCGATCGGCCGCGAGGGCCAGAACGCGCGACTGGCGGCGCGACTGACCGGCTGGCGCGTGGATATCCGCTCGGAGAGCGAGTTCGCCGCCGAGGAGGCCGAGCACGGCTACGAGGAGGAGGAGGTCCAGGGACGCTGCGCCGCGATCCTCTCCAACGGACGGCGCTGCCCGAACGCCTCGTTGCCCGGTTCACGCTACTGCGGCCTGGAGACCCATCAGGCGCTGGCGAACATCGAGGGCGACCAGATCTCCGACCTGGCCCCAGCCGCGGGCGGCGATGAGTCCCTGGAGCCGGTCGAGACGCCATTGGAGGAGCAGGAGACCGCTCCCGGAGAGAGCGAGCCCGCGACGTTTGACGCCCCGGCCGAGACAACCCCGGCACCGACGGCGCAAGAGAGCGCCGGCACGCCTCTCGATGAGGGAGGCTCGACTACCTCTGAGCAGCAACCGACAGAGGTATCGGCGGCGCAAGAGGCCATCGAGGAGCAGACGCCATAGGCCGCACGTGCCCCAGCGCCGTTGCGTTGGGTGCGGGCTCCTCGCGCCGAAGTCCGAGCTGCTGCGTCTGGCTGTGAGCACTCAGAGATCGGCCTGCGAGAGCGATGGTCTCCTCAGGTGGGCGGTGCTCGACCGAGCGGGCATGATGCCCGGACGTGGAGCCTATCTATGCCGCGTCGCTGCACCCGACAGGCCTTCCGTCGACTGTGTTGCCCTCGCCACACGACGTGGCGGTCTTGCCCGAGTATTGCGTTGCGCGGTGAAGATCGACCCCAAGCTCCTAGAATTGATAAGTCGATGACCAAGAAGCGCGTGCACGAGATCGCAAAGGAGCAGGGTTTATCCAGTAAGGAGTTGCTGGAAAAACTGAAGGCAGCCGGTGTGGAGGCCAAGGCCGCGGCATCCTCGATTGATGAGACGGTTGCCCTGCAGGCTCTGGGTTCCAACGGCACCACCGGCAATGGCGCGCCCGCGGCGGCTCAGCTAAAGGGATCGACCGCGACCGTTGCGCCGCCTGGCGTCGCTGAGGCGGCCAAGGCGACCGCGCTCGCTGGCTCGGGTAAGTCATCTGCGCCGGCCGCTGCTCCAGCCTCCGCTTCGCCTGCCGGTCAAGGCCCCGTTGACACTCCAACGGCCACCCCCTCCAACGGAGCTGCGGTCGTTCAGGCCGGCCTCTCGGAAGCAAGCTCCGCTACCGAGCCGGGCTTGGCGTCCCAAGCTGCTGGGGGGGCCGCCGGTGAGCGCGTGCGTCCGACGCGTGACTCGCGCACCGGCGAGCGGACACCCGGCGGCGTCGGGCCGGGCGGCCGGCGGCGCGTCGTGATCGACTCACAGGCATCCCGTCGTCAGCAGGGAGGTCCGGCCAATCAACCCCAGCGCCGTCCGCGCCGTGGGCGCCGGCGGCGCGGCACCTATGACGACACGATCGCCCCGATCGACGCTGCCGCGATGGAGGCAACCGATGAGATCCGCGTCAACTCTGGATCTACGGTGAAGGATGTCGCCGAGTATCTCGGTGTTCCGGTGCCGGAGGTGATCAAGAAGCTGATGACGCTCGGTGAGATGGCAACGCTCACGCAGACGCTTTCCGACGACGCGATCGGAGTGCTGGCCGACGAGTTCGACAAGAAGATCGAGATCGTCCACGCCGCCGACGACGTCGAGGTCGAGCCGGTCTTCCAGGACATCGAGGAGGACATGGTCGAGCGTCCCCCGGTGGTCACGATCATGGGGCACGTCGATCACGGGAAGACCTCGCTGCTGGACGCGATCCGCGAGACCGAGGTGGCTGCCGGCGAGGCGGGTGGTATTACCCAGCACATTGGCGCCTACCAGGTCCACCACGGCGGCAAGGTGGTCACCTTCCTGGACACGCCGGGCCACGAGGCGTTCACCGCGATGCGCGCCCGTGGCGCACGCGTGACCGACGTGGTGGTGATCGTGGTCGCGGCCGATGACGGCGTCAAGCCCCAGACGGAGGAGGCGATCGATCACGCCCGCGCCGCGGAAGTGCCGATCGTGGTGGCGGTGAACAAGATCGACAAGGAGGGTGCCCAGCCTGAGCGGGTGCGCACCGAGATGACCCAGCACGGGCTGCAGCCCGCGGAGTGGGGAGGCGAGATCGAGTTCGTGGACGTCAGCGCGAAGACTCGCGAGGGCTTGGATTCCCTGCTCGACACGATCCAGGTGGTGACCGACCTGGAGGAGCTGAAGGCCAACAGCGACACTGAGGCCTCGGGTACCGTCATCGAGTCAAAGCTCGACCCCGGCCGGGGTCCCGTGGTCAGCGTCCTGATCCAGCGCGGGACGTTGCGCGTGGGCGACGCGCTCGTCGCCGGCGCGCACTTCGGACGGGTCCGTGCGATGCATGACTTCATCGGTGCGCGTGTCAAGGGAGCGACGCCGGGCCAGCCGGTGGAGGTGCTCGGTTTCGATGGCGTGCCGGAGGCGGGAGAACTCGTGCGCGTGGTCGATAACGAGCGTCGCGCGCGGCAGCTTGCCGGTGAGCGCGCAAACCGCCTCAAGACCGAGGCGCTGGCGCGACGCTCGGGTCGGAAGATGTCCTTGGAGGACGTTTTCAAGCTTGCTCAGGAGGGCCAGGTCAAGGAGCTCAGCCTGGTCGTCAAGGCCGACGTCGCGGGCTCGCTCGAGGCGATCGAGGACGAGATCGCAAAGCTTCCCCAAGGCGAGGTCAAGGTCAACATCATCCATCGCGGCGTCGGTGGAATCAATGAGTCCGATGCGATGCTCGCCGCTGCCTCCAACGGGGTGATCCTGGCATTCAACGTGCGTCCGGTTGGCGATGCTCGCCAGGTGGCCGATCGTGAGGGAGTCGAGATCCGTTCCTACTCGGTGATCTACAAGGCGATCGAAGAGCTGCGCGCCGCGATGCAGGGAATGCTCGAGCCCGCCGAGGTGGAGAGCGCGCTGGGCCAGGCCGAGGTGCGCCAGCTGTTCCGCGCTTCGAAGATCGGGACGATCGCGGGGTCGCACGTGAGCGAGGGCAAGATCACTCGTGGCGCGAAGGTGCGGGTGGTGCGCGAGGGCACAGTGATCTATGACACGACGATCTCGAGCCTACGACGCTTCAACGAGGATGTGCACGAGGTGGCGGCCGGCTTTGAGTGCGGCATCCTGCTGACGAACTTCCAAGACCTGCGCGAGGGTGACCTCCTGGAGACATACGAGACGCGCCAAGTGGAGCGCGAGCTCAGCTGAACGGGTCCCCGGTAGGATGAGTTCGGGACGTATGCGCCGCGTCGATGAGGCGATTCGCCAGGTGCTCGGCGATGCGGTGGCTGCAGAGTTGAAGGACCCTCGTGTGGGATTTGTGACCGTGACCGATGTCAGAACAAGCGCCGATCTGCGCCATGCTCGCGTGTACGTGAGCGTGCTCGGCGACGGCGGCCTGCCATCCACCGACGAGCAGCGCGAGACCACGATGGCCGGGCTGCGCAGCGCGCACGGCTTCCTGCAGGGCAAGGTGGCCGCAGAACTGCACCTGAAGCGCACACCGACGCTCGAGCTGCACTACGACGATACGACCGACCGTGCGATGCGCGTCGACGAGTTGATCGAGGAGATCGGTGGACAGGGATGAGTGAGTCCGAGAGCACAGAGGTGACGCGCGAGCGTGTACTCGAGCGGATTCGCGAGGACTCCCGCTTCGTGCTCGCCGCACACGAGCGCCCCGACGGCGATGCGCTGGGCTCGCTGGTGGGAATGCAGGGTCTGCTGAGCGCACTCGGCAAAGACTCGGTGATGTTCATCGCGTCCGAGGACCTGCCGCTGCCCTTGGAGTATCGATTCTTCGCGCTGGAGGGCCTGATCCAGACGCCCCCGGCGGACATCGCTGAGCGCACCGTGGTGTTCCTGGACTGCGGCAACATCGACCGCAACTCGGCGAGCGTGCTGCACGACGGCAAGCACCTGCTGAACATCGACCATCATCACGACAACACTCGCTTCGGCACACTTGATTATGTTGTGCCCGACGCCTCGTGCACGGCGGAGATCGTCTGGGATCTGATGCGCGGTTTGGGGGTGGCACCGACGCCAGCGGTGGCGCAGGCGCTATATGTCGGGCTGATCACAGATACAGGGCGCTTCATGTACGAGAACACCGGTCCGCGCGCACACGAGATGGCGGCCGATCTGATCGAGGCGGGCGTTGATGTGCAGGCCGTGTACAGGAGGCTGTTCGAGGAGACGCCGGAGGGCAAGCTTGCGCTGCTCGCGCTGGGGCTTGGCCAGATGCGGCGCTTTGACTCCGGTGAGCTGACGCTGTCGGCGCTGAGCGCCGAAGACTTCGCCAAGGCCGGCGCCGAGGAGAGCTACTCGGAGGGCATCATCGACCATCTGCGGGCCGTGGAGGGCACGAAGCTGGCGGCACTGATACGCGAGCTGTCAAGCGGGGAGCGCAAGGGTCAGCACAAAGTCTCGTTGCGCGCCACCGACGACGATGTCGACGTGTCGATGATTGCGCGCGCGCAGGGAGGCGGGGGACACCGGCGCGCGGCGGGGTTCTCGACCACGCTCGAGCTCGACGAGCTGATCGCATTTCTGCGCAGCGAACTCGCGGTGCAGCTGCACGCCACCCCGGACGGCCACGCGACCGCGACGCTCGCCTGAGCTCCGCGGGCGCGCCGATGGACGGCATTCTGCTGATCGACAAGCCGGCGGGGATCACCTCGCACGACGTGGTCGCGGCGGTGCGGCGCGCACTGGACGGGGCGAAGACCGGGCACGCGGGCACGCTCGACCCGTTCGCGACCGGTCTGTTGATCGTGTTGGTCGGCAGGGCGACGAAAGCCCAGCGCCAGATGATGGAGCTGCCAAAGCGCTATGCGACCGTCGCCCAGCTGGGCGCGGTATCGAGCACGGGCGATACGGAGGGCCTTGTCACCGCAACCGGGCGACTGCCGCCCGATCCGCCGCAGCTGCCGACGGGCGAGATCAGACAGCGCCCGCCGCAGTACTCGGCCGTGAAGGTCGGCGGCGAGCGTGCTTACAAGCGCGCCCGGCGTGGCGAGGAGTTCGAGTTGCCCGAGCGGATCGTCAGCGTCTACCGCTTCGAGCAGCTCTGGCGAAGAAATGAGGACCCCGCCCACCCCATCCGCTCCGCGCGGCCCAAACCATCCGACCCCCGTGCCGCGGGACCGTCCACGGGCGAGCCGGTGCTGGAACGGGCGGGCTATGAGATCGAATGCTCCGCGGGAACCTACGTGCGCTCGCTGATCGCCGATCTCGGCGACGCCTACTGCCTGGAACTGAGGCGCACGGCGATCGGACCGTTCCAGGTTGCTGACGCTGTCTCCCCGCCGCGGCGGGGAGAGCCGTGGCGCGATCCTCCGTTGATTGCGCTCGACCAAGCGCTGGCCAGGCTGCCCAAATAGGCTTGCCTCAGTGAAGATCACGCGTCTGGAAGATGTCGAGCGGCGAAGCGGTGGGCGTAGCGTCGCGGTGGGTACATTCGACGGCGTGCACCTCGGCCACAGGAAGGTGATCGAGGGCTCCGACAGCGTGCTCACGTTCGATCCCCACCCGGTCTCGGTCGTCGCCCCACAGCACACCCCGAAGTTGCTGACACCATTAGAGCGAAAGGCCGAGCTGATCGAGGCGCTGGGCGTGCAGGAGCTGATCGTGATCAGATTCGACGCGGAGTTCGCGTCAAAGACGGCCGATCAGTTCGTGGATGACGTGCTCGTGGGCGCACTCGGGGCCAAGCGGGTGGCGATCGGCGAGAACTTCCGCTTCGGCCATAAGGCGCAGGGCGACCCGCGGTTGCTCGCCGCGGATAAGCGCTTTGACACCGTCGTGCACCCGCTGCTCGAGGTGGACGGAGAGATCGTCTCCTCCAGCCATATCCGCGGCCTCTTGCTCGCCGGCGAGGTCGCCGAGGCGGCGGCGCTCCTGGGCGCTCCGTACCAGCTGCGCGGCGAGGTGGTCCATGGGGACGAGCGTGGCCGCGAGCTCGGCTTTCCGACTGCCAACCTCGTTCCCGAGGAGGCGCTCGCCTGTCCCGGTCATGGCGTCTATGCATGTCTCGCCGACGGTGCTCCGGCGGCGGTGAGCATCGGTGTGCGCCCGACGTTCCAGACCGGTCGCGGCGAGCTGATCGAGGCATATGTCCTCGATTTCGACGGCGATCTGTACGGGCGCGAGCTGCGCCTCGACTTCCTCGCGCGCCTGCGCGGCGAGCGTCGCTTCGAGACGGCGGAGGCGCTGATCGAGCAGATGCACAGCGACGTGCAACGCACGCGGGAGATCACACGGAACGGTTGACAGACCGGTTGAGGTCTCGGGTCGTCTGATTGAGGCCGTGGGCTGTCTGCTACCGTGCCCGAATATGGCCGCGATAACAACTGAGCGCAAGCGTGAGATCGCCGGGAAGTTCGGCGCCAATGAGAACGACATGGGCTCCACAAAGGTCCAGGTCGCGCTGTTGACCGAGCGCATCAATCACCTGACCGAGCATCTGCGCGAGCAGTCCAAAGATCATCACTCGCGCCGTGGTTTGCTGATGCTGGTCGGCCGCCGCCGCCGGTTCTTGGACTACCTGCAGCGTAGGGATCTCGAGGGCTATCGAGCGTTGATCAAGGAGCTCGGCCTACGTAAGTAGAGCCGTTGCGTAGGCGATGAGCGTCCTCGAGCCAGGCACTGAGGTACCGGCCTTCAAGCTCGCCACCGAAGACGGCGGCAGCGTTACGGAGAAGGATCTGAAGGGCGAGCGGACCGTCCTGGTCTTCTACCCGTTCGCGTT
>Ga0182024_10012996_pt1 | contig 16360 bp, 9 predicted proteins | sample P32metaG_FD_120480 | JGI IMG/M metagenome (GOLD analysis project Ga0182024, IMG submission 120480) | Permafrost microbial communities from Stordalen Mire, Sweden - P3-2 metaG (Illumina Assembly) | ecosystem: Environmental > Terrestrial > Soil > Wetlands > Permafrost | place: Sweden: Stordalen... | reverse complement strand
TGATGTAGTCAGCGTGGCCTGGGCAGTCAACGTGGCTGTAGTGGCGGTTGTCTGTTTCGTATTCGACGTGCGCGGTATTGATTGTGATACCACGAGCTTTTTCTTCCGGAGCTGCGTCGATTTCGTCATATTTTTTGAACTTAGCTTTCCCCTGCTTTGACAGAACCAACGTAATCGCTGCTGTCAGCGTGGTTTTGCCGTGATCGACGTGCCCAATCGTGCCAATGTTCACATTGGGCTTGTTTCTTTCAAACTTCTGGCGGGCCATCCTCTCTCTCCTTACGTGTTAGTTCTTACCGTTTGTCTCTTCAGTCGGGGTTGTAACGCCTGATCTGCCGCTGTTGGTAAATGGAGCCCATGACCAGGTTCGAACTGGTGACCTCCCCCTTACCAAGGGGGTGCACTACCACTGTGCTACATGGGCATTTCCTTAGCCAAGGACGCACGCCCATTATTATCCCTCAGCCTGACAGTATTTCGCGTACCTCCTAATGTTTTCTTCTAGCGCCTGGCAGCTTCTCTTTTGCCGCATGCGTCGGGTTGTCGCGTCGTTCGAGCTCAAAATTTGGGCGGAGCTGGATTCGAACCAGCGTAGGCTTTCGCCAACGAGTTTACAGCCCGTCTCCTTTAGCCACTCGGACATCCGCCCATCAGCCGGTGATGGGATTCGAACCCGCAACCTACGGTTTACAAAACCGTTGCTCTGCCGTTGAGCTACACCGGCATGGAGATGAACGACGCGATCCCCGATTCTACAAGGTTCACTTAAATAGTGTCAAATGGTGATGCGGAACCGGTTCTGTCAAGCGGCTCCGCGCCCGTTTATTCTGCTTAATGTTGCGAAACCTTTACCGAACCCGCTCAGGACGCGGTTTTAGCGTGGTTTGCTATGATTCGAAAGCAAAGTGCTTGATCGGCTCCCGTTCGCGCTACGAACGCTTGGGCTGCATTCTGGTCTGGCGCACGATTTCATAGAACACGACGGCGGCGGCCACCGAGGCATTGAGCGATTCCGTCTTGCCATACATGGGAATGCGCAAAAGCATGTCGCAATTTTCTCTGACCAATCTGCTCATGCCCTTGCCCTCGCCGCCAATCACCACCGCCAGCGGTCTGGCCAGATCGGCTTCGAAACAGGTTTCTTTCGCCTCAGCATCCAATCCCGCCACCCAGAAACCGAACTCTTTCAAACGCTTCAGCGCTTGCACCAGATTGGTAATGCGCACGATCGGCAGCGTAGCGATGGCGCCGGCGCTGGTTTTGGCTACGACGGCGGTGAGCGAGGCGGAGCGGCGCTCCGGTACGAGCAGCGCTTTCATGCCTGCGCATTCAGCCACGCGAACGATCGCTCCCAGGTTATGCGGATCTTCGATACCATCCAAAACGCCGACCGCATAAGTATTCATCAGCGCTTCCGCCGTTCCACCCTGCGCGACGAATCGTTCCTTATCTTTGGTAACAAGCTGGAGGAATTGCTCCAGCTCCCAGTAGTCGACGGGACTGAGCTGCGCCACCACGCCCTGGTGCACTTGATCGGCGCCGATCATCTGATCCAGCTTTTTTCGTTCGCACTCAACCACAGGTATATTGCGCTGTTTGGCCAGTTTCCTGATCTGCTCCATGCGCTTGTCGGCGTGCTGGCTGGTGGCAGCGAAGATTTTGTTGACTCGACCGCCACGGACGCCGCGACGCGCCTCAGGCTCAGCCTCGAGAAAAGCAAGCACGGCGTTGCGGCCGAAGATGATCTGGTTGTCTTCAGGGTCCTTTTCTATGCGCTCCGTCGGCTTCATCCTTCGCCTCCTGCGCGCTCATCCCCGTTCGTTGCGACCGGCCCATTCGACTGCGCTGCGCTCCGCTCAGGGCAGGCTTCCTCGCCGCTCTTACTGACTTGCTTGTTCATTCTCCTACCCTGATTGTCGGTGGCCATTGGGCAAAGCACCATTTACATTTGCGTTCGGCAGTGGTTTCTTGAACATGGATAGAAAGTTTCGAGCAGCAGAACAATGTTATTCGACGTAGTGTTTTTTGGGTTCCCTCTCGTTCTTGGCGTCTGCCTGGCAGCGCTCGGTTATCGCGAGCAGGAAACGCGCTTCTTCCGTCCCTCTTTCTGCTTTCTGGCGTTCTGCGCTTTCTATCTGTTCGGCGGGCGCACAGTGTTGCTTTATCTTACCTGCATGCTGATGATAGGCGGCGCCTGGGCAGGCGTCGAAGCCGGGATACAGTAAGAGTGCCGGGACTTTCTAGCCGCGTCCTTTTTTGCCGGTAGGGGCGGGCGGCATGCCGGAGTGCCTGTTTTGCTGCGCTTCGGCCAGCGTGCGCATGCCGATATTGTGTTTCTTCAACCAGCGAGAAATCGTGTTGGGGTCGCACCACTTATTTTCTTCGTCGCGATAGACGCGGGCGATTTGCACGGTGCTCAACTTCTCCCGGACGTATTTCTGATAAAGCCAGTCTTTGTCCTGATAAAGCGTTTTTGTTCTTAAAGTCTTGCCCACAGCCAATCCACCTCGCGCTTTTTCGGCAGCTTTTCGGTAAGCTCTCTTCAGCTCGCCGGTTCCGTACTACATACTCTAATTGTGGGCATTAATTGGTTTTCTGACAAGACCGGAAACGCATTTTTTATGCGCTCGGTCGTCTTCGTCGCTTCGGTTGTCAGCGCTTGATCCTCATTGGTTGCGACGAAGCTGCTGATAATCAGCCGGGCACGCGCGTATTATGTAGAAGGCCAGCGCCAACGTGGAAAAACAAAGCATGCAAGAAAAATCGAAAGAGGCGCCTTCACAACGTCCACCGCAAGTGGACAAGGTCTTGCGCCATCCTCTTTTGGAGCAGGAGCAAAAACGGATCAGGAGGGAGTATCTGGCGGAATTGACTCGCCGGGAGCTGGCTCGGTTGCGTGAAAAAGGCGGCGAAGTCGACGTGGACTCTATTGCCTGCGCAGTCGTGGTTAAGGCAAAGGAGCTTTTGCGTGGTGGCATCCGCCGCGTCATCAACGGCACCGGCGTCATTCTCAACACCAATCTTGGACGCGCGCCGCTGGCCGGCGAAATTGTCGAACGCCTGGCGCGCACGCTTCCTGGATACTGCAGCCTGGAATTCGATCTCGACACGGGCAAGCGCGGCGAGCGCACCGAGCTTTTGGAAGAGCTGCTCTCTGTCTTGATCGGTAGCGAGGCGGTGGTGGTGGTCAATAATAACGCGGCGGCGGTGATGTTGGCGGTGAGCGCGCTGGCTCATGGCAAAGAGGTTGTTGTTTCGCGCGGAGAGCTGATTGAAATTGGTGGCAGCTTCCGGTTGCCCGATGTGGTCGTGTCGGCCGGCGGCATTTTGCGCGAGGTGGGCACGACCAATCGCACGCGGGTCGCCGATTATCAGCAGGCGGTCAATGCCGCCACCGGAATGTTTTTGCGCTGCCACCGCTCTAACTTTGAAATCACCGGTTTCACCGAGCAGCCAACGCTGTCAGAGCTGGTTTCGTTGTCGGCGAACTCAGGCATTCCTCTGGTTGAAGACCTGGGTTCAGGCGCGCTAGTGGAACTGGCCCCGCTTGGACTGCGCGATGAGCCCACCGTCACCAGCGTTTTGCAAGCCGGCGCCGATCTTGTGCTTTTTTCAGGAGACAAGCTTTTGGGCGGAGTCCAGGCAGGCATCGTGGTCGGCAAAAAGGCGCTTGTGCAGAGGTTGCGAAAGCATCCTATATATAGAGCATTGCGAGCGGATAAATTAATCGTCGCCATCCTGGAGGGCGTATTCGCCCAATACTTGGCGCCGTCGCCTCAAAGCGCCATTCCGGCGCTGCGAATGGCAACGGCATCGACCGAGTGCTTGCGCCAACGTGCCGAAGATTTCGTCGCCCTTAACAAACCGATAGGCTTACGCTTAGCCGTTGTCGCTGCCACCTCTACCTTCGGCGGTGGCACGTTGCCCGGTGAAACTCTGCCCAGCTTTGGCATTGAGATTGCGCCGCCGCAAAAGGTAACGGCTGATAAACTGGCCGGATTGCTGCGTAAAGCCGAAATTCCAGTTGTGCCGATCGTCCAGGACGGTAAAGTGATAATCGATTTTCGCACGGTGCAACCTGAAGAAGAACCACTATTGGCACAGGTTCTCGCCGATGTAGGCAAAATGCTGTAAAAAGCGGTGATTGCAAAGGCTTGCGGTTTGAGCAAATCAAGAGGATATAATGCGGTCGGTGGTAAGGGCTGAGTCTGGTAGTTTGGTAGTGCTTCGGACTGGCTCATTCCTAGACAGATTTTTTAGCAGGGTTTGGAGGTCAAGGAGAAATTATGACAAGCGGAACGGGAACGGAAATTACAATGGCTGATCTAGCCAAGAAAATGGACGACCAGTCGCGATTCACGCGCAGCGTCTCAATCATTTGCACCCTTGCGATTCTCGGCGTCATGTTCTACACATTGACAGAAATGTTCAGCAATTTGCCTGCAGCAATCGTTTTACATTACATGGCGAACTTGGAAAAAATCGTCTATGAATGGAATGCGATTCAAAATACAGTGGGCAAGAAAAAGGGTCTTACCGGCAACGAAGGTCTGCCAGCAGGAGTCGAGACGGGTACTCCTACGAAGTAGCTTCTCGGCGCTGATTGCTAATTTTAAGAACGGCATGACTGCTGCAAGCACGAGTGCCGTTTACTTCTTGCCTAACAATGCCTGGCGGCGCTTAACTTCAGTCTCCACCTCTTCTGGGGTGATATTGTTGACTGACATGGGCCCGGCGCAAATCTCGCGCCACGGCGCCCCCGCCAGTGCTTGCCTGACGATCACTTCGAAAACTTGAGCGCGAACGCCTGAGCCGTAACTGCCGCTGGTCAGGAACGGCGCGGTCGTCGGTGCCGGTCGCGGAATGGCCTGGGAGGAATTGTTCGGCTGCGGTGGCGCCTGTGGTGCGGGCTGCATCTGTTGCGCCGGTTGCGGCGGCATTTGTTGCCCTGATTGCGACTGCATCTGCTGCGGTTGCATTGGTTGCGATTGCATCTGCTGTGATGGAGTCTGCTGTGATTGCGATTGGTCCGTATTCTGCGGTGAGTTTGGCTGGAACAGCGGGCGCGACGGTCCGGCATCGAAAAGTGCACCAGGCTGCGGTTGTTGCTGCTGCTGCGCACCAGGGGCAGGGTCGAAGAAACTGGATTGCTTTTGCTCTTCTTTCGGCTTCGAGGCAGCGGCAGTCAGCTGCTTTTGCATCTCTGCCACCATGTCTTTGGTCGAATCGCGCAACTCTTCCATTTGCGTTTTCAGCTGCAGATTCTCCGCTTCTTTGCGGGACACTTCTGCTTCTTTCTCCGCGATCAACTCATCGCGTTTATGCAACGTTTCAGTCAGCTCGTCATAGCGAGCATTGAACTCTTCCCAGCGCGAGTTCAACAGCTCTTGTGCCTCTTGCAGCTCTTGATCCTTAGCCGCCATGACATCGGCGAATTCTGTCTCTCTTTGATCGAGCCGCTTCTGCAACTCATCGACTACCTTGTGCATCTCTTCGAATTTGCCGGTGTCGAAGTTTTGCTCACCAGCGCGCGCATCCATCTCCAGGTTGGCGCGCCTCAGTTCATGGGAGCCGCGCTCCAACTCTTCGTTGTGCTGTCGCAACTCTTCATTGCTCTGGCGCAACTCTTCCTGGCTCTTCTTCAGCTCTTCCAGTTGAGCCAGCAGTGTCTCGTCCTGCACAATCTTGACGATCGTGCGGGTTTCGCCTCCTGCTGAATCCTTCGGCGCTTCGGCTAATTGCACCGCGTCGTAGGCAGCGCGGAACAGGTCGCCTGAAAGCCGCTTGGCGCCCAGAAGATCGACCAGCAAGCGCAGCAGATCAGCTGGGTGTTCCGAGGGATAGACGGCGACGTAGGCTGATTTGAATGTCCAGGGATCGATGGTGCCGTTGGAAAGTTGGTCGGCCAGGCTGGTCACCAGCTGCTCGGCAGTCAGCTTCGGCTCCGAGGGCTGAGAGTGTTGCTCTTTCGATTCGAGCGTGCTGACCAGCTGATCTATGGCTGGAACAAGCTCGCCTACCGCTTTCATCGGTTCGAGCGCGGCGGAAAGCGATTCCATCAAGCTGTTCAAATTGAGACCGATCTCGAAGAAATTTTGATTCTGCATCGTCTCAGCCAGAAGACGCATTGTGTCGGTCTGCTCGCCGGCAATTTTTTGCAGCGCAGAAAGGTTCATGGCGCACGCGCCCATGCCCTGGTCGATGTTGTTCAACACTTCGAGCGCTTGCGCCTGCAACTGAGGATCGACTGCAGCCAGCGGTGCCATCGGCGCCGGGGCTGGAGGTTGTCGGTTTTCATCTTTGCCGGTCGTCCTGGCCATGTTGCTGCTCGCATTCTCTTGGGGATGTTGATTGGCAGGTGCAACCGCATTTGGTGCGGCTGATTCGTCTGTCTGCGCCGCAGCCGGATCGCTGTCGTCCGCAGTCGTTGGATCGGGTTGAAGAACCGGCATCGCCGCCGGCATCATCGTCGCGTCAAGTTCTGTCCCCGGCATTGCTGCCGGCGTCGTTGCGTCTCTGTGTGTTACCGGTGTCACGGCCGGCGTTGGATCGTTTTGCATCTGTTGTGGCATAAATGCTGCTGGCGCCTCCTCTGGCGTTTCTGGCGGCGGTGGTGGTGCAGCTGCTGGAGATGCCGGCATCGCGCCGAACTTCGGCATCGACATTGTTCGCTCCGGGTCGAGCGGAAATGTTTTCTTAGCCAGACTCTCGAGAAAACTGCCGGCCTGCGTCGGTTCAGACTCGGGCGCGGCAGTCGGGATCACATCTTCATGCAGTTTGCGAAATGGCGACGGGGGTGTCTCGGTCTGGCCACTTAGAAACGGTGTTGACGACGTAGCCGGCTCCGGCTGCGGCGAAGCAAATAGGCTCATGGCCTGATTCGCGTCTTGCCCGGAAACGAAAGGGCTCGATCGAGCCGCTGGTTCGGTCAAATTGCGAAATGGCGATGGCGACGAATCCGGAGCATGCGATGAAAAGGGGCTTGAGGGCTCGATTTCGTCTGTCGAAACAAACGGGCTCGAGCCGGAAGCGGGATAATCTCCGTGAACGAGCGGCTGATGATTGTAGTCGCCCTGCTTGACCGGTTCTGGATCTTCCCAAAGTTCCGGTGCCGGTTCAGTCGACGGCTCCTGTCCGTTGGGCACCGTATGAGGTGCCGTGCCGTTGCCGCCGTTATTGCCCTTGTCTCCGTTCGAGGTCAAAGCCGGCATCTCACCGGTTGCCGATGCATTGTTGTGACGGCGGCGCTCGTTGCCCGACGAGGATTGGTCGCCTTGATCGGCTTTGGCGTCGGCGGGGTCGGTTTGGGCAGCCGAACGGCTGCTTGTGCTGTTCGATTTGGCGGTCAAATACGGGTCTGGGACATACGGATCAGGCGGCGTCACGTTTTTAGCCAAGGTGCCTCGCAGGCGCGCTCTTCTTGCCGCCAGTGACGAAGCTTCGTCGCCGGACTTGTTGTTGGGCGCAGGATCCTGCACGCCACTCTTGTCCTCCGTTCCCATCGAAACTCCTTTTTTTAAACGCTCCGGAGGCTTCGTCCCTCGCCGCTCCGCGTCTTCCCCGCTTGGCTGCGACGGCTCCTCGCCGCCTTGCCTCGCTGACTTCAAGTTTTCTTTTTTAGCGCCCCGGAGGCTTCGTCCCTCACCGCTCCGCGTCTTCCTCACTCGGCTGCGACCCATTCGACTCCGCTTCGCTTGGCTCAGGGCAGGCTCTCCTCGCCGTGCCGCTGACCATCAGATTCCTCCTGGCAGGACCAAATGCGTTGCGGGCGACGGTCGTGCCCTCAGTACATTTCTACCCGTATACGATCGCGATCACTACTAAAACAGTAAGGATTTTAAAGTAGAGCGTGTCGCGCGGGCGACTTCAGACCCGATGTTGGCGAATGGCGGACGCTTCCCGGGTTTAGATTGGACCCATTTAATCTAAGTATATAACTGAAAACGCTGCCAGGCTCAAGAAAATTTTCCAGATCGACGATCTGTTTAATCTAAAAGCGTTTTCGTGCCCCAAAAAAGTAGCCCCAACCTCCAGCGATATCGCTGAAAACTAAGGCTGCCGTGGAAAATGTTTTCTTGACAACAAGTGGCAGGCGAACTAATATGCTCGTATCTTATACAGTCAAGATTGAATTACTAGATTTCGCTATTTTGGTTAATTGCCGCCGCAGGGGGGCAAGTTTAAATCATCCGGCCTGCCGGGCCGTAATCGGTGTGAAGGAGCTGCCACAGCCTTGGAGTTACTAGTCTGCCAGACTTGCGGAGCGATTCTGCGGGGCAAGAATAACAATTGCTCTGTCTGCGGCACTGTCGTATCCAAATTTTCACCGACGACTATGCCTCTGATGAGTCACCAGAGCAGCTCGCTGGCAGTGAGCGTCCGTCCTGACCCGCTGTTGCTCGAACGTGTAGTGGTTCGGCGGCAGGTGGCAGCGGTGTTGGAAAAACCGCATAACGGAAACGGCAACGGCAATGGCAATGGTTATGGCGACAATGGCGGCTATGCAGAGGCAAACAGCGAAGCTGGTTCGCCCTGGTCGTTGAATCCTGGTACTGGCGGAATGCCGGCGCCTCCTGCCGAACCAAGAGAGATCGATTTTGCTCCGAGCGTCTCTGCCGCTGCGTCCGGTCAAGCTTCAGGATCGTCGGTGTCGTTTACGGCACCACAGCCGGTGTCGGCCGCGCCCCAATCATCATCAATTGGCGGCGGCCCGATGGCCTTTGTAGCGCCGGCCCAGATGCCGGACTCGGCGGCATCGGATGCGCCCCCGGCACCGCCGGGAGTGATGCCGGTAGCCGGGTCCTCGTCCGATAATCCATGGATGTCCGGAAATACTGCTGCCAGCGCCGGCGGTGGCGGTGTCGCTGCTCAGGTCATGCCCACTCTGGCACCGCAGACGGCTCAGCAGGCGGCCAACAGTTTCATCAACGCCGCGGCGAACGCCGCAGCGGCCAATCCGCCGCAGCCTGCACCAGATATTCCCCCGCCTGTGCCTGTCGCACCTGCATCGCCGCCCCAAGTTGCGGCAGCAGCTGAGCTGGCACCCGGCGCGTCGATGGCGACGGAGCCCGCACCACCGGCGGCGGCATCGTCAAATTTCTTCGCCGAGCCTTTGCCGGCCAGCCGATCAGATTTCTTTGCCTCTGCCGCCGCTCCGGCGAAAGAGGAAAGCGATGCTCTCTCTGCCACTGGCAATGGTACCAGCAGCGAAGCCGCTCTTGCACCGCCTGTAGCATCACCGGCGAATCCTTCTGTGCCACCGTCGGCAGCGGCACCGCCCTCGGGCGATTCTGCCACACCGCTAGCATCGGCTGAAGCCGATCAGACCAGCGACCTCTTCGATGAGCCGGCGCCCAGCCAGCCGACCAAGAAGGCGGCATCTGCACCAGCCACGGGTGGGCCGGAGACATTCGACTTCTTCGCCTCGACCTCCTTCACTCCAATCGCCGAGCGGCGAGCTGCCGAGCGTGAGGCCGGCAAACCGCCGCCGCCGCCATCTTCTTCGCGCGGCGATATCTTCACTGACGAGGCCCCTTCACGTCCGTCCAGACGCAAAGAACCAGTCGATCAAGATGATGATGAGGAAGAGAGACCGAAGGTGGCCCCGCCATTGGGTTATAAGCCCAAAGATTCGGCCGTCACGCTGAAAACTCACGACCGCGACGAAGACGATGACGAAGACGATGACGATGACAATGACAATGACAAAAAGTCTTCGCGCAAGAAGTCGCAAGATCTCGATAGCACACCACCTCCTCCTCGGCGCAGCTTCACCAGCAAATCGGAGACGGCACCGAAGAAGCAATCCAAGAAAAAATCATCGGACGACGATGATAGCGACCACGATCACGACGATGACGACAAGTCCAAACCCAACGAGAAATCGGACAAGGCCGGCGCGATGGCCTTCTTTGAGCAGCAGGTCAATTTCTTCGGCTTGACCATGAGCCGAATGAACCAGGTGTTTCTCATTGGTATTCTCGGCTTTGTCGCTACGGTGGTGTTGCTGGTCGGTGCCACCATCATCGGCAGCTTGACCGGCGCCGGCGGCGGCGGCCAGCCGCAGCAACAACAGCAGCAAGCGGCTGCGCCTCAGACCCTCAGCGGCAAATGGGCCATCTCCACCAATAGCGCGTTCGGCCGTTGGTCCGGCATGATGACCTTGGTCCAGCGCACCCCCGAGAAATTCGATGCTGCCGGCAAGGATCAAGGCGGCAACGGGCAAGTTTTGCCCTATGACGCTTCCGGTGAAGTGAAAAGCGATGGCACGATCAACTTTGCCAAAGCGTACCGGCTGCTCGATCAACAGACCGGCGAAGTGGTGCATGATAAGCCCATCTATTTTACCGGCAGATACGGCATCACCGCAGGCTCTCTGCCGATCGCCAGAGGCACCTGGTATACGAAAAAGAGTCAGGGACATTTTCTCCATCACACTGTTAAGACGATCGCTGGTGATTGGGAAGCACAGATGGTCCAGTCGACCACGCCCGGAATGGGCAGTGATCCGCAGCAGCCAGACAATGGCGTCGTCGCGTCCGGACTGTCTCAGAGCCAGTCGGGTGGGATTGGCAGCACAAGTTTGCCCAACGCCAGCACACCAATGGCCTCTGAAGCGTCTGATTTCAAATGGCCCTGGGACAGCTGGCCGATGTCTACTCGCTTCCTCGCCATGGCCGCACTGGCGATCGGCGGCATTGGTCTGATTGTGGCCGGATCGCTGACTTTGTTCGGTCCTGGCGGCAAGATGAATATCTGGGAGAAGGAAAAATACATTCCCACACAATTCAAAACCCAGCACCGCAAGATGCTTCGTGAATTGTGCAAGCCACTGCGGCCCGGTGGTATGCCACTGGGACGCCGCTGTGAATGGCGAATTTGGAAGCCCTGGGAGTGGGCGTTCAAAGAGCTGGCCATGCCGCCTGAAATGCGCGTCGGTGATCCACACATGTTGGTCTTGGGCGCCGGCGACAAGGGCAAGACCCGCTTGATCGCCACGATGGTGACGCACGATATTCTAGCTAACGATCGTGCGGTGATTGTGATCGATTCTGACGGCGGCTTGACCGACATGGTCACTCGCTGGATCGCTGCCAACCCCAAAGGCAAGGAAATGGCCAAGCGCGTGATTCTGCTTGATCCTACAGCCAAGCACGGAGCGCCTGGTTATAACCCGCTCGAGCTGCCGGAAGACGGCGATCTACAAACCGCTTCTTCAGCGATCGTATATGGATTTAAGGCCATGTATACTGAACCGCCTGGCGCGCAGAGCCAGTGGAACGCTCAAACAGCCAACATCTTGCGCAACTGCGCCTTGCTTTTGATCGCCAATGGCAAGACGTTGACCGACATTCCCACCCTCTTTAACGACAACGACTTCCGCGACGTCATGCTGGAAGCGGTTGAGAAAAAGAAACATGACCGTTCCGAATACATCACCCTGCTCGAAACCTGGGGACAGTACAAAAAACTGGCTCGTACCGACCAGTGGATCAATTGGACCGAACCGATTCTCAACCGAGTCACACCGATGTTAAGCGACTCGCGCATCAGAAACATTTTGACCAAGCCGCATGGCGAAATCAATCTACGCAAGATTATCCAGGAGAAGAAGGTCTTGCTGGTCAGGGTGGCCAAAGGTCAGTTGGATCAAAACGCCAACCTGCTCGGCAGCTTAATCGTCACCGGTGTGAAGCAAGCGGCGCAGTCGCTGGCCAGTGAAAATAGTAAAGATCAAAATCCAGTGGCACTTTACCTGGATGAATTCGATAACTTTATCGAAAAGGAGACCATCGAAACAATTTGCAAGGAAACAGACAAGTTCAAGATTGGCTTTATCGGCGCCATCAAAACGCTGCAACACCTGCCTGAAGACTTCCGCAACCAGATTGTGATCAACGTCGGAACATGCGCTTGTTTCGCCCTCGCCAAAAAGGACGGCGATGTGCTGGGACCTCAAATGTTCCGAGTTGACGGACGGAAGATCAAACACCAGACAATTCAAAACTTCTTCAACAAAGTGAACACATCGCCTCAGTTTGAGCTAATTTCGGACGAAGAAAAGCTCAACATCGATCGTGTCGTTGGACAAGAATTGCGAACCTTCTATTGCTATAGAGTAGGCACCCCAGCCGGGGTGTTCCGCCTGAAAGCGCATGACTTTGATGACATTCCCGATAAGGATGTGAATTTCAAGCTGCTCGATCGCATGCGCGGACTGAAGACAACGTCGGATAAAAAAGCGACCGCCGCTTCTCCGGTAGCTGACACCGAAACAGCAAAGACAACCGATTAGCTCAAGGCGGCGTCCAGTCGACAGAAATGTTTGAAAACCGGTCCCAGAGCACGACGAACGCCTGGGCAACAAAGTCAAAACACCAGCAACGCCGAGGACGCAAAGCGCGCCACAGCGTCAGCCAACGTGTTGTTAATCTAAACAGGGTATATTTTAAGTGGATATGCGCCCACCTCAGCCTCGCTCTGGCAGGCGCAAACATGGTGAGAACATGGTTCAGGCTCCAAGCAACAGAAACATTTGGGAAGAGAGAATTGCCGATTTACGTCGGTATGACCTCGATAACCTCGACACCGAACCGATCAATCCGGCTGATATTGCCAGCTGGCCGGTTCCCAATCTAACCTTTGTCCGCGTCGATGGCATTTTGCGATCGTGGGACATCGAGCGCGAGAAACAGAACCAGCAACAACAGCCTCAGCAAGATCAAGACCCGAACAAGCCACCCAAGCGCATGTACCTGATGGAAGATGCGATCTGCGGCTTGCACAGCCAGAAGGCAAACCTTTCCTACCTGGTGCTCGGCAATAAAACCGGTGTCTACTATTACATGGGGATTTCGCTGCCTAATCTGGAAGGAACCAACGGCGACAACGACGCGGCAGCAATCTCTTACAGTTCGGTCCAGTCGATCTTGCACAGTGTTTATAACGGCGTAGATATTTATAAAGAACCATTCACTAGCGGCGCCATTAAAGCGATGATCTCGCCGTTGGCTAATCATATCGGCTTGATCACCGGTATTCCGGCTTTGAAGTCCACCGGCGGCGATACCACTGAATCGGAGCAGATTGAGCGCCTCGCCTCCGGCTTGTCTGGGCACGACTTTGGCATGCTCGTACTGGCAGTGCCCATTCCCAGCCAATATGTCAACAGAGAGGAGTTCGCGGTTGTCGATCAGATCCAGCGCGCCCAGGAAAACGAAGACCCGGAAAAGAAACGCAGAATCAAATACTATCTCGAGCTGCAAGATGCATATTTGAAACACGTCCAGCTTGGCACTGCCATCGGCAGTTGGCAGACTTGCGTCTATTTTTTCGCTCCCGATCGCTCGGTGTTCGTGCGGCTGCAATCGTTGATTCGTGCTACATACGTTGATGAAACGAGCCGTCCAACACCGTTACGCACGCACGAATTGAAAGGATTGCGCCCGCACCTGGAGCAGTTCGGATTGATCAAGAATCAACGTGAGAACCTGGAGGAAGGCTCGCCAACGCTGCTGAGCTACAAGCTTTTGAGCCCGCTCAACTCGCGTATGCTGTCTGCCTTCATCCACTTACCCAAACGCGAGATGCCCGGATTCCGCATTCGCCGATCGGCTGAATTCAGCCTGGCGGAGATTCCACCCAGGGATCCCACGCGTGTGATTGCTATCGGCAACATCCTCGACCGCGGTATCGATACAGGCAACTTGTATTATATCGATGTCGACGCTTTGCAAAAACACACCATTGTCTGTGGTGTTACAGGCGGTGGCAAAACCAATACTTGCTTCTACCTGCTCGGGCAGTTATGGAAGTACGGCATTCCCTTCATGGTGTGCGAGCCCGCCAAATCTGAGTATCGGCATATGATGCTCATGTCTGAAACCTTCAAGGGGATTGGGCAGGCGTTCTCTTTGGGTGATGAAACTGTTTCACCATTCAGGCTCAATCCGTTTGAGATCATGAAGGGCGTGAAGGTGCAGACGCACCTCGACGCCTTGAAGTCTGTGTTTAACGCTTCGTTTGAAATGTATTCGCCGATGCCTCAGGTGCTTGAAAAAGCGCTGAACGCCATTTACGGCGTGCGCGGATGGGACCTAGTGCAAAACAAGAATCGCCGCCTGCCTCCCGGCATCAATATTGGCGATCCGGATTGCCCGTCGGAAATTTATCCGACGATGAAAGACTTGTATGAAATTATCGATCCGATTACGGAGTCATTCGGATATTCAGAGCGCATCGGGCCTGACGTGCAAGCAGCGTTGAAAGCCCGTATCGGTTCGCTGCTCATCGGCGGTAAAGGGCAGATGCTCAATACTCGCCGTTCGATTCCAATGGAGATGTTGTTTGGACGCCCAACCGTCGTCGAGCTGAAGATGGTTTCGGAAGACAGCGAAAAGTCGTTCCTCATGGGTATGTTGCTGGTCTTCCTGTATGAATACCGCGAAGCACTCGGCCCGCACGATCACCTGCAGCACGTGATGCTGATAGAAGAAGCTCACCGACTGCTGAAAAACGTTCCTACCGCCCAGAGCGGTGAGAGCGCCAACCCAGCTGGTAAAGCGGTCGAGTTCTTTACCAACATGCTTGCTGAAATTCGCGCGTACGGACAGGGGTTCATCATCGCTGACCAGATCCCGAACAAACTGGCGCCCGAAGCGCTGAAGAACACAAACTTGAAGATCATGCACCGCATCGTCGCTGTCGATGACCGGGACTCCATGGGCGGTGCCATGAACCTCGACGATATTCAAAAACGGCATGTAACCGCCCTTGGTCAGGGGCGTGCTGTCGTTTATGCCGAGAAGATGGAATCGCCGTATCACCTGGCGATCATGTTCGACAAGACAAAAGAGGTGCCACCGCCCGAGACACCGGATGAGTCGGATGAAGTCGTGCGTCAAGCGATGAAGGGGCTGGCCATCGTCCAGACTTTCGATCGGCACATGGGCTGCAAATTTTGCCTGCATCGCTGTGATTCTCAAATTCTCGACACAGCGGTTCTCGTTGCTGACGATACGTTGTTCAGGCAGGTGTACAACCGTTATGTCATGTCGACACTGAAAGATTTGACGCAGCTTGTGCACTTCCGCGCTCAGATCATTCACGAAATTCAGCGCGTGATTGGCGGACGCGCGCGCTCCGGCAACATCACCGGCATCACCTGGTGTGTGCTCACCCAGGCGACAGAACGTTACTTCGAACGTAAAGGCGAAGAAAATTACTGGTTTTACGATCAGGTGCGAGAACAGCATCTGCGCTGGTTGAATCTGTTGCGCCCAGCCTTCCAGCCGACCGAAGTGAACAGACGTCTGGACATCTCCGTGCTCAAGCAATGGCGCGATGATTTCGTCGATCTGCATAAACGCGATCAAGGACCTCTTCCCACTTGCGGACCGTGCACCTCCAAATGCTTATATAGATTCGAGGTTTCGGAAGTGGTTCGCGACCCGAAGATCAAGTTCGACTTCAATTCATCGATCAACCGCAAAGATACGCCGGCATCTGATTCCGCCGCGTGGTTCTGCCGCCTGTTGACCGAACGCTTGATTGGACGCGGTGATGTCGACCTGGCTTATTGCCTGGCGGTGCATCTGATCAAGGATCAGCAGTTATCCACCGATGCACAATTGGTTCTCTTGCACAAAGTTCGCACCGCTCTGGAGAATTTCCAGAATGAAGGCGAAGAAGGTGCGCAGCCTCCGCCATGACGCAAGAAAACAGTTCTTCGCCAGGCTCGGGTTCGCCATCAACCGAACCGACGCCGGAGGACGAGCGTCAGGATGCGACTTCTAATCTTTTGAGCAGAATTCGCAATTTTTACGAGTCCTATAAGAATGCGCCGCCGGAACTGCAGAAGGAGTTGGCGGCATTGTACGCCACAGCTAAGCCAGAGCAGCAAGCCGGCATCAGGCAGAACTTGCAAGAGTGCGCCAAGGCCGATCCTCAGAACGCTCTGTCTGTGATCAATTCACTGCGCGACAACGTGCTTGCAGTATCCTCGCCCAAACCAGGTCCTGGGGCTGGAACTACGCCTGGCGGCACTCCGGTAGGAGGCGCTGCACCGGGAGCGGTGGCAGGTGCTGGGGCACCGAGTGTAGGAGCAGGTGCCGGGGCACCGAATGTGGCGGCAGGTGCGAGGGCACCGAATGCGGCGGCAGGTGCTGGGGCACCGAATGCGGCGGCAGGTGCGAGGGCACCAAATGCGGCGGCAGGTGCTGCAGCAGAGGCTGGGACAGCAAACGTGGCGAGAACCAGTGCGGGACCGGCGCGGCTCCAGGCGGCTGAGAGGCCGCCAACGCCTTCTGGTAACCAGGCACTCAGGGACGAGCTTGGCATCGGAGAGTTGAACAATCCGGTT
>Ga0182024_10012995_pt1 | contig 16364 bp, 14 predicted proteins | sample P32metaG_FD_120480 | JGI IMG/M metagenome (GOLD analysis project Ga0182024, IMG submission 120480) | Permafrost microbial communities from Stordalen Mire, Sweden - P3-2 metaG (Illumina Assembly) | ecosystem: Environmental > Terrestrial > Soil > Wetlands > Permafrost | place: Sweden: Stordalen... | reverse complement strand
GCACGCGACATCCGCCCCTTCGCTCATCAGACGTTTTCCAAACGCAGCCGCCTTTACATCAGCAACTTCTCTTTCTGTGATCGCGTGAGGAGCCGGATGGTTGCATTTGACAAACACACCCCAAGCCAGTCGAATTATCTCGCCGCTGTGTACCATCTCCCAAAGAGCCCAATCGACATAAGCACGCTTGCCATAACCGAGCATGTCGCGCGTCGTAAACAAAGCATCATCCCTCAGTTTGGCAATATGATTTCTTATACAAGCCTTCGTCCGCATTTTCTTTTCCTCCTTCATTGAAAAAAAGAATTTCCGCAGAAAATTCTTTTTTTTGCCGAGAAGTAAAAGTGGGGGGAGCGCCGCTGTTAATTCAGGTGGCAAGTCTTAGATATAGATACGTTCGGAGGGGCAAAAAAGTTCAATTGGCAACGTCATTGGGTTTGGTGCCGGCGCTGATGCGCAGACTTCGATCAAATCGAATCAGAAGCAGCACAGTTTAAGGAGGGCAGTTGACATCCGGCTGGCTGGCGTTGATTCGCTGGAAAAAATGCTGCGCCGGTGGACATGACAAACGAACTAACGTTTTTGCTGCTTGCTGGTTGTGGCAATGGCCGTGACCACGTCTGAGCGTGTAATGATGCCCTGCAATTCACCTTGCTTGGAGGCAACCGGCAGACGGCTCAGCCCGTGGCTGTCCAGTATGGTGATGATGTCCTTTAATGTGTCATCGATCGAGGCTGTCACCACTTCTGACGTCATAATGTCTCGCACGGTTGAACCTTCTTTGATCAATGCCCGCTTGTTGGTGAGATCGCTTTGCGTGATTATGCCGACCAGTTTGTTTGACTCAAGCACTGGAAATCCTCGATGGTGTGAGAGCTCAAACTGAGCGAGCGCATCGGGCAGCGACATATCGGCTGTCACGAATTCAACATTCGAGCGCATGACTTGCCTGACAAAAATTTGTGACAGCGGATCTTCCCTGTCATCCTTATCATTGATAAAGATGCCTTTCAACTCCAGCAGGCGATCGTAGATCGAGCCGGGAGTGAGCTTCTCAGCTACAAAATAGGCAGTAATGGAGCTGATCATCAGCGGCAGGAGCAGATTAAAATCGGCCGTCATTTCGAAGACAATCACCGTAGCAGTGACGGGCACTCGCGCCACCGCAGCAAATACCGCGCCCATGCCAACCAGAGCGAGGGTTGTTGCTGGTTGCGACGCATTGGGAAAAATTGCGCACTCGACCAGCCCGAGCAAGAATCCCAGGGCCGCACCGATCGTCAAGCTTGGCGCGAACAATCCGCCGGGCGCCCCCGCTCCGTATGCCAGAGCCGTGAGCACTAAATTAGTCAGCAATGCCACCGATGCAAAACGCCAGCTGCGATCCGCGAAGATCAATTGCCTGACGCCATTAAAGTCGCGAAAACTTTCCGGCAGAAATGCGATCACGCACCCGCAAATCAACCCGGCAAGAGCGATGCGCAGGACGAAATGATCGGTCATATATTTGTCATGCATTTTCGCCGAAAACATGATTGTTTCGTTGAAAAGACTGCCGACGAAACCTGCTAAAACACCTAAAATCAAGCAAAATGGCATAGTCAGCATTAAAAATTCGGCCTTCGGGAAAATGGAATTTGGCGGCACGTCGAGGCTATGGTTGCCCAAATATCTGGAGACGATGCCGGCAAAAAAGCAGGCCAAAAGCGCAGTGCCGATAGCGTTGCTGGATACTTCCTTGAGCAGCTCTTCGACGACAAACATCACTCCCGCTAGCGGTGCATTAAAGGCGGCAGCCAACCCAGCTCCTGCACCAGCGGCAATTAACTGCCGGCGGTGGCGCGGCGAATGGTAACTGACCCCGCCGAGAACCGCGGCTGTAGCTGCTCCCACTTGCACAGTCGGTCCTTCCCGTCCCAGTGGCAGCCCTACTCCCAGGGCGATGATGCCGCCAATCAGTTTGCTGACGGCGACACGCACATCGAGTTTGATCGGAAATGATTTCAGAAAAGCTTTGACCTGCGGAATGCCGCTGCCGGTTATCTCCGGGGCGATGAATCTGACGAAAGCACCGCATATGGCGCCGCCAATCAAACCGATCAAAGGCAGGGCAATCTTGGCCGGGACGATGCCACAGGCATAATGGCGAAACTGCGTCAGCAGATCGACGCCGCGAGTAAATACCAGCGCGGCCAGCGCGGAAGCGGCGCCGATCAGGCAAGCTTCAAGTAAGATAAAAGACTGCGATTTTGATTGGTCGCCGCTCCTGAGGTGCCACCACTTCAAAAAGAGAGCGACTCTGGATTTGACCGGTTGCTGCGATGTCATCGAAATCTGTACCCCACCGGCACCTCAGCCCTACGCTGACGAAGGCGGCTCTTTGCGATCGAGAAACTTTTGCAAAATGATCGCAGCCGATTGCATATCGACGAGATCTTTTCGATGTCCAGTTTTGACACCTTGTAATGTCAACGTGCGGATGGCTGAGATCGTCGTCAGCCGCTCGTCTTCGTAAACGATGGGCAACCCGGTAGCGCGCGCCAATTTTCGCGCAAACGATTTCACTTTCTCCGCTTGCTCGCCGATGCTGCCATCCATGTTTTGCGGCAGACCGATGACGATCTCGACGGCTCCATGCCGTTCGGCAATTTGGTGGACGGTTAAGATGTCCGTTTGCATATTCTTGCGCTGGACGCATTCCAATCCCGCCGCGGTTATACCGAGCGGATCGGAGATAGCAACTCCGATTCTGCGATCGCCAATGTCAAGACCTAGGATTCGCGGTTTCTGGCTCATCGGTTCAATATTACTTTAGGAAGGTTCGTGTGTCTCGCGTCCTGTTGCTAATGCGGCGGAGCGCGAAGACAGCGTCTTGCAACAGAATAGTAGCATTGCGATCGCAGGACTAATCAAGAACTTAAAATGGCGCCATGAAGCTATATCTTGTCCGTCACGGCATCGCTCAAGAACGCATCGGAGGCGCCATCCTCAACGATTCGCAGCGCCCGCTCACGGACGAGGGTCGCGACGAAACGCGCGTGGTGGCGCATGCCCTCAAACGGCTCGGTGTCCGCGCCGACCTGGTTGTCGCCAGTCCGCTGGTTCGCGCCCGGCAGACCGCCGAAATCATCAATGAAGTCCTGGGCGGCAAAGAAGAGCTGAAGGTGACTGATTCGCTCGCTCCTGGCGGCAACTCCAGCGGTCTCTATAAATTTTTGCGCCAGTTCAACATGGTGGAAGAGATTTTTTGTGTCGGACACGAGCCTGACATCGGCCGATTGGTCGGCACGCTTTTGTGGGCAGGACCCGAGCTGGATATTCCCTTCAAGAAAGCCGGGGTCTGTCGCGTGGACGTCGCCGCTTTGCCGCCGACCATACCAGGCACCCTCAAATGGTTCATCACGCCCAAGATCGCCAACTCGATCGCCGGCAAATAGCCACTGCAAGAAATTTCGCCGGAAAATCTTTGCACCCTGCGATGCGTGAATTATTGCTGCTGGTGCCAGTGCCAGTCTGCGTCGATCGCTGGATTGAGCCGACCAGCGGCAGGCGCCGGGTCGCAGCCGGCTCCGCTTATTGATATCTGGAGCCGTCGAAATAAATAAAGCCACCCTCGTGTCCGGCGCGCGCTGGATGATGCGTGAAATGAATCAGCCCTCCTTTCTCATTCCAGATATATTCGCCGCGAATAATTGGTGTGTCACCCGGCTTAAGCGGCACGTGTGGAGCAATAGCGGTGTCGTGCGCGATCAACACCGTAGTACCGTTGGAAAGAGAAATGAGGAATTTTTGGTGCGGCAGTCCGCGCGTGTCGTCCGGCAAGAGCTTTTTCACAGGCGCCTTGACGGTGATTTCTACTTTAATTAGATGCGCATCTTGCGCCCTCAGCGCATCGCTGTCGTCAAAGATTCTGCCGTCGGCCAGCTCGGCATCGGTGGCAGTGCGTCCACGATCGAGCAGAGCCGGAGCCATCGTTGACCGGCACGAGTGCAAGAAAAGCGTCAGGCAAATTGTGGCCAGCAGCGCCACTGCGCGTCTGTCTGCGCGAACACCAGCGGCGCCGCCTTGCCAGCCACTGCGATTGGGCCGCTCTGGCTGGCAGTGATTTTCTCCGATTGGCGGCGGATTGGAATGATCACGGTTCGTTTTTAACATGGCGTTAAATGTATGTCCTGGATTTGCGGGAACTTCTCGGTTGCGTATTCGTTCGATACTGATAGTAGCGCTAAAGGCGGTAGGACAGGCGAGATAGGGTGCGGCCCTGACTGTGGTATATAGAAAGCGTAAAGGTCATTACACGGTCAAAACCAGGGTCGAGAGACAAAAGGAGTCGGGGCAGGTTGATGTTATCGTCAATTTACCTTACCGGAGATCAGCTAGAGACTCAACAGTTTCCTGGTATGTCCTTGCCTGACTGGCGCTCCTTTGCCGTCTCCAAATTGCAGCGGCACGGAGTCAAAGTGATCAATCCGCTGGAGTTGGCTTACACATTTTGTGATAAGGGCGACATTCTCGAACCCGTGACCGAAGAAGTGGAGCTGCGCGTGCGCCGAGCGCTCGAGCTGATCGACCAGTCCGACGCTGTGCTGGCCAATCTCAAGCGATCGAGCTACGCGACGGCGATGGAAATGTTCTATGCCCATCGGCGCGGCAAGATCGTCACGGTAATCGGCGAGTCGCCTTTCAGCCCCTGGGTTTTGTCGCACTCACAGGCGCGTTTTCGCGACGTCGATGAGGCGATCCAGTTCATCATCGGTGAGCCGCCGCCGCATTCACCGATCAATTGGGCGCTTCAATATGAGGCGCTGCTTTCCGAGCGCTACGAACAGTTGCCGCCGGCTGGTGAGCCAGATTATAAGTTCATCGGCGGTCAGCTGCCAGTGCTGGCGATCTCGCCGCATGCCACAGCCTACTGGCGCGAGGGCGAGTTCCAAGAGGCTGATGCCTTTACGGGAAGCATGGCGGCTATACTCAATCGTTCAGCCGGTTGCCACGCAATGCTGTCGCATTATTGCTGCGTCGCCGATCCATGCTGGTATCTGGAAACACCGATGCGGCGCGCCTTTGCTGATATAGTCAAAGCCGGTCAAATTGGACTGGTGGTAATGCTGCTCGGTTCGTCCTGGCATGAAACGCCAGGACTGCAGGTTTCATGCTATGGCCCGGCGCCGGTGGTCTGCGAAGATTACGTCAGCAGGCTCAAGCTCAAGCTGGGAGCGCTGGAGCCGGTGGCAACTGAGGGCGCGCTGGATTACCAGTTCCGGCCGCTGGTGCGCTTTGCCGCCGAAGAGCTGAACGTGCCTGTAATGGTGGTGAAGATGCACAAACGCTATCGCATGCCCAGATTGCAGCTCGAGCTATTTTTGCAGATTACCAAACTGCTTAACGAGTTCGTTTCCGAGACCGGAAGCGAGCTTGCCAGAAACAGCAGCTGACGATGGTAGACGAAGTCGTTGTATTTGTCACCTGCCCGACTGCCGATGCCGAGCCCATCGCCGCGCAATTAGTCGAGGACAAACTTGTCGCCTGCGTCAACATTTTGCCGCAGATCACCTCTGTGTACCGTTGGAAAGATGAGATCTGCAAGGAGCCGGAAGCGCTGCTTCTGATCAAAAGCCATAAAAGATTGTGGGAGCCGCTGCAGGCACGCATCCGGCAGCTGCATTCCTACGAGGTGCCGGAAATAATCTGTCTGGCCATCGATTCAGGACACAAGCCGTATCTGGATTGGTTAAACTGCCAATTGAGGGACTTACCACTGGCATCCGGGAAGGAAATATAGCGCTTGGCAGATGACACGATAGTGAGGATCTTTTGGACTCGGGTCAAATCAATGCCCGAAAGACCTGCAATCATGTATAAAACCTCAGGTTCTTACCGCCCCGTTCTCTGGAAGGACCACGGGCGCACGGTGGAACTGGTCGCCAACGGCTTGATCAGCCTTGGCATTCAGCCGCATGAGCACGTGGCGGTAATGTCTTCGAGCGGGCCGCACTGGACCTGGGCCGATCTCGCCGTCCTCTCGGTCGGTGCCGTGACCGTGCCCATCTATCCCACTCTGGCGGCGCTCGAGGCGCTGTTTTTGATCAAGCACAGCGATTCAGTCGCTGCCTTCGTGGAAAATGAGCGTCAGGCGCGCAAGCTTTTGGAGACGGCGGAGCCGGCTGCCACTCTGCGTTTAGTCGTCGTCATGCATGGACCGGTGCCAGCCGGTGCTTTCACCTCCCGCTGCATCACCTGGGATGAGCTGTTGAAGGTGGGCGAAAGGTTCCAGGCAGCTAATTCCGATACTCTGGCGGAACGTATCCAGTCTCTCGATAAGAATGATCTGGCGACAATCGTCTACACATCAGGCACGACAGGCATACCTAAAGGTGCGATGTTATTGCACACAAACATCTATCAGGTCTGTCATGCCATGAGTCAATGGGTGGTGTTCAAGCCTGATGATATCTCGCTTTCGTTCTTGCCTCTCTCTCACGTGTATGAACGAGTAGGCGGTCAGATGTTGGCCATATTCGACGGTTTGTTGATGGCCTATGCGGAGTCGATCGAGAGCGTGCCGCAGAATCTGATGGAGGTGCGGCCGACCGTCCTCAATGGCGTTCCGCGCTTTTACGAGAAGGCCTACCAGCGCATTCAAGCAGAGGTGAAGAACCTGCCCAAACCGCAGCAGTACATGATTCGCTGGGCGCTCTCACTGGCGCGCCGAGCCAGTCAGACATATAACGCCGGCAATGGGCAACAGGAGCTGGTCAAGCGCGTTCTTAGAGGCGAGCTGCGCGTCGCCGACAAAATTGTTTTCTCGCGAATCAGGCGCAGATTTGGTGGACGTCTGCGGATCATGGTATCAGGGGCGGCACCACTCTCTGAAGAAGTGCAAACATTTTTTGAATGCATCGGCATGCAGATGGTGGAAGGTTACGGCTTGACAGAAACCACTGCTCCTGTGGCTTGCAACACGCCGGAAACCAACAAGCGAGGCTCGGTAGGCCGGCCGTTGCCGGGCGTGGAGGTGAAGATCGCAGACGATGGAGAGATCGTGGTGCGCGGTCCCAGCGTTTTTGCTGGCTATTACAAAAATCCGGAAGCGACCGCCGAGGCCATTCGCGACGGTTGGTTCTATACCGGTGATATCGGCGAATTGGACGCCCAAGGATTTCTCCATATTCGCGACCGCAAAAAAGACATTATCATCACCGCTGGTGGCAAGCACGTGGCGCCGCAATTCATCGAGAATATGTTCCGCGGCGAGCAGATGATCAGCAACATCGTCGTCTACGGAGACCGGCGAAAATACATCACAGCCCTGATCACGTTGAACAGGGATGCGCTCAGACATTTTGCCAAAGTCAATCAAATCGTTTGTGAAAATGTGGACGAGTTAGTGCACCATCCGAAGATCTGCCAAGAGATCGAAGAGCTGGTGAAGAGGAAAAACGAGGAGCTGGCTCAGTTCGAACGCATTAAGAAGTACACCATCCTGGAAACCGACTTCACGGCAGAATCCGACGAGCTGACGCCGACCTTCAAGCTGAAACGCAAGGTGATCACTGAGCGGTACAAGGCCGTCCTTGACGGCATGTACGACAAACAGGACCTGGAGCTTGAAGACGTCGTGCCGCAAAAGTGAGCCCAAAAAAAAGATTTTCCGCCGGATTTTCTTTTTTTGGACTTTTGACAAGCCAACAATTGAGCGAGGACCCGTGTTTCTCTCGAAAACGCCATTGGTTGGGGAATTAAGGCAAAAATAGGGCTTTACTTTCGCTTGGCAACTGCATACAATATAGTCGCGGTTTGAGACCGCTTAATGTTCGCTTTTACCAAGTTACGGATTCGGCCCATGAGGCAATCAGGTTAATGCTCACCCACGAGGGTTTAGTAAGCCATGTTTGAATCGTTTGGACGAGGGTTCAGGATGATATGGGCCAGCATCAAGATGGGCCTGCAAGATCACCGCCTGATGTACCCCTCAGTTCTTACCGTCTTCACCAATTTTTTCTTCGCTGCTGTCCTCTTTTTGCAAGCGAAAAGCCGCATGGGACCAGCTGCCAACGGCATGGCCCACCAGGCAGGCGATATGATCCGTCGAGGCGACCCCTCGCAGCTCGTCAATATGACGGGGCTGAACGGACCCATGGACCCGAGCGGCTTCTCGTTTGGCAATCTGTGCACCGGCGATACGATGTTTCTTGGATTCAGCATTGTTGCCGTATGGTGGATCACCAACCGGTTCCTGGAGGGCGTCACCACTGCCCTGGTATACAGCCATCTGACCGAGGGCACCGGCTCCGGCAAATTCTCGATCGCCTGCCAGGCAGTTTTCTCGAGCTTGCCCGCCATAGTGATGCTGGGCGGAGCTACTTTTATCGCCAGAAAGCTGGCCGGCTGGATGCGCGACAAGCGCGGCTCCGGCGTGCTTGGTTTCGGCGTCAACTTCTTGGCCCAGGTGATAGAAGTCTTCTGGACGTTAGCCGGCCACCTGATTTTGCCGGCGATCGTTGTTGAAGGAACCTCATTCTGGGGCGCTATGAAGCGCGCCGACCGTATCGCTCAAGGCAACTTACTCACCATCGGAGTGGGCGAGGTCGGCGTCGATGTAATCTGCCGCGCGGCCTCGGGACTGGTATACCTGGTCGGTCTGAGCGCGTTTGGCGCCATCATCTACGCGCAATCGCAGCACATCATGCTGCCCTGGCCGCTGATCACTGTCGCCGGAACACTCTGGGCGGCGCTGGTCGTGGTCGTCACGGCCGCCTCGCTCTACATCCGGGCTGCCTTTTACACCTGCCTATATGTCTGGGCTATCGAATCAGAAGCCGTAGAAGAAGCCGACCGCCACCGCATTTGTGCTCCAGCACCGCTGGCAGCCGCGCTGGCTTAAGCAAACAACTACAGCCACCAGACGAGGCTAATGGCCGGTCCTCTCCTTCTTAATAGATTGTGCTTTCTGCCTGTCTTTTGCAGCTAAGTCCGGTTTGCCCATCTGGTCATAGACCTTCGCTCGTGCTTCGTAGGAGTCAAAACTGAAGTAGGGGTCCAGTTTGATCGCCATCGAATAATCAGCCACAGCCTTGTCCCATTGTTTCTGCTCGGCATAGATACTGGCTCGCAGGCGGTACGGACCAACCGACTCCGGATCGGCGCGCAAAACCTGCGTGTACTCGGCAATCGCTTTGTCGGGCTGCCTCAGGTTCCGATACGCGAGTGCCCGCTCCACATGCGCCTTGTCGTTCTCCGGCTCGAGGCCCAGCACCGAGGTCAAGTCGGCGACTTCCTTGTTGTATTCGTGCATCATCCGGTATGCATCGGCGCGCAGCAAGTAGGAGACGATGTCACCACGATCGATGGCGATGGCTGAAGAAAAATCTTCGACTGCTTTTTTCATATTACCGATTTTGCGGTAGCACTTGCCACGCTCGCAAAACCAACTCTGGTTGCAGTTTCCCACGGCGCAGGCAATGTCGAAATACTTGAGCGCTTCGCTGTCGCGTTCTCGACCGACGCACATTTTGCCGGCCTCGTATGCAGCGCGCGCATTTTTCTGGTCGGTCTGCACGGCCATTTTGAAGTCAGCCAGGGCGTTGTCGAACTGTCCGTGTATCTGCTCGTCCAGTGCGCGTTCATAATACGCGGCTGAACATTTCGGGTCCGTGAGAATAGCCTTGATGAAATAGTCTCTTGCTTGTGTCGTGTGGCCTGTGCGCACCAGTTTCTTGCCGATCGAGACGTAAGCCAGAGCCTCGCTACTGGGATTGGCAGAGGCGGCACAGTCGCTCAAGAGAAACAAAAATCCGCTGGTGAGCACTACCAGTGGTGCGTGGCCGCGTCTGAGCATGCGATGCCTAAATACCATATGCACGGCGCAAGGTCTCGACTCTTTCCTGCACCGAACCAGGCTTGACCGAGCCGCCCGTATCCATCTCCAGCTTCTCCAGGCGCTTGAACACCGGGGTGTCACCTTGAGTATGCCCATAGACTTTTAGCTCGATTGCATTCAGTTTTTGTTCGATGGTATCGCCGGCAGGGGCAATATCAGCGCGAGTGTAAACGGCGGTTGCTGGTGAAATGGTGGGGGCGGCAGACGCTCCTGGCGATGCATAGGCCGATGGAGACGGCGAAACGGTCGGCGGTGAAACGGAGGCAGGCGGTTGCGCCAAAGTTGAATGCTGGCGTCCTGACAGGATCTTGATCGTGCCACCATTATATGTGGGAATGTCTTCGTATGTTCCTTCAGAAGCGCCTGCACCGCCATCGGTAGAGGCTCGTTGCCCGCCGTTATTGAGAAGCACGGCTCCGGAAGGGGTTGGCTGATCCGGCGTCTGCCTGCTGCCGGAGTTGATCAGCACAGCTCCGGAAGGGGTTGGCTGGTCCGGCGTCGCTCTGCTGCCGGAGTTGATCAGCACGGCTCCGGAAGGGGTTGGCTGGTCCGGCGTCGCTCTGCTGCCGGAGTTCATCAGTACGGCACCCGAGGGTGTTGCCTGGTCCTGTGTCGGCTTGTTGGTTGCCGAATTGATCAGCACCGCTCCCGACGGCGTCGATTCGCCTTCATTGGCAGCTGCATCAGGTGCTTCTTTTGCCGCCGTCTTCTTGGTAGCACTCTCCCCGAGGTGATCGATGGTCACCTTCAATATCTGCAAATTGCGTTTGACGTTGCGGTCATAAGGGTTGAGCTTGAGGGCTTCTTCCCATTCTCCTTTGGCTTGATCGTACCGGCGCTGGGAGAAGAACATGATCGCCCAGTTGTTGTGAGCCAGGACGATATTGTCTTTGGCTGGCTGGTTGCCGGGGTCGATCATCAGGCACTTCTCGTACTCGTCGAGCGCTTGCTGGAACTGTCTTCGCCCGAGTAGCAGATTGCCTTTATTGATGTGTTCGCGCACCTCCATCAACTGGTCCGGCGTCGCCGCACGAGTTGGAGTGGCGGACAGCCATGCGATGGCAAGAGATCCGATCAAGATAAAAGTTAACTTCGTCGATAACATCTTGGGAACCTTTTTTACGCCATCTGGTCACTCATTGGGTGGGTGGTTAGCTCGGCTTGACATTAAAGAATGCTCTGTCGAAATCTTAAACCATTTAAAGAACTAAATCTATTTGAAAGACAGGATCTATACTCCTGTGAGTCTTAGTGAGGTCATCTCCGCGATGTTTAGAAGATTCGATCGAGCACTTGTCCTTTGTGCTCTGGCAGTGGTTGGACCCCTGGCAATGTGCCCGGTTCAAGCTGAGGACACCAAAGCGACGGAAGTCGCGGCGGCTCTGCCGGGATTGCCTATCAACTCGGATCCGGCTTTTCAGAAAGCTGTCGACTTCATCCGCGAGAGCAACGTTGCCCGTCAGAAGCAGCAGCGCCGCGATAACATGAGGCCCGTAATCCAAGAAAAAATAGTGCGGGTGCGCGACGCCAACCATACGTTTATCATGGGTGGCGGTGCCGCAATCCCCATGTGAGGGGCGTATTTTTTCGACCAGCATTCAGCCTGCTGAAGTGATTGAGCAAACAGTGCAGACGCTTCTGAGTTACGACCACGGCGTGAGCACTGAGTCTTTACTCGGGCGCACGATCGGTGACCATTTTTCGCTCGTGGCCGCGGACAACTGTTCGGAGCCTGCTCTGATCAGCTGTGAAGAAGGTCAGAGCTACACGTATACGGAATTGAAGGAGCGAGTAGACTTGCTCGCTCGCGGGTTCATCCGCCTTGGTATTGCCCGTGGTGATCGCGTCGGCATCTGGTCGACCAATAATGCAGAATGGGTGATAACGCAGCTGGCAGCGGCGCAAGCCGGTGCCGTTCTGGTCAATATCAATCCCGCCTATCGCACAAACGAGCTGGAATACGCGCTTAAGCAAGCCGGAGTGAAACTGCTGGTGGTGATCCCGCGGTTCAAGTCCAGCGATTATCTTTCGATGCTGAACGGACTGGCTCACAATTTGTTTTGCATCGATGGCGACCATAACCTTTCCTGCTTGCCGCAGCTCGAGCACATCGTCGTGATCGGCAAAGAGGTGGAGTTGCAGGGCAAGCTCATGTCGTTTGAGCGCGTCATCGCCATGGGAGCTGAGCTACCGGCGGCGGATTTGACCAAGCGCATGTCCGAATTGCAGTTCGACGACCCGGTCAATATTCAGTACACATCCGGCACAACCGGCTTGCCTAAAGGCGTGACGCTCAGCCACCACAATTTATTGAACAACGCCATCATGGCTGCCCGAGCCATGGATCTCGATAACGCTTCCAGATTCTGCGTGCCCATGCCGTTTTATCACTGTGGTGGCATGATCAGCTCGAGCCTGGCGGTCATGTCTGTCGGTGGGACCGTGGTCATTCCCGGCCCGTTTTTCAACGAAGATGAAGTTCTCAATGCCGTGCAAGACCATCGGTGCACGCATGTCTCCGGCGTTCCAACAATGTTCATTGCCCAGCTCGAACACCCCGAATTCTCCACTTTCGATCTGACCTCGCTGCGAGGCGGTTTCATGGCCGGGGCACCATGCCCGGTGCAGTTGATGCGCCGCGTCGCCGAGCAGATGCATATGAGTGAGGTGGTGATCCTGTACGGCTTGACTGAGGCGTCGCCGTTGATGACTGCCACCACAGCCAATGACTCGTTGGAAGTGCGTTCGACCACTGTAGGCCGCGCCGTCCCAGGCATCGAAGTCAAAGTCGTGGACACGGTAACCGGCTTTGTCGTGCCGCGCGGTACGCAAGGAGAGATTTGCAGTCGCGGGCACGGTGTAATGCTCGGATATTGGAACAATCCATCTGCCACCGCCGATGCCATCGACAAAGCTGGATGGCTGCACTCCGGAGACCTCGGCGTGATGCAGGAAAACGGCTTGATCAATATCACCGGCCGGAAGAAAGACATGATCATTCGCGGCGGCGAGAACATCTATCCTCGCGAGATCGAAGATATTCTTCTCGATCATCCGGGCATCAATCAAGCGCAAATTTTTGGCGTTCCTGATGAAAAATTGGGCGAAGAAGTGGCGGCCTGGATCATGATGAAACAGGGTGTCAAAACGGATGCAGCGCAACTGACAGATTGGCTGAAGGAACGCATCGCATACTTCAAAGTGCCGCGCTACATCAAGATTGTCACTGAGTTTCCCATGACGGTCACCGGTAAAATTCAAAAGTTCGTCATGCGCGAGCAAATGATCAAGGATCTTGGGCTGGAAAGCGCCTCGCAAATACAAACCGCTTGATAGAAGGCCAAGTCTCTAGCTTGCAACCGATTGTTCCAACCAACCTAGAACAGCGTCGCCATAGTTTTGCCATTAGTATGTCAGGCTTCCGCCACTGTTGTCGAAGATACTGTTGGTGCCCTCTATAGCTCTCAAGCCGACCTTAAGGAGATTTGAATGGTAAGAGCCGGTGATCAACATCTGCCGGAAATGACTAATCTCCATCCCCATGCGGCTGACTATCCACCTCCATGGTTCCCTCTAGATACAATCCATGGGCCCAACAAAAGCACCGCGCAGCCGCCAGCGGATGCGACGACGCAAAAGATTTTGACGACACTTAATGGGACGGGTCGCAACAATGGGAGTGTCGGCGGCGCAGCGATGAACGTTCCGCCGGAAACGCGGCAATTGGTTGTGGTTACTTCGACCAGCTGGACAGACACACATGGTGAGTTGCGGATATTCGAACGTGAGCCAGGAAAACCCTGGCATGCCGTAGACATGTCCAGTGGGCAGGCTAACCCCGGCTCAGACAAGTCCAAATGGATCGTCAACGTCGGTCGAAACGGTATGGGCTGGGGCGTCGGTGGTTTGATCACAACGCCAGCCGTACAGGAGGGAGGACAGACCGAGAATACCGGTGGACCGACTTTCAGCACGGGCGCAGACGGAAAGACCGTCGTCACAGTAGAGGGAAATGCGAAAGTCGAAGGTGATGGGAAACTGACAGCAGGATTATTTCGCATTGGCTTTGGCTGGGGATCTGGCGATGCGCCTGTTGGCACCACTATCCCGTTTAAGAGTATTGATCCAACGCCTTATCGGATAGTCGATGATGGAAAAGTTGTCAGGAATCTCGACCCAAAGGCAGGAACCTGGGAGCGATACGCCAACGGAAAGTTCATCACAGAACACCCTCCGCACGACCAGTTTGCAAGAGCTTTAAATGACAATAAGTACCGTTGGGTGCACCAAAATGTGATGGGTGACCCGCCACACGCACTTACGGACGAGCAAGGAAGAGATCTTAAGGACATGCTTGTCAGGGTTGATGGACAAGTACCGGTCAAGAACAAGCTTCCCGACTTCACGACCGATGCTCACACGCATTACGACGCATTCAATCCCAAGACAGGCCAGTTCATTTTAGGCACGCTTAGCCAAGATGCTTTGAAGGCGGTTCTACGCGAATCAGATTACCGTTGGGCTGATGATACCAAATATGTCGGTAAGGACGAGCATGGAAACCCAGATAAGCTCTACAACGAGCCCATTAGAATAGTCAATGAAGCCGGTGAATACGAGAAGTTAGATCGAAACACCGGCAAAGTTGTAGGACGAGGAACGCTCGATCCAGAAACACTGCAATCACTAGAGAACGACGCCGAGGTTATGTCGCACGAGTTATACGGATCCGCGATTGTTGTGGAACAGAACACGGCGGGACAACCAAAAGGTGGCAGCGCAATTTTCATCCATGTGCAGCGAGGACCTGATCAATCTACAGCTGGTTGCATCAGTATGCCAGCGGCAGAAATGGAATGGCTTGATCGGAAACTGGACCCCCTGAATAAACATACGTTGTTGCTGGCGTTACCGCTCGATCAGCTACCTGCGGCCTCCGAGGCTCTGAGGCTGCAAAAGCACATCTAACTTGCTGGTAGCGAATGTAGTATCAGCCCATTGCACCAAGTTCGACCATCATCTTCCGCACTGTTATGGCCAGAGTTCGTCGGTGTTGGACATAAACTGTGGTGAGGTGAGGCTGTAGCCGAAGCGCACCGAATCTGATGCCATCACCGACGGCAAGATATAGGCTTCCACTTTTGATGCGACAAATTTGTCGAACAGTTCGTTCAGGAACGGTTGATCTGCTCTGAATCTTCGCTCTTCGATCGAGTATGCGCCTTTGAATTGTCCTTCACAGATGAAACCCAGGCCGCAAGGAGTTTGCGACGACTTTTCGTTAATGGTAAGACAGGCAGTTTCTTTGCGTTGCGCCAATTGAGAAAGCATCGCTTCGGCATACGTTTTGTTGTCTGTGTCTTCCGAACGGTCCACGACTACGCCGAGGAAGAGCGCTGACATCGAGAGTACAAGCGCATCTGGCAACTCGTAGGATTCTATGTCGGTCTCTGACTTGCTCAAATCCTCAAGAGTCTTTTCCAATGCCATTTCTATGGGGAACGGATCTTTCACAGGCTTTTGTGTATAGACGCATCCCACCGCTCTGCCGCGATAGTACAGAATCGCTGAACGAGACAGCTGCAACTGCGAATCCATTTTGATGCAGCCGGTAAATTCGGCTGTTTCGAATGATTGGAGAAACTCGAGAATATCGCTGGGAGAGAGCTTTTGCACCTTGGGCAGCGCTACAAATGGCGGCATAATCAAGTCGACAGCTCGCCTCAATCTAATCGAACGCGGATACGAATCTGCCCAGACGGCAAAAGCATTTTCTGAATCACTGAGAGTGCTGAGTTGAACGCGCTCTGTCGTGCCGATCATGAACGCATAAGCAAGGAGAGCTTTGTCTCCATTCATGCAGACAAATGTTGCCGGAACGACGCGGCCGATATCAATCGTTTCCTGGCTGGGGAGAAAACCGTCAATGCCGCTTGGAATGAGCGCCACGAGATAACCGCCTGTCTCCGGTGCCTTGATCTGGCAGGTGAGGCTGTCGCCAGGTCTGTATTTGACTGTTTCTGAAGGTGGTTCCGGTGTCATAGCGGCTCTTGGTCGAGTCGCCGGCGGGCAGACCGGCGCGTATTCGCACGATTTTACCACCGCAAATTGCGGTTTGACTCACTGGAAACCACATCTCTCGAACGAGCGGTTACGTGCAGGATCTCAACGCAACAAATGCGGGGATAAGAATGAGCTGGCACAGCACTAATCGCAGTGCCGACCCATACGAATCTGCTGCACCCCGCTGACGGAAAGCTTTCGTCTCTCGCTCGCTTGTTCTCGTGCTAGGCTGTGACCGGCTGTTTCGCCGCTCTTACTGCGCTGGGCGCTGGCTGGCTCGATTCCTAACTAACTTACTGCTGTCAGTGATAGCGGTGTGCGGGTTTCGAACAGATGCCAGATGCCGCTGTCGCGCATCTCTGACCGGAGGTTGGCGGCTTTGTTGCTGCGGTCCAGTTGATCTAGCACGTTGGCATAATTT
>Ga0182024_10012994_pt1 | contig 16368 bp, 8 predicted proteins | sample P32metaG_FD_120480 | JGI IMG/M metagenome (GOLD analysis project Ga0182024, IMG submission 120480) | Permafrost microbial communities from Stordalen Mire, Sweden - P3-2 metaG (Illumina Assembly) | ecosystem: Environmental > Terrestrial > Soil > Wetlands > Permafrost | place: Sweden: Stordalen... | reverse complement strand
GCAGCAGACGCGGCCGCATCGCCCCGGTTTCCGATTCCAACAGCGGCACCACGGTCATATCCGATGCCCACACATCCGGCATCCGCCACGGAAACAACGGCAAAAGCACACCATGCAGCCTGCGCAGTTCATCCTGGGCCTTTGCCGACGTCACGCCATCGGAGAGTCGGCCAAAAATATGCAGATCGAGCACAGTCCACGGATCGCGCGGATCGGCACGACGAAACGAAACCGGGATGACAAACTGCGTATCCGCGTACGGAAAATGAACGCCGACCGGCATCACGCCGATGATTCTCCGCGAAACTCCGTCGATACGTATCGTCCGGCCGATTACAGAGGTCTCGCCACCGTAATGGGTACGCCAGTAGCCATAACTCAACACCACGTCGTGATCCTGCCCGGCAATCGCATCGTCTGCACTGAAAAAATCGCCGACAGCGGGACGAATGCCAAGCGTCTCAAGCGCGTTCACGGTCACCGACGTGCCGAATACACGATCCGGCGCATCGTTCTCCGATACGTTCGACTCCGCATCGGGACCAAACCCCGCCAGCGAAGCGAATCCCTTCGCGTTCTCACTTAATGCACGAATCCATCCCTTCGGCACAACCGGCATGGTTGTGCCCATGACCCGCATCAGCCGATCCTGGCGCGCAAAAGGCAACGGCCGCAACAAAATCGAATCCACCAATGTGTAAATCACCGCGTTCGCGCCAATGCCCAGCGCTAGCGTCAGCACGGCTGTAATCGCGAACCCCGGCGCTTTGTGCATCTGTCTCAATGCAAAGCGCACATCCTGCAAAACTCCTTCTATCGGCGGCAGCGTCGCGCGATCGCGATACGCCTGTCGCACTTGCTCTTCTCCGCCGAGGCGAATCAGCGCCTGTCGCCGCGCTTCTGCCGGATCGAGGCCCGCGCGCACACCTTCGTCCGTATGCATCGCGACGTGGCTCTCGAGCTCCGTTTCAAATTCGTCCTGGACTAGCTGTTTGCCCAGCACCCTCAACCACAAAGCACGTAGCTTCCGCATCTGAACCTCCTACTCCGTCCGCAAAGCCTGCATGGGATCGACCGACGCCGCTCGCCGCGCGGGAATCCAACACGCCGCAAGCGCGATCACCACCAGAAACGGCGGTACCACGGTAAACGTAAAAACATCGTGCGGTTGAATCCCGTAGAGAAAACTCGTTGCAAACTTCGCCGCCATCCAAGCCGCAGGCCAACCTAGCGCCACCGCAATCAGCGAGAGCACCAGTCCTTGCCGCAACACAAGCCGCTCTACGCTGCCGGGCTGCGCACCCATTGCCATGCGAATCCCGATCTCCCGCGTCCGCCGACTGACCGAGTAGCTCATCACTCCGTAAAGCCCAACGCCTGCCAGTAGCAGTCCAATGCCGCCAAAGATGCCAAACAGCATCGCGGCAATTCGAGGCAAAATGTAGGCGGTGCGGACGTGCTCGTCCATAGTTTCCGCGTTGTAAATGGCCATCGACGAATCGAGCGCGTACACCTGCCTTCGCGCCGCTTCGATCAGCGTCGCGGGATTACCGGCCGTGTGCGCTACAAGCGTGTAGCCCATCAGCGATGGATCAGCGGCAATGCTCTGTTCCAGTGAACGGTAGAGTAAAGGCCGCGCATCCTCGCCAAGCGTTCGCGACTTCACGTTCTCCACCACGCCGATGATCTCGTACGTGAAGTGGCCGCCATTCACGTGCTGGCCAACGGGATTGACTCCTGCAAAAAGCCGGTCGGCGAATGCCCTGTTGATCACCGCTGTCTTCGGTCCGGTGGCCGTCTCCTTGCCGAAATCGTGTCCCGCCAACTGCGCGATGCCGAGGGTCGTGAAATAGCCCGGCGTCACCATGTAGAGATCGGCGAAGATCATGGCATTGCTCTTCGTTGATTGGCCCGCAACCGTGAATCCGTCGCTCCGATTACCGCCGCTCAAGGGTGCAACATCGGTGCACACTGCCGAGTCGACGCCTGGCAGCGATGCGACACGCTCGCGAAGTTGTTTCAGAAATGCCGTCGTTCTTTCCGGCGAAAACCCGTGAACACGCGGGTCGAGAGAAAGAATCAACACACCGTGCGGGCGAAAACCGATGTTGATGCTCGCCGCGCTCTCGAGGCTGCGCAGAAACAGAACAGTGACCGACAGCAGTACCACCGACATCGCAATCTGTCCCACTACAAGCACGTTACGCAGCGTCCAGCGTCGGCCCGGACGCGCCAGGGCGTCCTCGCCTTTCAGCGCATTCGTCAGCATCGGCCGGGAAGCGGCCCAGGCCGGAGCCAAGCCGAGCAGAACTCCGCTGACTAAGCTCAACAGAAACGAAAACCACAACACCCGCCCGTCGACGCCAACGCTCAAATCGAGCGGAACGGGCGCCGGAAAGTGAACCGCGGAAAGCCCCTGCGTCGCCCCGAGCGACAGCATCACGCCCAGCATCCCTCCTGCCAGGGCAATCACGAGGCTTTCGAGCAACATCTGCCGCCGCTGACGGGCTCGCGTGGCTCCCAGCGCGAGGCGCACCGCCATTTCGCGCTGGCGCACCGCTGCCTGCGCAAATAGTAGATTGGCCACATTCGCGCCTGCAATCGACAGCACCAAAAGCGCAATCACCAGCAGCGCCGAAAGAAAAAGAAGGATGGGACTCTTCATGCTCGGCGGCAGCGCGCCCGCAATTTCCACATGAAATCCGCTGTCCTTGTCCGTGGCGGGATAGCTGCGCGCATATCGATGGGCCAGCGTGTTCAGTTCTGCTTCCACTTCAGATCGCGAGACTCCCGGCCCCTCCCGGCCGACGACAGAAAGCCAATGAAACTCGCGTGAGTTCTGCGGAGGAAAATTGGGCACAAGTTGAGGGGCCACTCCGAGCGGCACCCAGAACTGTGTATTGAGAATTTGATCGACACTGCGAAATGCCGACGGAGCGATGCCCACGACCGTGAAGTTGCGCCCAGAGAGCAGAATCGTCTTCCCCAGGATCGACGCGTCGCTGTTAAAGCGTTGCCGCCAGAGATTCTGCCCCAACACGATAACCGGAGCAGAGTCGTCGCCCTTGACGAAACCACGCCCCAGAACCATGGGCAGCTCGATCACGTCGAAAAAGTTGGTGGTGACTCCTTGTCCCCACACGCGTTCAGGCTCGCCATTCCCACCGATCGACGCCGGAATCAACTCGTAGTATGCGGCCACGCCGGAGAAAGACCGCGCCTGGTCTCGCACATCCTGGAAAACCGGATTTGGAAATTGATTGCAGCATCGGTCTCCTTTCCGTGTCGTTGAAATCGCCAACAGGGTGCTCGGATCGCCGACCGGTGCAGGCCGCAGAACGAATCGGCTTACCATCGAGAAGATGGTCGCGTTCGCGCCGATTCCCAATCCAATCGACAAGATTGCAATCCCTGTAACTGCCGGATGTTTCGCCAGCGTGCGGATACCATAGCGCAAATCCCGCAACAACGACTCAACCCACGGCAGACCGCGCCGTTCGCGATAAGCCTGCCGCGTCTGCTCCGCGCCACCTAGCCGAATCAGCGCCTGCCTGCGCGCTTCCTCTGCACTCAGTCCGTCACGCACACCTTCGTCCGTGTGCATCGCGACATGGCTCTCGAGCTCCACTTCAAATTCATCCTGCGCTCGCAGCTTTCGCATTCAGCCCTCCTACTCCGTTCGCAACGCCTGCATGGGATCGACAGAAGCCGCACGCCGCGCCGGCAGATACGAAGCCAGTGCTGCAACGACGCACAAGAACACTGCGGCGGCCACATAAATCAGAGGATCGTTCGCGCCACTCCCCAGCAGCCTCGCATTTGCGCCCATCCCGGAGTTTGTAAATGAAACACTCGCTACTGCGCGGCCAAGTGCAATGGCCAATGCACTACCGGCAACAAGTCCCGCCACGGTCAGAACCAATCCCTGCCGCACCACCATCCCCAGCACGTGCGCCGGCTGTGCTCCCAGCGCCATACGCACGCCAATCTCCTGCGTCCGCTGCGCCACCGAGTAGGCCATCACGCTGTAAAGCCCAACCGCCGCAAGCAACAGCGCAATCGATCCCAACACCGTCATCAGGCTCGCTGCAACCTTTTGCGGATAGAGTGACGCGCCAATAAACTCCTTCAACGGCGCAGCATCAAACACCGTCACGTTCGGATCGATCGCCCGCGCCTGTGCCCGCAATGTGGAAAGCACGCTGTCCGAGTCGCCCCGTGTGCGCACATAGAACGCGAGGTTCATGTCTTCGCGAAACACCTGCCGAAACGGCACGTAGAAATAAGCCGGCGTGCTCTCGCCCAGGTAGTGGTACTTCGAGTCCTTCGCCACGCCCACCACGCGGAACCAATCGCCCCAACCGTGAATCTTCGTGCCAATGGGACTGCGCCCTGCGAAGAATCTCCGCACAAACGCTTCGTTCACGATCATCACTGCGGGCGCATTTTCATTGTCCTGCTCAGTAAAGTTGCGCCCTTCCACCAGCGGAATGTGCATCAGCGGCAGATAGCCCGGCGAGACCACGTTACGAAAAATGTTCATGTTCTCGTTCGGTCGTGGCGCGTAGCCTTCGATCTTCAGCTCCTCCCACCAGCTCGGCTCGAATCCCAACGGCACGCCATCGGAATACGCCACATCCGTGACTCCCGGAGCAGCCAGCATCCGCTCCTCAAGCCGCCTGCAAAATTCCTTGCGCTGCGCCAGGTTGTAGCCGTTGGTCGAAAGATAAAACTGGTTCAGCAGCACGTGATCGGAATCGAACCCTGGATCGATCCGCAACGTCTGCTGGAATCCCCGCGCAAACAATCCCGCGCCAACCAGCGCCACCAGTGCCAGCGCCACTTCCGATGCCACAAGCGTCGACCGCAACCGATTCCTAGTGCGGCCTGCAGTTCCGCTCCGTGCCCCCGCGTTCAATCGCGCGCTCAGGTTCATCCGTCCCACCTGTAATGCAGGAACAAGTCCGGCGATCAGAGCGGCCACAACGCAGATGCCGGCCGTGAAAGCCAATACGGAAAAATTCGGCCGCGTGTCCATCGAGACCAGTTGCGTCATTGGGCCCGGCGGCATCAGATACTTCAGCGCGTGGCTCATCCACGGTGTCACGGCAAGCCCCAACGCAGCGCCGCACCCGGTCAGCAGCAGGCTCTCCGTGAGCACCTGCCGCGCAATCCGTCCGCGCCCGGCACCCAATGCCAGCCGCGCGCTGAACTCCTTTTCACGCACCGTGGCCCGCGCCAGCAGCAGGTTCGCCACGTTCGCGCACACAATCAGCAGCACCAGCACGCAAACCCCCATCAGAATGCGTAACGGCCCGACGAGCAATCCCTGCGGCCCATGGGGCGACTTCCATAGCGGCATCAGCGTCGCGCTCATACCTTCGCTTACATCTGCATTCGCAACTGCCATGCGATCCGCCAGCGTTTTCAGTTCCAGCCGCGCCTGGTCAAACGTCACGCCCGGCTTCAAGCGCGCAATGCCCAGCATGTTCCGGTCATGGCGATCGCGCAGCATCCACTCCTTTACGCCGTTCAGCACCGTCTGCTCCATGTACGGCACCCACACATCAAACGAAGTCACGGGAATCGATCCATGAAATCCCGGCGCAGCCACACCCACAATCGTTAACTCATGCTGATTGATCCGAATCGTTTTCCCAACGACCGACGGATCGGCGCCATAATGCGAGCGCCAATAGCGGTCGCTGATCACAGCCACCGGATACGCGCCCGGGACATCACCGGACTCCGACGGCAAAAACAGCCGACCCGCTTCCACTTTCACGCCGAGCACAGAGAAGAAATTCCCCGACACCAGTTCGCCCCACACGCGTTCGGCATGATCCTCCTTGCCTACGCTGAAGGCCGACACATGCGACACCGCAATTCCATCGAAGAGTTTTAGCCGATCGCGGAAATCAATGAAGTCAGGATAGGAATTCGGCACCCAATCGCCATTCGACGTAACCGTCTCCAGCGTGACCAGCCGATTCGGTTCCGACACCCCGCTCAGTGGTTGCAGCAGCACGGCATCAATCCACGTGAACGCCGTTGCCGTCGCACCAATACCAATCGCCAACGTAACAATCGCAACTGCGGAAAATCCGTTGTTGCGCGCCATCATGCGCACACCAAACCGCACATCCTGCAGCAACGCCTCAATCCACGGCAGAGTGCGACGTTCCCGATAGGCCTGCCGCGTCTGTTCCACACCGCCCAGCCGGATCAGCGCTTGGTGTCTCGCTTCCTCAGGACAGAGCCCCGCGCGCACTCCATCTTCCGTGTGCATCGCGATGTGGCTCGCCAACTCATCCTGAAACTCGCCGTCACTTCTTGGTGCGCGCAGCAATCGCAACCCCAGGGCGCGCATTTTCGCAATTAACGGGTTCATCGCTCACCGCCCTTCTCCCTAGGCTTCCGCGTTCGGCGCCAGAAAGCGCGAAAGAATTTCAGTCGCCTGCTCCCACTCGGCCGCAGCTTTCCGCACTTGCTTCTCTCCTGCCTTTGTTAGCTCATAGAACTTCGCCTTGCGATTGTTGTCTGAAACACCCCACCGCGAGCGGATGTAACCCTCCTGCTCCAGCTTCAGCAGCGCAGGGTAAAGCGTGCCATAGTTCAACTCCAGCAAATCGCCGCTGGTTTGCTCAATGCGCCGCGCCAGCCCATACCCATGCTGCGGACCTATCACCTGCAGCGTCTTCAGCACCATCAACGCCAGAGTTCCCTGCCACACATCGGTCTTTCCGCCCATCGCCGCCCTCCTATGGCAAACCAATAGAGAGGAGCATACACAACCCCCTATGGGAATGCAATACGAACGTTTGTTAAGTTTTGCTGCATTTCATCTGTTACCCTGGCGAATGAATTCCTCTTCTTGCCATGTACGGAGGTCATCCCTGTGATTCTGCGCGCCATCTTCGTTCCCGTGCTGGCAGCCGCCACGCTCCCTCTCCATGCGCAAAATGCGGACCTCGCCGCCTCGGCCGAGCGCCAGCTTCCGGCCCTCACCGAAACGTACAAGCACCTGCATCGGAATCCCGAGCTTTCCCACCAGGAGGAAAAAACCTCCGCCTTCATCGCGTCCGAATTGCGGAGACTCGGCTACACCGCCACCGAGCGAGTGGGCAAATATCCCGATGGTTCGCGTGCCTTCGGCATCGTGGCCGTCCTTCAAAATGGCGTCGGTCCGCGCCTGCTCCTGCGCACCGAACTCGATGCGCTTCCCGTCGAAGAAAGGACCGGCCTCGACTACGCCTCTACCGTTCGCTCCACCAACGCCCAGGGCCAGGAAGTCGGCGTCATGCACGCCTGCGGCCACGACCTGCACATGACTGTCTTCCTAGGCGCGGCGCAAGAAATGGCCGCGCGCAGAAGTCAGTGGCACGGCACGCTGATGCTCATCGGCCAGCCATCTGAAGAAATGATCGACGGCGCCAAAGCCATGCTCGCCGACGGCCTCTATGAGCGCTTCGGCCGCCCCGACTTCATCCTCTCCGAACACGACTCGAACGACGTCCCATCCGGTTCAGTCGCACTCAAAGGAGGACCGCTGCTCGCAAGTTCTACCGGCATCAACATAACCATGCGCGGCATCGGCGGCCATGGCTCCGCGCCGCAATCCGGAAAAGATCCCATCGTGCTCGCCGCCGAATTCGTGCTCGTCGCGCAAACCATCGTCAGCCGCCAGATCGATCCTCAGCAACCTGCAGTGTTGACCGTTGGCACTATTCATGGCGGCACAAAAAACAACATCATCCCTGATGAAGTCACGATGGGCCTGACGCTGCGCACCTATTCGGCAGAAGTGCGTGACAAGATTATTGAGGATATTCGCCGCACCGCGAAGGGGTTGGCCGAGGCCTACGGCGTCCCGGCTGAACGCATGCCGGTGGTCATCCTTGGCGAAAGCACACCTGCCACGCTCAATGACGCCGCGCTCGACGACCGCTTGCACTCCGTCGCCACGGCGGCTCTCGGAGCAGATCGTGTCCTCGATGGGAAAGCTGTCATGGGCAGCGAAGACGTCGGCCTCTTCACCCTCGACGGAAAGATTCCCGGCGTCATGTATTGGCTCGGCGCAGCCGATCCCGAAAAGCTTGCCGTGAGCCGGAAGACCGGCATTCCACTGCCCAGCCCGCACTCAGCGCTCTTCGCGCCCGTCTATGCTCCAGCAATCACCACAGGGGTAACAGCCATGACTGCGATGGCACTTGATCTGCGCAAGTAGGCGACGGCTCTGGCTGATCCTGACGTGAACTATTTCGAAGGATCAACCAGCGCCTGATAAACAACGGCGCGGCTCTCATATTCAAGATTAGGACTAGCCGGTCCCAGCAGGCGCTGAATCATTCCGATAAAAACCACATCGTTCGTGGGGTCGATCCAGAACCAAGTGCCAGCGGCGCCATCCCAGAAAAAAGTCCCTTTGCCGTCCGGCAAATTGGCCTCAGGCGGATCGAACTCAACAGCACAGTTATACCCATAGCCGAATCCCGGCCGCATCAGCTGCAGGCCTATGCCGAACTTGCCCGTCAGCAGCTCCATTGGCACATGATTCGAGCTCATCAGCTTCACGCTCGATGGCGACAATATTCGTTTGCCATCCAGTTCTCCACCGTCGCCGAGCATCTGCGCAAAGCGGTAGTAATCCTCTGCCGTCGACACCATGCCGCCGCCGCCCGATGGCATCATAGGTTGCGCTTCATATTGACTCATCCCGCCGCCTGGCCCTCTCTGCGCCGTAACCAGCTCGCCGTTTGGACCCGTCGTATAGAGCGTCACGAACCGGCTGCGCTTCTCCGCAGGCACATAGAACCCCGCGTCTCTCATGCCCAATGGCATGTAAATATGGTCGCGGATGAAATCCGGCAGCGTCTGCCCCGAAAGCTTCTCAACGATGTAGCCCTCAATATCCATTGAGATCGAATAAGTCCAGCCCTTGCCCGGCTGATACAGCAACGGCAACTGCGCTACCTTGTCGATCATCTCCTGCAGGTTCTTCGAAGCCAGCACGTGGGCATCACGATACATCTTGTCCACCGGCGTATCGCCAAACAGTCCATAGGTGAACCCCGCCGTGTGACTCATCAACTCCCGCATGGTCGGCGCATGATCCGGATCTACCAGAATCATCTTTCCATCCGCATCCACGATATTGAAAACCTTCAGATGCGCGAACTCGGGAATATACTTCGCGATCGGATCGGTCGGTAACCACTTGCCCTGCTCGTAAAGAATCATCATTGCCACGCCGGTCACCGGCTTGGTCATTGAGAAATCGCGAAAGATTGCATCCTTGGTCATCGGCGCGCTGCTCGCGATTTCGCGATAACCATAGGTGCGATAGTCCACCACCTTGCCGTGGCGCGCGAGGATGGTCACGATACCGGCAATCTGCTTCTCATCCACCGTCTGCTGCATGAGCGCGTGCAGCCGCTCTAGCCGCTCCGATGAAAATCCAACTGATTCCGGCTTGACCACAGTCAAATCCAGCGTGCGTCGCGTCGGTGGATGCGCCTGCGTTTGTTGCGCGCACAAAGGCGCCGAGTTAACTGCTGCCGCGATCGTGACGAACGCTAGACTCGTGCGAACGCCAGAAAAAATCGCCTTCATAGACCTCCTGCGTCCCGTGCGCAACTTAATAGATCAGCTTCAGTGAAAACTGAATCTGCCTTGAATTACCGGCCGTCTTGCTGATCTCGCCGAACCCGGAACCGTTCAGAATATTCGCCGGCAGCCCCATATTCACAATGTTGAATAAGTTGAAGAATTCCCCACGGAACTGCAGATCCACACGCTCCGCGCCGCTCCTCCTGCGCCCGAACGGCGTGTCTTTGATGACCGCGTAATCGAAGTCATAGTATGCCGGCCCTCTGAAGCTGTTGCGCCCAAGAGTACCGAGGCGACCGCTATTAGGTCCAGTACCGCCCGCAATGTGAATGGGAATCGAGAAAAAATCCGAAGCGTTGTTTGCTCCCTCGCCAAAATAGTCTTCGCGATTCGCGCGCGCTGTCGAGAGTTTCGGTTTCGCAATCTGGTCTGGCCGGTCTACTCCATTCGAGCCATATCCGGATTGCTGAATCCCGGAGTAAACCGTAAATGGCGAGCCCGAACTGATGCTCGAAATGCTGAGCACCTCCCACCCGTACGTCACCTTTCTGCTGATTGCATGCAGAAACTCCACGCTCTCGAGATGCAGGTCCTGGGCCACGCTCAGCCCGAATCCATGCGTCACGTCGAACCCCGATGGGCCTTTCTCCGGATGCGTATCATATGGATTCTGCGAAAAGCCTGAAGCTACGGCTCCCGTCGATCCCGTCCCGCCCAGAACCAGGCTTGAGTCGTCGATCGATTTACTCCACGTATAACTCGCCTGGATGCCAGGCCCGCCATGACCAGTGGTTCCAGACAGCGAAGTTTGCAGGGCATGATAGGTGGAGTGTGCGTCGGCGAAGATGACATTTTCTACCCCGAAACCGCCGATCACATTTCCTTGGCTGTCGAACTGAGTATGGGGAGCAAATCCGGGACTCGCCCCCGGATAAGCATTTGGAAAGCCATAGCGCGGGAGCTTTTCGCTGGCCGTGCCCACATAGTTCGCGTCTGCCGTCAGATTGCCAAGCTTTCGTTCCAGCCCCGCCGTCCACGTGAACAGCGTGCCATTTCCAAATGAACGATCGATCCCGCTTAGGTTCAGCGCGCTCACCGCCCCGCTTTCAGTCAGTGCTGCCAGGTCCTTTTCATAGCGGTCAACATCCATCACCGTGTTGGGGGCAACGGTGTTTGTCCGTCCTGAAGCGAAGATATTCACTCCATCCGGTGTGTAAGTCTGCGGCAGCTCTGAAGGTGTGATCTGATAACCGTATTTCAGCGGCGTCGACGCAGCAGAAAGTCTGCGCGGATAGATCACAAATGGCGTCGACCCCGTAAGGAAGTTATCCTGCCAGATATTCGGCGGTATCACTGTGATGCCGCCACCTGCGTGCGCTTGCAACTTGCTCGTAACTTGCCATGCCGCCTGCACCCGCGGTCCCCAGCCGTTCTTATTCGTCTTGTAACCAGGCTGCGGATTGATGACATATTCCTGCGTCCCGTTGACGGTGAGAAATCCACCCGTACGACGCGCCCGCTCGGTGATCGGCGTATACAGCTCCCAGCGGAGTCCGTAGTCCAGAGTAAAACGCGGCGTTACCTTCCACGTGTCCTGCGCATACACATTGAAATTGCTGCGGTTAATGGCCGCGGGGCCGATGTGCGCGCCGTTCGAGACGAAACTGGGCGCGATAGCCACCGAGTAAGCGAACGGGCTTCCAGAAAGAAATCCAGAAAGCGTATCCGGCAAAGGGTCTCCCACGGCAATGTTGTGTTTTCCGCTCTCTGACGGAATGGCTTCCGTCGCAAAAGCAGCACCTCCGCCAAAGTCGTACTCGCCGTCGGGACTCACGCCGAAGTAGGTCGTATCGCGATTCAGCCGCGCTTCAAATCCCGCCTTGAATACATGCGCTCCCGTCGTGTAAGAGAAGGTCTGCCGCCCTTGGAACAGGTTGCCATAGGCCTGCATCACCGATCCGGCTGCGCCATTGAACGCCTCGTAGGTCCCGTCGCTAAACTTCACCGCAGGATCCGCGTAATCGGTTGTCGGAAATCCCGGTGTCGTCCGCGTAATACTGATGAGCGACTCCAGAATCATCCGCGGCGACTGCGTGCGCGTGTATGTACCCACCACATTTCTCTGGCGATCGATATACTGCACGCCAAACGCCGGATCGACGGCCGTCTGATCGGGGTTGGTCGTCGGGCCCGTCAGATTGTCCATCGTGAAGCGCGCAAAGAACTGATCCTTCGCCGAAAATTTGTGATCGATGCGCACCGAAAACTGATCGGCGTCCGTCGCTACCTTGGACGCTGTCGCGTAAGTACGAATTCCAAAAGCACCGGCAGCATAATTCGGCATCGGATAACGCGCCAGGATCGCGGCGATGCTCGGGTCTACAGGCACTTCAAGAGTATCTGTCGACCCATCAGGATAAGTCACCGCATCCAATCCGGCCCGCTCTGTGGCGGTGGGCACTGGCATCACTTGCGTCGTGCCCAGCACCTGGCGAAATCCCTGGTACTGCGCAAAATAGAATGTCCGCTTGCGCCCATCATAGATATGCGGCAGATAGGCAGGTCCGCCATTCGTGAAGCCGAATTCGTTGCGTCGGAACGGCGGAATCCTTCCCGGATAGGCCGGCGTCGCATAGTCAAAAAAGTTCCGCGCATCGAAAGCCGAATTGCGCACGAACTCGAACACGGAGCCATGAAATCCGCTCGCTCCCGAGCGTGTATGAATGTCGGTAAAGCCCGATGCCCCGCGGCCGATTTCCGCCGGCATCCAGCCGGAGCTAGAATCAATTCCCTCCACCGCATCGACATCGAAATTCGAGAACGTACTTCCGCCCATCTCAGGATCGCTGATATCGGCGCCATCCATGGCAAACGTCGCTTCCACACCACGTTGCCCATTGATGGCAAATTGCGCTGTGAAGTTCGTCGCGCCATTCGTATCGGTCATCGTGCCGGCCGCCAGCAGCAGCAGCGAGCTGAAGTCCCTCTTATTCAGCGGCAACTCGCTCACTGCCTGGCTCGAAAGCTCTTCGCCGCCCGTCGCGGACCGCCCCTTTTCTGTCAAAGCAGTGACCGTAACCTCGCCGCGATCCGAGAGCGTAATCACCACCGATGGCCCCGCCGGCGCGATCTCAATCGGCTGCGCGTACTCGCCCCGCTTCCCGTTCGCTTCTATCGATAACCGATATTGCCCGGGCGCCGCAGGAAGGCGAAAGCGTCCGTTTGCATCTGTTGTCGCGTCGCCTCGCGCAGCCGCGCTCGCCAGCACAACCTTCGCGTTTGCAATGGGAGCGCCCGCCAAATTCCGCAGTGTCCCTTGCCACACCGCCTGCGCTTGCTGTTGCGCGCTGGCCACACAAACGGTAAACGACACCGCCAGTGCCACAACCCAAATTCTCAAAAATGCGTCTGGCCTAAAACAGCCCTTGGAACAAGGAGTACGTACGATTTTCTTCACGGATTCGCGACCTTGGTGTGTAATACGCGCGGTGAAAGAAGCCGGTTCGCAACGCCGATAACAACACTCGCCGCAACGACAAATTATACCTGCCGCGTCCCTGCTAAAACCTTTTTGCAGACTACTTCCACGGCATTGTCTTCAAAATGTGACGAAACACAAGACACGATTCCATTAGGGGAATTCGCGCTCCAGAAGTTGCTCACTCATTCCGCGCAATGGCAATCCGATTCTTTCCCTACAATGGAACCATTCGCATGGCTGAACCCGACCTCAACCCGACCCCGTCCGACGCCATCGCCACCGACACGATCGTGGCCATCTCTACGCCGCCGGGCCGCGGCGGCATCGGCATCGTTCGCCTCAGCGGACCCCAGGCCGCTGCCATTGCCACCGAGCTCGTCCAATTACATCATCCACTCGAACATGCCCGGGCGCGCCTCGCCGATGTTCTCGACGTTCCCTACACGAGCGAGGCCGGCGCCAACCGCATCGACGAAGCCGTCGTCACCTTCTTCGCCGCACCCAATTCCTACACCTCTGACGACCTTGTCGAGATTGCCGCGCACGGCTCTCCTGTTGTATTGGATCTGCTGCTGCGCCGTGCTCTCGATCTCGGCGCACGCCTGGCCGAACCCGGCGAATTCACCCAGCGCGCGTTTCTCTCCGGCAAGCTCGACCTCACTCAAGCCGAAGCCGTCCGCGATCTCATCGAGGCGCACACCCTCACGCAAGCCCGTCAGGCAGCCAGCCAGATGGGTGGCGCTCTGAGTCATCGCGTGCAACCAATCAAGCAGACGCTCGTCGAACTCATCGCCCTCCTCGAAGCCGGCATTGACTTCGCCGAAGACGATGTCGACGTCACACCTCAAGCCGAAATCGCCCGTCGCATCGACGAACTCAACCCGCCTCTCGCCGCGCTGGAAGCTTCCTTCGCGCGCGGCCGCGTTGTGCATGACGGACTGACACTGGCCATCGTTGGCCGCCCCAATGCCGGCAAGAGTTCGCTCTTCAATCGCCTCGTCGAGCGCGACCGCGCCATCGTCACCGCCACGCCCGGCACCACACGCGATCTCGTCACGGAGCGCATCTCGCTCGACGGCATCCCACTCGAGCTCGTCGATACCGCCGGACTGCGCGAGGCCTTCGAGGAGGTCGAGCAACTCGGCATCGCCCGCAGCCGCGAGGCGCTAGCCGATGCCTCACTCGTCCTCGTGGTCCTTGACGCAACCCAGCCACTCAACAGCGAAGAGCGTGCCTTACTCGCGGCCGTTGAGGGCCGCCCCGCCGTCGTCGTCCTCAATAAATGCGACCTAGCCAGCGCCGCTACTTCCAATATGGCTGCGCCCGAGGCCGAATCCAAGGCTACCCCGCCGCTCAAAACATCGGCTCTCACCGGCGAAGGCATCGCACCGCTCCGCGATCGAATTCTCGCTCTAGCCACCGGCGGAGCCGCCGCCGAACCCGGCCTGCTCACTACCGTGCGTCATCAACAGGCCATCGCCACCACCCGCGCCGCACTCGCCGACGCTGCCCAGGCCAACACCAACAACATTCCCCACGAAATGATTCTGATCGATCTCTATCGTGCTCTCTGGGCCCTCGATTCCCTCACCGGACAAACCACCAGCGACGACATCCTCAATCTAATCTTTTCCACCTTCTGCATCGGAAAATAATCCCACATTCGACGATCTTCGTGGCCGTTCTCAATATCGAAGTAAGCCATTGAAATATAATCGGATATCGTACGGTTACGTTCGGAGAGGTTCGAGGATAGCCAATGTGACTTTAGTCTCCAGCTAGTCTCCAGGGCAGGATGTACAATAATATTTGCTCTGGAGACTAAAACGAATCCAACTAAAACAAAGAAAAGGGCTTCAAGGCGTAAATCTCGAAAACTCGGCCCACTTACGGACAAGAAAATCCAAACGCTACGGCCGGGGTCGAAACGCGGCACGGCCCGCGACGGAAGAGGCCTTTTCCTCGACATCACTCCTGGCGGGGTGCGGACTTGGATCTTCAGATACCAGTTCAACAGCAAGCAAGAGAAGTTCACAATTGGCCGCTATCCCGAGATCACTCTTAAGGCGGCAAGAGACAAGCGTGATGAGCTTGCCGTCGATGTTGCGAAAGGAATTTCGCCCGCAGAAGAAAAGAAAAAGCTGCGGACCCAATCGACGACTCGATCAGAACGAAACCCTCTTGTGAGGGAGTTCGGAGATCGCTATTTGAAGGAACAGGTCGACAAAAACTGGAAGGACCCAAGCAATGAGCGCCGCTATTTGGAGAAGGACTTCTTCCCCGAATTCGGGAACCGTTCTCTCAAAGACATCACTGTACTCGATATTCAGTTAGTGGTGTATCGCAAAAGGGATGGTGGTCATCCGTCGGCTGCAATTCACTTGCGGAATGCAATCAAGCGGATGTACGACTACGCGATCGAATTGCGACTTGTGACAATCAATCCCGCTGCAATGGTTGCCACCAAGTATATCGGCAAGGCCGTGAGGCGAAAGCGCAATTTGACTCCCAGTGAGATTCGCGAGTTCCTTCAGGTTATCTATCGGAGCAACATCCGCCGCCAATTCAAATTGGCTCTTCACATCATCCTGCTGACGCTGCTTCGCAAATCGATGCTCTTGCTGGCGACGTGGGATGAATTCGACTTTGAGACAAGAGAGTGGACGATACCAAAGGAGCACGTGAAGGCCAAGAAAGGAGAGGAGCACGAGCACCTTGTATATATGTCCACCCAAGTAGCTGCAATGTTCCGTGAGCTGAAGGCGCTCGCCGGTCGCTCCAGATTTGTCTTGCCTGGACGAGGAAAGGCGGACCAGCCATTCGCAAAAAACGCGTTAAACAAGGCTCTTGAAGGTTTGACCTTCAATATGGAGCCTTTTACGATTCACGACCAACGAAGGACAGCGTCTACTCGTCTTCGCGAGAATGGTTGGGACGCAGACGTGGTAGAGAAGGCTTTGAGCCATGAGAAGCCTGGCACCGCAGGCGTCTACAACCGCGCCGAGTACGCAAAGGAGCGTAAGAAGATGCTTCAGTGGTGGGCGAATTATGTGGATTCCATAATTACGGAGTCCAAAGTGATCGTTGGCAATTTCAGCCGGCGGTAGAAAATCGCGCATCCGGTATAGTCCACGCCATTTTTCCACGTTCAACGATCCTGTCCGAGTACCGAAAGGTACCTACAGGTACTGCGCAATGTTTTGTCCTCGTATGCTTTCTTCTCAACTTCATATCCGCGAAAATACTGGTGATGCTAGACCTCCACAGTATGTCGGCGG
>Ga0182024_10012993_pt1 | contig 16369 bp, 13 predicted proteins | sample P32metaG_FD_120480 | JGI IMG/M metagenome (GOLD analysis project Ga0182024, IMG submission 120480) | Permafrost microbial communities from Stordalen Mire, Sweden - P3-2 metaG (Illumina Assembly) | ecosystem: Environmental > Terrestrial > Soil > Wetlands > Permafrost | place: Sweden: Stordalen... | reverse complement strand
TTCTGGCTGGCATGGCTTCCTCCATGAAGCAAAGGGTTACGATGGATTCCCCCTTACCCACAGTCTAACCTGATGGACAGCCCGCCTAAAGTGCCATGCACCCATTTCAGGGACGGTGTCCTGCTCCGATTGTGTGGATTGGTCGGGGATCATATTGCGTTCTTCCACGTCGAGGGCATCAGCCGTCCACGTCGGCGCCGGCGGTGCTGGCGGCGGCCCGCTCCCTGGCCAGTTGTGCCTGCGACATCTCCCAGTAGTCGATCCCGGCTTGCTTCACTGCGTTGACGTATGTCCCGAACAACTGCTTGGCGGCGAAGAACAACGGCTGGCTGTGGTCCTTCATGTGGCGGTAGCGAAGGTCGTGGCCGGCCTTGTGCAGGTCGCGGAGGTTTTTCAGGACGATTACTTCGGTCCAGTGGCCTAGACCGAGACGCCCGGGCGGGCCTTCGTACCGGATTCCCGCGGCTTGGGCGGCGGCGCGAACCGACCCGAAGCGGTGAATTGCCGCTCTTTCGAGGCTGACGTTTCCAGACCTGCGCAAGGGCCAGGGAAGGACGCCATCGCGCGCCAATTCGCGCAGGGCAGCCAGGATCTCATCGCCTGTCCGCCGCCGCCGCGCCTTCCGCACCGACCCCGGATCGATTCCGGCGGCGCGCAATGCGGCGTCGTGCGACCCGAAATGGCTCCGCATCGCCAACAGTAGCTTGACGTCCGCGCGCATGGCGCTGACGTTCAGGCCCAGACCCTCTCGTCGTCGTTTCCGCAGGGCCGCGATGACGCGGTCCTTGTCCCACGGGATTCGCCGCCGCACCGTCGCCGAGTCGATGCCCGCGGCCAGAAGCGCGGCATCGTGCGATCCGAAGTGCCGTATCATGGCGGAGCAAAGGCGCCAATCCGACTTCTTCATCCCCTGCACGTGCAGGTCCACACCGAGCCGTGCCCGTTCGCGAAGTCTGGCAATGATCATTTTCGGCCCCCACCAGGTCACCTTTCGCACGCTCTCGGGTTCGATCCCCACGGCACGAAGCGCATTGTCATGCGAGCCGAAATGAAGACGCATCGCGTTATAGAGGGCCCCATCGGTTCTTTTCACCGCCCCGGCGTTCACGGCCAGTCCACTGGCCAACCGGCTGCGAAGTTCCTGCAGGATCCGCGGCCGATCCCAGGAGATGCCTTTGCGAGCTGACTCGGGGTCGATCCCGGCGGCCCGGATCGCGGCGTCGTGCTGTCGGAAGTAACGCTGGATCGCTCCGGCAAGCGGGATATCCGTTTTGAGTAGTGCCCCGGCGTTCACGTCAAGACCTTTGGCAACCCGCTCCCGCAGCGCCCTCACGACCCTGGCTTTATTCCACGAGAGTCGCTTATGCACCGAGCCCGGGTCGATCCCGGCAGCCCGCAGCGCCGCTTCGTATTTTCCGTAATGGTAAGAACTTGCCATGTAAAGCGAGCGATCCGCCCGTTCGACGGCCGCGGGGTTCAGGTCCAAGCCTTTCGCGCGCCGCTCCCGCAGCGCCGCGGCAATGAGGGGCTTGTCCCACTTGCGACGCCGGGAGATTAACGGGACGATCGAACGTCGATTCATGACATGCCAGTTTCTGCGCGGCGCCCCCAGTCGGCAAGACCCCGGCAGGCGAGCGGGAAAACATGTTGGCGGTTACGCAGGTGCTCGCCCGATTGCGGTATAATGACCTGGGGATACTGGCCCTGTTCGGCGGGAGACAAAGCATGATTGAGTCGCCGCTAAGCAAAGAGCTTGAAGCGGAATTCAAGCACGAAAGCATCTTGCTTTTTTTGGAGAGCCGCTTCGGCTCGGTCCCGGAGGACGTGCGGGCCGCAGTGCAGCGCGTTCGGGACGAGCCGGCCATTCGCGCCATGACCGTGCTGGCGGCGCGCTGCCCGGTCCGGTCCCCTTTTTCCGGTCTTTTCAAACATTGATCCGGCATGAGTTCCCTGGTTGGTTTCGCTCCTTGCTTACGATGCCATCGCCGCTATAACGATTCTGTGGAAAACCCTCAAGCAGCATCCACACAAAGTTCAGGATACGCGTACGCAGCGTTCATTAGTTACAGGCACACGTCGATGGATAGACAGTGGGCCAGGTGGCTGCAGAAATCGTTGGAGACGTACCGCGTTCCGGCGATGCTGACGCGAGGCCGCCGGATCCCCCAGACGATCGGCCGCATCTTCCGGGACGAGGACGAACTGGCCGCAAGCGCAGACCTGTCGAAGGAAATCGATGCGGCCCTGCAGCGGAGCCGGTTCTTGATAGTGAATAGTGGTCTGCTCGCCGCGCACGCCGCCGAGCCGATGGATCAACCGCGAAGTCGAGCGGTTTCGCGAATTGGGCCGGGGTGATCGAATCCTGTCACTGCTGATTGAAGGGGAGCCGCGCGACGCATTTCCGGCGGCCCTGGTTGAAATCCGCCGCACGGTGGTCGACGCGGCGGGCAACGCCGGCCAGACCGTGGAAACGGTCGAGCCGCTGGCGGCGGACGTCCGGGCCACGCGGACCGAGAGCCTCCGGCAGCGCCGGCGACTGGCAACGCTCAGGCTGATGGCGTGTCTGCTGGGCGTCGGGTTCGATGACCTGCGGCAACGCGAACAGGAGCGACGCGCTCGCCGGATGGCCTTCCTGGGCGCTGGTTTGGCGGTCCTGCTCCTGCTGGTCTCGGGGCTCGCGGGATGGGCGATCTGGCAGACGGTGCTGGCCCGCAACGCCGAGAACAAAGCGACTGCAACGTCGCGCGACTTGCGCAGGTCGCTGGCGGACTTCTATGTGAACAAGGGGCTCGAGCGGTCCGGCGCCGGCGATCTCTCCCTGGGATTGCTCTGGTACGTCAAAGCCCTTGAGGCGGAGCCGGATAATTTACGTCAAGAGGGCCATCTGACCCGGATCGGCGATGCGCTCTGGCGGCTCCCCCGGATCGTCAACAGCTACGGGGGGCCGCCAGCCGGTGAAGGGCTGAGCGTCGCGATTCTCCCGCATAGAGAAGTCGTCCGCGATTACAAAATCGACGAGGATGGCACGTCTCTGGATTTCTCCCTGCAAGACGAATCCGCCGGCACCCAAGGCTGGGATGATCCGAAGAACAGGGTCCATGCGGCAGTGTTGAGCCCCGACGGGGCGCGGGTCTACGCGATTATGGACGGAAAGTCTGTGCAGGCCTGGGATGCCCAGACGCATCGCCCGGTGGGCAAGCCCATGCCCTGCGACACAATCGACAAATTCACGCTCAGCCCGGATGGGCGGAGATTGCTGGCAGGTGCGCAGCTTTGGAACACGTCCACGTTTGAGGCGGTCGGTGCGCCGCTCAAGCTTGCCGACGCCGAGACGGACGATGGGCCCCTTTTTATCATGATGGGCCGGTTCACGCGGGATGGGAATCGCTTGGTGATCGCCGGCAGGGGGGAATCTGCGGTTTTTCGAAATGTATTCCGCGTGTTCGATGCCGAAACGGGCGCTGCGGCGAGCGGCACGCTCCGGGCGCCGGACAACGTCGACGTAGACTGGGCCAACGCCAGCCTGGATGGCCGGCGCCTCATCACCAATGATGGGCTGCTGAGAAAAAAGCTATACGTATGGGACGCCGCCGCCGGCAAGCTCCTTGCCGGTCCGCTGAAGATCGAGGCGACTGAGGTCGCCGATGCGCATTTCAGCAACAACGGGAGGCGGCTGCTCCTGGTTGGTGAGGACCAGACAGTCCGCGTTTGCAACGAAGGGGATGGATTTGGGTCCTTTCAGGTGCTCACCCACGAGCAGCCCGTCAGCGATGCGCAGTTCACTCCCAACGGAAGGATGGTGCTGACGGTTTCGGGGGACACCCACTTGAGGCCGGGGCCGCACCCGTACTATGCCGCGCGGGCCTGGGACGTGGCTCGGAACGAATGGGCCGGACCACCCCTTCGGCACGACGCACGCATCACGGCGATGCTGCTCGGAGGCGAGGGCACTCGCGTCGCTACGGTGACGGCGGACGGGGATATCCACTTGTTCAGCCCCTGGGACCAGGAGCTGACGCCGCCGCTGGTGACCCCTGCTCCTCCCAGGACGATCGCCTTCGATTCCGAGGGCCGCCATTTGCATGTTGCCACGAACCTGCCTTCCGGCGAAGGCGCCGGGACACAGACGCTCGTCTGGAACACATTCGGTTCCTGGCGATCTGCGGGCGCATCGATGGGCCGGATCGGAGAAATGATGCATGGCGACGTCATCTCCGACGCCAGCATCAGCCCAGATGGGCGGCAAGTCGTGACCGCAAGCGAAGATAAGTCGGCTCGTTTGTGGGACGCCGCCACGGGTCGCGCGTGCTCGACCCCGATGCGTCATCCGGACCGCGTCACCCAGGCGCGATTCAGTCCGGACAGTCAGCAGGTTGCCACGGGCTGCGCCGACGGCAGGGTCAGAGTCTGGTCGGCTGCGACGGGCCGTCCGCTGGGGCCGGCGATTCAGGCCGGCGGGCCCGTTTCGCGCGTGCTATTCACACCCGACGGCCGGTCCCTGATCGTAGCGGCCGGAGATGTTGTCCGGCTCTGGGGCCTGGACTCGCGCCAGCCGGCCTCCGAACCGATCCGCACCGGTTCGAAAGTGGGATGGATCAGCGCAAGCGCCGACGGGCGCCGGTTGGCCATCGGGAGCGAGGAGATCATTTCCGGGGCCGGCCTCTTCGACGTTTCGACCGGGAAGAGGGTTCCCTGGCCGAACCTGGACGGGGAGAAACCGCTTCTGGCCTGGTTTGCGCCCAGGACCGGGGCGCTCCGCGTCGTTACGGAAACGGCGTCGAAGCCCAAGACCTATCACCTGTGGGATGGCGACCGGGCTCGGACCCTGAGCGCCGCGCTGCCGGGGGTCCCTGCGTTCGAGCAGAGCCTCGACCTCGCCCGGGACCGGCTCATCGCGACTACGGAAGAGAGCGGCAGCCGTCTGGTGAACTCCCGAACCGGCGAGTTCATTGCGGCGCCGATCGCGTACCAGGGGAAAATGATGGCGGGCGTTTTTACCGCAGAGCGGCAGAGCATCCTTGCCTTCGACCGCGACGAACAAACACGGCTGTGGGACAGCGAATCGGGGCGGCCGCTGACCGCGGCCTTTCCCGGCAGGCCAAAGGTGTTCGACGTCGACTCGGTCCCCGGCCATGTCATCCTGACGGTGGAGAACCGCTGGTGCTGGCTGTGGGACCTGTCGCCCGAGCGCCTGGGCCCCGCGGAAGATCTCTCGACATGGGCGGAACTGGTGTCGGGCCGGAAGATCGACCCGACCGGAGCGGAGGTCTGCCTCACCGTGTCAGAGCTTGTCGCCCGGCTTGAATCACTACGGCAGAAGTGCCCTGAGCGATTCAAGGACCCGAGGCCCGAGGCGTCGTCCGTGGTTGATCCGAGGTACGTGAGTTCGCTGGAGGACTTTGCCTTCGATGGAAACGGAAAGTCCGATGATCCGGCCGCAAAACTGGCGGCTGGGCGCCGGCTCGGCGACCTCGCGCTGCAAGAGGTGGAACAATCACGTCCCTTTGAAGCTGCGGCCGCCGCCAAGCGCGGGTTGGAACTGGCTCCGGACGAGGGTTGGATTCGCGCCAGGCTCGCCATCGCCCTTGGGTTCGCGGGCGAGCAAGCCAAGGCCCTGTCCGTCTGCCGCGCGTTCAAGGATCTTGCCTATAAGTCCGGCGGCAAGGACCGCACGTTTGCACGCGACCTGATTGATGACCTCGACGCCATCGAGCACGGCGGCATGCATAACGACGTCATGTTCCGTCTTGCGGAAGTGGTTACCCCGGTGCCGAGCGGTCCTCCACCCGCGCCGTAAGGCATGTTCATGTTGGTAGGCCGCTACACGATGTTCCTGAGCGCGCCGGGCGCCGTGCTCGGCTTGCCGGAGCCGGAACTTCAGCCGCAAGCGAAACGGTTTCCGACCGTTTTTCGGGGTCACGTTCCGAAGCGTCGTTATTGAGGGTCGCAGATCATGAAGACACTTCTCGGCGGGTTGTTGGTTATGGCCGTGCTGACGGGTGCCGCGGCGGCGGAGCCGCCGGCGAAGGCCGATCGGGTTCCGTTCACGGACGCACCGGAACTGTTTCCCATTCTGCCCTGGGACGTGCTGCACGTCTCGAATAGGCCGGGAAGCGGCAAGAATGGGCTGGAGAGCATCGCCGAGTGCGGCTTCACCGTCGGCGGCTTCGTCGAGGAGGCAGACTTGCCGTTATGCGAGAAGCTCGGACTGGCGGCGATCGTGGCGTCTAACCGGGATTGGACAAAAGTGCGCGACGAGGACGTAGACGCGTTGGTGAAGAGAACGGTGGAGCCGACGGCCGGCAACCGCACGGTGCTCGGCTATTTCATCACGGATGAGCCGGGGGTCACCTCATTTGCGACGCTCCGAAAAGTCGTCGCGGCGGTCAGGAAATATGCCCCGGGCAAGCTCGCATACATCAACCTCTTCCCCAGCTACGCCACGACCGGCGCTCCCGGCCAGTCCCAGCTTGGGACGACCACCTACACCGAGTACCTGGAACGGTACGTCGACGAGGTCAAGCCGCAGTTCATCAGCTACGACGATTACATGGTGCAGTATTCGAACGACATGAAAGAGGCGGGGCAGGCGGCGATTTACTACGCCGACCTGCTGGAGGTCCGCCGGGTCAGCCAGAAGTACCGGCTGCCGTTCTGGAACATCGTCGGCTGCGCGCGGATCCAGCCGCAGGCCAGCGTCCCCGCGCCGGCCAATCTGGCCTTCCAGGCATTCACCACACTGGCGGCGGGCGGCCGTGGGGTCACCTGGTACAAGTATTACGCGGACGGCTACACCTATGCCCCCATCGACAGCACCGGGGCGAAGACCAGGACCTGGGGATGCCTGCAGGCGGTCAACCGCCAGGTGAAAGTGCTCGGGCCGATCGCCAATCGCCTGCGATCCACCGGCGTTTTCTTTACCTCGCCGCCGCCGGTGAAGTGGTTGCCGCTGCTGCCGGGTCGCATCGTAAAGACAGTCAAATCGAAGGCATCCGGCGCCGCCAAGGCCGAGCCCCCGCTCATGGTGGGCGAGTTCGTCGATGACAAGGGCGTGGATTACGTGATGGTCGTGAATCTGAGCCTGGAACAACCCACAACGTTCAAGCTGGGAACGGCCACGCCCTACAAGGCCCGGCAAGTCTTTTCGTCAGAGGATGGCCGGCTGTCGCCCCTGGACGAACACAATGGGCGCGACTTGCCGGCCGGCCAAGGCGTGTTGATTAAGCTGGACTGAATGACCGTGCGCGATCACGCGCGGTCATTTCATGTTTAGCCGCTGCCCGTAGGGCCGCGTCGTCGCTGTGCTTGAGCGTAATCGCGCAAGCTCATTTACGATCCCATTCCGCGAAAAAGAATGGGACAGCGGCCTTGCAAATCAAGCCGTCATAGACGACAGGATGCTGAACATTACCGGAGGATCATGACGAATAACCTGCTGATCGCATTGCTGGTCCTGGCAACTCTGGTGCTGGCCCTTCAGTTGTTGGCACTTTTCCGCAAGGCAAACGTCGATTTCTCTCCACTGAAAAAGTTTTTCCATTCCGTCCAGGAATCGCAAGAGCAAAGCGAGCAGGCCGTCCGGCAGGAGATCGCCGCCAACAAGCTGGAGCTCTCCTCGCGTCTGGGTCAGGCGCGCGACGAGCTGAACAACTCCGTGAAGCACTTTGCAAACTTGCTCTACCAGCACCTCGTGCCGCTCCTCAAAAACAGCGAGGAGAAGATCGACAAAATGAGCGACTCCATCGACCTGCACTTGCAACTGGCCCGGGAAGCCATCGGCAAGGAGCTGGAGCTTGTGAGACAGGGCGCCCTCGATGCGTCGAAATTGCTGCGCGAAGACGTCAACGCCGCGCAACGGGCATCGGGCTCCGTGGTGAGTGCCGTAGGCGAGATGGGCGAAGTGCAGAAAGCCCAATTGGATGGTTTTGCGTCGGGGCTTGGCGCGATGGCTGACTCAACCAAAAGCGCGCTGGAAGCGCAGCGAGCCACGATCGACGAGCGGCTGACGCGGATTCACGAGGACGGCGCCAGCAGCTCGCAGCAGCTTCGCGAGGAACTGGGCAACACGACCCGCGACATCGCCCAGGCACAGCGAACCCAGGCCGAGGCGTTGCTGGCGAACCTCGACAAGCTGACCGACTCAAGCGAGCGGAAGCTTGAAGCGATGAAGGCCGCGGTCGAGGCCAAGCTCCAGGGCATCCAGGAGGACAATGCCAGGCAAATCGACCTGATGCGGGCGACGGTCGATGAGAGGCTGCATGGGTTACTGGAGAAGCGCCTCGACGAATCGTTCAAGCTGCTGGGCGACAGGCTGGTGGCGGTCCACGCCGGCCTCGGTGAAATGCGAACGCTCGCCGACGGGATCGGCGATCTCAAGAAGGTGCTGTCGAACGTAAGGAGCGGCGGCACGCTGGGCGAAGTGCTGCTCGGCAATCTGCTCCAGGAAATCCTCAGCCCCGATCAGTACGCAGCCAACGTCGCCACGAAGGGCCCGCGGGAGCGGGTCGAGTTTGCCATCAAGCTGCCGGGCCGGGTGAATCGTGCGGACCAGGCGGTCTGGCTCCCCATCAGCGCCAGGTTCCCCAGCGGAGAGTACGAGCGGTTGCTCGCGGCGCAGGACGGGGCCGGGGGGGCCGGCCCCGACGCCGCCGAGATCGCCGGCCAGAGCTTTGAGAAGAGCGTGCGCGATTGCGCTGCCACGATCTGCGATGCGTATCTGGACCCACCGAAGACGACGGAGTTTGCGATCATGTTCCTGCCTTCCGAGGGTCTTTACGCCGAGGTGGCCCGGCGCGTCGGGCTCATTGAGGAAATCCGGCGCGAGTTCCGGGTCGTCATTACCGGGCCGACGACAGCCGCGGCGCTGTTCAACGGCTTGCAAATGGGCTTCAAGACGCTTGCCAGCAGGAAACGCTCGAGCATCTGGTCCGCCCTCGGCGACGGCGGGTCGCCGCTCGCCTACTTCGCCGGCGCTGCCAAGTCATTGAAAAAGAAGCTCGATCTGGCCAACGACGGCATCGAACCATCCGGCACCCGGATCAAGGGGCCCCATCGCAAGCTCACCGCCCCGGCGGCCTTGCCCCGACCCAACGCCGCCCCGGCCGATCCGGCAGACGGACAACGGAAAGGCTAACGCGACCGTTCCGGTTGAGGGCGTTCATTGCTCGGTGGATAGGTCCGGTTTTGCCGAGTAGGCCATGTGCGATGTCCCCCACGGAGCCGCCGGCTCGGCTCGGCGTGCCGGGGCCCGGACCGGCCCGTCGTCCGCGTTGGCGGCTTAGGTTTAGCTAGCTAGCTAGCTAGCTAGCTAAGGGGTCTGTTGCGACCATTCCTGACGGGGGCCGTTCAAGAGCAGTATCACGCTGGCCAGAACATCGCGGCCGAGGACGCCGCGGTCGCTGTCGATGAGCAAGTATCGGCCGCGAAAGGCTCGTTGCAGGAAGATCAGCCCGTCATAGCCTGGCATCGGGGGCAAGTTCCACGATCTGCTTGACGAAGTCTTTCGATTGCTCGGGATAAGCGAGGCACGGCCTATGAATCCGCGGGGGCCGAGGGACATCATGTTTCGGCTCGACAAGTTCGCGCAGCTTGCCCTGCACTTGGGCCAATTCCGCTGCACTGAGGCGAGGCAACTCCGCAATGATTTCGGCGGTGCTCATATGACCTGATTATAGCATGAAATCGAACGGGCCGATAACTGAACAGTTCCCGGTGAAGACCGCCAGGATGTTCAAGCGGCAAGATCTCGTGCTGGTGACCGGCAGCGTTGGTGAAACAGCTTCTTGTGCGCTTGCAGCACAGACTGTACGCTACGCGTTTCAAGGGGTAGAAGGAAACGTAGAGTTATGCCCACAACCGATCCCGACATCGAAATCAGTAAGCGCATCCAAATCCTATTTGACCAACGGCAGCGGCATGCTGAAGCCCTGGCTGGTATCAACCAGACCCTTTCCGCGGTTGCTGCCGCCCTTGGCAGGGTCAGTTCAAACGGACGGACCCAGGTCGAACCCGCCGCTGGAGCCCCGCCGAAGAAGAGAAGGGGGAGGCCGCCCGGCGTCCGCAACGCCACGCCGGCTCCTGCTCCGAGCAAGGGCCGTCGCGGCCGCGGCAGCTACGCAACCACGGGCGACGAGTCGGTCCTGGCTTTCATCAAAAGCAACAAGAAGCCTACGACCCGTGAAATCAAGGCTCATTGGGCGAGCGAGGGCCGGCTTGGGACGGCAGACAACGTGCTGAGCAAGCTGTTCAGGGAGAATAGGGTGAAGCGGACGCCGCTGGGCAAGGGAATCAGGGGCAGTCGCTATTCGCTGATTTGACCCATTCATACTATAGTTGCACCCCTAACCCTCTCCCGGAGTACCGGGAGAGAAGACAGGAGCGCAACGGAATCGGGATGGGTAACGCACTGTCGTTTTCATCAGCCCTGGGCGGGGGTGAAGTCTTCTTCTCTGAAACAGACACAAGACCCTCACCCCGACCCTCTCCCGGAGTACCGGGAGAGGGAGTAAAGGCGGGATTCCGGCCTTGGTGCACACTTCGGCACGTTTGCCTGGAGGTGGCTCCGGTCTTGGAGGTATCATCCCGTCCATGTCGCCAATCCGCCGCTACGTGACCTTCGTCTTCGTGGTTCTTATCAGCCGTCAGGCTTGTCTTGCCGCGAGACCGCCATCGACAAGACCCGGCGGGCCGCCTGAAGGAGTGAGCCAGACGCTGGTGCTGGCCCCGGGGCCGGGCAACCCGCGCAATTCCGAGGGCGACTTCATCACCTTGAAGGACGGCCGCATTCTGTTCCTCTACACCCGCTTCACCGGCGGCGCCGGCGATCTGCTGCTGGTTTGGAACGACCACGCCGGCATCATTCCCGCCTTGCGCGGCAAGCGTACGCCGCTTACCGTGGCCGTCTCCAGGGATGAAGGCAAGACCTGGGTACATCGCAAGACGCTCTACGACGATCCCACGGGGTGGTATTGTTACACCGCGATCGCCTTTGCCGGCGACCGCGTTATGCTTGCCCACTGTGCCGGACAACAGGTGCGCGGATCATCCGGCCTGGCGACCACCGTCGTCACCTGTTTTGACCTCGACTGGCTGTACCGCTGATGCCCTGATGCCCTGAGGAGCTGCAATGGATCCGAGCGCACAAGGGACCCCGGCTGAAGAAGACCTCCGCATCATGCGGAGCCTGTCGCCCAAGCGGATGAGCACGCAGGCGGCCGACGCCGATGCCCTGGTCGCCGAGCAACTGGCCCACTATCACATCGATCCGCAGAGCAACTATGGGGCGGCCCTGGCCGGCGTGGTCAAGCACCTCTACGAATGCAGCGCCGACCTGAACCGGCTCTGGCGGCTGACCATCGAGACCATCGATTCGCTGGACCGCAGCGACCGGGTTGCCTGCTTCAACGCCAAGAAGTTCCTCGCGTTCCAGATCGCCAAACTTCTCGACACCTTGCAGAACCCGCTACGGCGTACCTACCAGTCTCTTGGCTACAGCCTCAGCACGCAGGCCGCCAAGGGGCCGTACGCGATGTTCGACAACGTTTCGGCGATCTTTTCCGCGACGCCGGTCATCGCCCGCACCGCGACGTATGTTTACGCCTGTGCCGAATGGGTCGCCGAGGCGTTCCAGGGCAAAGAGTTCCTGGAACAGATCTACTCGCGGCTGCTGAACCCCACATCGCTGTCGCTGGCTAACTACATCGTGGACCTGGAAGCCGGCCCCTATGCCCGCGACTACCTGGCGTGGAACTTCAACAGCGGGATGGCGGCGATCGACGCCGCCCTCTCGCACGTGCTGGGCCAGGGAGACGTGCTGGTGACCGCCCGCTCGATCTATGGCGGCGCCCACCAGCTCATCCATGACTGGTATGCCAAGCCGGCCAACCTCGGGGTCGTTGTGGAGACATTCGACGGGACGACGGCGGCGGAATTCGACGCCAGTTGGGAGGAGATCCGGCGCCGCCACGCCGAGCGTCTGGGGCCACAGTCGTCGTCGCCGCGGCATGCATACGTGTATCTGGAGTCACCGTCCAATCCGCACGGCTACGTGCTCGACGTGCCGGGGATCTGCACCGCCGCCCACGCGGCGGGGCTGAGGGTACTTCTCGACGCCACCGTGGCGACGCCATTCCTGTGCCGGCCGCTACAGCGCCCCGACCCTCTTGAGCGGCCGGACTTCGTGATCCACAGCTACACCAAGGACCTCACCGGCTCCGGGTCGGCCATCGCCGGCGTGGTGATCGGCCGCAATGAGGACATGTTCATCCCCAAGGGGCAGTCCGCCGCAGGCCGCTCCTGGGACCAGAGCCTGTTCTGGAACGTCTATTACGTCAAAGGCGCCTTTCTCAACGCGGATGCCGCCTTCGAAGTCCTCCAGGGAATCCGCACGCTGGACGTGCGGATGCTCTGCAAGTGCATCAACACGATCATCCTGGCCCGGTTCCTCGCCTCGCATCCGGACATCCGGGTGCGCTGCAGCGGCCTGGAGTCAGACCCCAATCACGGGTTGTGCGGGGAGTTGATGTTCCTGGGGTTGCCGGCGCCGCTGTTCACGATCGACATGCCGACGCTGCCGCGCGAGACGTTCCAGCGATTCTTTGACAGCCTGGACCCCACCTTCGCCCACATGATCAGCCTGGGCCAGTCCAACACGATCGTAAGCTGCCCCGGCTTGACCACGCACTCGGAGCTGGACGAGCCCGCGCAGCGGCTGGCGGGCATCGGGGCGACGACGATCCGCTTCGCCGTCGGCGACGAGGACGCGCGCGACCTGCTAGCCCACCTGACCGCCGCCGCCCGCTGCTGCATCGACCCGGACGTCCCGGGGTTCTCCTCGCCGTGGATGCAAGCCACCGACTGTGACCGGCTGATACGCGACGTCTACCTCGACGTCCACCGGCGTTACATCGAATCGAAGACGCCGCTTTAGGCTCTGTCTCAGGTCTCGACTGGGCCGAAGATCTTGTGATACAGGTCATGGCCATAGCTTCCGGGGACAAGCGAAGCACGCAAGCGTTCATTGAGGGGCAGTACGAGCTGCTAAAGCAGAGGGCGTCAACAGACTTGAATGCCGCTCTCACCGCGGCGATTTCCGACCCTGCCGCCTCAATCGGGGAATCGGCGTTGCAAGCCGCGCTGAGCGCTCACGTTCCGGAAGTATTCGAGCGCGAGTTCGGGCTGGCGGCCGCCGCATTTAACGAGCAGATGAAGGAAGTCATGCGCCCGCACGAGGAACGTGCCCGCCGGTTGATCGAATCGGTCCGCAAGACCGCCGCGGAGCTGTTCGACGTTCCAGCCTGGACTCACGCTTCGCCGTTACTATTGAGGCGACGCACGGTGCGATTCGCGCCGCGCTCGCCAAGCGCGACGCGCAGTCGCAACGCGTCGGCGGAGAAGTCGCTGCTCTGGAGCACGCCGAGGCCGAACTGGACAGAATCGCGGCAGAATTCAGAACGTCATCATGACCCAAAGAATGGCACCTCGCCTTTCGGAGGCGCCGGCTACCCCTTATCAATGCGCCTCGGGGAGCCGGGTGTGGCCGCCGCGGTCCCTGTCGCCTGGTCCCGCGCGGATGCGGTGAGAGTGGCTGCGTCCGGAATCGGCACATCGGGTTGCGTCACCGCCCTGGGAGCTTCCTCGCTCAGCCGGGCTTTGGCGGCCGACTGCGGGCGCGGCGCTGCCGGGTCTGTCGCCGTTTCAGTCGGAACAAACCAAGTCATGCCGGGCGCGAACGCCCCGGACGGTTTGCCTCGAACATCAACCACCGCTCACGTCGCACTTCCTCGGACCGTTAATACTTGTGCGGGCCATCGCAACCATTTATCTTCTCCCCGGCCGGATGAGGCGATGGCTTTCCCGTACTGCGTGCGTCGGTCCGTCCCGCGTTGGGCCATCCCAGCCGTTGCTCCGCCTGCGATGGGCGGGCGATTGTAAGCAAAGTGCGTCAACAAGGGAAGTAACCATGTTCCGCTGGTCCCCAACGAGTGTGCCCGCACATCCTCATTCACACTCGCCCTCCACTTTCCGCGGCTTTTCTTCACTCCACTGCCCCGCGGCCGCCCGGCTGGCGTCCATGGCGGTGGCGCTGGCTGGCCTGATCATTTGTTCCGGATGCGCAGCGCCAGGGCCCGTGCCGGCGGTCCTGTCCTTGACGCCCACCGATCATTTCTATGAACTGGTGAAGGACGCCGGCGTCGAGGCCACATTGGCCGAGGGCGGCCCATACACGGTCTTCGCCCCCACCGACGACGCCCTGGCCCGGGCCTCCGGACAGATCGCCGATCTGGAACAAAACCGCGAGCGGCTGCGCAGCGTCGTGCTCAGCCACGTCGTCAAGGATGAGGCCCTCTCGCAGACCGACCTGACGCAACGGAGCACCTTGACGACCGCCAACGGCAAGGTCCTGCCCGTGACCAGTTCCGGCGACCGGATCACCGTTGGCGGAGCAACCATCGTTGGGCCGGGGGTCAATGCCAAGAACGGGATCGTCTACCCGGTGGACCGTTTGGTGACGCCATAATCCCGGTTAGCGCAGGTTTCCCTGAACCTCCGCATCCCGCGAGACCACCGCCGGGGGATCCTTTACGTCGATCGCACAACGCTCAAAGCGAATGCCCCTGGCATGAATGATTTCCATGCCGCGCTCGGCTGTTATCTTCACGTCGGCCAGAACAACGTCGCTGATCGGCATCTCCGGCAGCCCGATCATCCGGCCCGCGGTCGTCGCCCCCACCGCGGTGACCTCGCTGATCCGGATGCCGCGCCAGATCGGCGTCCCCTTGCCGACCGGCTCGGCCGGGTCCGCGGCCGCGTCTTTGGGGATCTTCGGGTAATAGCTGGTGATCAGGATCGGCGTCGCCACGTCGGTCATCGACAGCCTCGTGTAGGTGACGTCCTCGACCACCCCGCCGGCCCCGCGCGCTGCTTTCATGCGGATGCCCGTCTGCGTCCCGCGGAACGTGCAGTCGCGGACGGCCATATGGCGGACGCCGTCGTTGGTCTGCCCGCCGATCGACATGCCGTGCCCGTGCAGGAAGGTGCAGTCGGAAATGAGCAAGTCCTCGCAGGCCGGATGCCCCGGCTCGGTGATGCCCGTCCCCTTGACGGCAATGCAGTCGTCCCCCACATCGATGGTGCAGCGCGTGATCTGCAAGTTGGTCCCCGACGGATCGATGCCGTCCGTATTGGGCGCGTGTTCCGGCGCGGTGATGTGAACGCCGTCGATCACCACGTCCCGGCACCCATGGGGCACCAGGTGGAACATCGGCGAGTTGGCCAGTTGCACGTCGCGCACCAGCACCCGCGTACAGCGCGAAAACACGATCAAGTGCGGCCGGTGCGGCAGCGCCGCCTCATTCCCCGCCGCCTTGGCCTTGCCGAACTCCTCCCACCACGTCGCTCCCTGGCCGTCGATCGTTCCCGCGCCGGTGATGGCAATGTCATGACAATCGTCGGCGCTGATGCAATCGGCGAAGCGCCGGTCGTGGCTGGGGAAGTCGCCCCGGTCGTTGCTGAACCGCAGCGTCGCTCCCTTCGCGATGCGCAACTCCGAATCGCTCACCAGCGAAATCGGCCCGGTCAGGAACTCGCCCGCCGGCACCACCACCGCCCCGCCGCCGGCGCGATCGCAGGCGGCCAGCGCTTTGCGAAATGCTTCGGTGGCCAGCGTCTTGCCGTCGGCCACGGCGCCAAAATCGGTGATGACGAAGGTCCGCTCCGGAATCCGCGGCAGCGCCACGTCGGGCCACCCCGCCGCTGCCGGCTGCGTCGTGCTCTCCCCGCCGAGGCACGGCAGCACGAGCACCCACATCAGAAAAAACCAGTGGGCAATGTGTCTCATGGTTCGCTCCGGACTCGGGTTGTTGTGTTGAAGAAGGTGCAGGAGAGGCATATCGGCTCTATTATTACCTGAGGCGCGGCGATGGTGCGACGGTGCAGGTGTTAAAGGAATTGAAACGCGGATACGGCGTTTCCCATCAGCGGCTCGGACGTGTTTGAGGTCGGGCCAGGGGCGAAGGTTATTGCGATCATTCACTCCCCGAAGCGTTGCGGAGAAAGTGGACCCGGTTTTCCGAGATGAGCCAAAGTCATTGAGCCACCTGCCATTCCCGCCGTCACGCCCCAAATTGCGAACATCCATGCGGGACGAGTATCATCTGCCAGCAGTGAACAGCGACGATCTCATGCCCCGGCGGGACCGTGCATTGTGCGATCCGGTCTCGCTGAAGCCGTCGCGGCCGGGGTCGCCGTCGATTGGATCGAACAACGCCGCCTCACCGGGCGGCGGCCAGGCACACACGCCGGGCTTCACGCGCTCACTGGGGTTGCGCGCGGCCATCGCCGTGAACATGACCCAGATGTGTGGGATCGG
>Ga0182024_10012992_pt1 | contig 16371 bp, 12 predicted proteins | sample P32metaG_FD_120480 | JGI IMG/M metagenome (GOLD analysis project Ga0182024, IMG submission 120480) | Permafrost microbial communities from Stordalen Mire, Sweden - P3-2 metaG (Illumina Assembly) | ecosystem: Environmental > Terrestrial > Soil > Wetlands > Permafrost | place: Sweden: Stordalen... | reverse complement strand
GCAGGACGCGCCGCGTGAGCCAGGCCGCGAGCCAGCCAAGCAGGTAGGGAGTAAAGCTGCGCAGGAACATCCCTGGCGGCAAGGCTATGAGCAGAGAATGAAATTGCAGCGGTTGAATCGATCACAGGAGTCAGCGCTCGTTGGGGTGTCCGCCTCCGCTACGCCCTAAACGCGCCGCACAAACCGCGGCGCAGGGCTTCGCTCCGGCGGACACCCCAACGACAACAGCAAATCAAAAGAAAAAGGGACATTTCTAAAGAGGTTTGACAACACCTGCCGCTAATCTTGACGCACGGACCACTGGCTACTATCCTCTGCCCACTCGATGCACATTCATTCTCTCGATCTAGCCATCGTCATCGTCTATCTGCTGGCGGTAACCGCGTTGGGAATGCACTTCCGGCGCAAACAAAGCCAGGCCGCGCAAATCGGGGGCAATGATCGCAACGCTGTTACGCGCGAATATTTTCTGGGCGGCCGGACCGCGCCGTGGTGGGCGCTGGCGTTTTCCATCGTGGCCACGGAAACGTCCACCCTTACGATCATCGGTACACCGGCCATCGCGTACGGCGGCAATCTGACATTTCTGCAACTTATTTTTGGCTACCTGATCGGGCGCTTGTTGATTGTTCTTATTCTGCTGCCTGGATATTTTCGCGGAGATTTCTTCACCGCTTACGCGCTGATCGAAAAGCGGTTTGGTCAACGCATGCGCGCGGTGGCGGCCAGCACATTTTTGATCACCCGCGCGCTGGCTGAAGGGGTGCGGGTCTCGGCCATCGCGATCGTGCTTAGCGTGGTGCTGGGCACTACCGAGCATCTCTCGGTGGTGATTGTAATCGCGCTGACGCTGCTCTACACGCTGGAAGGCGGGATGAAAGCGGTGATTTGGACGGATGTGGCGCAGCTGTTTATTTATCTTGCCGGCAGTGCGGCTACGTTTTTTGTGCTGCTCCATCGCGTCCCGGGCGGCTGGAACGAAGTCGTTCAAGTGGCGGCTACGCATGGGCATAAACTGCAGGTTTTTGATTTTTCGTTTAATTTAGCGACGAAATACACATTTTGGTCCGGCTTGATTGGCGGCGCGTTTCTGACCATGGCGACGCATGGTACGGACCAAACTATTGTTCAGCGGCTGCTCGCGGCGCGCACTCAGCGCGACAGCCGTCGGGCACTCTTGGCCAGCGGCGTCATTGTTCTGTTTCAATTTACGGTTTTTCTGCTGATCGGAGTGCTGCTTTTCGTTTTCGCGCAGCACACACCGTTGCTTTCTGCAGGTGAACGCACCGACCGCATCCTGCCGCTTTTTCTGCTTCGCGAAATGCCTACCGGTCTTGCGGGGTTGTTGCTTGCTTCGATCATCGCCGTGGCTATGTCGAACGCCAGCGGTTCGCTGAATTCTCTGGCAGCCAGCAGTGTACTCGATTTTTCCGCGCTGCGTTTTGGCAACTTGGGCAGCCACAAACCTGCAAATGATGCCGGATTTCTGCGACTGTCGCGGCGCATGACGCTGTTCTGGGGACTGGTGCTGATGGGCTTCGGGCTGATGACCTGGGGTCCGGTACTCCAAGCAGGCCTGACAGTTGCGTCGCTCCCGTTTGGAAGTTTGCTCGGTCTTTTTCTTCTCGGCACACTCAACCGCCGCTCGAATGCTATCGGAGCATTGGCAGGTATGTTTGCAGGACTCATCACTATTCTTTGTGTATGGCGTCTGACAAATATCGCGTTCACGTGGTATGTGTTAATCGGTTCCATTACAACTTTTTTGGTCGGCTCGTTGGTAAGTCTCTTGACGGGGGCCGACAAATCAGTGAATCAACGCGCCACCGTGGATGCTGTTCATTGAAGTTTGTGATCAGAAAATCACAATGATGAAGAATGCCAATGACTGAGAAACGCCTCGAGCTAGTTCGCGGACTTGGCGCGTGGGCTTCGGCTGCCATCGTCATTGGCACCATGATCGGCACGGGCATTTTTCTGAAGCCTGCGGAAATGGCTCGCGAAGGCCGCACCGTGTCCGTAGTTTTTGCCGCGTGGATAGTTGGCGCGATCCTGTCCATTTTCGGCGCATTATCCTTTGCAGAGCTTGGCGCGGCCATTCCCGAAGCGGGCGGCGAATATGCATATTTGCGCCGCGCGTTCGGTCCGGTGTACGGGTTTCTTTTTGGGTGGATGCATTCCATCGTGGGCAGGCCCAGCTCGCTGGCATCCATTTCGGCGGGCATGATGCGCTTTGTCAGCTTTCTTATTCCGGCAGTGGCCACGCCCATTTTCACCGTCCACATTCCGGCGGTCGGCGCATGGATTGCGCCTTACGATTTTGTTTTTACCTGGGCGCAACCGCTCGCGGTGCTATGGCTGGCGGGCATGACGGGCGTGAATTATTTGGGCGTGCGGTTGGGCGGCGCGGTGCAGGTTTTTCTGACGGCTATAAAAATCATGTCAGTCATCATTGTTATCGGCGTGGCGTTTTTCTCGCCCACGGGAGCACCTCACGCTCCAGATCCGTTCTGGCCGGCGGCAAGCGACGATGTCGGGGTTATATTCGCAGCATTTCTCGCCACATTGGCAGCAGCTCTATGGGCCTATGACGGGTGGGAAGATTTAAATCTGGTGGGATCGGAGGTAGCCGACCCACAGCGCAATTTTCCAAGAGCGCTGGTCGGCGGCGTCTCTTTCGTCGCGATTATTTATTTATTGTTCAGCGCCGCTTGCCTGAAAGTTCTGCCGTTCGACAGTGTCGCGGGATCGCAACACATTGCTTCGGACGTGGTCGAACACGTAATCGGGAGAGGCGCTGCCGCGTGGATTACCGTCGCGATGGCCATTTCTGCGCTGGGCTCGATGAATTCTTCGGTATTGAGCGGAGCGCGCGTCCCGTATGCCATGTCGCGGGATGGGATTTTTTTTAAAATTGCCGGCGGCATTCATCCAAAATTTCGCACGCCTGGTCGGGCATTAATTTTTCAAGGTGTCCTCGCCAGCCTCATGGCGTTCACTGGCACATTCGAGGAGCTCACCAATCTTTTTATTTTTGCAGGCTGGATTTTTTACGGCTTCGCGGTGGTTGCGCTATTTCGCATGCGCCGGACCGAGCCGGATTTGCCGAGGCCCTATCGGTGCTGGGGCTACCCGTGGGTTCCGGGGCTGTTTGTAGCGGGCGCGCTGGCCTTAACTATAAATATTTGGATCCAGCGGCCGGGGCGGTCGTCGATCGGGCTGCTTTTGATTTTGGCCGGGCTGCCTTTTTACAGAATGTGGGCGCGGCGGGAGAGATCTAGCGCCGAATTCGCTCCGTAGTTTTCGCGTATGTGACGCGCCAGCTCAAACGCAGCGATGGCTTCATCTCCGACCACAATTTCAGGATGAAAAATTTTTGCCAGCACCTCAACGCCGGTGATTAATCGAGGTCCGGGGCGCGACGCATAGGCGTTGGCCGCAAACGCATAAACGCGACCATCACGCACTGCGGGAATTGAATCCCATTCGGAAGTAAACGCCATTGAGCAATATTCATTGCGCGCCTGCGCTGCCTCGTAACCGCAAGGAGCCAGGGCGATGATGTCTGGTGCGGCGGCGACGATATCTTTAAGTTCGATGCGAGACGACGGCGCTCCCACGTGGCCAAAAACATCTTCCCCGCCGGCCAACGCGATCATTTCTGGAACCCAGTGGCCGCCAACATAAAATGGGTCCAGCCATTCCAGAAAAGCAACGCGCGGACGCCGCGAAATTCTTTCGACCTGGCATTTCAGCGCGAGCAAACGCTGCTGAATCTCGGCTAACAAATTTTTAGACGCACCCTCGCGAGAAGTTTCGCGCGCTACCCTGGAGATATCGTCCCACACATCTCCAAGATTTCGCGGGTTCAGAGAGAGAACCTTAGGGCGTTTCTCAAAATTGGCCAACACGGCGGCAAGGTCATCGGGAGAAGCGGCGCATACCAAACACAAATCCTGAGTGACCACTAAGTCTGGAGCCAATTCCCTGAGCGCTTCAGCGTTCACGCTGTAGAGGCTCTCTCCGCGCTCAACGTATTCGCGAACCTGGCGGTCTATTTCCAGCGAAGGCAGGCCGGGCGGAATCCGCGAATCGACCACCACGCGCCGCGTGCTGACCTGCGGGGGAAAATCGCAATCGTAGCTGACGCCCACAACTTCAGAGTCGAGGCCTAGAGCAAAAAGTATCTCGGTAGCGGAGGGCAACAACGAAACAATGCGCATTTCAAAACTTTATCACTTTGAACGAGATTTTATTTGTACAGCAAGTATTTTCGCCGCATTAGTTCGAAAGCCTTCAAATCCGAATCCCAGCCTTTAACTATTTCCGTAGCCGGTGCGCCCTCCTGCAATTGGCGGATGGTCTGCTTGTTGCCTACTAAAAACAACATTTTCTGGACATCGAATTTATCCGGGTAAAGCTGACGCAATATGCTGGCAATTTCCATACCCATGGCCATGGAGCGCACCGCGCGCTTATCGAGGACCCGAATAGCCACTCCGCCACAGCGCTCCGCGGCATATAATCCCGCCACGGGAATAAAATCGGCGGCGACGAATCTTACTCCTGGGATATGCCGCTCATTCAAGCGCGTCGCAACATCTTCTCCACGCATCCACGGCGCGCCAAATTCTTCAAACGGCGCCTCGGTACCGCGTCCCACCGAAACTCCGCCGCTCTGCAAAATCTCTAAGCCGGGATAGAGGACCGAGCCTTTCAGGGTGCGCAGGTTTGGCGAAGGGGGCAGCCAACGTAGGCCGGTTTCTTCGTAAAAATAATTGCGGCGCCAATTTTTCATGGCGATCACATGCAAATCGCATTGAATGTGATTTTCTTCGTTGAATAATTGCGCTAATTCGCCGATGGTCAGGCCGTAACGAACAGGAAGCGGAAAATAGGCGGTGAAGCTGGTCTTGTCGGCGTCCAGCGCCGCTCCTTCCACGATTTCTCCGCCGATGGGATTGGGGCGGTCCAACACAAAAAATGCAATTTTGCGCTTGGCGGCTTCCTCCATGCAGTAGGCCATGGTGGTGGTGTAAGTATAGAAGCGCACGCCCGCGTCTTGCACATCAAAAACCAGCGCGTCGATGCCGGCTAGCATTTCGTCGGTCGGGCGGCGGGTCTCGCCGTACAAACTGTAAACCGGCAAGCCGCTCACGGGGTCTTTGGTGGAGGAAACATTTTCGTCTTTGTTTCCGCCCAAGCCGTGTTCCGGGGTGAATAGCGCGACCACTTGAACGCCCGGCGCATGCGTGAGTGCATCAATGGTGGTGCGACCCTGCGCGTCGAGACCGGTGTGATTGGTAATCACGCCTACGTGTTTGCCGCGCAGCGGGGCGAAGCGTTCCCCCTCCAACACATCGAGGCCGACCATCACCCTCGCCGCATCATGGGAATGCTTTTTTCGCTGCGGGTTCACGCCATGCGCGGCAGCGGGGTGCGCCGCAGCGCCAAAACAGCAAATGACCGGAATCATAAAAATTCGCAGTGCTAATCGCTGCAACGCCTTACACTCGTTCCACCCCATGGTCTTCATCGAATGCCTCATGAGTCGCAATGATATTCTGGAACGTTTCGCGCGCGTGTTATTTGTGACCCCCAAGTGCCTGTGCTATATACAAAGTCAGGGCATGCGGCGCACCAAACGGCTCGTTTTTCGATCAACGGTTTCGACGAAGGGTTTCAATGAAGGGCGATAATGGCCCGGCGAAAAATCGCTGCGCCAGCCTGCTCCCGCTACTGCTTATTGCGATCATTTTTTCTATGGCCTATACCGTGCAAAGTCAAACCAGCGCCTCACCCGCGAAGAAATCCGTCGCCCCTAAATCCTCCAAGGGAGGCCGCGCGCTTTCTCCGGTGAATAAACAGTGGGTCGAAACGACGCTGCGCAAAATGACCGATGAGGAAAAAATCGGGCAATTGCTGTTCACTACGTATCACGGCAGCTTCACGTCCACGGATGCGGACGCCTATCGCAAGATGATGCACGATGTGGATGATCTGCACGTCGGTGGATTTATCAACGTCACGCAAATGTCGGCGCTGGGCATTATTAAGAGTCAGGCTTATCCCACGGCGGTCCTGACGAATCAGCTTCAGGCGCGCTCTAAATTGCCTTTGCTTATTGGAGCCGACTTTGAACGTGGCTCGGCCATGCGACTCGACGAAGGCACATCTTTCCCGACGGCCATGGCTTTGGCTGCGGCGGGCAATCCTGCCGACGCTTACACCATGGGCAAAATTACCGCGTTGGAAGCACGCGCTGTCGGCATTCACTGGATTTATGCGCCGGTTTCGGACGTGAATAACAATCCGGGCAATCCTATTATCAATACGCGTTCATTTGGCGAAGATCCGCGGCGTGTTGCGGAGTACGTCGCGGCCTTTGTGCGCGGCGTGCAAGAGAACGGTGGACTCGCCACCGCCAAGCATTTTCCGGGGCACGGCGACACCGCCGCCGATTCACACATCGACCTTCCGGTCATTCGCGCTGATAAAGATCGATTGGAGAATTTGGAATTGGTTCCCTTTCGCTCGGCGATTTCCGCCGGCGTGGGCAGCATCATGACCGGCCATCTTTCCATTCCGGCGCTGGAGCCCGATCCCAACACACCGGCTACGCTTTCCAGTAATGTTTTGACGGGACTGTTGCGCGATGAACTTCATTTTGAAGGTTTGGTCATAACCGACGCCATGGATATGGGTGGCATCACCACTCGGTATGCTCCCGGCGAAGCTGCCGTGCGCGCTTTTCTCGCGGGCGCCGACGCGCTGCTGATGTCACCGGTTCCGGATGCGGCGTTCGAAGCGTTGCAGGCCGCAGTGAAATCGGGGCGCATTTCGCATGCGCGTCTTGACGCCTCGGTGCGCCGCATCTTGCAAGCCAAAGCGCGCCTGGAACTCAACAAGAACCGGCTCGTCGATGTGAACGCCATCAACGAAAAGTTTGGGCGCGTGCCCTGGCAAAAAGAAGCGCAAGATATTTCCGACCGCGGCGTTACGCTGCTGCGCGACACCGCAAATCGGTTGCCTTTAAGTAGCGCCAAACCCACGCGCGCACTGCTGCTGGCTTTTTACGCCGACCCGGAGCCCTATCCCGGGGAGGATCTGGAGCGCGAATTGCGCTCGCGATTTGATTCAGTGACTACGCTGCGTGCGGATACGCGCTTTGTAAAAGCCGACACTTTAAAATTGCCGCCAACGGATTCGTATGACGTGGTCATTCTGGCGCTGTTTGTGCGCGTCAGCGATCGCAAAGGTGATGTAGATATTCCCGCTGATCAAGCTGCGTTTGCGGCGCAGGTTTTTAAAACTGGCAAGCCGGTTATTGCGGTAGGCTTTGGCAGTCCGTACCTGATCGAGAATTTTCCGCAAGCGGAAACCTGGCTGGCCGTTTTTGGCATCAGCGACGTCGCACAAATTTCCGTGGCTCGCGCGCTGTTTGCGGAGATTCCTGTTCGCGGACGGCTGCCGGTCTCAATTCCGGGGATCGATCTCAAAGCAGGCTTTGGGATTTCACGCTCCGCCGATCCCGGCACGGTTCAGCCCCTGGACGCGACCGCTAACAAAGAATTGCAGCCTGCCTACCGGGTAATCGAAAAGTCGATTGCTGACAAGGCTTTTCCCGGTGCCACGCTTGCGGTCGGCTACCACGGAAAAGTTGCCATTCATGCTTTCGGTAAGCTCAGCTACGATGCGCAATCGCCTGCAGTCGTAGAACAAACGAAGTACGACATTGCGTCACTCACTAAAGTGGTGGCCACCACCACACTCGTCGCCAAATTGGTGGAAGGCGATTTTCCGGTCACGCTCGATCTGGATGCCAAGGTCGAACGGTATCTGCCTGAATGGGGCGCGAACCCAGAGCAAAAAGAATGGCGCAGTAAAGTGACCGTGCGCCATTTGCTCACGCACACTTCCGGGCTGCCGGCGTTTAAGGAATATTGGCGGACCTCCAGAGGGAAGCAAGACACGTTGAGCAGAATTTTTGCGGAGCCGCTGGAGTACGAGCCGGGCATGAAAGAGATTTATTCGGACCTGGGGATTATTTTAATGGCGGAAATTGTCGAGCGCCTTACTGGGCGGACTCTCGACGATCTCGCGAAAAGCTACATTTTCGATCCGTTGGGAATGTCGAACACGATGTTCCGTCCGCCAAAGAAAATCTGGCCGCAAATCGCGCCCACGGAAATCGACAATAATTTGCGTCATCGGCTGGTACAGGGCGAAGTTCATGACGAAAATGCTTTTGCCATTGGCGGCGTTTCCGGTCATGCCGGGCTTTTCAGTACCGCGCCGGATCTTGCGGCATTTTGCCAGATGCTGCTAAACGGCGGCAGCTACGCGCACCATCGTGTTCTGCGCCGCGCCACCGTCGCTCAATTCACCGCGCCGCAGCAACTTTCCAGCGGTACGCGCACTCTGGGCTGGGCGGCGCCCACCGAAGGCGGATCCAGCGGTCACTTTTTCTCGTCGCATAGTTTTGGGCACACCGGATTTACAGGCACTTCCATCTGGATCGATCCTGACCGGGACCTTTTCGTGGTGCTGCTCACTAATCGTGTCCATCCCACACGCGATAATCAAAAAATGGCTCAGGTTCGCCCGGCGCTTCATGATGCGGTCATGGAGTCGTTGGGACTGGCCGAGCCTGCTCACGCTTCCCGCTAAAAATTCGCAGGCACTTGCGGCGTTACTTGTCGCATTCTTTGTTTGATTTGCGTCAGCCTGATTGATCTGATTTGCGTCGGGATGACGCGTCTACGCCGAAAAAACTCCCTGCTCCATGTCGCGGGCGGCTTGCTGGAGGTCGGTGGGCTTACCCAGGTCGCGCCAATAATAGTCATCGGCACGGAACGCCATAATTTTTTCTCCGTCTCGGGCCAGGCGCAGATAACAATCGATGATGGAGAAAATGCCTTCTTCCTTCATCAAGGTTAGCAAGCGCGGAGAAATGACATGGATGCCGGAAAACGCTAGCGGATCCGTTTTTGGCGCGGCTCGAACAATTTCCGGTTTCGCTTCGCGCCCAGCCTTTCGTCCGCAGAGCTGAAGCTGCTCGTCAAATAACAAGTGCCGGCTGGTTTCGCGTTGCTGCACGGCAAGTGTGGCGAGGGCTTGATTGTCTTTGTGAAACTGCACCATGCGGTGAAGGTCGATGGTGCTGACAACGTCGACGTTATGGAGAAGAAACGGTTCCTGTTTCGGCTCGGAGCGGGAATCGGAACGCTCAAGAAAAAACCAGCCGGCTTTTTTCAGGCCGCCACCCGTATCGAGCAGCACGTCCTCGCGTGACACCGCAATGTGCATGCCGAAATTTTCCCGATCCTTGAGGAAGGAAATCACTTTGTCGGCGAAGTGGTGGACATTGACGATCACGTCACGAATTCCGAAAGCACGCAGGCGAGCGAGTGTAATCTGCAGCAGCGTACTCCCGCCGACCTCGACAAGCGCTTTGGGGCGGTCATTGGTGAGAGGGCGTAAGCGGGTGCCAAGTCCGGCAGCAAGCACCATGGCTTTCATCGGGGGACCGTCATCGAAGGGCTTTCATCGAGATGTCCATAAACGCGAGGCCTGCATCGCGTGAGCATTCATTTGCCCATCTTCTCGAGTTGCAAATGGCGCACAGCGACTTCCACGCCATTCCTGGCGCGAAAATGTTTTGCCAATTGTTCCGCAAGATAAACAGAACGGTGCTGGCCACCGGTGCAGCCAAAGGAGACCATAAGGTTTTTGAAACCCCGCTCCTTGTAGCTGGCCACACTGGCATCGACCAGAGACATCACGCTGGCCAGAAATTGATGCACGCTTTCCTGCTGATTGAGATATTCGATTACTGGAGTGTCTTTGCCGGTCAGCGGCTTGAAGCGCTCTTCACGGCCGGGATTCGGCAAACTGCGCCCATCGAAGACAAAGCCGCCGCCATGACCGGTTTCGTCCTCGGGAGCACCCTGATGAAAGGAAAAGCTAAAAATTCGGAGTCTGAGATGCTCCGCTTCGCCGGCTAATCCCTGCAATTTTTCTGAGGCCAGCATGCTTTGGAACGCGGCCATCAGCGTCGGCAGCTCGATAGGCAGAGTGACGTGATGCAACAGCCAGCGCAGATTCTTCAGCGCGAAGGGCACGCTTTGCAGGAAGTGCTGTTTGCGCTCGTAGAATCCGCGAAAACCGTAGGCTCCGAGGGCCTGCAGAATGCGCACATACACGTAGGCGTAGTAATACTTCATGAAAGCTTCGCGATCGAGTTTTATGTAACCGCCTAGAGCATCGAGATAATGATCGAGAAGTTCCTGCCGCAGTTCCGGGGGCAAGTCGGCCTTGGCGTCGAATAAAAGAGAGGCGATGTCATACTGCAAGGCGCCCCTGCGCCCGCCCTGGTAGTCCACAAAATAGGGCTGGCCGTCGCGGAGCACAATGTTGCGTGACTGAAAATCGCGGTAGAGGAAGTACTGGCGGTCCGCGCTCATCAGAAAGTCGGTCAAACGCCCGAAATCGTCTTCCAGGGCTTGCTCGCTGAACGGAACGCCAGCCAAGCGCAGAAAATAATATTTGAAGTAGTTCAAATCCCAGGCGACGGACTGACGGTCAAAGCTGCCAATGGGATAACACACTTCATAATTCACATCACGGCCGGCTTCGACTTGAAAGCGAGGCAAGATCGCTACAACTTTTCTGTAGGCGTCCGCCACTGCGGGCGCAATCATCGCGGCGCGACGATTTTTCGATAGGAACTCATACAGCGTAGTGTTCCCGAGGTCTTCTTCCAGGTACACGCCGTGATCCAGGTCTTCGCCGTAAATTTCGGGCACGGGCAAACCATGCTTGCGAAAGTGTTTGGAGAATTCGAGGAAAGCGACGTTTTCCTCGCGTACGCCGTAGATAATGCCGATGGCGGTATTCTTTTGGTTCGAAAGGCGAATGATTTGTCGCCCGGAGCCGCCAAGTTGTCCCTGTAGAGGATGGACGTGAGTGACCGGCGAGCGGAATCGGTCTTCAAAGAGCCGGTTCAGAATGTTCGCTAAGGCGAGTTCCAAAGAGTCCGTCCTGCTGATGAGCGGCTGCCAACCTGCCGTTTCATGATAGCCGAATCGCTACGTGGTCTCAGTAAATAGGAAGGCCAGAGTTTCGTGAAGGTATTAGCAATTTGTTGGCAAGGCGCGGGCCTTTTTCGTTGCGTGCCCGCCGGAATGCGGCAGGCCACGGCTATAATGCGATGTGGCCTTGCGACCCAGGGAAAATAGACGTAGCGAGCTGCGGAATCCGGCGTCGAAAAATCTCGACCGTTTAAGCGCGCTACAAATTGTGCGGTTGATGAACCGGGAAGACCGCAAAGTGGCAGCCGCGGTTGGCCGGGCGCTTCCCGTTATTGCCCGTGCAGTCGACGTGATCGCGCAGGCCATTCGCAACGGAGGGCGGCTAATCTACGTGGGCGCGGGCTCCAGCGGACGCATTGCGGTGCTGGATGCCGCGGAGTGCCCGCCAACATTTGGAACCTCGCCGAAAACGGTGCAGACGTTGATTGCCGGAGGCCATAAGGCGATTACCCGCGCGGTGGAAGGCGCTGAGGACTCGGCGGCGAATGCCGAGCGAGATCTGCGAAAAATCAAATTGACGCGCAAAGACGTGGTCGCGGGGATTTGCGCCAGCGGTACCACGCCGTATGTGCTGAGTGCGCTACGCTTCGCGTCCAAGATTGGAGCCGCAACGATAGCGATTACCGTGAATCGCAACGCCCCGGTAGCACGACTTGCGGACGTGCTGATCGCCACGGACGTGGGGCCGGAGGTACTCACCGGTTCGACGCGGCTGAAATCGGGGACCTCGCAGAAAATGGTTCTCAACATGCTAAGTACTGCAGCGATGGCGCGCCTAGGACACGTTTATGAAAACTTGATGATCGACGTGAAAGCATCGAATCGCAAGGTTTCGCAGCGGACGGTGCGCATCCTGGCGGACGCTAGCGGCAAGAGCCTGTCTGCTTCTGAACACGCTTTGGGTCAATCCGGACACAACTTGCGAGTGGCACTGGTGATGCTGAAATTACGGATGAATGCGTCCGAGGCCGCAAAAAAACTGCGCGATGCGAAAGGACATTTGCGTGCAGCTTTGGGTGAGTGATGGCTGTCGAAACGCGGTACGCGTTTGTGCTCGAGTAAGGGCACATACGCGCGCCGGCGATTCACATTTTGAATTTTGTTGATTCCCTCTCATGGACAAATTTCTAATCAAGAGCGGTAAGCCACTTCACGGAAAGGTGGCCATCAGTGGCGCAAAGAATTCCGCGTTACCGGCCATGGCTGCGGCGCTACTGACGAAAGAGCCCGTCAATCTCCACAATATTCCCAAGGTCCGGGACCTCATCACCATGAGCAAGTTGCTGGCGTTCATGGGGGCCAAAGTTTCCATCACGGATATTCCAGCCAGCGATTACACCATACAAGCCGTAAAGTTGAGCGACGCCGTCGCACCGTATGAACTGGTGAAGACGATGCGCGCATCCATCCTGACGCTTGGTCCGCTGATGGCTCGCATGGGTGTTGCTCGCGTTTCTCTTCCTGGCGGTTGCGCCATTGGGGCACGGCCGGTGGACCTGCATCTCGCGGCGCTCGAAAAAATGGGGGCGGAGATCACTACGGATCATGGGTACATTCAAGCCAAAGTTCCCGGAAATGGCCTGGGCGGCCACAACCGGCGGCTCAAGGGCGCAAACATCACTTTTGAAAAAATCACGGTGACCGGGACCGAGAATATTTTGATGGCAGCGGTGCTGGCCGAGGGAGAAACGGTTCTCAACAACGCGGCACGCGAGCCGGAAGTGACCGACCTGGTGGACATGCTGCGCAAAATGGGCGCGCAGATCGAAGGTGATTGCAGTTCCACGCTGCGAATTCGCGGCGTGGAAAAACTGAACGGCACAGAACATACCGTGATTCCCGACCGCATCGAGGCCGGCACCTTTCTTGTCGCAGGAGCCATCACCGACGGCGATCTAACGCTGACTAACTGCGCACCCGATCATCTGGCTTCCGTCATTGCCAAATTGCAGCAAGCTGGTGTGCGCATCGAAGCCATCGACAAAACTACCTTGCGCGTGCGCGGCGCGCAGAAACTGGTTGCTGCCGACGTCACTACCGAGGAATATCCAGGTTTCGCGACGGATATGCAGGCGCAATACATGGCCCTGGCTACCCAGGCGCAAGGCGCTTCCGTAATCACGGAAACCATCTTCGAAAATCGCTATCTGCACGCTAGCGAAATGCTGCGCATGGGCGCAAACATCACCATCGACGGACGGCGCGCTGTGGTCCGCGGGCCTTCTCCGTTGACCGGCACTACTGTAATCGCCAGTGACCTGCGTGCCAGCGCTTCGCTTGTTCTGGCCGGACTCGTGGCCAACGGTGAAACCACTATCGATCGCGTTTATCACATCGACCGCGGCTACGAAGACATCGTCAAGAAACTGCGCGGCGTCGGCGCCCAAATTGTGCGCCTGCACATCAAAGACTGATTAACCGAAATACCGTCTGTCTTACGAGGCCCATAAAAATGTCTTTTATTTGAGATTTATTGAAGGTTACTGCTGCGGCTGATACCATTAGCGCAAATGCAGGACGATAAAATACGCAAAAATTTCGGCGATTACTTGGGTACGGCTGAAGTTGCAATACTGACAATCCTTGCCGTGTTGATTTCGCTCACGGCACTCGCGACCATTGCTCGCTCCGGCAAATTGCTGTGGGACACCTGGAATCAGTGGATGGTGGTCACTGACACCGACGTGGTTCTTCGCGTACTCGATCAACTTTTAGTGGTATTGATGCTCGTGGAGATTTTGCACACTGTGCGGATTTCTATCCGCTCGCACACCCTGGTTACCGAGCCATTTTTAGTGGTGGGACTAATCGCTTCCATTCGGCGGATTCTGGTGATTACCTTGGAAGCGGCGACACTCACAAAACCAGACAAATGGACGGCTGAGGGCGCAAGGATCTTTCACGCTTCCATGATTGAGCTTGGCTTGCTGGGCCTGCTGGTATTCGTCTTGGTGTACAGCATTACGCTGTTACGACGCAGCCCGGAAAAGTCCGAGGAGGTTTCCGATGACCCGGACCTACGGCCGGGCGGGACAAAGGACAGGGACAATGTAGCAGCGCCGGCTCCCGGCGCGGCCTAGGTTAGGCAGTGTCGCCGCGACAAGTTCTCTAGCCTGCAATCTGGGCGCTCGCCTGATCCCCGCTGAACGAGTTAAGCGCGCTGGCTTCGTCCTGCTCGATATCGAGAACGCGATCGAGCTTAGTCATCTTCAATAAATCGTGAACATGTTTGCTTGGATTCACAATCTTCAGCTGCCCACCGTGACTGCGTACTGACGCATGGGTGCGAACCAACTCACCGAGGCCGGAGCTATCCACGAAATCCACGCCAGCCAGATTCAGGATGACACGTTTTTTTCCTTGCTCCAATAGAACGCGGATGACGTCGCGCACCTGCCCGCTACCGTCAGCCAACGCGATTCGTCCAACAATGTCCACCACCATCGCATCGCCTAACTCCCGGGTAGTGACTTTGCTCTTCTGCGTCGCACCCTTCTTCATGCTCATGCCGAATTCGTCCAGCACCCGGCACGCGCTCGCGGCGACTTGCGCCGATTCGGTTCGCACCACAATTAAAGAGTGGCCCTCGTTCAATACCTGTTTGAAATATGCGGCGTCCTCCGACGATTCGCTTTCCGCGCTTGGCGCCGGCGCGCTGGAATCATGAGCGGCACCTTGGCCCACTGCGGCGCCCGTTCCTGCACCAACCAATCCGAGCAGCGCCGCCGCACCAAAACCGAGCGCAAATACCGCGCCGACTCCGGGAATCGCCAACGCGGTAGCAGCAACAACGCCTGCGGACATGCCCGCCGCCCCTCCCATAAGCCCTCCGACATACGCGCCTAACTCCTTGCCAATGCTGCTGGCTTCACGTTCGGAACGGGTGAGATAAACGATCGCGTCTTTGGGTACGCCTTGTTCAAGCAAGTTTTTCACGGCCTCTTCAGCACGATCGCGCTGAGCGAATACTCCAATCGCGGTTTCCATGGGAATCCTCCTGGCAAAGGCAGGCTCGCTCGCTGTACCAGCTTGCGTAGGTCGAGCTGTTATCAAAGTGAAGTGATTCAGGCTATCGGAGACAAACTATGGAAGCAGCAAGACGGATCGCTTCCGAGAAAGTCGCACGGGGCGCGCGACTCTAGGAGCCGGAACTCCGGCCTACCCACGTCCCCAAGGAACCCGGTCGGAGTTTATGCTCGTTTACTCGGTCCTTGTCAAGCCGAATATTATGAGGGACCTGATACATGGCGATATGCGGCGGGTCACAACGCTTGTCTGCTGGAACACGATGCGCGATAGAGCCGCGGTTGAACACCTTAGTTGGGTCTCCTTCGCCCTAAAGCAATGCGCGGTAATTTTTGCTACAATGCGGCAGTTTTGAAACGGCGGCTACGGCGCAACGTTTCCGCGCGTGCTGCTCGCTTCTGAGGATATGCATATGTCCAATAGCGAACTGCTTCCCCGACTCGATGCCGCGATCGCGGCGAAAAATCTTCTGAACCATCCCTTCTATCAAGATTGGCAGGCTGGCAAGCTTTCCCGCAAAGCGCTGCAGCTGTATGCCTCGCAATATTACCGCCACGTCGAAGCTTTCCCGGCACACCTTCGGGTGCTTGCGGCGCGGACTGACGGGGACCTGCGCAAGCTGGTGCAAGAAAATCTTGCTGAGGAAGAAGATCCTAACGGCTCGCATCCCAAGCTGTGGCGCGATTTTGCAACTGCGCTGGGCGTTCCGGAGGACGACATTACCTGCTGCCCGGCATTGCCCGGGACCCAAGCGGTGGTGCAAACCTACCGCGAGATCTGCGGGGATCGAAGCGTCGCCGAAGCGGTGGCGGCCTTGTACGCCTATGAATCCCAAGTGCCTGAGATAGCCACGACTAAGATCGAAGGACTGAAAACTTTTTACGGCATCACGAACCCTGAGGCTTTGGCCTATTTCACGGTGCACGAGGAAGCTGATAAGGCTCACCGCGCGGCGTGGCGCAACTGGCTTGAGCAACACGCGGACGGCGATTCTGAAGAAATCATGGCCACCACGGATGATGCGCTCAACGCGTTGTGGGGCGCGCTGGATGCGGTGCACTGCCCGCAGTCCTGCTCGCAAAATTAGCCTTAACGGTCGTTACGTAAAGCGGTTTTCGCAGCGATATTGAGAATCGGCATAGGGGGAGCGGTCGCCCGCTCTCCCCTGCCACACCACCCGACATGCGGGTCCGCATCGGGCGGTTCAGAGGGTCACGCAAGGCCATCGAAAAGTCGAGGAAGACGAAGAGAG
>Ga0182024_10012991_pt1 | contig 16372 bp, 17 predicted proteins | sample P32metaG_FD_120480 | JGI IMG/M metagenome (GOLD analysis project Ga0182024, IMG submission 120480) | Permafrost microbial communities from Stordalen Mire, Sweden - P3-2 metaG (Illumina Assembly) | ecosystem: Environmental > Terrestrial > Soil > Wetlands > Permafrost | place: Sweden: Stordalen... | reverse complement strand
GCAGACCGCTAGTTGTACCGATTCTGATGGGGTTTTAAGTGTATCGAGGAGTTTATCAATAATGGCATCGCCCCGTGGATCATCAGCACTAAGATGCCTAGCTGTCGCCCCGAGAAGAATCACGGTCGCTTCATGGATTCGGTCATGAACGTCTGACGATTTCGCCGGAGCATCAAGATGTCCATTCAGAATTTTGAGGATACTTTCCAATCGTTGCCGTCCATGCGAATCGATCAGTCTGATTCCGGCTGCCAACATCTTGTCTCGCACAGCCTCATCCGCATCACCAAGAGCCTGGCCAGTGATTAAGAACTGAAGCATCTCATCCACGTTCTTCAACGGTATCAGGGGATTGAGATGTTCCAAAGCAAGCGCCACTGAAAGGCGGACTTTAGCCGGGTTCAAGGTAGCCATATCCCCTTTCATGAGCATCCCATACTTGTCATACCGCGGTGGTACCGGTTTCGCCTACAGAGTAAGTCGCAACAGCGCGCGGAAAATACCTTCTCATGATATAGTTCAGTAAATTTGCTGAGGTAGAGCTCAAAAAGATCCGGCTTAGAAGGTAGCGCAGTAGCTAAAGATTTCGCTGCGGCCTCGCGCACATACGGAGTTTTGTGTTCTGCATTTAGCCCGGATTGATAAAAATGATTACCAAGCAAGAGGAAAAGACGCGAGAGCCCAGTTTCGTCGAGCACGACAGAATTGGCTTGGTACAGATTCACTGCAAGCTCGACATTACGCTCATCCGTATCGTGCAATGCTAAGAACAAGACTTCAGGGCAATCGAGCTCTTCCAGATCGAACGGCTCCAAGGCTTGCAAAACCACATTCCGGACATTTGCCGAGGCCGTTAGCAATCCGCCGACGATAAGACGCAGTTCTTCTTTTGTTTCAGTTGCCGAAATGGCATCAGTAACTTGCAAGAATGTGTCTTTGGATAACTTGATTATCGAAGGCATCAGGGACATTGCGTCTATAAGTTTCTGAATGACTTGTGTCCTTGGAAGATCCGGATGCTCAACTGCTCCATTAGTAACGGTATAAAAGGCTCATTACATAAATTAGCATGAAAAGAAATGAACTCCAAAGCCAAGGTAATCTGCTCTTCCACCTCTGAACGGTCCTCCTCTGAGCCCCTGGCGAGGGATAGCATTTGTAGAGCCAGCGGCAAGCAGTATTGGAACGAAGTGAGATCCAGAGGATGTTGCTCACCAATGAACCGTAGCCTATACAGAACGCGTAGGTTCATATCTTATTGTTAAACTTTGACAAAATGCAAACTTACCAGAGACCGTTTCTTGCGTCCAATTTTCTGGAACCTCTGCGACATTCAAATTGCGGAGTAATGCAATGCCCAGCGGTATTCTGTAAAGACCTAACCGTGCCGATGTCAATTTCGAAAGGTTCTACATTAAAATGGCTCGAAAGAAGCCTTACCAAATACGTATCAACAGGCAGAGATCCGACCAGAGTTCCACATCGCTGCAACACTCCTTCCAGAAGTAGGCAAATGATCTTGTAGTACCAGAGATCGATGCCGAGATTAGAGGGGATATCTACTAAACTTCCGATCATACCTAGACCAACCGTAATGGTCTGGCGCACCTCTTCCACTCTCTTTCGGATCCCTGCTTCTTTAGACAACTGCTCGTTGATAAGAGCTTGTTCTTTAGATGTTAATTTCTTGGTGATGCCCTTCTTCTGTTCAATTTCTGCCCGCAATTCTGCCTCCCAATCAGAATTCTTCTGGTTCTTTCGACTTGGGACAACACCGTTTGCTGACTTCTGCAAAACTGGACGTATTAGCTCTTGGAACAGAAATAGTTTACCATCAATCACAGGAGTGCCGTCGGCTCCTCTCCATATTCGAATGTCGGTCTCTGTTAACCACATATAATGCTCTGGGGAGAGCCTCGCCTGAATTTCCTTGACTATAAGCGGAATAGCCTTCTCTGGAATAATGAAGGCAAGTGTTCCGCAGGCAGCAAAAGCAGCTTGGTTAAAATCCTTACTCTGAAATTTAGCTTATTAGATATAGCTGGACATACCGTTTCCGAAGGCCATGACTTTTGTACTATTTCTTGCAAGAAGTCCTCAGTTTGACACTTTATAAGGTCTCCTGGATCTGTTTCAGCTCTTCTGGATATATCAATCCAGGAGAACTGGTGACACGGCAGTAGTGGATGATGACAAAGGACAAATATTGTTTTCAAAACCTCGGCCAGATACGATTTTTCATTCTGGAGATTTGGTTTAAGCAGAGTCCCAATGATATTCCTCAATCGAGTGGTTGATGAGATCCCTGCCGAAAGAGCTGGTCCATCCTTCCGAAATTCGAGCTAAAACATGAGAGAGGTTGCAGAATCAACGATACCTGTCGGAGCCATTCTTCCAGTCCGGAGACTATGACATTGGCCACGTCGATCCGAGGCTGCACGCCGTTCAACACATTGACGAACATGGATTCGGCTGCAGCTTGAACAGACCTAGAATGTCTTGGATTGGCAAGAAAATATATGGCTGCCAAAGCCCAATCGACACTCATCTCCCGTGGAGAGCGAATTCCCGTTGCCTCAAGTGCTCTTATGGCCCAGATCTGATCGGTTTCGGATGTCAAACGCGTGTAAAGCCGCTCGTTTAACAGAAACGAGGCTTTTGAAGTGGCGAGACTGCATAGATTCAACACTCCTTCTGTTTTCGCCAATTGGACTAACCATCAGATTTACTAAAAGAAATCGAAGTACCAATTTGATCATCTCCCCAAGTGAGCCATCTGCCTAAGCTTACTGCTCCGATCGCATAGACTGACGAGATGGTTCCATTTTGTAGTGCTTGAAGGGGATTATTCGTAGACTCTTTGAAAATCTGCAAAAGATTCTTGGCAATGTATTTCGTAAATGTCAGGATGGCCGCGGCTGGAGTCGAGGAAGATGTAATATTCCAGATAAGGTCTGAAATCGCCAACGCCCAGGCTGTTTTCACTCGACTTCTTTTATCCACTAAGCCGGAGTTGACGAGCCTTAATGACTTCTCGTCCATGGGTATGTCATTTCGGAGACCCACGGACTGGTGTACAAGGAATGAATCGATTAGGGCTGAGGTTGCGATATCATTGGTCTCCTTTGCCATAGATTGGGCTAATAGGTTCGCAATATCCGTTGAAAGGTGTGGATCTGTTGTCGGCAAAGCCGCTAGCACTCGAATAATTGCAACACGTGTATCTACGGAACGCTCTACATATAAGTTGCAAAATCGGGGATAACTAACCGTCTTTAAGAGATTTGTGTAAGGTCTCAGCAATGGAGCGTATTGACTGCGCAGTCTTGCACCGCGCAATGAGCTTTACAGTGGCCTGTTGACTTGCATCTCGTATGGATGAATTGTTCGACCTCAAGGACGAGAGGAGTTGTGGAAGGAGCTGGTCAAATACGCCTACGGAGAAATCTATGTCATGGGGTAAAGCTGTTGAAAGAAATGGAATGATATCTGGGCGTTAGCGTCAAGGGGAGAGGAATTACCGTTGAGGACTAGTTCCGGGGATCTAAGAATGCCGCGAGCGAGCGCTGGGAATAGTATTCCCTCCAAGTCCTCTCGAGTTGTAAATCCTGCGAAAAGCCATTGAAGTTCGTCCTATCTATGAGAATAATACAAAACAATCCTACCATGACATATTGAGGAATGCGAACTTTGGATCCAATGATGTCTTTGATGAAAAATTCATATATGGGTCCCTTAGATTGTTCAATCAAAACACTCGCAGTTTTGTCCACAAGCTGCTTGCTAATGCCGGCCAGGATACCCAATTCAACCCCAGCTGCAAAGGGAGAAACCCCTGAGCCCAAAAATATGCTTAAATAGCTTTGGATAGCTGTCTCGATATATTCAGTGTCACGCAGAACCGCCCTGGTAGCTGCCTTGGTGTTGCGCAATGCAGCGGATTTAATCCCCCGTTTTCGCCCTTCTTCCAAGCAATGCTGTAACAGAGTCGCCTGGTACCTTATCAAGTCCTTGACATACTTTGTGAAGTCCTCCTGATCGTTGCAGGCGAGTATAAGGGTTTCATTGACCCAAGTGAGAAGAGTGAAATAATTGCTCGGTGCATTTGGTTTCAATGACACACGAACCACCGCAGAATCCAGATTCCGTACTATCGCAGACAGGAATATAGGTTTATCGAGGAAATATAGTTCACGAAGTAAACTACGGGATGCGGCGAGAAGTATTCGGCTTTGAAAGGCAGCGTATTTAGGAATGAAAAAGTCGAGGATGTTTAGGGCATTCAATGGCGGACATTCTTGGAAGCAGTTAGCCGGTATCGAGAGCAGAGCAAGGAAGGAAAAGCAGAGAGATATGCTGCAGTAATCCTTGCGCTGCAGAGATCAATTTGGGGGGTCTACCTTTCTTGCGAATCCAAGGCACCCATTTCTCATTTAGAACTACAGCCTTTGCGTGCTCGGAAGGCGCTCTTTCATAAATTTCAAGACGATATGGCAGATCTTCAGCGCCAGGCATCTGCTGCTGGAGACTGCCAGGATCCTCCGCCATTCCGTGTGCCTTGTCGCAAATTCCGGGAGAACTGGCTAAGGAGTTTTCGAGTCTGAACAGTTGATCGGCACAAAATTCGTGTTTCGATCGTGACCGGAGGAGGCACAACATACGCCCATCTCAAGGGCACACCGCCGACTTCATCTGATGAATCGGAGCAGTGAATTTCTCCACCATTCAGGCAGGTTAATTTTCAGTTACGAGAGAAAAAAGGTCTCCAGGTCTGCTTTACGACGCCAAACTTTTATGATTGTAACTCTGAGCCGAGATATTTTGATGTCTTAGGCTATGTCTAAAACCAATCTCCCCACCCACCGCCATCACCACCATCACCTCCGCCGCCGCCGCCACGGCCACCACCCTCGTTGTTCCCCCATCCCCATCCCTGATCAGTTCCTTCAGGATCATCTGGTGCCCATGGATTCTCTTCAGATGGCGGTGTCTGTGATCCCCAGTCAGGATCTCCTTGTTGCTCACCTCCCCCTCCCCAATCATCATCACCCCCCCCACCATTCTCCCCAGCACCAATACTTTCGGTATCCGGGAACAAACCACCCTGATCCGATCCATCCGCTCCTATTCCAGGAGTCGCAGGTTCTGCTGCTCCTGGTTCGGCAACACCAGGATCCGGGGAGCCGCCGCCGGGAATCCATAGGGGCCAAAATCCCATTCCGTGTCTACGTTAGCCAACAATCGAGGAGAATTACCCAGCCCCTGAGTGATGCGAAAAGTAATCAAAATCAATACTGACCGCCGTTGCCAACATCACTGCTCGCTGATCCAAAGTTAATCCTTTTGCACTGGTCCGTTCAACTAGGCTCATCTCAGGAACCTTGTGACGTACAACCGAGCGCTTGAAGGAAGCTGCCGTTCTGGGATGGTTGGTGAGATTCTTTTGGGAATCCTGAGGGACAGGGAGAAGCTCAGTTATCCGCTTTGGGAATTGTGTGACGACGTCACTGTTTGCGATATTTGTAGTTTCAGGGCTTGCGGCATCCATCCGTAGAACGTACTGACCCGTATCGGTGAAAATCTCACGTCCAAACCCGCGAAAATTGCGATTGATACTCCCTATCAAATTGCCATTAAGATCAGCCAACGTGAAATCCCAGGAAAGCATCGGTTCATTGATAGCAGCAAATTGATAAAATGTATCTTGACGCCTAACTATTAGCTGAGATCAAAGCTTTGGATAAGACAGGACGGATAATTCGTATTTCCGCCGTAGTGGTGCCCAAACTTGGGTTACTTCACCAATAATGCGATCTTCATTTTCTCTGTTATGAATTCTCAACCTTCCGTTCACTACGCGAATGGGACGTTCGATCTACAGTTAAGAGAATCTAATCAAGAAATACGTATAGTATTTCATTGCCCTCTTTATTCAGGATATGTGCTTTGAATGAACGGTGAGTGTGCAAGAATTGACGCTTCAGCTGTGTTCCGATGTTTCCGGCCTCCTCTGCTAAATAACTGAAATCAGACTAGGTTGAGATGAAAATGTACCCTACATGGTTGCCCTGGGGGTCCATTATAACATATCGATTACATTGCTCGAATCCCTGCGATCAGCGTGGAGTTTAACTCTAATACCAAGAAGACGTTCAGCATCTCGATCTGCCGTTCGACAATGAGTGCGCTATGATCTAGTAATGCCGCCGCAGAATCGCTGGAGCGCACTACACCCAAAGGATCTTCCGGGACAATTGCAGGAGCAAGTAAAGCGAGTTCTTCGAACACAGGTTTATTAACTGTAGGGTCTCCAAACGACTTTCCAGTCTCTTGGGTGTGCAATTGCTTTTTGTGAGGACCGTCGACTGTTCCTTGTCGCCGAACTTGTGTCGGTGATGCCGTGAGGTTCTTGAGCCAAATGCGACGTGTCGGCGTTCCATTGAGTAAGCACGAACGGCATACACGTAGGGATACCGTTGGCCTCATTCTCTGCATTGAGGCCACTGATAGCCCGAGTGTTTCCACGTCGCACGATGATCGGCAGTTTCCTGGGAGATCGATCAAAATAGCAGGGGTATTCCGATTGCAACCAGGAGTGACAACCTCCTGATTTCGTGATCGAACCTAAATACCACAGCCGAGTCTGTGTTTAAGATGTCGATAACTCGCCCTTTCCCAGCCAACTTATGCTCAAATCAACGAAAGCCGAGTTTGGAGACAATGCAGTAAATTGCGTCGCTTCAGCATGGTAAACCTACAATTCGGCGGGCCCAACGGCCTCACCCAAGGCTTCAATTGGTAGCACCTCCTCCGTTGATCCATCAAAGAGTTGCTGACTTGGGATCCAGGGTTTTCCTTCTTGAGCTCATCGTTGTCGTGATCATCGTGATATTTCTTCTGTTCTTTTTCAACCGTGTGTTTGGGTTTGTTGTCTCTTACATTATCCGCACCGTAACCTGGCATCGATATAAAGCCCATGTCCATGTCGAAGCAATTCAACTTTCTTTTCTCGCCGGCCGTATTTTGTTTAAGAACTTCCGATATCAGTCACGAAACCAAAGCATATATGTGCTCAAAGGACACGTCACATGGGGTTACTGGTTACGGAGAGTCCGGGTCAGGGAGAACAGCCAGGTTAAGGACACCATGAATCCCAAATTGCCCTGTCGAGTATCTTTAGCCCTGGAAGGGGTGGAATGGTTCATCTACAATCGCACACCGGCATATGACGCTATTGTAGCAGCTGCAGAGGAAAAGAACAATCCCCGAGAACCTGCGGAAAGTGGTACTTTTGGACGATCGAACACTTTCAGGACATCCGTGGATGCGGCCTCCGGCGAGGATGCTTCAGACACTTCACTAAAACAGAAGGCTTCTGCGTTTTCCAATTCCAAGCGCCAGGTCATTGAAGAAGAAACAGACAGTGCTCCATTCTTACTACATTTATTACCAATCCAGATCACTTGCAAGAAAGGCGCGATTAGCCTCGGGAATACAGCAACGCCTTCTATTGTTGTGGCACAGTTCGCGCAAGCCAATGTCTCCGTCGATGCTGCCGAATCCCGATCAAAGTTCGACTTATACAAGATGGTCTACGATTGTCAATTCATCCGACCAACAGTACAAATCAAAATGAATATCGACTACAAGGAGCCTCTTTTAACACGGGCCACCCGTGTGGTGGAGAAGACGACGGTGAAGGACGCTAGGTAAATATCTATAATAATTATCTAACTCCTAGCCGGACCACGTCTAGCATGTGGCGCACAGTACTTGAGTTGATTCCACTCTTCCAGGAGTCTTCGGAATCCCTTGCCCGTCCACCCACACCACGGCCACAAACGAGGGATACGGATGATCAGGCTTGGACCGGTCTTCCTCGATATTCAACTCACGTGGACGATGAGGACTTACAGACAGATTCTGCCCATATGGACCCTCTTCTACAACAATCCGACGTCACGGAGTACGCTAAAGTCACCACGGTCCTTGATTCTTCTGAACTGCAGCTCTGCTTTTATTACGACGAGCCAGGCTTCGTTCCACCGACGCAGAATCAACTTCCCAGCGACGAAACTCATCTCGGAAATGGTGATTTGAGCCCAGAATGGGGTATGGATATTGAAGTTACAGGGGGCACCGTTACTTACGGACCTTGGGCAGACCGACAACGTTCGATCTTGCAAGAGATGTTTTTCCCGAGCACACATGAGAATGCTCAACTCGGCTCGCCTTTAAAGTTCGGAGACCGACGTATCTATGCATACTTTAAAGTACTTCTCGAATTCAAAGACGATGTTACTTTGAAAATCCCGACGAGAGAAAAGTCTAAGGTATGATTCCTAAGCAGCGGGGCTCAAATCCAGGACTGGAAGTATAGCGCCCAGTATCTTCGATCTAGTATCGATCAGCGAGCTACTGCACGCCCGTTTGCCTGGATCGAATTCAAGGCATCTGCTGAATCCACGATGACCTATCACATGGGCCTAAATCCTTCGGTTGATGGGTGGACAAATTTTCTGAACCTGGAGCTAAAGCGTCTGCGCTTAACAACGTCCATCAACTACGGGATGTTCGCCGAGGTTGAGGGTGTCAAAGTCCAATGCGATCTTTCTAATCCACTTCAATGGGATGCCGTGCATAACTGGACCTTCAACATTACCCTCTTTCGGCCGTCCATCTTCCTCCTCCGCGATCATATCACTCTATTCTCGGACTGCGGTGCGGATTGGACAAGCGCTCCCGCAAACTATCGAACCTGGGTTCCATTCATATACTCTCTTAATATCAGCTTAGTGGACTTCAATCTATTCCTGAACGTCAATGATGGCAACATTATAAGTTCAGCCGCAGAACTGAATGAGAACTCCTACATAGCATTCAGGGGTGCCAAGATGTCAGCCAAAGCAGTTGTCCCATCCGACAAAATTTGTGCAATCGAGCACTCTATACAGTTTGAAGTTCAGTGTCCGGCAATTACTATGACAATCCATTCACCTCTCTGGAACACATTGTCGGTGTCTTTGGATCAGCAAGATGTTGGACAACTCCACAAGATGGAGCTAGCGGGATCATACACATATCCGTCGGACGTCAGTCGCAACAACATTGAGACTCTGGATATGCATGTATCTGCGTCGTATGTCTCTGTTGTTTTCTACGGTTTCCTACTACGGCACTTCTTCAATGTCCGCAATAATTATTTTGGAGATCATATTCAATTCGTCACTCTAGAGGAGTATCAGCGCGAGGCTAAACTTCCCAATAAAACCAACATTGGGGCGAGCAAGCGAGCTCCGTCTAATGTTCTCGATATCACACTCGCCGTGGAGGTCTCTAAGGGCGCCATGATTCTACCGAGTCATTTATATGAAGCCAGCGAAGGGCTCCGCATGCACTTCGATAGGTTGCAAGCGGACGTAAGGTTTATGGATTACTACATGGGTATGTGATCTTACATATGGTCTCTAATTATAAGATTTACAAGTCAATATCACGCCGGTCTCCTGCTTTCATCATCTGAAAGAACCCATGGACGAAATCTTCAAAGATTTAGGAGACAAAACTCCTCAAGCCTTTATTGATGGAATTACGGTACATGCGCATCGTTTCCTTGGGAAGCCGCCATCGAACCCAGCGTACATATGCAATTGGGACTTCGATCTTGGATTAATCACTGGGGAGGTTAAAGTCCCGTTTCTGCAAGCAATTAACATGGCCCTCAGTTCTTTCATGTATAATCTTGAAGACCTGGAGAATGCGCTGCCAGAAATCAGCCCTCCTGATCGAGATATTACTTTCCTGCGGGTCAATGCAGTCGGTGCTCAACTTAAAATACCAGTTAGTACAGAGGAGATTTCCATTCAAGTTGGTCCTGTGACGTTGGGCGCAGATGACCGGACGAGTCTCTTGAGGTCATCAAGAGCAACTGTCTCGGTCCAGTCACTCGTTATTCGTGTCTCACAAAACGAGATGCCGATCGCTTCATTTAATTCGTCCATACGAGTCACATTGCTGGGAAGGCGCCCTGATCTCCTCGATCATGGCCCAAAGCAATCAAAACACGTCCGCGAACATGACGCACCCTCGCGACGAGCCTGGTTTTTGTATTCAAAAAGGAAAGGACATACTGAAGATGACCTTGATACCTTCGAGATCGACCTTCCCCAATTAGCGCAGGAGCGTGTGGCGAGCCTACATTCTCGCTCATACATACCCCCGCCCCAAGTTCGCAAAGGCAATATCCAGATACAAGAAATTCATTTCGCTTCCTCCTATGTGGCCCCAGAATATAGCTCGTCGACGAGAGATGGAACATTTATGAGTCACCCTGCTTCGGTCTCATTCCCTGAGGCAACTCCGGTGTTACACAGCTCTTACAGCGAAATATTGTCATCGCACGTCGATAAATTACCGGCGGCCCAGAGGACTCTTATTTTCGAGTTTTCCACAGACACGAGCCTTGTCCTTTCTCCGGACGTCATTCAAACGGCAACGGCCCTCTTTCTGGCATCGGAAACAGTAGTAAGCACTATGGAACTTCAGATTCTAACTGGAAGGATTTTGTTTCATATCTAGACAAGTTCCAGCAAGAAACGGTGAGTGAGCTATTGACGTCGAATCGCGATCGATCTGTGGTTACGTTCGGCCAATTCATAATTCCCAAGTTGAGCGTACGCTTGCAAGGTAGTGAAGGATCAGGTACCCCCTTGATTATCATGGCGCTAACTACAGATCTTGTTGTCGATGTATTTGACTTATCTCCTCAATTCCGTTCTGTACATCTCAACAATGCAAATGTGGTCGGCACCGCGAAACCGCCAATTTCCTCTCTTTCAGCAATTGCCTCGCTTCGTAGGGCTAACTTTGCGCTCTATCACAATGCGAATTCGACATCGGAGCTGCGCGATGCAACCGAATATGTAAAGGGTCCATTAGCGACGTTAGAATTCCATGGCCTTGACTTTAAAATGCGGCACGCAGAGAAAACATTTGCCTCGATATCGTTAGCAAATATAGAAGGTTCTCTTCAAGGCCAAAATATTGGCATCATCTATGCCATTATAAATCAATGGCGTAATCGAGTCGAAGATTTCCTCTCAGAAGTTCAAAAAACCTCACAACAACAGCTTATCAAGGCCCGAAATCTTGTCGCTGCTATCGTTTTAGCCGGAGAGGAGCACGGAATTACCAACGACCCGCCCTTTCTAACTCGTCCATCTCATGTACTGCGAATTTCCAAGAACATGCTGCGCATCAATGACAGCTGGAAGATCTCGTCGCGCGTTCGACATATTGCTCGGTCCCTCTCGCCGACCGTCGTAAGGAGTATCGAGAACGCCCTAGCTACCTCAAATTCTCAGACACTTCGAAACATGGAGCCAGTTTTGCAGATACTCTTCCGATGGAGGAGTTGGGAATTGTCGAATATTCAAGATTCATATTTTTTCAAATGGCTTTCTGGGGCATCCGATGAATCAAAAGGGCCTTCCAATCTTACAATCGAAGGGATTATGGCTCTGACCAGTGCAGCAATAAACCTCGACGTAGGGGATGGGTCCCGAAATATGGCAACCATCACAAATGCCATTCTCAGCAGCAATGAGCGGTTGCAGCATATGATTAACTCGCGTTATGTCAATGTTATGGGGGTGGATGTCAGTTGCGCGAGTTTTATGCTCAAGGCCGAATCTGATATTCTCGACATTCTTCAGGTCATACAAGGTGGCTTGTCTACAGAAAGTCGATTGGATGATACCTCGAAACAGAACCCGGCAGCGGTCTCTTCTTTGCCGGTGCTGGAATACCGCGGCACTGTCTTGGTAAATAAGACCGAATTTGCTGCCCAAATCGCGGGTCTGGACCTCGCACTATTGACAGAGAACCTTAGGATATCAGGATTTTCACAGCTTTACGACGATGAGAAGAATTCGCCCTCTTTTTGTCTCTCGTTTGAGCGCAGTGATGTCACTATAAGAAAGAAAGAGCTACCGCGCCAACTCTTGGCTGAGATCAATTTGGAACAATTTTCCTCTCAAATGATTTCAACTCATCAGAAACCAGGCATTGCAGCTACGCTAGGGCTGCTTAAAGTTCGTCTGTCACACCCAATATCAAAGCTTTTGGAAGTGGGTATTGATACCACCAATACCATAAAGAAGAGGCTAAGCATGATTCCGGCAACGCCTGAGTCTGAAATATCCCACAGATCTAAAGCCGACATCCCTACCGTAACGTTTCGACTGCATAGGATGATTATGGAAGCTTGGCTAGTTCCGGATGCCTTGGCAATATGTTTAGATAGTGGCGGCATCCAAGTCGTACTAGGAGAACTCACCAACACTCACCAATGGGGATTCTTTGATATTCCTCCGGCACTTTTCACTTTCCGCCAGAGTACATCCGAGGACATCAAATTGGCGGAGATCTCAACCCCGTTTGTTGCAGTCAAATCCCGATTGACATGGACTAACGACGTCTCTATTTTGGATTCCGACATCCAAATCGGCCAAACACTACTGTCGATGCAGAGCCTCGCGACTTTGTTCCAGCTACTAACTGCGAAAGAAGTGCAAGAGCAAATTACCGAATGTGGAAGAGTGTTTGATAGTTCTGTTTCCGTGGACCAGAATCTCACTTCTGCCAGGTCGATAAACAGATCTAAACGACTCCATCCTTTATTGTTCTACCGAGTTCACACGCTCTGGGAGTCTGTTGTCATAAGAGCTGATACTCCTGATGGAGCAATTGCCGCGATTTTCTCTGATATCCGCCTGTCGTTGTCAAACCAGCACCATGGGTCAAACAACGCTAATCAGATACAATTCATGGCCGGATCTCGAAGCACGACACTATCTCTACTTTCTGGAACCCCGGAAATGAGAGACAATGTCGTTGACATAGCATGGGAAATAGGAAATTCCCTGACGACAACCTCTGACGGCAAAACTTTGTATCGACTGTATCTTGTTAGTGACTCGCTCTTGTTTACCTTATCACCTCGCTCGATTTCACAACTTTGTCGGACCGTACGGCACGTCACACAGGAACTGCGCGAACTGCGTATTCAAGAAATTATTACTGGATTTGATGTCGGGTCCAAAGCATCTTTATCCGCGGCAAATAAAACGGAAAAGGATCAGGAAGAAGACCCATTCTCTGCGCTCTACAGTCTCGATGCTGTCCGCGTTAGCTTCTCGCAAGTTAAATTTAAGTGGATGGTCGAAGACCAGAACGATGTTTCTACAGGGTTTACGTTCACATGTAAAACGGTCGATGCCAGCGTTCTAGAAAATGCCACTCGTGGTCGATTCGTCGTTCAAGAAGGAGAATTAGAACTCAACTCTCATCAACAGATAACGTCATCCAATTATGCCAAACTTCCGAAGCTTGACTTCAACATTCGACGAAAGACTGATGCTGATGGATGGCAACTTCAAATTGATGCTCACGGTGATACTGTCAAAGTCAACTTCACCCCATCGGTCATCGAAACCGGCCATCGTGTTCTTGAATCAGTAAGTATAGCTGCTGCGGCTCTGCGAGATGACTCTCCTTCTGAAAGCAGTTCAACTTCAGTAAATCCATTGACATCACAAGCACTTCTCCAGCAAACTCAGAAACTCAAAGCTGTCGTTGTTTCGATCAATTTTTCCGGGGCTCAGATTACCGCCCAGTACGACAAAGGCTACAAATCAACAGCCTATATGTCTAAATATCAGGTCAAAGGAGACGGTTGCCTTGTCGGATCAATTCACGTCCCTGGTGTTTCTCTACGTTCTCGGTTTCAACGAAAGCCTAGGCACGTTTTCCATGCGGAAGTGTGTATCCTCGAATCGACAAACGTGCTTTCGCCGCATATCAAGCCATTTCTTCACGATATCCTTCACCGAGTCGAGCGAGTCATGTCCCGTCACTCTGGTAATAACGTGGGAACCCTCGGCTCCCAGTCTCCTACGATGCCAAAGCCGGCCGCGATCCTGGGCGGCTTGAAGTTTAGCATCGGCCTACGGATACAATCTCAAGAGCTGACCCTGACTTGTGATCCATTTGCCAAAGTGGATGCCAATGTAGGAGTCGACGAGATTTATGCAACTTTGATCAGTTGTAAGACTGCGAATCATGACCAAACTTTCGCGCTTACCGTTAACATGTCCGGGGCCCATGCGACCCTGCAGCATCATTATTCAGGAATCGCAAGTGCAAAAATCAAACTGAATGATCTCTATCTCAGCATGTTCAATAACGATCAGATTCGGTCTGCGGAACCAGGGATTTCTGCCATTCTTAAGTCTTCTGCTTTAGAAGTAACATTGAATGCACGGCAAGGTATATCCCTCTCTAGAGCTCATCTGATGAGATAGGACAGGATTTCCTTATATTCAATAGGTTATGGTTGGAAGGTCCACCTCCTGATCCGGTCGAAGAGATGAAACAAAAGCGGCTCTCAAACCCAATGTCCATGCAGCAACTGCAGAAGGTCACATCTTCTCCACCGTCGTTCCCGATCAATGTCACTATCTTTATGGATCAAATCAAGTTTGCCTTGGACCTAGGTCAGAGTATCGGCACTACCGAACTTGAAGTTTGTGGTTTGCGTATATCTAATCGCAAATGCTCGGAGTACCATCATTGTATATTTGTTAAGATGGACTCGGCGGAGGCAGAGTCAAGAGGCAGATTCAGCGGATATATGAAAGCAAGCGACTTCCTGATCCAAACATCAATCTACTTCCCTGCATCTTCGGACCAGCTGGTATCGACTCCCTTGGTCCAAATCGACGTAAAGCTTGGATACGTTGAATTTCGGACGTCTTTCGAATATCATGTATTCCTTATCGGCGACAGCTCTCATCTTCGATTCACCATCTATAATCGGCGCATTCATCTACCGAGCGACTTGTGGAGTGATCGCCTGGTATTTGTCGGGGATTCTGAGTCGATAAATTTATATGCCACGGCGGAAGGCCCCTCTCTCGTGCTGTCGTTGTACAAAGCCGTCATACGTTTGCAGGAAGAAAAGGAAGAGACGCGAAACAGAGAATTATCTTCTTTCAAAGATGATTCGCAGTTGGCAATTCCTCCGCAATCTTTGTCACATTCCAACGAGGAGCTGCCTCCGTGGACAAATACCTTGTTAGCAGCACGCGTTGACATGGAGATGTCTATCAAATTCGCCAAAATCAATGTTGGGATTTTCAAGGCAGCACTAAACGACTCACCGGTATTCAGGGTCAGCCTTGCTGACGTTCGTGCACTGTTCTCCCAAAACGTTAGCCAAGGTGCATTGGAAAATCGGCTTGACCTTGCCCTTGGGACGTTGGGAATCGCTCTTTCTCCGCTGAAGAGGATGAGTGGCAAGGAATTAGCTGAGATGAAAGTGGACAAATGGATAGCGCATGTCTCAACCATGCGGGGTGGTGTCATCCTTGCAGTCCCTGAGACGGAGGGTTCGATGTGGACCAAGCAAGAAGAGGAGTCAGATGTTGTGCAGCACATCTTCAAAAGTCGTCTGGACGGGAAAGTTGATATTGGCTGGAATTATGGCTCCGTGATGTATGTGCAGGAGCTATGGAAGACATTTGAACTTAAAATAAAACAAGGAGAAGAAGGAAGGGTAACTCCGCTGTCAAAGGAGGAGGAACAGCGGATCAGAGATGCAGTTGATTCGGAAACCTCTAAATCTGGAAGTCCTGCGGAACCTGCTCTACCTACTGTCCCTTCTGGCTCAACCAGCACCAGGGCGTATTCATATGTGGCGCTTGAGCCTGCAATTATTGAGACGCCGCAGCTAAGGCAGATGGGAGAAGCTACGCCGCCTATGGAATGGATCGGTGTGAACAGAATGAAGTTGCCGGCCTTCACGCACAAGGCTATAATTGTGCCTTTGCAAAAGGTTTCGAGAAGGGTGGAAAACCTTTACAACCTTACCTTGCAGAGCCGCGGAGTATAGGGGAGTTAGAGGTTAGCTGTACATAGAATTTCTAGTCCCAGGATATCCAGGCGCCGACTTTGGTCTACAGTAGGTTTTACATAATGTATACATATGAATTGCAAGGTTGAGAAACCCGCGTTAGGGAGTGAAATGCAGATCATTTCTCGTATTCGACTCTGACCGATCGCGGGGACGACTCGGTAACACGCGGACACCAGCTGGCGCGTGATGCCTCACTTTGAAGAAGGCCGGCTCGAGAGATACCTGACGGAAATACTCGACGCCCTTGAACGCGGCGATAGAGCCGCTCTACGGCGGTTTGGGCGCAAGGACGGTTTTGTTAACCAGCACATCAGGAAACTCGTTTGGTAGACCGTTCTTATACACCAAGGTCTGATGTTAGGCCGTCTTTGCTTCAATGTGAACAGAGCGGATATG
>Ga0182024_10012990_pt1 | contig 16372 bp, 15 predicted proteins | sample P32metaG_FD_120480 | JGI IMG/M metagenome (GOLD analysis project Ga0182024, IMG submission 120480) | Permafrost microbial communities from Stordalen Mire, Sweden - P3-2 metaG (Illumina Assembly) | ecosystem: Environmental > Terrestrial > Soil > Wetlands > Permafrost | place: Sweden: Stordalen... | reverse complement strand
CGAAAATAACTCTTGCCGAAATACCCGCCGTCAGGTTAAAAATGATCTTGTCCTGGGTGCATCCCGTTGGCCGGTTTTCACCCGACCCTCATTGGCCGCTTTTCACCTGACCGCCGAGGCGATCCTCCCCGGAGATCATTGCTGACCACAGCAGCCTATCCGATAGTGGATACAGTTTATGAGCAATCTTGTCCCCGGAAAATTCAAGACTTGAAAGCATGCTGTCGCACGCAACGACAATCGAATTCCCGCAATCTCCAAGGGCAGCGAGACAGACTGTCACCCAGTTAGGATAGCGCTGCTTGAGCGGTCGTGGATGCAGGGTTGGCTGAATTGACCTCTTCGGATACGAGCGTATAGACGATCCGCGTATGTTATTGAATGTCTGCATCCCCTGCATTTTTATTCACTTCCAAACTGACCCACTACCAACCATTGACACCACCGCTAAAATGTGTAATTATTCAGTTGGGTGAATAAAAATTCAATGCGAAATCTCGCCCAGCTTCAGACCGCACTGAAGCCGGTCAAGCGCATGCCGGCTCCCAAGGCGCTGCCAAAAATCGGAGCATCCGACTTCACGCGCGACCTCGATCTCTCTAAGGATGAATTGCTTGCGCTGCTCAGTCTCACCCAGCAGGTGAAGTCAGCCCCCGCCCGGTTTGCCAAAGCTCTCACGGGCCGATACATCACCCTCCTTTTTGAAAAACCTTCGCTGCGGACGCGCATGACGTTTGAGCTGGCGATCAAGCAGCTGGGCGGCGACTCGGTGCTGAACACTGGCCCGATCGGCGACCGCGAGCCGTTGAAGGACGTCGCCCGCAATCTGGACCGCTGGACGCACGCCATCGTGGCGCGCGTTTTCTCGCAAAAGACCATCGACGATCTAGCGTACTGGTCGAGCGTGCCGGTGATCAACGCGCTCAGCGACCGCTTTCATCCCTGCCAGGCGCTGGCCGACGTATTCACGCTGCAGGAAAAATTCGGCGACGTGCGCGGCTTGAAGCTTACGTTCGTGGGCGACGGCAACAACGTCGCGCATTCTTTGATGCTTTGCGCGCTGCGCCTGGGGATGAATTTCGCGCTGGCAACTCCGCCCGGCTACGAGCCGGACAACGACATCGTGTCGCAGGCCGAAGCGCTCGCCGCGGTGTCTGGCGCCGAACTGGTGGTCACCAACGATCCCATCCAAGCCGTCACGGGCGCGCAGGGCATCTACACCGACGTCTGGGCCAGCATGGGACAGGAGCACGAAAAAGCGCAGCGGTTGGCCGACTTTGCTCCCTACCAGATCAATAGCGCGCTCTTTCAAAAGGCGAGTGCCGAAGCAGTGTTCCTGCATTGCCTGCCGGCGCGGCGAGGCGAGGAAGTCGCCGACGAAGTGATCGAGTCGGCAGCATCGGCCGTGTTCGATCAGGCCGAGAACCGGCTGCACGTCCAAAAAGCTTTACTATTGATGTTGATCGGCTAGCCGCTAAGCGTTAGCCCCTCACGCGAAAACTCGAATTATGAAACCGAAGAAAGTGGCCTTGGCCTACTCGGGCGGGCTGGATACATCCATCATCATTCCGTGGCTCAAAGAGAATTACGGATGCGAAGTGGTCGCGGTCTGCGGCGACATCGGGCAGGGCGAAGACGAGCTGAAGGGCCTGGAAGAGAAGGCTCGTAAAACCGGCGCTTCCGAATTCCACGTGGCCGACATGCGCGAGGAGTTCGTCACCGAATACCTGTGGCGACTGGTGCGCGCGGGTGGAACCTACGAACACAAATATCTGCTGGGAACTTCGATCGCGCGCCCGCTGCTCGCAAAGAAGCAGGTGGAAGTGGCGTTGGCCACCGGATGCGACGGCCTGGCGCACGGCTGCACGGGGAAGGGAAATGATCAGGTCCGGTTCGAGCTGACTTACAAAGCGCTCGCCCCGCAATTGAAGGTCATCGCCCCGTGGCGCGAATGGAACATCGTCTCGCGCGAGGACGCCATCGATTACGCAGCCAAGCACAACGTGCCGATCTCGCAGACTACGACCAAGATCTATAGCCGCGACCGCAACATCTGGCACATCTCGCATGAGGGCGGAGCGCTGGAAGATCCGGCGAACGCCGCGCCGGACGAGATCTGGATGCTGACCCGCAGTCCCAAGGACGCGCCGGATCAGCCGGTGGAAGTGACCATTGGGTTTGATAGAGGGCGGCCGGTATCGGTGAATGGCAAGCGCGGGTCGGCCGTCACGCTGCTCGAAACGTTGAACAAGATTGGTGGCGAGCATGGGATCGGCCGCGTCGATCTGGTGGAGAACCGGTTCGTCGGGATGAAGTCGCGCGGCTGTTATGAGACGCCGGGCGGCACGCTCATTTTCTATGCCCATCAGGAGCTGGAAGCGCTGACGCTCGACCGGAACACGCTGCACTACAAACAGAAGCTGGCGCTCGATTATGCAGAGATGGTTTATAACGGGCTGTGGTTCACGCCGCTGCGCGAAGCGCTCGACGCTTTCTTTGAAGCCACCAGTCAGACCACCACCGGCGAAATCACGCTGCGCCTTTACAAGGGCAACGTCGAACCGGTGAGCCGCAAATCGCCGTACTCGCTCTATTCGCTCAACATCGCCAGCTTCACCATGGGCGCCGAGTACGATCAAAAGGACGCGCAGGGCTTCATCAACCTGATCGGACTGCCGATTCGCGTGCGCGCGCAAGCCGCCAAAAAGTGAAATGAAACTGTGGGGCGGGCGGTTTGAAGAGGGTCCGTCGGCGCTCTTCGAACGTTTCTCGGGATCGCTGCACTTTGACCGCCGGCTTCTGGATGCGGACTGCCGCGGCTCGGCCGCCTTCGCTCGTGCCTTAGCGGGCGTCGGAATTCTGACCGCCGAAGAAAACTCGCGGTTAGCCAGCGCCGTCGAGGAGATTCGCGCGGAGGCTCAGCGCGGCGGCTTGGTCGATGGGGCCAGCGACGAGGACGTCCACACGCTAGTGATCCGCAAGCTCAAAGAACGAGTCGGCGAGCTGGCGGATAAGATTCACACCGGCCGTAGCCGCAATGAGCAGGTTTCGCTCGACGTGCGCCTGTGGCTGCGCGACGAGATCGACTCCTTACAGGGCCTTTTGCCACGCGTGATGAACGCACTCGTTGGCATGGCAAGAAAATACCCGCACGCGTTTGTGCCCGGCTATACGCATACGCGCCGTGCGCAGGCGGTCCTGTGGACGCACTACCTGCTGGCATATTTCGAAATGTTCGCGCGCGATTACGAAAGGTTCGCCGAAACCCGAAGGCGCGTGAATGTGATGCCGCTCGGGTCGGGCGCGCTGGCCGGCAGCGGGTTTCCCTTTGATCGCGAGGCCATAGCTCGCGAGCTCGGCTTTGAAGCCATCACGCGCAACAGCATGGATGTGTCGGCGGACCGTGACTTCGCTATCGATTTCCTGTACGCCGCTTCGGTCACGATGCTGCACTTGAGCCGGCTGGCCGAAGATTGGATCCTGTACTCGAGTGAAGAGTTCGGCTGGCTGGAGCTCGGCGATGCGGTGACCAGCGGTTCCAGCTTAATGCCGCAAAAGAAAAACCCCGATTCGCTGGAGCTCATCCGTGGCAAGAGCGGCCGCGTGTTCGGCGATCTCACCTCGCTATTCGTGACCATGAAAGGTCTTCCGATGACCTACAATCGCGACATGCAGGAGGACAAGGAGCCGCTGTTCGACGCCGCGGACCAGTTGAGCGGGTCGCTCGAAATGATGGAGGCCGTGATCGAATCCACGCGCCTGCTGCCGGACGCACCGGCGACCGCGGCTGAAGAAAGCTGGGTGATAGCGACAGACCTGGCCGAAGCTTTGGCGCGCAGCGGAGTCCCTTTCCATCGCGCTCATCAATTAGTTGGGAAACTCGTCCTGGAAAGCGTCCGGCAAGCCAAGCAGCCGATGGATTGGACGCCTGAGCAACTAGCCGCCTTCGCACCCGAGTTCACGCCCGATATGGCCCGGTTCCTGGTACCCACCGAGGGCATGAAGACGCGCGAAGTTCCCGGCGGCACCGGGCCCGGGACCGTTACGCAGGCGCTCGAAGAAGCCGCGGCGCGCCTCAAGCAGTGGCAACCATGAACAAGACGTTCCGCCAGGGCCAGATTCTGAAGTTGATTCACGCCAAGCCAATTCTGACGCAAGAGGATCTGGCGCGCGAACTCAAGGACGCCTGCGGGATTCAGACCACGCAAGTCACGCTATCGCGCGATATACGCGTACTGGGCCTACTCAAGACTCCGGAAGGATACCGGCAAGTAACAGCGGCGGCGGGCGGTCCGGAACTTGCCACCATCGCGGGTGACTTTTTGCAAGACATTCGCGTGGCGCAGAATCTTATTGTGCTGCGCACCTCGCCAGGAAACGCGAGCCCGCTCGCGGTTGCGCTGGACAAGGAACAATGGCCGGAGATTGTTGGAACCTTAGCCGGCGACGACACCATCCTGGTAATCGCGCCGGATACCAGCATGGCGGCGAAAGTGCGGGAGAAGCTGCTCGGCTATCTGCAGCCCGAGTAGCAGGCTATTTGGCCGTAAAGAGAAACCACACCGCGAACCCAAGCGCCGAAGGCAATAGAACCTCGGCCCAATATTGGATCAGAGCATCCCATCGAATCGAGGATTTTCGCGAGGCCTCGGCTTCCTGTTGAGCCGTAGTGCCGAAGTGCGACCGCAGGTTCGACGGCATTCCCCGGATGGCGCGAATGATTTCTTCCTTGCCTTTGCTGTCGGCGATGAGAATGGTGGCCGAATTGATGCTGTTGGTCGATTGTTCGAGCTTCTTGCGCAGCGGCGGCGGCACCTCGGCTACCGAGTGGTACACTTCCGTCTTGTCTCCTACGCTGATGAAGATCGTCGAACTTTTCAAAGTCACACGCGACATGTTGCGGCTCGGTTCTTCCATTTAAGGTGATACGGTCTCAGGTAACTTGGGGGCGTTGACGGTGCTTGTCTCATCCCCGGCGTGCTCCAATGTCACTTGGATGAAACCCAGAGCGGCCTTTGAAAGCGCCTTGTCCTTGCGGTAAATCAATCCGATTTTGCGGAGCATGGGCTCGGGACCAAGCGGCACGGTTGCTAGCTTACCACTGGAGACTTCCTCACGGCAATGGGACACCGCTAGAAAAGAGCAGCCCAGGCCAGCCATCACAAAGCGTTTGATCATTTCCGTGGAGTCGAGCTCCATGGAGATGCGAATTTCGTTCTCCACCGGTTCCAGCCATGAATTGAGACGCGTGCGCGTGGTTCCCGATTTCGGCATCAGCAGTTGTTGATCCATCAGATCGCGAGCGGTGACCGAGCGTTTGCCCGCTAAAGGATGCTTGCCGGGCAGCAGCAGGGCGATCTCATCGGAGTGGATTTTCGCCACTTGCAGCTTCTTTTCTTGGACGGGCAACTGGGTTATGCCGAAATCGGCCAGGTTCTCCAGAACCGCCTCCACCACTCGCGCGCCGTAGGAACGGTCCACCGACAACTGAACGTTGGGGAACTGCTTCTTGAATTCGGAAAAAACCCGGGGCAGCACGTAGATACAGGTCGCCTCATTGGCGGCGATTACCAGCTCGCCGCGAGGGGCGTGTTCGAGTTCGTTGATGGCATCCTGGGACCGGCGCCGCAAATCTAGAATCTGCTCGGCATATTCGGCGAAGATGCGCCCGGCGGTAGTGAGCGCGATCTTGGTTCCGAGGCGTTCAAATAGGGTTGCGTTAAGCTCTTGTTCGAGTTGGCGGACTTGCGCGCTGATGGCGGGCTGGGTTCGGTAGCAGGTTTGCGCCGCCTTGGAAAAACTCTTCAGGCGGACAATTTCAAGAAACGTATGCAGTTGGTCTAGGTCCATGCGGCTACCCGGCCGAGAACTTGGTCAGTCGGGGGAGTTCCTTAGATTGTAACAGGGGCGGGCACAGCGTTACATTTGCGCGTTACCTGCGGGCGCGGTTTCGGTCTCTTGCGTGCTAGATAGAGGAAGAGTATGCAGGAGGTGATATGAGAGCTGCAACTGTCAACGACGCGGTGAAATCCGGCCAGCGAACCGTTCAGGACTGGAAGGCGTCGAGCGACGCCTTGGCCGAGGCCTTCGATGATGGACGAGCAACCGTGGAGCGGTTCGTCGACCAAACTAAGGACCGGGTGGAGGATCTGGTCTATCGAGCGACGCGCAAGATAAAGCGCAATCCGCTGGGAGCGTTCGCGGTGGCGTTCGGCGCCGGCGCTGTCATCGGCGCGTTGATGTTCTCGCGCAACAGACGAAAATAAAGTCAGTCCGTTTACTGCGGCGGCAGAGTGCCGGAAACGAAGAAGGTGGTCCACTGCGGCGCGGCGTTGCGCCCGCTCGAGACTGGACGCATCACTCGAAACGCCACGGCATCGCCGGCCTTCAAGGAGGACTGAATCTTCACCACGTCGTCGACGCTGGCCACCGGCTGGCGGTTGATGGAGAGAATCACGTCCTTCTCGAATAGGCCGATATCCTCGGCGAACGAATCCGGATCCACGCTGCGGACTACCAGGCCGCCCTTGGAATCCACGCCCATAGCTTTACGTTCGGTGTCGGTGAGGGCGTGCAGCTTGACGCCGAATTTGTATTGCGCCGGCTCGGCCGCGCTAGAGGGGTCGGGCGACTCCTGGCGCAGCTCAGCATATTCGGGACGATCCTTGAACACCTCGGCGCGATCCGATATGGTCACCTTGAAATCCATGTGCTTGCCATCGCGGTCCACGCTCACATTGACCGGAGTTCCGACGGCCGTTTCCGCAACTCGCGAAACCAGATCCTCGCCGCCCTTCACGGGCTTGCCGTCCATGGCGACAATGATGTCTTCGGCTTTGAGGCCAGCCTTGTCGGCCGGACCGTTTTTCTGCACCCGGCTGATCAGGACTCCGGCGCTGGTGCCGAGGGCTTTGAACAGTTCGGGCTTGTCGTCGGCCTTGGACCACTCGATGCCGATGGAGCCGCGCGTGACCTTGCCGGTCTTGATGATGTCGTTATAAACCCGAGCGACCATATTGATGGGTAGCGCGAAGCCAATTCCCTGATAGCCGCCGCTCTGGGTCGCGATCATGGTGTTGACGCCAATTACTTCTCCGCGAATGTTGAGCAGCGGTCCACCGCTGTTGCCCGGGTTGATGGCGGCATCGGTCTGAATGAAGCGCTGCAACTGCAACGTTCCGATGTCGCGGCCGAGCGCGCTGACGATGCCGGCGGTCACCGAGGCTTCCAGGCCAAAGGGTGAACCGATTGCCACCGCCCAGTCGCCAACCTGCACGGCGTCGGAGTTGCCGATCGTAACCGGCGTTAAAGGACCTTTCGGATCAATCTTGATCACAGCCAGATCAGTTTCCGGATCAATACCGACCACTCGGGCGCGATATTCGGTGGTGTCGTCGGTGTGCAGCTTCACCTTAATGTGGTCCACCTTGGCCACCACATGATGGTTGGTGATGATATAGCCGTTCTTGTCGACGATGAAGCCGGTTCCGGATTGTTCCTGGCGAAACGCGCGGGGAGGAAGGTCTTGGCCTTCTTGGCCGCCTTGGCCGCCGCCGAAGGGGCCATTGCGGAAGAACCGCCGGAACAAGTCCGAACCTTCATCGCTGTCGCCCTTGTCGCCCTCTTCGGGAGCTCCTCGATGAGGGTTGTCGGCCGCTTTGGGAGTAAAGTCCGCCGTGATGTACACCACGGAAGGCTCCAGCCTTTTGGCCAGCTTGGAGAATTCGTTGCCAAGCTGCACCGCGTTAGGCACCACCAGCGGGGAAGCGTCGGGCGCGGCCACCTGGCCTCGAGCCGCATGCACGCCGGTATTGACAAGGGTGCCGATCACGATTCCAATGGCGAGCGTGACGAGCACGAGGCTGAGAGACAGCATTTTCTGCTGTCGAATCCAGTTAAAGCAACCCATGTTGGTGTTTCGCCTCCCTAGCGTGGCTACTTTCCACTATATATGAATCGTCCGAGGACATTCCAGTACTTAGGCCGCCGAGTTCGAGCGTACCGGAAAAGGTTTAAGCTCCACCAGCAGAATGCCCGCCAGAATCATAGCTGCGCCGGCCATACCCCTGCGGGAGAGTACCTCGCCTGCCACGACATAGGACGTAGCCCAGGCGAATACCGGTTCCACCGATGAGATTAAGGCGGTACGGGTGGGACTGATCCAGCGCTGCGCCCAGGTTTGCACCCAGAAAGCCAACGCTGTGGCAAGCACGCTGGTGACGGCCAGGGCGATCCAGACGGAAGTGTTCCAACTGATGTGAACGGGTTCGGCCCACCAGAATGTGGCCGCGCCCAGCAGCATCCCGGTGCCGATTTGCGTGACGCTCAACACTCCGGTGTTCCGGGATAGCGCGAATCGTCCGAGCACGAGGATGTGAAAGGCATAGGCTACCGCGCAAGCCGCCACCAGCAGGTCGCCGCGGCCGATGTCGAGCAGACTTTTGTGCGCGCTCATCAGGACCAGGCCGGCGAATGCCATTGCGATGCCTAACATTTCGGCGAGGCGGGCCGGTTTCTGATAGATGATCCGGCTGAACAACGGGACCAACGGAACAAACAGGCCCGTGATGAAACCGGCGTTCGATGCGGAGGTGTACTTCAGTCCGAAAGTTTGGAGCACATATCCGGAAAACAGACAGAGTCCGGCCAGGACCCCGCCTCGAACGCTGGGCCAAAGGTCGGCAGTCCGGAAGTCCTTCCGGAAAATGACGGCCAGCAAAAATGTCGCGACGCCAAAGCGGAGGGTCAGAAACAGCAGCGTCGAGACGCTCGCGAGCGCCTGCTTGACGAGCACGAACGTAGATCCCCAAACCAGCGTGACGGCGAGGAGACTGAGATCAACGGTCCAGGTTGGTGGCGTCCGGGGATCCCGGCGGGTCATCCTCCGAGCTGCCCTGACTCAAGTTGCTGGGCTAAGACGGCGAGCGTGAGCAGAATGCGTTTAAGGCCCAGCTCGCGGCCCTCAGGATAGAACCATTCCTGCGGGGTGTGGGCGCCGCCGCCTTGTCCGCCGGCCCCGATCGAAATGGCTGGCAGGCCCAACGACAAAGGAATGTTGGCATCGGTGGATGCGCAATCGAGGTGCGAGCGGATACCGAGGTGAGCGTCGACGGCCCGAATGCATTGCAACATCGTCGAGTCCTCGGGGAGGCGTCCACCGGGACGCGTTCCGATTTCCTTGATCTTGGCGGTCACCTTGCCGCCGGTGGCCCGGTCGTTTTCGATTTCCAGCGCGCGTTCCACAACCTGCGTCAACAGAGCGGCGATCTCGTCGATCCGGGCGGCATTCTCGGACCGGATATCCACCTTGGCACGAGCCTGGCTGGGAATGGAGTTGATGCTGGTGCCGCCCTCGATAATGCCGAAATTGTAGGAGGATCGCGGGCTGCCGTTACCGGGAAAACGGTGCTCGGTGAAGTTCGAAATCGCGCGCGAAAGCGCGTGCACGGGATTAGTAATGCCGTAGTCGCTCCAGCTATGCCCGCCGGGGCCGCTCACGGTGATGTCGAAGCGGCGGCTGGCCAGCGCCTGCGAAGTGACGTGGTCCGTATTGGGACCATCCAGAATCACGAAAGCCCGGATCCGGCCGCCGGTACTGGATTGACGGCACAGATACCGCATGCCGCTCAAATTACCTTCTCCCTCTTCGCCTATGTTCGCAATCAGGACCACGTCGCGAAAAAGCTCCGTAAGATCGGGCTGAGTTTTGACGAGCCGCGCCAGGGCGAGCAGCGCCGTTAATCCTGCGCCGTTATCGGAGACTCCGGGGCCATGCATGCGGCCATCCGGGCCGATGTAGATCTCTTCGCTCTTGCGCGGGGCCAACACAGTATCGAGGTGCGCCGTGAGGGCGATCAGCGGACCTTCCCGGTTCTCCACCGGATGGGCGATCACGTTGCCGCTCCGGTCCAGTCTCGCTATGCAGCCCAGCGCTTGAAACTGCGCAGCGAGCCACTCGGCGCGGTTGGCCTCGAAAAACGTGGGCGAGGGAATCCGGCAGAGCTGCAGATGCTGCTCGTTAATCCATTGTTTTTCACGCACAAACCACTGAAGTGCGTCACGGAGCAGTGGCGAATTCGCCGAGTCTGTCACCAGACGGGCCATGCTAAGGGGCTCGGCGGAAGCGGGCGCGGGCTTGGTCGGGATCGCCAAATGCCAGTGTAGCAGCGATTTGGGAGGAGATGGCTAATTCTGCGGCCTTTCCAGAGCCTCTCCGAGCAGGAACAAGAGATTCTCTTCAAAGGGCCGCGCGATCATCTGCAGTCCGATCGGCAGGCCTTCCGGGGATTGGCCGCACGGCATCGAGAGGGCAGGGAAGCCCAGGACGTTCATTCCCCGGCTGAAGCGCGTGATGGCGACGCGGGCGTCCAGCGTCACCCCGTCCAGCTCGATTTCCCTCTGACCGATTTTTGGGGCGACCACCGGCGTCGAAGGGGTGAACAGGCAATCGATCGTGCGAAATAGTTCGCGAAATTCCTGGAGCAACGTCTTCCGGAGCCGTTGTGCGTTGACGTAGCTGGTGGCGGGGACGAGGCGGCCCTGGTCGAGCAGGGCCAGAACGTCGGCGCCGAAATCGCTGCGCCGGTCGAAGTAAGGTTCGTAGAGCGCAGAGGCCTCCGCTAATAAGATGACGCGGCCGACTGCGTTCAGCGACTCGATGTCGGGCACGCGAACCGGAGTCACTCGCGCCCCAAGGTGCTCAGCCTGTCGAACCGCGTTGTGCACCGCGTCGCGTACTGCGGGGGCAATTTGGGTGAAATAGAAGTTCTCGGGCACGCCGATGCGGATTTCGTTGACGGTGGCTGGGGGCGGCTGGAGCGGCTTTCGGCTAGCCATGATGTCCAACGTGACGCGGGCGTCGGCGACCGTTCGGGTGAGCGGGCCGGCGTGATCCAAGCTGAACCCGAGCGGCTGGATACCGGTCAAGTCCACCAGTCCATAGGTAGGCTTGAGGCCGACTACGCCGCAAAATGCCGCGGGAATACGGATCGATCCTCCGGTGTCGGTGCCGGTGGCCATCAGCGCCATACCGGTAGAAACGGCCACGCCCGAGCCACCGCTTGAACCCCCCGGCGTCCGTTCCGGGTCATGTGGATTGCGGATGGTCCCGAAGTGAGGATTGTCGGAGGTGACGCCATAGGCCAGCTCATGCAGTCCGGTCTTGCCAAGTAGCACGGCGCCTGCGGACTCGAGCCTGGCCGCTAAGTCGGCATCGTGATCGGGGACGTAGTCGGCGAACAATTTCGACCCCGACGTGGTGCGAATCCCCTTGGTCCGAACCAGGTCCTTATGCGCGATGGGAATGCCGTGGAGCCAGCCCCGGTTCGTGCCACGGGCGAGTTCGGCATCCAATTCCTTTGCACGGGCGCGCGCTTTTTCTTCGGTAACGGTAATAAAGGCGTTCAGCTTCGGATTAAGCCGCGCGATCTCGGCCAGACATTGGTTAGTCAGCTCTAAGCAAGAGAGGCGGCGGGCGCGGAGCGCTGTGCCGGCTTCGAGGATGGTCACGGGCCGGCCTCGGCGTCGAGTTGATACACGAGGGCGGAATCCGCATCGGGCGGCAAATCAGCGGTCCGGCGTCGGAGCTCGGCCAAAAGAGAATCTACAATCGGCTCTATCTTTTCCATCTGATCTTTGGGAATATCGGTTGGCAAGTTCTGGGACCCCTTAGGCGTGAGTTTAGCGAAAAGCCCTACAACTTTGTAATGAAACCGCCGATGAAGAGAAGGGAGATATGGCGCAGGAATCAGAGCGTCGCAGAAAACCACGCCAAAAAGCCGTCCGAGGCACGGAAGTCCTTTGGGTTACACTCCACAACGTGCCGGGGTCGTCGGACGAAGTACGCGCAAAGGTGATCGACGTCAGTGACGGCGGCATCGGCGTTGAGACCAGTTGCGTACTGCAAGAAAATTCCTTCATCAGCGTACATGGGCTGCCGGGCGGCAGCGGTCCGAACGGAAAACTTCGCGCGCGGGTGGTGCGGTGCCAGGCCACGTCGGAGGGGTTTCTAGCCGGCCTCATGTATGAGGAGGCTCGCGGGCGGGAGCAGCAATCCGACGATGCCATACCGGATTATTACGAGATCCTGCAGATCAGCCCGAACGCGGACCCCGACATGATCCATCGCGTGTATCGTCTGCTGGCGCAGCGCTATCATCCGGACAACGCCGATACCGGCGATGAGGGATCGTTCCGCAAAATTACGGATGCTTATGAGGTCCTGAGCAATCCGGAAAAACGCGCCGCTTACGACGTAAATCTACACACCTATCGCCAGATGCGCTGGCGAATTTTCGATCAGAAGCAGGCGTTGAACAGCAAACTGGCCGAAAAATCGAAAAGACGCGGGGTGCTGGATCTGTTATATAACGCCCGCAGACAACAGCCTGCCTCGCCGACCATGACGCTCCACGAGCTGGAAGATCTGCTGGGCTGTCCGCGCGAGCACTTGGAGTTTAGCCTCTGGTATTTGAAGGAAAACAATCTCATCGCGCGCGGCGACAACGGCCGTGTCATGATCACGGCCAAAGGCGTGGATTGGGCCGAGGCGGAAGAAGCGGCCGAGATCCGTACGGACCGCATGCTGCCGGCGGCTAGCGGCGATCACTCCGCCAGTACGGCAACGCAGTAAACCAAGCCAAAATACTTCGACGCGCAATTTTGTTGTGTGGCGCAGAGGTCACGGTACAATGACAGTAATGCTTGCCGCGCCGGTGGCATCCTCCAAGCTGAGCGAGCTGGAGGCGTCGCTCAATACGGTTATTCGGGGGAAGCCGGATGTGGTGCGTCTATCGCTGGTTTGCCTGCTTGCGCGTGGGCATCTGTTGATCGAAGATGTGCCTGGAGGGTGCAAGACGACGCTGGCGCATGCCCTGGCACGGTCGGTCGATTGCAGCTTTCACCGGCTGCAGTTCACCAGCGACATGCTTCCGAGCGACGTGCTGGGCGTCACGATATACAACGCGCATTCGGAAGAATTCGAATTCAAACCAGGACCGGTTTTCACCAACTTTCTTCTGGCCGACGAGATCAATCGCGCGACCCCCAAGACGCAATCGGCGCTGCTCGAGGCCATGAACGAAATGCAGGTCACCGTCGAGGGCCATTCGCACACTCTGGCGCGGCCGTTTATGGTTGTCGCGACGCAAAATCCGGTGGAACATCATGGAACCTATCCGCTGCCCGAAAGCCAGCTCGACCGTTTCTTGATGCGGATTCGCATCGGCTATCCGGACCGTGAGGCGGAGCGGCAAATCTTGCGCAATCCGGACAGCAGTCAGTCCGACGGCATGGCGCCGGTGTTGTCGGGCGAGGAGCTACTGCAACTGGAAGAGAAGGTGAGCCGGGTTGTAGTGGACGACAGCCTGGCCGATTACATGCTCGCCATCGTGGAGCGGACGCGGAACCACGAATCGCTGGCGCTGGGAGTGAGTCCGCGCGGCGCGCAAGCCTTGTATCGTGCCGCGCAGGGGCTGGCGCTCCTGGAAGGCCGTGAGTACGCTATCCCGGACGATATCAAGCGGCTGGTGATTCCGGTGTTCGCTCACCGGATCGCGGTCAATGCGCGGGCGTCGCTCTCGCAGCGCAGCGCCGAACTGAGCGAGCGAATTCTACAAGAGATTCTGACGCTGGTGGAAGTTCCGCTCTAGCGTTGTGAGTGTTGTGCGGTACGTTCTCACTCTTTGCGCCATCGCATTAACACTTAGTCTGAGCGAGGCGGGCCAGGACGGTCCTGCTCAGATCCGCGCTGCCGCGGCGCGTCCGAATTTTTCTCAAGACATCGCGCCCCTCGTGTGGGAGCATTGCGCGTCCTGCCATCATCCCGGCGGCGCGGGATCATTCTCGTTGATGGACTATGCGGAGGTGCGCCGGCACGCTCGCGAAATCGCCGAGGCGACCCGGAGCCGTCAGATGCCGCCTTATCTGCCCGAGGCGGGTTTCGGCGACTTCCTCGAGGATCAGCATCTAACCGACACGCAGATCGATCTGCTCTCTCGCTGGGCAAATGCGGGAGCGCCAGAGGGGCCGGCATCCGAGCTTCCCTCGCCACCGCAATTTCCCGATGGTTGGGCGCTCGGCCAGCCCGACCTGATCGTTGAGGCACGCGCTGCCATCACCGTTCCCGCCACGGGCCCGGACGTTTTCTGGAACTTCATTCTCACGCCGGATCTGAAGGCATCCCGTTACGTGCGCGCCATCGAAATCCGGACCGGAAGCAGTCACATGGTGCATCATGCAAATCTCATCGTCGACCCGGCGCGGTCGGCACGGCGGCGTGAGGCTTCGCCGGGTAGCGGATTTCCTGGCATGGACCTGACGGTGGAGCGCCGCGCGCTGGACTTCGACAGCCATTTTCTTTTCTGGAAGCCCGGCAGCGAGCCTTACTCGGAACCGAAGGGCTTCAGCTGGCGGCTCGATCCAGGCACGGATCTGGTGCTCAACACCCATATAAAGCCGCATGGCGAACCAGTATCTGTGCGCCCGACGCTGGGCATTTATTTCACCGATGAACCGCCGGCGCACTTTCCCATGTTGATCGAGTTGGACGGCGACGATCAGCTCAACATTCCAGCGGGAGCGCGCGATTTTTTGGTGCGGGACGATTTCGAGCTTCCCGTGGACGCAGATGTGCTCGCGGTTTATCCGCACGCGCATTATCTCGGCAAACTTATGGAAGGCTTTGCAACGCTGCCCGACGGCACTCGCCGGTGGCTCATCCGCATTCCGTCATGGAATCAGGATGTGCAGGCGGTCTATCACGATCGCGCGCCGGTCTTTCTGCCAAAAGGGTCGGTGATTTCGATGCGATATCACTACGACAACTCGAGCGCGAATCCGCACAATCCGAATCACCCGCCGCGGCGGGTCCGTGCCGGAAACCAAGCAACCGACGAGATGGCTCATTTATGGCTCCAGTTGCTTCCACGCGGCATAGGCGATGCGCGTCCATTGGTGGAAGACGCTCTGATGCGGCATCGCATCGAGAGGAATGCCGGCGATTTTTTGTCCTACTTGCGGCTGGGTGGTTTGCTGATGGCCCAAATGAACGCGGTTGAGGCGCTGCCGGTTCTTCAGATGGCGGTGCGGATCCAGCCGGATCACGCGGAGGCGCATAACCTGTTTGGGGCCGCGCTAGCTGCCGTCGGACGCTCAGCGGATTCGCTCGCGCAGTTCCAGCTTGCGCTTCGAATTGAACCCGGCTATTCCAACGCGCGCCTTAATCTGGCAAACGCGCTGGCGAAATCGGGCCGGCTCGCCGAAGCTGCGGACAATTTCGGCCAGTTGTTGAAAGTTTTTCCAGACGACGCGGTAACGAAGAAACTGCTGGCACGGACCCTGTCGCGTCAAGCTTCACAGTTGATTGACCAAGGCAAGTTTGTGGAGGCATTGCCGGAACTGGATCGGGCGTTGGATCTCGATCCATCGCTGGAAGAGGCACGGCAGAACAGGGACGAAGTAAGGCAACGTCTCGGTAGGCGCCAATAGCTTCGTCAACGCGCCGCCGATGCGAGCGCCGGCGTTGTTCCGCGGCCCTCCTAGACCGTGCCCGCAACTACAGCGGCGCGAGACTCCAAGGCATGAATCAGTTTTTCTGATTGAGAAATCCAAGCGAACAGCGTTTGGAGTATCAACAGCGATGCTTCGTGATTGCTTCTTGCGAAATCATTGCCGACCGGTTCGGCTGTGCAATCTTCCAGCAGTACGCAAGAATAATTTCTAAACATTGCATCGCGGATAGTGGATTCCACGCAAACACTGGTGGTGCAGCCGGTGAAGATCAGGTATTGAGCGTTCAGCCGTTTCAGGATAGCGTCCAGCTCGGTTTCGAAAAAGGCACTGAAGCGATGCTTGTAGATGATCATGTCGCCGGGTTCGGGCGCGAGTTCATCCACAATGTCGGTGTTCCAAGTGTCGCGGACGAGGATGCGGCTTGGGCGGCCGTCGGGCGCTTGGATGGTCTTGCCCGCATGCACGCGAACATGTTTGATGCGATTGGGCGCGTCCACCGGGCCCGCGTCAGAAAGATCCGGACGAAAACCCATCTTCACGTAGATGATCGGGATTTGTGTTTTGCGCGCAGCCGCGATGACTCGCGCCGTCGGCTCAATGGCTCTGCGAATCCCAGAGATATCGATGCCAGCCCGATCGAACATCCCGCCGGGTGAACCGAAATCATTTTGCATGTCGATGATCAGCAGCGCGGCGCGCGCCATGTCTATATCAATCGCTTCCGGCCTGGCTTGAATGCTCACGCGCCGGCTATCGGGAATTTCCATGGTCGCCTCCCAGGATACGGTGATTGTACACCCGGTTCCAGTACACTGGCTAGTTACTGCATGAAAACAGCAATTATCGGACTGCCCATGGTGGG
>Ga0182024_10012989_pt1 | contig 16373 bp, 14 predicted proteins | sample P32metaG_FD_120480 | JGI IMG/M metagenome (GOLD analysis project Ga0182024, IMG submission 120480) | Permafrost microbial communities from Stordalen Mire, Sweden - P3-2 metaG (Illumina Assembly) | ecosystem: Environmental > Terrestrial > Soil > Wetlands > Permafrost | place: Sweden: Stordalen... | reverse complement strand
GGCTGAATCTTCAAATCGCCCTTCATCTTGCCGAAGATTTCTTGAGCGTCGAAATCGCCCCAAATCGCCGTGCCGTCGGCATACGGAGCGTCGGCATGTTTCCGCCCGATCACGATATCCGTGAAGCCGAAGTTCTGCCGGTAGATGCCGTGCATGATCGCTTCCTTTGGGCCGCCGTAGAACATCTTCAAATCGAGGCCGAGCAGAATAACTCGATCGGGCACTGACTCGCCGCGCGGACCCCACAGCGCCGGATCGCTATCGCCGTCGCCCAGCCCGCGTTCGGCGATTAGCGCTTCGTAGGTTTGCATGCGGACCGTCGCGGGCACATCGTCTCCCTTGGTCTCGCCGATGAGCGGATTGAGCACCGCGCCGGCGTTGTGGCCGGCTCGCAGCAGCGTTTCCAAGCCGTAAACAAGGGCGTATTCATGCGCCCGATGGAGCGGATTGCGGGTTTGAAACGCGACGACCCGATTCCAGCCCTTACCGGCCAACAGCTTGCGAACTTCGGTCGGCGGCAGAATGTATTTGCCGAGTTGCGGATGTTGCAATTGCGGCAGGACGTGAATCGTGCCGCCGATCAGATGCGTCTTGTCGGCATCGCCCTTCAGCACCATGTCGGCGCCGGGATGATCGGTCCGATCGGTGAGGTAGACGCTCTTGATATACTTGGCCTTGTCCCAAGCGAAGATGTCGCCGATATCGAGCGTTGCCACGACCGTGCCGCTGGAATTGACGAGCGCCACGCGCTGGCCAGGCTTCAACTGCGCGGCCAATTGCTGCGTCACTGGCAGCGACAACGGGATCGTCCAAGCGTAGAGTTTTCCTTCATGTTCAATGACCGATTCGTCCAACACTCGGTTGTAGACGGCGGCATTCATCGGGCCGACCAACGGGCTGAGCACGCCATCGCCGAAGCGATAGACGGTCGAAAGATCGGCGTCCGACACCGGCACTTTCACCAGCCCAGCGGCCTCGGCTAATACACTCGCGACTTTGCCCGCCGGAACCGAGCAATCGACCGGCTCCCTCAAACCACCGTGTGGAGAAATCAGATCGGCCATTTTAGTAAACCTCGCTCCATGAGACGCTGTGGATAGGATCGAAGGGAGGTAGTATAGGGAAATCGCCCGGCCTCCTCAACCACGCGGCGTACTTAGTTCTTACCAAACCGGCCCCGCAGCTCGCTCGCAGCCAGCGCGCGTTTGCCTGACATACCTGCCGCATTTTCCGGGAAACTCCCATGACCGACGCCATCCAAATCCTCACCACCACGCCCGACAAAGACCTTGCCCTGCGGATTGCGAACGCTCTCGTTGAAGCCCGTTTGGCGGCCTGCGTCCAGATTTCTGGCCCGATCGAGAGCGTGTACCGCTGGCAGGGCCGGGTCGAGTCGGCGACGGAGTGGCAATGCATGATCAAAACAACGCGGGATCGCTACCTGGCCGTCGAACAGGCAATTTGCGGTTTGCATACCTACAAAGTGCCGGAAATTCTGGCTTTGCCGGTCGTCGAAGGCCATTTGGACTACCTGCAATGGCTGAGGGTGCCCGAATGATAACCTCGCGGTTGCGCTCCGCCGCCCTCGCTAACGCTTCGCGCTTAGTGTGGTTACGGAACGCTGTGGCATCCTAACCCGAAGCGTTAGCGAGGGCGGGGCAATTTAGGCGGTCGCAAATTTGACAGTGGCAAATCAGCGTAGCTATAATCGAGTCATGGTCGTCGGCATTTATCCTCGGCTGGATAGCCACTTTTGCGTTTTTCGCCCGATCGATTCGTATTTGTCGAATCCTATTCTCGATCCCCTGATCACTCGAACGACTGTTTCGGCGCCCAGCGTGGGCTGGTTTACGCGCGACGAGTGAGGCGCGGTTTCAAAGGAGCGGTTAGATGAACCTTGTCGGCAAGATTTTCATCGTGCTTATTTTCCTCGCCAGCACCGTCTTCATGACCATGGGCTTGATGGTCTATACGACCCATCACAACTGGTATGAAACCATCATGAGCAAGGGCGGCGGTGGGCAACCACCGGGCTTGCAAATGGTCCTGCAACAGGAGCGGGAAGAAGCGGAAAAGCTCAAGGGCGAGATTCAAAAGTATCAAACCTTGCTGGACGTCGAAAAGGCGGCCCATTTCGAGGCCCTCGCTAAAGTCGAAACCCAACGGGATGTATTGGCCAAGAGCAGTGCCGACGCCGAAGCAAAGCTGACGGCGAAACAAGCAGAACTGGAAAAAGCGGCGACCGATCTGGCCGTGTATCAAAACAGTCTCACCGCGCTGCGCAAGGAAGATACCGATCTCCGGGAAGACATCCGGCTGGCCAACAAGGCGACCGACGAACAGCAAAAAAAGGCCACGGCGCTGGAAGACAAACTCCATATCGCTATCGGCCAGTTGGCCGATCTCAAGGCGCGGAACGACCAATTGGCGGCTGATGTGGCCAAGGCCCGGCTTGTCCTGGCCACGCTCAGCCCCGGCGCGACGCTCGAAGATTCACCCACCAGGCAGCCCCCGACGGTCCGCGGTCAGATTCTCGCCGTGGATAAGGAAAACCACGCCGAGATTTCCCTCGGCTCCGACGACGGCTTGCGCGAAGCCAACACGCTTGAAATCTACCGCGGCGACCGGTATCTCGGCCGCATGCAACTTTTGGAAGTCCATCCGCATCGTGCGGTCGGCAAGATCATCAAGGAATTGCAGCAAGACGTGATCCGCACCGGCGATCAGGTCGCCACGCGGCTAAAGGCCTAAATGGGGGAAATGACGAATGACGAATGACGAATGACGAATGACGAATGTCTAATGATGGGGTGGACGCACATCTTTCGTCATTCGTGCTTCGTCATTCTTTAGACATTCGTCATTAGACATTCGACATTCCGATCGCGGTGTGGCCGGCCAAAGACCAATCAACATCAACGAGGTTCGACGTGTCATTAGCCGAATTGAAACCCGAGGGCCGCGGTGTCTTCGTTCAGAAGCAGCGGGCCAGCGTATACACCATGATGCTGGTCATCGCGTTCATGGAAATCGTCGTCGGCTGCCTGGCCCTCTATCTGCAGATGAATGTCTACCAATTCAAGGTGAAGGTGCCGCAGGCGGCAACCGTTGCCGCCACGCCGCAAGCCGTGGCGCCCGCAGTGCCTGGCCCTGGCGGTTGATCTCCGGCAATTGCGGATTGAACGGGAGCCCGTAGCGCAAGCTAGGGAAGTTTGCGTTCTTCCCCGACTCTTTTCTCCCTTGCTGGCGCTGCGGGCTCCTAAACGCCGACTCCTTGCACGACTTCCAATTGCGCCTGATGCAGCCGCGCATACACTCCGGGGCGTTCGAGCAGTTCCTGGTGATTGCCGATCTCGACAATCCGCCCGCGCTCGAGCACGACCAATCGGTCGGCTCGCCGCAGCGTGCTCAGGCGATGGGCAATCGCCAAGGTCGTGCGGCCGCGAATCAGGTTTTCCAGCGCCGTTTGAATCTCGCGCTCGGTTTCCGTGTCGACCGACGACGTCGCTTCGTCGAGGATCAAGATTCGTGGATCGATCAATAGGGCCCGCGCGATCGAGATCCGCTGCCGTTCGCCGCCGGAGAGAGTTTGACCCCGTTCGCCGACGAGCGAATCGTAGCCGTCGGGCAATCGTAGGATGAATTCATGGGCCCGTGCCGCGCGGGCGGCCGCGACGATCTGCTCGTGCGAGGCGTTCGGCGAGCCGTAGGCGATGTTCTCGGCGATCGTGCCGTAGAACAGGAACGGATCCTGCAACACAATGCCGACGTTCGCACGGTATTCGGCCTTGGGAAACGAGCGGATGTCGACGCCATCGGCCAGAATTGATCCTTCCGCAACGTCATAGAAGCGGCAAATCAAGTTGATCAGCGTGCTCTTGCCGGCCCCGCTCGCGCCCACCAGGCCGATCATTTCGCCAGGGCGGATGGCGAGATCGAGTCCGTGCAGCACTTCCCGCGTGCCGTATTTGAATCGCACGCCGCGCAATTCGATCGCCCCTTCCAGCCGGCCCGGATGAATCGGCCGCACCGGATCGGCAACGCTCGGCACCCGATCGAGAATCTCGAAGATTCGCTGGGAAGCGACCGCGGCCCGTTGCGTGGCCGAAACCATGAAGATCAGCGATTCGATGCGCGTGAAGAATCCGCTGATGAAAAGCACGAAAGCGCTTAGCACGCCGACGCTCACGTTCGGGTCCCGCTGAAACACCAGCCAGCAGCCATAAGCCCAGACGACCAACAGGCCGATCACGGTCAAAAATCGGACCGTCGGCCCGAAGAACGACCAGGTGACGTTCACTCGGTCGTTGATCTCCACGACGCGGCGATTGCTGCGGCCGAATCGCTCGATCTCTCGATCTTCCTGGGCAAACGCCTTGACGACGCGAACGCCCGGGATCGTGTCGGCCAACACGCTGATCATTTCGCCCCATGCCACACTCGCTTGCCGGAAACCGCGGCGAAGCCTCGCTCGGACCCGATACACCAGCCAGACGATCACCGGGAACGGCACCAGCGACACGACCGCCAATCGCGCATCCATCGAGAGCATCAGCACGGCGGTCATCAGCATCATCAGCAAATCTGAGCCGAACGACACGAGGTTCACCGACAAGAAAGTGCAGATTTTGTCGGTGTCGCTGCCGATTCTCGCGATCAAGTCGCCGGTGCGCTTGCCGCCGAAAAATTCGAGCGACAGCCATTGCAGATGCGCGTAGGTTTTGTTCCGAAGATCGTTGCTGATTCGCTCGCTGACCCAAGCCAGAATGTAGGTTCGGGGCCATTCCAAGAGCCAAGCCAAAAGCGCTGCCCCGGCAAATCCCGCCAGAATCCAGACCGCCAACGTCTTGTGAACCGTTTGCCCACTGTGGTACGGGTACAAGACATCGTCGACTAACGGTTTCGTCAGGTAGGGAGGAATCAGGCCGACCGCCGTGCCGGCCAACGTCAGCATGAACCCGAATGCGATTCGCGCGGCCCAGGGGCGGGCAAAGGCGATCAGCCGAAACAGCGATGAAATCGCCGGCGGCGACAAGACGGCCGCGCAGGATTGGCAGACGCCGTCGTCGGAGGTGATGGGCGAGCCGCAACTGGGGCAAATCGCCACCGTCGCAATCGCACCGCTCGATTTCTGCCGCATCGCGACGACTCGGGCCGCAAATTGATGCGCCGCGGTAGTCACGATCGGACTGTACCGCCAGTGGCCCAATCGCTCGCTGGACGAAACGATTTCCAGCGAGCCGGCCCCACCTCTTTCCCGACATTCGACAGCCACTCTTCCATCGATTGGCCAAGCCTGCCAAGAGGCATCGACCGAAGCGGCTTGCAAACCGCCTGCCGCAACGGCGGCTGTCGCCGCGGATCCGCTGGCAGCCGCCTTTGGCCTTGGCGCTCGCCCACTCGAGGCTGCACTTTCGGCGCCACTGCCGTTGTTGATCGCGAGTTCGGCCGGCTCTGCAGGCGCAAAAACAACCGGGGGAACTTCCCTTTCGCCGAAACCTAACAGGCGGCGGTCGGTTAATAGAACTAGCCGCTTGGCATAGCGCAGACGTTGATCGAGATCCGGCTCAAACCAGGCCAGCAAGCTCTCGCCGTCTTGAAGCTGCTGTTGAACCTCGCGGCGCCAGACATCGGGTAGCGACCGGGCGGGGTCAGTCGGTCCGTCCAAAGAAGCCTCGCTCGGAACTAGAACTATCGAATGTGCGTCGAATCAATCTTACGCCTCTTCGCCAGCAATTGGCCAGTGGGACCTGCGTGGCGGCGGCACGGAAGCAACCTGGGCCCCCAAAAGTCGTGCGACCGGCGCCGCCGGAATTGTCCGAAAATCCCGCAAATCCTTGAACTCGACTCCATTGAAAGCTAGTATAACATCCATCCAATCGACTGAAGGGACTGGGTTAACCTCGTAAGGCCGGCCAAATGGCCGGTTCTGGAAGAGTTCGAAGTTGACGGAATCCGTGGAACGAACTCCTCTTTTTTGTCATATTAGGTTGGCCGTGGTATTGTAAATTGTCTGCTCCGCTTGTGTGCCACTGGCATTTCCAGTGCGTCGGGTTGGCTGACGATCCGACGGAAAGCACTGGCAAAGCCAGTGGCACACGGGTAATTGAGCATTTCGATCAGGTTTCGAAGCCGGGCGTTCCGGCCTTGCGTTTGACACCCATGGACGGGCGAGCGGGTGGCTTGGCGAGGTGAGACGGACGCGTCGAGCGGCCGGGACCATTCTGATGATCGAAATCGACTCGGCTCGCCGATCACGGCTATCCTGCCAGCTTGCCCCTTCAAGCCGTAAGCGCGCGAATCCAAAAGCAAACTACAGAATGCCGTTTGACGGCGCTGCTCGCTTGCGGTTTCGCGCGTCATCTGGCCGTCGTCACCAGAAGCCCAAGCAAGTGTCTGTCTGGAGCGGCGCATGTGACGCGGATGCCGCGGTTCGTTACTTAAGATTTGTCGAGTTGAATACTCAAGACCCTTCGTCGTCAATTTTCGCGGCCGGACAACTGTGAGCTTGCTCCCATGGAATTCAGGAAAGTGCTGGTTCTGCGAGGTCCCAACTATTGGGCCAATTTCCCCGTGCTGGAAGCTTGGCTCGATTTGGGCGCCTTGAAGGACTCGCCCTCCGACCAACTCCCCGGCTTCAATGAACGGCTGATGGCCTGGTTGCCGACGATGATCGAGCACCGCTGCAGCGTCGGCGAACGGGGCGGATTCTTCGAACGCCTCCGTCGTGGCACCTGGCAAGGACACATCGTCGAGCACGTCTGCCTGGAATTGCAAACGCTTGCCGGCAGCGAAGTCGGATTCGGCCGAACACGCGAAACGCTCGAAGAAGGCGTCTATAAAGTTGCCGTCGAATTCGAAGAGGAATCGCTAGGACGGGCCGCCCTGGAAACGGCGCGGTTGCTATGCCTGGCGGCTGTACACAACCAGCCTTTCGATATGCCGGCCGAAATCGAGAAGCTCCGCTTGATTTGCCAAAAGACGCGCCTCGGCCCGAGCACGGCGGCGATCGTTCGCGCAGCGCTGAACCGCGGGATTCCTGCCCGCCGGCTGAATAGCGGCAGCCTCGTGCAATTGGGCTACGGCTCGCGGCAGCGGCGAATCCTGGCGGCGGAATCCGATCGCACCGGCGCCATCGCCGAATCGATCGCTCAAGACAAGGAACTGACGCGCACTTTGCTGCGGGCCGTCGGCGTGCCGGTTCCGGAAGGTCGCGCCGTCGAAAACGCCGAAGACGCTTGGATCGCGGCCGAAAAAATCGGCTTGCCGGTCGTCGTCAAGCCGCAGTACGGCAATCAAGGCCGCGGCGTGGCCACGAATCTGACCACTCGCGAACAAGTCGTCGCCGCTTACGAAGCGGCCCGCCAAGAGGAATCGACCATCATGGTCGAACAATTTGCGCCGGGTGACGACTACCGTCTGCTAGTCGTCGGCAACCGGGTTGTGGCGGCTGCCCGCCGCGAATCGGCGATGGTCACTGGCGACGGCAAGCATTCGATTGAAGAGTTGGTGCGAAAGGTCAATGAAGACCCGCGCCGTGGCGACGATCATGCCACCGCACTGAGCAAGATCCATCTCGATGCCGTCGCTTTGCAAGTGCTCGAAGCGCAGGGGTTCACGCCGCATTGCATTCCGCCGGCCGGATTCCGCGTGTTGATCCGTCGCAATGCCAATCTGAGCACCGGCGGCACCGCCACCGACGTGACCGATTTGGTTCATCCCTTGGTTGCCGAGCGGGCGATTGAAGCGGCCCGCGTGATCGGACTCGATATCGCCGGGGTCGACGTCGTCGCGCAAGACATCGGCCGGCCGTTGGAAGATCAATGGGGCGTAATCGTCGAGGTCAACGCCGCCCCGGGATTGCGAATGCATTTGGAACCGTCGAGCGGCAAGCCGCGCCCCGTCGGCGAGGCGATTTTGAACACGCTGTTTGCCGAAGGCGAGTCGGGCCGGATTCCCATCGTCGCCGTGACGGGAGTGAACGGCAAAACCACCACCACTCGCTTCATCGGCCACATCCTGCGAGGCACCGGCCGCCGGGTCGGCATGACCTGCACCGAAGGAATCATCGTCGAAAACCGGCGAATTCAAACCGGCGATTGCAGCGGACCGCAAAGCGCCCAGGCCGTGCTGCTGAACCCGAATGTCGACGCCGCCGTGCTGGAAACCGCCCGCGGCGGAATCCTCCGGGCTGGGTTGGGATTCGACCGCTGCGATGTCGCCGTCGTAACCAACATCGGCGAAGGGGATCACCTCGGTCTGAACGACATCGACACGCTGGAAAAACTGGCCCGAGTGAAACGCACCATCGTCGAAGCGCTGGGTCCCGCCGGCGTCGCTGTTTTGAATGCTCAGGATCCGCTGGTGGCCGACATGGCCGCCTATTGTCGCGGCAGTGTCGTGTACTTCTCGCTGAATCCGAATCATTCGGTCGTCGGTATGCACCGGCAGAAGGGTGGCCGCGCGGTGATCGTCCGCGACGGCACCATCTTACTTTGTGAACGCGAATTGGAATTGCCGCTGGTGACTCTCGACCGCGTGCCGCTGACGCACGGCGGCCGCGTCGGCTTTCAGGTCGAAAACACGTTGGCTTCCGTCGGCGCCGCCTGGGGATTGGGGCTCACGCGCGATGCGATTCGCACCGGCCTCGAAACTTTCACGTCCGACATGGAACACGTTCCCGGGCGATTCAATCTGCTCGATATTCATGGCGTGACCGTGGTCGTGGATTACGGCCACAATCCGTCGTCGCTCGTGGCGCTAATCGCCGCCCTCGATCAGTTTCCGCACGAACGTCGCACGGCCGTCTACACCTGCGCCGGCGACCGCCGCGATTGCGACATGATTCGCCAAGGCGAACTGCTCGGAGCCGCGTTCGATCGGATCATACTTTACGAAGATCATTACGTCCGCGGCCGCCGCGAAGGCGAAATCATGGGCTTGCTGCGCACGGGACTGGCCGGCAGCAAGCAGACGCCCGACATCCAGGAAGTTCGTGGAGCGGTGACGGCGATCGAAACCGCGCTGCGCACGGTTCGGCCCGGCGAACTGCTGATGATTCAAGCCGACACGATCGACGAAACTGTGGCGTTTCTACAGCACTATCTGGCCACTCACGCCGACGGCCGCGAAATCGACCTCCGCGAAGCCCTAGCCGTCGGCCGCCCCGTCGCCGCCGAAGCAACCGCCGAATCCGCCGCGGTCGTCCTGGCCGTGCAAGGCATCGACTAATCCGACAGTCCGTTGACATCCCCTATCCAGCTGAAATAGGATGGAGTCATGCAGCGGGCGAGGGCAAGAGCACCGCTTGCCTATCGAGCGATCGGTTTCTCTTCATGACGCAGCATGCCTTGGCGTTGCGCGCGGACCAGGATTTGCTCGCACGAGCCCGATCGCAATATTCGCATTGTTTGCTCTGCGAACACCGATGTGGGGTCGACCGAACCAACGGTGAGCGGGGAAAGTGCAAGGCCGGCGCCGAAATGCGGCTGTTCCGGCACCGAATCGAGTACGGCGAGGAACCGGAGCTTGTGCCCTCGCATCTTTTCTATGTCTCCGGTTGTGATTTGCGGTGCGTCTTCTGCATCGCTGGGGTGAACGCGTTCGATCCGCAACGTGGTCAGATCTTAAATCAGGATGTTTTTGACGCGGCCGTTGCCTGGGGCCGGCAGCGCGGCGCGAAGAATATTCAATGGGTCGGCGGCGAACCGACAATCCATCTCCCCGCAATTTTGGACTTGATGGCCGGATCCCCGGCACTGCCGCCCGTGGTTTGGAAATCGGATTTTTACGGAACGCCGGAAGCGTTCGCGTTGCTGTCGGCGGCGGTCGATGTGTTTGTGGCCGATTTCAAATTCGGAAATGATGACTGTGCGAAGCGTTTGGCGGGCGTTGACAATTATCTGTCGATCGTCGAGCGAAACCTTTGCCTGGCCGCGGACCGCGCCGACCTGATCGTGCGGCACTTGCTGCTTCCAGGACATCTCGAATGCTGCTTCCGTCCCATCGTGGCCTGGATGATGGCCCACCTGCCGGACGCCAAATTCAGCATTCGCGACGGTTATTTGCCCAAGTGGCAAGCGGCGCGCCGCGCCGAACTGAGTCGGCCATTGACGGCCGGCGTCGGGAATGCGGCCCGCGGGTTGGCAATCGAAGCCGGTCTAAACCTGATATACTGAGCGGACTGGTGAACATGGATTCCGACGACGAAACAAGAATCACCGAAATCACACTGCAGCCGGATGGGCGAATTTTCGTGTTTGGTCTTTCGCGCGAGGTGCTCGACATACTTCGCGACCTTTGCCCGGCAACGCACCCCCTGCGCAAACTTGCAGTCGAACAGCCGGCCCGCGAAGGTTTGATGAAATGACCGAGCATTCTCCCGCAACTGGAAATTCAGTTCCCAAGCGCCCCGCGGCCGCGCCGAATGTCGCTCGCCCCAGAGCGGCCGCGGCAGTCGTCCCGTCCCGCTGCGAGTCGCCGGCGGAAGAATTGGAGATTCTGATCCGCGCCCGGTACCCAATCATCTATGTCGTCAGCTGGGAAGAAGAGCGTGTTGAACAGTATTTAAGTCAGATCGCCCAAAAACGCAAGAAAAAGGTCTATCTCTGGAGCTTCACCCAAGGGCTTGTGAAGCAGGGGACTGAGCCGCAACGATCGAAGGGGAGTGCCGGCAGCACAAGCGATCCGTTGGCGGCCCTCGACGCGGTGCTGGAACAGATCGAGCCGGCGATCTTCTTGTTCAAGGATTTTCACCCCTTCATGGAGGAGAACCGCGGCAACCTCGCGGTCATCCGCCGGTTGCGCGACGTGGCGTTCAAGTTGCGAGACACCTACAAGACGATCTGCATCGTCGCGCCGATGCTGCGGATGGCGCCCGAATTATCAAAGGACATCACCGTTTTGGAACTAGGGCTGCCGAGCCTCAACGATTTCAGCCGGCTGCTGGACCGCATCACCGAGGATGTCAAGGACAAGCCAGGCGTGCAGATCCATATCGACGACGAGGGGCGAGAGCGACTCTTGCGCGCCGCTCAAGGCCTGACGCTGAAGGAAGCGGAGAATGTTTTTGCCAAGACGTTGGTGCGCGATGGCCGGCTCGATGGCGACGATATTTCGGTCGTATTGAGCGAAAAGAAGCAAATCATTCGCAAGAGCGGTTTGTTGGAATACTACGAGTCGCACGAAAGCATTTCCCAGGTTGCCGGTTTGGAATACCTGAAGGAATGGTTGGCGAAGCGCGGCCTGGCTTTCAGCGACCGCGCCAAGGAATTCGGATTGCCGGCGCCCAAGGGAGTGCTGTTGTTGGGGATGCAGGGTTGCGGCAAAAGCCTATGCGCCAAAGCGATCTCGAACATGTGGCGATTACCGCTGCTTCGCTTTGACGTTGGCCGAATGTTCGGCAGCCTTGTCGGCTCCAGTGAAGAGAACGTCCGCCGCGCGATCCACATTGCGGAGAGCGTCGCGCCGGCCGTTCTATGGATCGACGAGATCGACAAGGCATTTGCCGGCGCAACGGGTTCGGCCGGCAGCGACGGCGGCACCGCGTCGCGGGTCTTTGGGACACTGTTGACCTGGCTATCGGAAAAGACGTCAGCGGTGTTCGTGGTCGCCACCGCGAACGATGTCTCCTTGCTGCCGCCCGAACTGCTGCGGAAGGGGAGGCTCGATGAAATCTTCTATGTCGACTTGCCGCGCGACGCGGAGCGCCGCGAGGTGTTTGTCATCCACCTTCGGAAGCGCGGACGCGATCCCGCGAGGTTCGACCTGCCCCAGCTTGCGAAACTGAGCGACGGATTCAGCGGGGCGGAGATTGAAGAAGCGATTGTCTCCGGACTTTTCGATGCCTTTGCCGCCAAAGTGGATTTGGATACCGATGTTCTCGCCGCGGCCTTGGGCGCATCCGTGCCGCTGTCGAAAACCATGAGCGAAGAATTAACCCGCTTGCGAGGCTGGGCACATGGGCGGGCCAGGCCCGCTTCAGGAATAACGGACGATGCGGTCGAGGTTCGGCGAAAAATTGAATTTTAAGGCAGCCGCCGCTTAGAGCGTTGCGCCAGTCGCACATCAAAGGAAGGAGGACGTCGTGAGTTCCGTTATCGTTTTGGCCCCATTGATTATCGGAGGTTGGCCGGTCATTACCGCGGCGGTGACCGCCGCAATTGGCACCATGGGCTTCTCGATCGCCACCGCTGGAGCGAACGATCAACGATCTCATGCCGCCAATCGCGCTGAAATCGAAGTCGAAGAAAGCGAGATTATCCCGAACCAAAGCGGAATCGAGCAAACCTTGGTTGTCGAGCGCAATGGAATCCGGGCGACGTTCAGTCGCGATGCCCGCGGAGCGCTCAAGGTCTGCATGGAGGGCGTGGGCGTTTCCAAAGCCGAACTGAAGCGCGTCGGCGAGGAGCTTCTCGGCGGCGTGACTCAGCAGTATGCCTACCACCGCATCGTCAGCGAACTCAAGGAGCGAAATATGACGATCGTCGACGAAGAAGTTCAGGCGGATCGGTCGGTGAAAATCCGCGTCCGAAATTTCTAGCATTCTAACGATTCTTGGTGTTTGAGTGATTCTTGGTAGGTGACTACTTCCTTTGCTGTTGGGGAGGATTACCGTGGCCGACGAAGAAATCGAAATCGAAATCAGCCCGCAAGGCAAAGTGACCGTCCGCACGAAGGGAATCAAGGGCTCGCGCTGCCTCGACGTAGCGGAGCTATTTGCCCGTATTATCGGCCGCGAGGAATCCCGGCAACTAACCAGCGAATACTACGAGCAATCGGCGGAGGTGCAAAATCAAGTTCACGTCAGCAATCGATATACGGGAGGCGATCCTTGAGCGATCGTCCGATAGCTTTGCAATCAGCACCGGCTGAAGTCGTGGTCCGCGCACGACGGTGGAGCGGGGGCAATGGGCATGGACTGCGATGAATCATGCAATGTCCAAATTGTCAGTTTCAGAACATGCCCGGCACTATTGCTTGCGTACGGTGCGGGACATCCATGCAATTGCGGGCGGTTGCGATCGACGTCCACCCGCCGCGGGCGAGTCCGTTGGTGCGTCGAGTTCGCCGTTGGCTTCCCTGGCGGCGTGTCTACTACCCGCTGCGCGACTTCGTTGTGGAATTTGGCGGCGCATGGGATAGGGGCGTGGCCCAGGTCTTTGATGCCGCGCCGCTCAAGCCCGGCACCTTGCCTCGAATGGCCGTGCCTGGTTGGGCTCAGCGGTTTCGGGGTCAAACGCAGCGCGGCAACATTTTCTTCGGGATTTGGTCTACACTGTTAACCACGGGATTGGCTTGCTTCGGTTCAGCCTTCGGTTCGTTCATGCTCGGGCTAGCTTTTGCCGTTCACGTCGGATCGATTCTTGATATGCTCCGTGCGACCACGGGCCGCACGCCTCGGCAAATCTTGGTGGGAGGGATGGTGGTCGGAGTTGCGATTTTGGCGTTGTACCTTCCTCTGAGTCGCATGGTTCTTCATTTCGTCGACGCGCGGCAGTGGTATCAAGACGCCGGGCCGTTCGCGTCTGGAGATGTGGTCTTGTTCAATCCGCGAGCCTACATCACCGCCAGCCCTCGGGCGGGAGACATTGTGCTGCTTCGAGCTTCAGACCGAGACTTTCGAACTGGCCACGTGGTGTACCGAGTGACCGGCAACGCGGTGGACCGCGTCCTGGCGGAGCCAGGCAGCACGGTGGCATGGAAGAACGGAGAACTGTGGGTCGACGGGCGGCGATCGAATTTACGGCCAGTTAGCGGGCAAGGGCTGCCGGATCAATCCGATTTGCGAGTGCCGGAGGGAATGTATTACATTGTCCGTTCGACAATCCCGTTGGTTGGAGGAGTTGTCGGGCCGCTTCAGCAAAATCTCGTGTTGCACCCACGTGGCGAAATTGTCGGTCGAGCGATCGTGCGGCATTATCCGATTTGGCGATGGTGGTGGATGAATTAGGCGGAGCAGGTTCAATGCCACGTTTCGATCGTCTTGAAATGGAGCCCGACTCGAATGAGCCGCACGACAACGGTCGCGCTGCCGTCACAACGGACTCGCTTTTGCAGCCGGCCAAACTGGCCGACCGCCATCGCCGCGCGGGACAATATGAGAACGCGTTGCGTTACTATTCCCGGGCGCTAGAGCTGGATAAGTCGTTCATTGCCGGATGGGTCGGGCAAGTCGAGATGCTCATCGCGCTGGGCGAGATTCCCGAGGCCGACCTCTGGTGCCGCAAGGCGCTGGAGATATTTCCCGGCAATGGCGAATTACTGGCGGCGCGGACGCGAAGCCTATGCCGATTGGGCGACCTGCAACAGGCCGGTGCATCGAGCGATGCTGCGCTGGCGGCGGCAGGGCGATCGGCCCTGCGTTGGATGGCCCGCGGGGAGTGGATGTTGGCCAACCGGCAACCACTCGATCGCCACTGTTTCGACAAGGCTCAACAGGTGGATTCGGACTGGCTCGTCCCTTTGGAAACGGCCATTATTTATCGGCATTATGGCATTCCGAGCCAGGGCTTGACGCGAGCGCGATTGGCCACGGAGTCGGTGCCCGACCAGGCATATCCCTGGTATGTGCGCGGATCGTTGGAAATGGCTCTGGGGATGTCTCGGCCGGCTGCAAGCAGCTTCGGTCATTGCCTCCAACTTTGTCCTGGGCACGCCGATGCCGAGGCCCGGCTGGCCGAGGTCCGATGCAGTGGTTGGTCGATTCGGCATTTTTTCCGCCGCTTAATCCCAGGAAGCTAAAGCGATCGTGGACATTTCCGCACACTGGAACATGGAGCGAATTCTCAGGGGCGCCCGCCACTTTGGCGCCAGCGATATTCACCTGGTCCAAGGCGTCGCGCCGTTGTTTCGAGTCAATGGAGAAATTCGTTGCAGCGAAGGAGTGCCGCTTACGGAAGAAACGCTGCATGAACTGTTCGGCGAAATGGTCACTGAACGCCAGCGGCAAGTTTTCGCCGACGAGATGCAGCTTTCGATCTCCCGAACCTGGCCCGGGCTCGGTCGTTTCCGCACCAGCGTGTATTTGCACGGCGGCTGTCCGGAAATGGCAATCCGGCTTTGCGAAACGGTCGTCCGCTCCGCGGAAGATCTCGGCTTGCCTGGGGTCGTTCGCGAGTTGACACGCTTGCCCAACGGGCTTGTGCTCGTAACCGGTCCCACCGGGATGGGCAAGACCACCACGATGAACTTCATGATCGACACGATCAATCGTGAGCGACGCTGCAAGATTGTCACCATCGAAGATCCCGTTGAATTCGTCCACGAGAACCAGCGGAGCATCGTGGTTCAACAGGAAGTCACGACGGACACGCCGTCGTTTCGCAAGGCGCTCGTGCATGTGTTGCGTCAGGACCCCGATGTCGTGGTGATCGGTGAAATGCGCGATCTGGAGACGATCGAAACCGCGCTGACGGCCGCCGAAACCGGCCATCTCGTGCTGGCGACGCTACACACCCCGGACGCGATGCAGACGATCCAGCGCATCTACAGCATCTTCCCGGCCGAACAGCAGAATAGCATCAGCGTGCAGATGGCGAATTGCTTGCAAGCGATCATTTGCCAGCGCCTACTACCACGCGCAAGCGGCTCGGGGCGCGTGTTGGCCACGGAGGTTTGCACGGTGACCTCCGCGATCCGCCGGCATATTCGCGAACACGAAGCTCATCATATCCATTCGGAGCTCCAGAAAGGCCGAAAGCATCAGATGCAAACCATGGATAGCTCGCTGCTGGAATTATATCAGCGGGCGGAGATCACCTATGATGTGTGTATCTCCAACGCGCGAGACCAGCAGTTCATTCGCGAGCGCACCGGCGGACATGCAACGGGAGCTGAAAAGGAAGGCTGATCAGGAGGCGTTCTGGTCGCGAAATCGAACTCCGCGAGGGCCTAGCCGTCGGCCGCCCCGTCGCCGCCGAAGCAACCGCCGAATCCGCCGCCGTCGTTCTGGCCGTTCAAGTCGTCGATTAGCGATCATAGCAGAAGCGTGGGCACTTTGCCGTGAAGATAGGTAGCGTCACGGCGTTAGCGAAGAAGTGGACACATTGCGGTCGATCAACCGCTTGCCTCAAGTTCCAAATACTCCACGACGCTCGACGGGTCGGGAATTGGAATTCCGTCTTCCCGCAAGCCATCGAGGTGCAATGTAATCGCCTCGCGAAGCAACGATTCCGTTTCTTCGACCGTAGCGCCCGTTGCAACGCATCCAGGCAAATCCGGAACATAACCACCAAAGTTCGACCCTGCCCTTTCGATAACAATCGCGTATCGAGTCATCTCTTGCTCATTTCTGCAAGCCCGCTTGCTTCAGGATGCTCCCAAGTGTGCCGGGTGGGATGTCGTCGCCGGGTTTTCCGGCAACCGTAACACGG
>Ga0182024_10012987_pt1 | contig 16375 bp, 12 predicted proteins | sample P32metaG_FD_120480 | JGI IMG/M metagenome (GOLD analysis project Ga0182024, IMG submission 120480) | Permafrost microbial communities from Stordalen Mire, Sweden - P3-2 metaG (Illumina Assembly) | ecosystem: Environmental > Terrestrial > Soil > Wetlands > Permafrost | place: Sweden: Stordalen... | reverse complement strand
CGCCCGAGGGCCTGCACGGCTGCCATCCGCGTATCCAGTTGCCAGACGTCCAGCGCTTCGTCGAGCGGGAGGATCGCCTCGGGAACGCGCATGCCGCCGAGCGCCAGCATCGCGCGGCGCCGGCTCCATCCGTGCCCGCGATTCACTCGTTCGATGGAGCGATCGAGCAAGCCGCTCGCGCGGAGGAATTCCTGCAGCCCGGCCCGGTCCTTGTCGGTCGCCGCGCCAATTTCATGAATCACGATCGACTGCAGGATTTCACATTGCAGGGAATTGTATCGCCACTCCTTCGCGGGGATTTCTCCCCGCACGATTTCGCGCCATCGGCCGTGAATCTTGAGGGAGAGCCTGTCAAATCGCCGTGTGCGAAAATGTTGCCACGCGCGGCGCGCCACGAGGAACAGAAACAGCAAGGCGATTCCTGACGCGACTCCCGCAAGGATGACGGTCACCAATAATGCTGTATTCATCATCTGCGAAAAACTTCTGAGAAAGGAATCCATTCATTACTTCCGAGTTGGCCTGCACGCGGAGATCGACAATGCGCTGCTTTATCAGCAACGGGTCGGAACTCATATGGAATATCGTTCGTTATGCGTGACAGGGTTAGGGGAAAAAGCGAGGCGCAGCACTGAACGCCATGTGCCAGAGTGAAACGAGCGATTCAGCTGAGGCTTTGCATTGAATCCTGGGTCGAATCTCGTGAGATGCGAATTAATTGCCGGGCGCGGGAGGGATCGTCGCGGACGCGGCGGGCTTGGGCGCCGCCCGAAGCGCGAAGTAATTGCGCGCGAATGCTGCGTACGTCGTCCCTGCGTCGACTACGATGGCCTGCACGGTGTAGCGGCCCGTTGCCAAACCGGCAAGCGGCAAGCTTAGGCGGAAGGAAGCGGTGCGGCTCTTTTCGTCATATTCCGTTGCCGCAACCATCGGCGTATCGGAGAGGCGCTGACCGTTGCGGAAAAATACCAGGCCGGCGCGCAGGGAATTCGCATCGGCCTTCTGCGGCGCGTAGGCCTGGAAGAAAACGTAGAGCGTTTGCTCGCCCGTGAAAACGCGCGTCACGCTGGGAATAATTCTCTCGCCGCCGACGTCCAGCGGCGATGATTTCAGTTTGGCGTCCTGCGCGAGCGCCTGGGTTTTGATCTGCGCCGCGTTCTGCACAGCTTCCACCTGGCTGGACAGCAGCAGAGAACTGAGTTGCAGGCGATCGAGCTGCGGCGGCGCGAGCGAAATTTTCTGCTCGAACGTGCCGATCCGCCCGGACTCATTTTCGCGCGCCAGGAATTTCAGCTTGTACTCGCCCGGCGCGAGAATCATGCCTCCCTGGTAGACCAGCGCGTGCTGCTGGATGTCCTGAAAGTGTTCCGTGTCGATTTTCACGGTGATCGTGTCGCGCAGCGCGCCCACCACGCGATTCGACTTCGCGTCGCGCACTTCGGCCGCGAAATCGAATGCGGTCTCGCGACTTCCGCGTTTTTCCGCCCATTGCAGCGCGCTGGGCGCTAATTTCGCGTCGATTGGCACGAACACCTGGGTCGCGTTCAGACGGAACTCCGCGGTTTCGACGGCCACCGGCAATTCGACTTCCGGAGTTTGCGATTGGAATGCTTCCTCGAGTTGCTTCTCCCGGTCTTCCGTCGTGAAGATGCCGAAATTCTTCGGCGCGTAGTAGCCCTCGCGCGCGCGAACATGCATGCCGGCGGGAAGCTTATCGATTTTCACGTGGACGCGCCGCCACGCGCCGTCATTCGCCGCGTTCGTGCTGTAATATCCCACCAGGTAGTAGCCGGAAGTATCGTTCTGTACGCTCTGAAAAATCTTGCCGAAGTCCCCCACGTCGAAAAAGGCGCGCCCTCCGGTGTCTCCCGCGAGCGTTGCCAAGGTATCGCGCGAATCCTGGCGCGACTGGCTTTGGGAGATGACCGTCGCGCCGGTGAACATGGCAGTCCCGCCAGAGGCGCCCACGCTGGCGTCTCCCCCGGGAGTCGCCGTCAGCAACCCGCGTGAATCGACGGTGTAAATCGAAACGTTCGACCGGTTCGCGGAGTTGGTCGCGGCGATAAGCTCCGAGCGATTTTCCTCGCCGGTTTGCGTGATGCCGCTGGTGAATTGAATGATCGATTTCTTGCCGGGAATTCCCTCGAGGACTTCGCACAGGGCTTCGACGGCGGCGAGCTTCCGGTCCGTATTGAAAATATTGAATTCCGTATCGTCGGCCGTGAATGCCGCGCCGGTGTCTTCGGTAACGGCGGTTTCACCATTCGCAGCCGTCGCCGCATCGGCCAATTGCGCGAGCGCCGATTCGTGGCCGGGAACCAGGGCGTCCACGGATTGTTTTAGTAACTCGCGATCGTTCGTGAAATTCGCGACAACTTTCAGAGTGTTTCCAAACGCGACTACCGCTACGAGATCTGCCGGAGTCATCTGCTCCTGGAGATATTTCTGCGCAGCGCGCGTCGAGCGCACCAGGTCTTCCGCCTGCAGGGAAGTGAGGTCGAAGAACATCACGATCATTCGGTGATCGCGCACCACAGCCTTGATTTCCTCGGGAGAAGTGATGGTTCCAAGCGGAACCGAAATGGGTGGCACATCGACTTTACCCGCGGTTTCCACCTGCTCGATGTCGTTGTACTCGAACGAAGATATTTTCTGCGGCTTGCCGTCTTCGGTGATGGTGAACTGCTCTTGTTTCAGCCCCTTCACGGGCTTGCCGTCGCGGTTGGTAATTTGCACGTCGATTTCCACGAGGCTGACGGTCGAGCGAATAGTCGCCTTTCCACCCGGTACCGGCTTGTTCGAAGGGGGCGCCGTTGGACCTTGGCGCGGATTGACGGGCACCACCTGCGGCTGTGGCGTTTGCGGCGGCTGCGAACTCTGCGCCTCCAGCGGCAAAGCTACCGGTGCCGTGAGCAAGGACGCAGCGGCGAGCGCGGCCAGAATGCGGCGCCGGATTGATTTTTGGCCGCCCATTAGAAATTGAACCTCGTCGTGAACGTCATCGCGCGCATCAACGCCACGCTCGTAATTTCGCCAAAGGTCTTGGAACCTAGCACAGTGGACAGCCCGGTATAGTTCGGATGGTTCGTCAGGTTGGTGGCATTCCAACTGAAGTCCAGCCGCCGCAGACCGTCACGCCCGAAGGGAATGGTTTTCGTCAGGCCTGTGTTAATCGTGAATGCGCCGGGTCCAATCACCGAATTTCGCGGCGCATCGCCAAAGCAAGAAGTGGGAATGGTGAACGCGGCCGTGTTGAACCACTCCAGTGTGGTCGGATTTGAAAGGGAAGGATCGCTCAATTGATTGGCGCGCTCGGAGTTCGTGCCCGGAACATTCTGGCACGCTTGATTGGTCGAGAAAACTCTTACCGTGTAGGGAGTCCCGGAATGCGCAGTGAAAGAAGCATTCGTCCGCCACGCGCCGAACACCGCTTTCTCCCAGCCCTTGGTTGCAAAACGCTGGCGCTCGCCGAAGGGCAGCTGATAGCTGAACTGGCCAAGGAATTGATGCGTCATGTTAAAAGATGACAGCCCGTAATCGCCGAGCGGATCAGCGTTGTTCTGGATTACCGTCTGGCCGCCACCGCCGATTGTGCTGGCGTCGTCGAGAGACTTTGAGTAGGTGTAGCGCGCCATGAAGCTGAGGCCGCGCGTCATGCGCTTTTGCAGACGCACCTGCAACGCATTGAAGTTGGAGAATGCGCCGGTTGTATCGTACGTGAAACCCGCCGCATTCGTTGCTCCGTTGGTCACCGAACTGAATCCCAAAAGCTCGTCCAGATGGACGCCGCGCGGGCCCGTGTACATCACTTCGATAAACGTGCTTCGCAGCAAGTTGTATTCGAAGCCGGCATTCCAGATCATCGCATACGGGACCTGGTAGAACGGATTTACAGCCACTGTGTTGGTCACCGTGCCCGGAACCGCCGCGGACAAATTCGTCTGGAAACTCAGGGGCACCGTCGTCGCCGTTTGCTGCGTCAGCGTGCTCGCCGTCGCAAAGGGCGGTTGGTTGGCTAGTTCGCTCGACAGTGTATTCAAGTAGGACTCGACGTAAAACATGCTGAACCCGGCTCGGAACGTCAGCTGGTGCTGCCCGGAAAACCATTTTCCGGGCGGCTGCCAGGCAACGCCCAGGCGCGGCGCCCAGTTATTGTAATGGCCATGAAATAGCGATGGCGTGGGGCCAGCGACGCAATCCCCCGTCGCGACCGGCGTAACGCATTGCACCTGGGTGAAGTCCGAATTCACGGCGAGATTCGCGATGTGTCCATTGATTTCCGTGGGCGGGGTGAACGCTTCGTAGCGCACTCCATACGTCAGCGTAAATTTCGGGAACATGTGCCAGTCGTCGCTGGCATAGCCGACGAAGCCCCAGTTGCGGAAGTACGTAGCTGTGTCGCCGTACTGAACTTTTGTATTCGCGGGATACCCGAGAAGAAAATCGGCAAAATCGTTTCCGATGCACGGCCCGGAGGCTGCCACCGTCTGGCAATTGGCGGGAGAGGGGACCGGAGTGCCGGTGGAAGTCAGCTGGCTGGTCATCAATCCGGTAAAGGAAAACTGGCCGTTCGGCGCGGGATCGGAATCGCGGTCGATGTCCATCTTGCGGACTTCCCCGCCGACGTTGACGGTGTGCTTTGTCTTCATCCAGCGGAGATTGTCGACAAAGCGATACGTCTGGCTGCGGGCCAGCGAAAAATTCGGATCGCTCAATCCCGTGAAGTTGGTGAAGTTGATGGAAGGCAGCCCGTAATCGGACGGGTTGGGCGAGATTCCCGTGAGGCCAAGCTGTGACGCGATATCCGTCACGTCGGAAAATTCGTTCAAGCCCAGCGACCGGTTGCGCGAAAAAAATAGTTGCGACGATTGCAGAAACGTCTTGGTCCAGTTCTGCGTCAGCCCGACCATCACGCTTTGCCCGCGCGTGAATGTGTTTCCCTCGATCCCCGGAAAGTTGTTCAATGAGTGCAAAGTCGCATCGCTGAGGTTGTAATTCACCGCCAGGCTCAACTTTGAGTTGATCTGGTGCGTGACGTTCACGTTCAGCCGGTTGCTGATGCCGGGGAGATTCGTCTGCAGGTGATAGTTGAAACTCTGCCCGGCGACATTCGTCGTCGGAATGTTCGGCATGGGGATGTAGTTCAACAAATTGATCGACTGCTGGCTGATCATATTCGTGGGAATACAGGTGCCGGCGGGAGGCAGTGGGGAAGTCGGCGTGGCCTGGTAGCAGCCCGTATTCGTCATCAAAGTTCTCGGCCCGGTCAGATTTGACAACGGGTCATAAAGCTGGACATTATCCGCGCTGAAGTCCCCGTTCCTCTCCGCCACCGTTGGCACGGCGGCGAATTGGTCCCACGGATTGCGGGCCCACGTGCCGCCAAAATTAATATAGAAAAATGTTTTGTCGGTGCCGTCATAAATGTGTGGAATTTTCAGCGGCCCGCCGATGTTCAGCCCGGCGGATTCCGTCCAACTGGAAATTTTGGGCGGGTTGGCTTCATAAAGAGAATACGGTCTGGCGTTAAATGCGGAATTTCCATACGTATCGTAGAAGCTGTAGTGGATGCGGTTAATGCGCTGGCGCATCACGCGCTGCGCGCCCCACAGCGCTGCAACTCCTTGCGGCCCGCCTTGAGGGCCTCGCCCGCGTCCTCCACCACCGCCGCCTCGCCCGCCGCCACCGCCTCCCGGTCCCCCGCCAGCGAATCCGCCGGCGGGTCCCCCACCTGGTGCGCCTCCGCCGGGGCCGCCCGGACCGCCCGGACCGCCGAATCCTGCGGGCGCCGCTTGACCCGGAATTGCATTGGCGCCATTTCCAAATGCGCCCTGCGTATCGGGTCCGCCGGGCGCGCCGGCTTGCGGGAATCCGCCCATCGGCGACTGGCCCATTGCGACAGTTCCAATCATCTGCACAGCGTCCGCGGAGGTGGCTTGTCCGAGTTGCGCTCCGGCGTCTGCAATCGTTTGGTCTTCCGTCCCGTTTTCAGCGGGATTCTGATCCTGGGCGTTTAGACCTACCTGTTGAAACGCGCGCCGCCCGCCTCCCTGGCCCGCACCGCCATTTCGGCCGCCTCCTCCGCGCTGGCCTCCATTGCCGCCACCGTTTCTTCCGCCGGGAGGTGTGGTTGCGCTCTTATTTGCCGCAGTCGTGGTTGGAGTCGGAGTGGCAGGTGCCGCGCCGCTGGCCGCAGACGCGGTTGTCGGCGCGGGCTTGTCACTTTCATTCGCAGGGGGCGCGCTTGGAGGCTTGGCAGTGTCCACCGTGGCGGGAGGAGCAGTAATCGCCGCTAGAGTTCCCACATCCAATTTCAGATCGGCAGGCGTTTGTTTGCCTGAGGCCAGATCGATTTCCCTGGTTGCGGGCACAAAACCAAGCTGGGAGATTTCCACGCGGTAGTGACCCGAGGGAAGTGCGGGGAATTCAAATTTTCCGTCTTCATCCGTCCAGGTTACCCAAGCTTTTCCAGTGGACGTCTGGATCACGCGCAACGTCGAGCCGGGAACGGCCGTGCCGTCCGCGGTGCGCACCGTGCCCGCCAGTTGAGCATCGGCGGGCGCGTTGGCGTCCGGAATGTCCTGCGCAGCGAGCGGAGCACCAAGAGCGGTGAACAACACAAGCAACCCGGCGAGCAGCCCCGCAAGTCTTCTTCCCAACAACATTCACGCCCCTTCGAGCCCTTTGGAGATACCGTTTTCGCGCTCCCTCGGTTCCAATATTCGCGTCCCGGAGGCACCCAAATTCAAGCTTACTTCACTCCGTGCACTCTTAGACGGGACCTCTTCCTTAAGGGTTACCCCACTTCTGGTATGACGCGCCGGAGCGTGCGAAAATAACGGCCTGGAGACGTCAATTGAATCTCTTGCCGGCGATTTTGTCGAGTGGCGTGGCGGCCGCGGCGGGGATCACCGCCTGGGGCGCGGTGGCGCCGTCTTCGGAGTTATTCGGCCCGACCGTGTCGTGCACATCCTCTTCGCGGAAAATCGCGCTCACGTTTGACGATGGGCCCAATCCCGCGGTCACTCCGCGGCTTCTCGAATTATTTGACCGCTATTCCGTGCGCGCGACATTTTTCCTGATTGGAAAATTTGCGCGCGCCTGTCCGGAATTCGTGCGGGAAATTTCCACGCGCGGCCATCTGATTGGAAATCATACGGACACGCACGCGAACCTGTTTCTCCAGTCGCGCGCGGGCATTCGCGACGAGCTGGCGCGCTGCCAGGCCGCGATCGCCTCCTCGGCTCGCACGGAACCGCCGCGCTGGATGCGCCCGCCGTACGGCTACAGGAACCCGCTGCTAGCCGGAGAAATTCGCCGCGCGGGAATACAGGGCGTCGTGATGTGGTCGAAAATTTGCTGGGACTGGAAACCGCAGCCGCCCGGCCGACTGATCGAAAGACTCTCGAGCGTCGGGCGCCTGAACAGGCCGCATGGCGACATCGTCGTGATGCACGACGGCGATCATCGGGCTCTCGGCGGCGACCGTCTGCATGTTGTCGCGGCGCTCGAACATTGGCTGCCCCGCTGGCGCGACGCGGGCATGGAATTTGTTACAATGGATACGTCGACCGTCGCGGAGACGACCGGTTCGACGCGGCTGCCCCGCGCTTGAGCCGCTGAGCGCGGGCGCACAGAGAGCAGGGACACCATGGACGAGCGACAGTTTTACACGGAAAAACAGGAAACCAAGACGATTCCCCTCACGTGCCCGGCGTGCCGCAAGGAAGACAACTATCCGATTCGCTGGATCGTCCGCACAAAAAAGAATGAACTGCCGCGCGGCGCCGGGGAAGAGGACAAGAAGCGCTTCGCCCTCGCCCGCTCCTACATGGTTCGCGTAGATGAACTCGTGGCGTGCCGCAAATGCAGAAAGCGTTTTGAGCTGACCGGCCAGAGCGTCGTGCTGGTCACTTCAAACGCGGCCGCGCCCGGCTCGGCGGATTTCGATCCTGAGAATTTTGGAAACAGGTAGGACGGGCTTTTTATCCTGAGGATGGCGAAGGACAGTCTGTCTGCTTTTGAATTTTTCCAAAGAAGGTCAATCAGGTTCCCGCAAGTCCGCATTTCCGACGGAAGTAAATCAAAACCAGACAGGCTGTCCTTCGCTGTTCTCAGGATAAAAAGCGCGTCCTACTTCAAATCTCCGGATACATCTCGAAAAACGCTTCGATCGACTGCCGCAGCGTTTCCTCAATCTGCTCCTTGCTTCCTTCGATCAGGTGCATCGTCACGCGCGCTTTCCGCCCATCCTTCAGCGTGATGCCCGCTTCACCGACTTCGCCCAATTCATCCGCCGGGAACAATCGCATCCCGTACACCAATGCCAGCTTCGCCATCGTCTCTCCTCGTAAAATGCAAGCTTAAGCTGGTCCGCGAATCGCGTCAATTGGAGGACAGGCAGCGCAGGCTTTAGCCTGTGGATTTTGAATTCAGCGCACGCGACCATGCCTTGGCGAACCCCCGCAGGCTGAAGCCCGCGCTGCATTTACAACTTGTCCAAGCCTTCGTTCAGCTCAATATAGGTGCCCCACGGATCGGTAATAAATGCCAGGGAGATGCCCAGGTCGGGCCTCTTGGTGAAGGGCATGTCGAACTTCAAGCCGTTGGCCTCGGCCTTCTTGCAAAACGCCTCCAGGCCCACAATCTCGAATCCAATGTGATCCAGCATGCGTCCCTTCGTAGGCACGGTCGGTGTATCAGACTTGGTGAACGTCAGGTTCACGCCGGGCAAGTCCGCGGCGTCGAATTGCCCTCGCTTCCCTGGGATGGCGCCGAACATCTTGGCGTACCAGGATTGCATTTCCAGGACATTCGAAGTGCTGGCGGTGTCCGCGATATAGAAATGTACGTGGTGAAACGCAATGGGCACGGTTTGTGTCTTGTCTTCCAGAATTTCGACTCTCAGCAGCTTGTCCGGCGTCCACACGAATCCCTGCCCGGGGTTTTGGCCGGCTTCCGTGTTCAATCCGGCCGCTTTCCACCGGGCCATTGCCGCGTTGGTATCGGGCACATGAAATCCGATATGGCCCACAACGGATCCGACGCTCGGGGCCGTGCCGTCCCCTTTTCTTACCAGGATCAGGACGCCTGGGAATTTGAACACATCGTTAGGACCCAGTTTTCCGGGGACGCCACCCATCGCCGTCCAAAATGTTTTGGCGGCCTCCACATCCGGCACCAAAAAATGCACGTGGCCCATGGATACGCCTGCGTTATTCGGCGCGGCCACCTGGGCCCAGGAAGCGCGAGCAGGGATTAACACTGCGAGACCCAGGATCAAAAGTAACTTTTTCATTCGAATGCTCCTTATGCCGGCCGAGTCGAGAGATTCTCCCCAATTCGTTCCGTGTAGAATTCGTTTTCTACTTTTTACATGATCTCCTAAATCGTTGAGCAAGAAAGTAGGCCACCTGCTGTTATGTGTCAAGGAAAGCCTCGGTGGCGCCGGCGTCCCGCTTGTCCCGATACAGGAGCGGCCGGTGTTTTTGAAGTTACGCTGGCGCGCGCAAAACCGCCGGCGGGACGCCGGCGCTACCAGAAGGTATCGTGACTTACATCGGAACCCCAAAGAGTCCCACAGAGCGTATAATTGCGGCATCCCCGGGTTGTGAAATTGCATCGAAGCTCGCATCGGAGAAACCGCATGAAAATCAGCCTCCCGGTTCTTACATTGTTTGCAGTGTTATGGACCAGCGCAACTGCGCTCGCAGCGCAGATGCCGGCAGGACCGGAGCAAAACCCTGTGACGCAAACTCCGCCATCACAGCCTGCGGCAGTGCAACCTGCGCCCGCTTCCCCCGCAGCAGATTCCGCTCCAAAGGCTGCGCAGAAGAATTACGTGGTTCCCTCAGGCACGCGCCTGCCCTTGATCCTGCACAATGCGGTGACCACGCGAAATGCCAAGCCGGGTGATCCCGTGTATCTTGAAACTCTTTTTCCGGTCGTGATCGACAACCGGATCCTCATTCCTGCCGGATCGTATGTGCAGGGCGAAATTCAGGAAGCCAAGCGACCCGGCAAGGTAAAAGGCACGGGCGAAATTCGCCTGCGGCTGAATTCCATGATTCTTCCGAACGGCTACGCGGTCGACTTCAACGCCGTGCCCACCAATGCGGGAACGGGCGGCAATGAGGCGACCGACAGCGAAGGGAAAATGCACGGCGATACCGACAAGGCGGGTGATGTCGCAACGATTGCGAAATCGACTGGAATCGGCGCCGGCGTCGGGGGAATCGCCACGCAAAGCGCAAAAGGAGCGGGCATCGGAGCGGGCGCTGGCGCTGCGGTCGGCCTCGCTGCCGTGCTCCTCACGCGCGGCCCCGAACTGGAATTGCCCCGCGGCACGACGGTTGACGTCATTCTCGATCGCACCGTCTATCTCGATGCCAGCCGCGTCAATTTCACCGACCCTGGCCGCGCCTCGGCCCTTCCGGGCCCACCCAGCCGCGAACCCACGCGCAGCCGGCAACCGTTCTAGGTTTCAGTGGCACGGGCTTCAGCCTGCGTGGTTTTCCGATCCGACTCTAGTCGCAAACCCAACAGGCTGAAGCCTGTTCCACTAGTGGTCCACCGCAGCAATTTATTTTACGCAGTCGCGGAACGGTCCGCGTTCGCGGGCGTGAACCGAAGCGGGCTAAACGGATCCCAGTCGAGAAAAACCCTGCGCTCGGTGATCCATTCGCCGATGAGCTTTGCCGTAGCGGGAGCAAGCAGAATCCCATTGCGATAGTGGCCGGTCGCGAATACCAATCCATCGACATCCACGGGCCCCAGGATGGGCAGTTGATCCGGCGTCCCTGGACGCAACCCGCACCATGTTTCGGTAATTTCCGCATTAGCGAGCTCGGGCGCAAGCTCATTTGCCGCCGAGAGGATTTTTTCGATTCCGCCCGAAGTGATTCGCTTTTCATAACCTGCGTTCTCGATCGTGCTTCCTACCACCACTGTCTGTGGGCTTTCCATGCCGCGGGGGACAAGATAGCCACGCTCGGAGCGCAGCACATGTCGAATGGGCGCTCCGGAATGGCGCAGTGCGGCCATTTGGCCGCGCACGGGAAGTGTCGGCGCATAGGGCTCGACACCGGGGATTTGCGATGACCAGCACCCCGCGGCGAGAACCACTTCCTTCGCGTGATAAATTTCGCCGCTGGAAGTTTTCACGCCAGCGCATTTCTTTCCGTCATGTGCAAGTGAGGCCACTTCAACTCCGGAGAGCAGCGTCGCGCCGGCAGAGGACGCGGCCGCCTGCACCGCAACCGAGAGCGCGCGCGGTTCAATCGAACATTCGTCGGGAAGAAGCGCCGCCGCGCGCGCTTCGCGTCCGATCGCAGGTTCCATTTTCCTGGCTTCGTCGAGCGGTAGCGGTTCGCAAGCGAGGCCCAGTCCGTGGTGCAGCGCTACGAGCGTGCTCAACTCGCGTTCCGCTTCGCCGTGGCAAATCACTTCGATCGCGCCACCTGTGCGAAAGCCGGTGCGCAGGCCCGAGGCATCTTTCACAGCATCCACAAATTTCGGATACAGCGCCAGGCTGGCGCGTCCCAGCGGGACCAGGGGAATCGCCGCTGGACAATCGGGAGCGGGAGACAGCATGCCCGCCGCCGCCCAGGAGGCTTCGTGCATGAATTCCTGGCGGTCCAGTACCACAACACGCAGATTCCGCCTTGCCAGATCGAACGCAATCGATCCGCCGATGATGCCCCCGCCAACGATCACGACATCGTACATTTTCACGCCAATATCCTATCAGTTTGCAGGCCGGACTTCAGTTACTCGAACCCTTTTGAGGCAGACCGTTCAATCGAATCCCCATTGTGAAATTTTTGCGAGTCTATCCAATAGAATTGGCAAGCGCCCTTGGCTGCCGGCGTCCGGCAAAAGGTAGCCGGGCAGGGCATCCCTAAAGGCTTGCGTTTCGAGCAATGTTTGAAATTCCTTCGCGATGAAAGGCCGAACCCCATCTGCATGGGAGATTTCCTCGACGATCTCCTCACGGCCATCAAGAACGGCCAGTAGGTCCTCGAGGTCATGGCTTCTCGTGTAGTCTCCGCGCCCACGGCCTTTGAACGCCTCAAGCTTGGTGGCAACAAAATATGTCGCGGTGATCACACGAATGCACAGCCCTGGCTCGAATTCGATTTCTTTTGCGGTACTCATTCCGGCTCGATACCAGCGATTTGTGAACCCAAGAATTTTTTCATCGATTGGCATAACGTCCAATTTCATGCTGTTGATCACCCAGCGATAAAATGGTGCGCCATCACCTGTATCTTCCCGAAAGCCAAGAGATCGCAAACGGTCGGAAAAATTAGCCAAATCAGCGTAAGAGGTGATTTCAGCGATCACGTCAACGTCGAACGTCGGCCGAACTTCCGCCGCAGCCTCGTCGGTTATAAACAAACCGGTTGTGCAGCCCCCAACAAATACAACTTCGCTCAGGAGCGGGCCCAGGCGCCTGGCGACTTCCTTGAGAAGATCAATGTTGGATTTCGGCATGTCGCGATGACTTCAATCTCACTTTGAGTTCCTCTTCGGCAATGTGCCGCTCGCGGGACCTCCCGTCGCGGATGGCATCAATCAGCGCAAGCATTTCGTAGAGAAAAACGTCGCGCAGCGCCGCTTTCGGAACGGTCTTATACAGGGGAGCAAACGAATACCCTCGCGTCTTCCCTTCTGGATAAGGCCAAACAGGAGGGGCATCGGCCCCGGCGGAAATTCGGCTCTTCAGCGGCTCGGCTGCGTATCCTGTGGGGACTCCTCGCGTAAGCTCGCCACGCTCTGGCGGGAACGCATACTTGAGCCCGTGGATCAAAAACTCTTCCAGGGCAGCTTTATTGGGAGTCTCATTTAATTCCGTTCCGCCAAGCAAGTGGGCCCGTTTAGCACGTTGAACGGAGGCATGAACCTCTGACGCACTTATATAAAGTTCCTTAGCAATTTGAGCGTACGGGGGCCGCCCATTCTCGTACTCAAGGAGCTTTACCAGAACTACGATGTCTTGGGGTTTCAAATACATGGAGGTATTATATAATCGCGATTCGCGAATAGCAAATGGAGCGGAATCTGCTGCCACTTGCTAGGCCACCCCATTTACTGTTCCAAGCGATACGTAGGTTCCCGTCTAGAACGATTTTACGAGTTCGGCGGAAAGCACGCGCGCCTTTTCGGCGAGGTTCTGCGCGCGCACCCAGTCATCGGCCATGATGGCCTCGTGAGCCTGGCTGAGGAATCCCTTTATTTTTTCCGTCAGGTCTTTTTGCGCGGCGCTGAGCTGCTTTCCATTCGCAACCTGCAAATTTTGTTCCGCGGTGGTGATGTTCGTGGTCGTGTTTTTTTTCGTCGCTTCCAGATCTTTTGCGGAAAGTTGCGGCGAAATCTGCGGCGGCGCGGGCTTGGCCGGCGTGGGGTCCGCCGTCTCCGTCGGCGCCGGGCGACGAGGCGCGGAGGGACGTTTGGACGGCGCTGGCGGCGGCGCAGGGGAAGGAACTTCCGGCGCGGGTTCTTCCGTGGTCGTCACTGGCGGCGGCGCTTCCGGCTGCGGCATGGGCGCGGTCACATCCGGCGGAGGCGAACTCACCGAAGGCGGCGCAGCGCGCACGATATGCTTGTTTGCGCATCCCGCCAGAACCGCGGAGGCCGCGCAAAGCAGCGCGAGAAGTTGAAATTTCCGCATCAGACGCTCCTCGCGACGGCCGCGCCCGCTTCCCGGTGGCGGGAGAGCGCGGGTTCCATCTGGTGAGCCAGCGGCAAGTCGATCCGAAACGTCGTGCCGCGTCCAACCTCCGACTCGAACTCTATTGATCCATTGTGTAGTTGTATAGTTCTGAATGCACTCGCCAGTCCGATTCCGCTTCCCCCGGGCCGCGTCGTAAAGAAAAGCTGAAAAATTCGTTGCCGGTGTTCGGGAGCGATGCCGCGGCCTGTGTCCCGGATTTCGATCTCGGCCATTTCCCCGCGCCGGCGAAGCGAAACAAATAGCTGGCCGCCGCCGGGCATGGCTTCGAGGGCGTTCACAAGTAAATTAATCAATGCCTGCTTCAAGAGCGGTTTGTCGACCAGCACTCTTGGAACGTCGTCGGCCAGGTAGGCCTCGAGTTTGACGTTGCCCTTGTCGAACCCCGGCCGCTCGACGGCCACGACCTCTTCCAGAATTTCCTTGAGGCTGGATTCTTCCTGGTGCATCTCAGGAGGACGCGTGAAATCGAGAAAGCGTTTCACGACACTGTCCAGACGGTCAATCTCGCTGTCCAGAACGCGGACCGCCTGAAGCGGCAATCCGTCGACGTCCGGCAGGCTCGCCTTCAGATTTTCCAGCCAGATGCGCATCGAGTTCAGCGGATTTTTTACTTCGTGGGCCACGCCCGCGGTGATTCGACCGAGATTGGCGAGGCGCTCGGAAACCTGCAACTGCGTTCCGATACGCTCTCTCGACTCCAGGTCCTTGAATTTTACGAGCGTGCCCATTCGCGCGTCGCCTTCGCCGATCACCTCGACGCTGACGCCGACGCGCCGCGGCGGACCATCGAAGCTGGTCAGCACGACTTCGGCGGAATCGACGGGTTCGAGCTCGCCATTTTTCATCCCGACCGCTTCCCGGACATCATGATCGGGCGGAAAAATATCTTCCGCTCGGCGCCCCAGAAGTTGGTCCGACGGAGTGGAAAGAAACCGCTCGACGGCGGGACTTACCATGACCGCCCGTCCATCGACGGAAAAGAGCAGCAAGCCATCGTCGAGCCCGCCGAGAACCTGGTCGATGTTTTCGCGCAAATTGCTGAAAATTTCGCGGACGCCGCGGAGTTGCATTCCAATCTGGCTGATCTTCGTGCTGACCTGGCCGAATTCGTCTCCGCGCTCGAGCGGCTTCTGGTCGAATTCTCCCTTGGCGATTCTGTCGAGCTGCGCGGTGATGCGTTTCAGCGGGGCAAGCGAAATGCTGCTGACAAACGCCGCGAGCAATACGGAAATTCCCACCGAAGCCAGCGCAAGCAGAGCCGCAGAACGCAGCGCCGGACTGATATTGGCGCGCAGCAGGCTGGTTTGCACAGCCACGCGAACGGCACCGAACGGGATCTGGTGGCCGGGCGGCCCGAGTTGAAACGGGTACGTCACTTCATAAGCGCGCGGCGGCCCGTACATCAGGCGATAAAATTCCTTCAGCTGGTTCACGAACCCCTTCGATACGAGCTGTTCGATGCCTTCGCGGACTGGGATCGGGTTACCGGGCAGGGATTTGTCGCTCGACACCAGAACCATGCCCTTCTCATCGGAAATGGAAATCTCGTAAATCAACGGCGAATAATCCATCTGGGCGTCAATCGAGGAGGACAGCTGCGTGCTTTCGTCAAACGCTTTCTTCGCATAGGCGCGCAAATCCTCCGGGGTATCGGAATCCGGAGATTCTCCTTCTTTGGCTGCGTCGGCAAGGGCGAGTTGGGCCTGGAAAAAAACCTGTCTCGAAACCAGTTGCGCGCGATCCTGCACCTGCCGGATGACCTGCCGCGAGAGATTCATAACGTACAGGGTGGAATTGACGCCCACGACGGCGAGGACCAGGAACGCCGTGATCAGCGTAATCTTTGTTTTGAGGCGAAGTTGCATGCGTAGCCCCTCATGGCGAGGGAGATTTTGCGGCCTCGTATTCCTTCAGCTTATTGTGCAGGGTTTTCAGGCTGATTCCCAGTAATTCGGCGGCGCGTGTTTTGTTATTGGTAGATGCCAGGGTCTGAAGGATAAGTTCGCGTTCCGCCGCTTCCACCGTGGTTCCGAGCGGAAATCGCAACGACGCCAGGTCCGAGGCCGTCGCCGCGGGCGTGTGCCCGAAATCCGTTGGCAGGCTCGCGCGGCCGATCAGATCGCGGTCGGAGACGATCGCAGCGCGTTCCAGCACGTTGCGAAGCTCGCGGACATTGCCCGGCCAGGAGTAACCTGCAAACAAGTCGAGCACTTCGGGATTCACGCCGCGAACATGCCGCCCGTGCTTGACATTGATCTCGCGCAGAATATGTTCCACGAGCAGCGGAATGTCTTCCTTGTGATCGCGCAGCGGCGGCAGCAGAATGTGAAACACATTCAAGCGGAAATAGAGGTCCTGCCGCAATTCGCCTTTCGCCACGGCCTGCTCGGGTTCCTTGTTCGTCGCGGCGATCACGCGCACGTCGACCGGCGTTTCCACTTTGCTGCCGAGGCGCCGCACTTTGTGATCCTCGAGCACGCGCAGCAATTTCGCCTGCGTCGGCGCGGGCATCTCGCCGATTTCATCGAGCAGCAGCGTGCCGCCATCGGCCAACTCGAAACATCCGAGCCGCCGCTCGGCCGCGCCGGTGAACGCCCCGCGCTCGTGGCCGAAAATTTCGCTTTCCATCAGGGATTCGGG
>Ga0182024_10012986_pt1 | contig 16377 bp, 12 predicted proteins | sample P32metaG_FD_120480 | JGI IMG/M metagenome (GOLD analysis project Ga0182024, IMG submission 120480) | Permafrost microbial communities from Stordalen Mire, Sweden - P3-2 metaG (Illumina Assembly) | ecosystem: Environmental > Terrestrial > Soil > Wetlands > Permafrost | place: Sweden: Stordalen... | reverse complement strand
CGGCGCCGGGCCGGTCGGGCTTACGCTTGGCATCGATCTCGGCAAACGCGGCGTCCGTTGCACGCTGATCGAGAAGAACGACGCGCCGCTCGGCTATCCGAAAATGGAGCGCTGCAATCCGCGGACGATGGAGATTTTTCGTCGCCTCGGCATTGACGACACCGTCCGCGCCGCCGGCTATCCCCCGGAATGGCCGATGGATACCTATCTGGTGTTCGATCTGATGCGGCCGCCGTTGTTCAAGATGGCTCATCCCACGGTGGCGGAGGCCAAGTCGAAGCGGGACGCCACCTTGGACGGGTCGCTGCCGCTCGAGCCCTACCAGATCATTTCGCAATATACGCTGGAGCCGCTGCTCAAATCGATCGTGGAGCGGATTCCCAACGTGGCGGTGAAGTTCGGCCACGAACTGGAATCCTTCGCCCAAGACGGTCGGGGCGTGACCGCACGGGTGCGCCAGACCAACGGCGAGACCATGGCAATTCGTGCCGAATACATGGTCGGTTGCGACGGCGGCTCGAGCGTGGTCCGCAAGCAGCTCGGCTTCAAAATGGACGGCGAGCCGCATTTGCGGGAGATGCGGCAGGCGCTGTTCCACTGTCCGGAGCTCTACGACAAGGTGCGCGCACCGCGCGCCCGCCACTACAATCGCATCGACGATCATTGGACGCTGATGATCGTCCAGGATTCCCGCCAGCACTTCACGCTTCATGCCGTCGTCGACAAAGACGAGGACATGGCAAAGCTGTTCGAAGCGACTGTCGGCACGCCGGTGCAATACCAGATGCTGCATTGCGCCAAATGGGTGCAGCGGCTTTTGCTGGCGGAGCATTATCTGGCAGACCGCGTGTTCATCGCCGGCGACGCGGCGCACCTTGTCATTCCGACCGGCGGCCTTGGCATGAACACCGGTGTCGGCGATGCCATCGACGTGTCCTGGAAGCTCGCCGCGACGCTGCAAGGCTGGGGCGGGCCGCAACTCCTGCAATCCTATGAGGCCGAGCGGCGGCCGGTCGGCGCCATCAACGTCAAGGCCTCCGGCGGCGGCACTGCCGGCCGAACGGTATGGCGCGCCGCGTATCGTCCCGACGTCGAGGACGATACGCCCGAGGGCCGCGCCGCATTGGCGCACCTGCTGGCGCTTGCCAAGGACGAGGCGCCGAAATCGTTTCGTGTGGTCGGCGCCGAGCTCGGCTACCGGTATGCCGGCTCTCCGGTGATCTGCGACGAGCCTGGCGGACCGGCGCCGAACATCGAAGAGTACGAGCCGACGAGCTGGCCGGGCGCGCGGCTGCCGCACGTCTGGCTCGAGCCCGGCGAGGTCTCCGTGCACGATCGGATCGGCGACGGCTTCACGCTGCTGCGTCTGGCAGCCGATAAGGCCGATGCGTCAGGCCTGCAAGAAGCCTTCCGTGCGACCGGTGCGCCATTCGCCGTGCTCGATATCGAGAGCGAAGCCGCACGGCGCGTCTATGGCTTCGACTATCTTCTGGTCAGGCCGGATCTACATGTGGTGTGGCGCGGCAATGCGCTGCCGCGCGAGCCTGGCAGGGTCGCGCGCGTCGTGACCGGGCACTGACATTGTCATCTGGCGCGCTGTATTGGTTCGCCGCATGCCTTCGTTGCATCGAGCGAACGCACGCGAAGCCGTCTTTGTTAATGCGTCGGGGGGCGAGTTGCCATGGCAAAAATCAAATCCATTGAATTGAAAGCTTTCGAATACGTGATGCCGGCCAACCAAGCCTACGGCATGGCGCGCGGCCTCAACTTTCGCCGCAGCTGTTCGCTGATCGAGATCACGACCGATGACGGCATCGTCGGCCATGGCGAAGCCGGCGGCCCGCCGCGCCTCATGCGCGAGGCCATCGCGCTGGTGCGACCGTTCTTTCTCGGCAAGAGCCTCTACGATTTCGAGATCGTTGCCGCCCACATCTACAACAGGCTTTATCACTTCGGTGTGCAGAGCCAAGTTACGGCGATCCTGAGCGGCATCAGCATCGCCGCGCACGATGCGATCGGCAAGACCATCGGCGTGCCGGTGCACGATCTCCTCGGCGGCAAGGCCGCGGATCGTTTCGGCTGCTATGCGACCACCGGATATTTCACGCCTGACGCGCAGAACAGCTTCGAAGCGCAGCTGGCACACGTTGCGGAAGCCGGCTTTGCCGCGGCAAAGATCAAGATCGGCAACGGGCCGGCTTCCGATCTCGACCGCGTGCGCCTGGCCCGGGAAATCCTGGGCGACGACGCGCTGCTGATGGTCGATATCAACGGCAACTACACGGTCGACATCGCCATGCAGGCGCTGCGCTGCATCGAGCCGTATGACATCCATTGGTGCGAGGAGCCGCTGCCGCCGACCGACACCCGCGGCTACGCCGAGTTGCGCCAGCGCTCGCCCATTCCGCTCGCGGCCGGCGAGGCGTTCTACACGATCCATGACTTCAAGCGGCTCGTCGAGGCGCGCGGTCTCGATATCCTGATGCCCTCGATGATCACATGCGGCGGATTCGGCCAGGCCAAGGCCATCGCCACGCTGGCGCTGATGAACAATCTGCGCGTTTCGCCGAGTGTGTGGGCGAACGGCCTGGCGATCGCCGCGGCGCTGCATTTCGCCGCCAGCCTGCCGACCTGGCCGCACACCGACAACGTGCCGTTCCCGCTGCTGATCGAATACGATACTGGCGCCAATCCGTTCCGCGACGGCATGTTGGCCGAGCCGCTGCAGGTCAAGGATGGCGCGATCGCCGTACCCGCCGGTCCCGGGCTCGGTGTTAAAGTAGATACGCACGCCGTCGCGCAGTTTGCGGTGCATTGAGCGGCAGCCGCGCCGACCGGCGCGGCTGGCCGAGCAGCCTTACCCGAGCTGCTCGTCCTTGGTCTCGCGCGCCAGCAGGATCGCCACGATGGCGCCGACGCAGATCACGTCGAACCACACGATCGGTCCGATCTGGCTGCCATTGGTGATCGCCATCAGGCTCGCGGCGACCAGCGGCATCAGGCCGCCGCCGAGCGACGTGCCGAGTCCGCGGAACACCCCGACCCCGCTGTAGCGCAGGCGCGCGTCGGTAAACTGCTCCGAATAGAAGCTGCCAATGACGCCTATGGCCCACGGCGCACCGATTCCGATCGGCAAGATCATCGCTAGGTAGATCAAGACCGTGTTGCCGCTTTCCAGCAATGGGAAGAACAAGAAGGTCGCGTACAGCGCGCTCATCACATACGCGGTGCTCAAGATGGCGCGGCGTCCAAACCGATCGGACAGCGTGCCGAACACCGGCGCCAGAATGAGCGCTATGATGTTGGCAATCAGCATGGCGGTGAGGAGCGTCGCGACCGGGATATGCAGCGTCCGCAACGCGTAGGTGAAGCCGAAAACAAGGTAGTAAAAGCCCGTCGTGGATTCCGCCATGGCCGCGAACAGCACGATGAAGGACGGCCGTTTCGCCACCTTCATGAGTTCGAGAAACGGAACGCGCGCCGGCGGCTTGATTTGGGTCGCCTTCACGAAGACCGCCGACTCCTCGATTTTCAGCCGCATCCAGATCGCCACGGCGACAAGCAGGATGCTGGCAACGAACGGCAGCCGCCATCCCCAGGCCAGCAGCTGATCCTGCGACAACAGCGACACGCCGGTCGAGGCGGCGAGCGCCAGGATCCAGGCGAGAAAAATGCCGGAGGTGACCAGCGAGACGAACTGGCCGCGCTTGCCATCCGGGCCGACTTCGGTCGAAAGCACGTTGGCGCCTGCCGACTCGCCGCCCAGCGCGAAGCCCTGCAGGATGCGCAGCACGACCAGGAGGATCGGCGCCAGCACGCCGACGCTGTTGTAGGTCGGAAGCAATCCCATCGCCGTGGAGGCCAGGCCCATGACCGTCATGGCGATGACCATCATCGGCTTGCGGCCGATCCTATCGCCGTAATGGGAGAAAAACAGTCCGCCAAACGGCCGGCCGAGAAATCCCACCGCATAGATGCTGAGCACGACCAGCGTGCCGACCACCGGATCGGTCTTGGGAAAGAATATCTTGTCGAACACGACCGGCCCGAGCAGGCCGTACAGCGTGAAGTCGTAATACTCGATGACGGTGCCGAGAAAGGCCGACCAGCCGACGCGCCGGCGCTGAATGCTGATGGCGTCGGCGCCGAGCACGTCCAGCGTGAGTGCTTCTGTCGTCATGGCCCGCGTCCCTCCCGCAGATCAGAGGTGGCTGATTGTTTTGCTGTTGGTCGCACGCCACCGTGACGCCAAGTCTATTGGAGTCCGTGGAAAACGCCATACACGGATTGAGAAGCCCACATCCGCGATGCGCGCAAGGCAGCGTCCGGCGGCGTTGCGCTGCCGGTCACGGGGCCCAATAGGCTAGCCGCTTCCTGTTTGGAACGGATTTGACGGCGATTGCGTCGGCAAAGGTCATCGTCGCTTCGCGCGCGACGTCGAAGCTCGGCCAATCCGGCAAGCTTGCGCCATTGGGATCGCCCGAGCGCGCGAAGTTCACCCAGTACGACGACATCGTGTCGGACACGTGGTGATCCCAGGCTTGCCAGGGCCAATGCCGATAAGCCCCGAAGGTCCGGAAAACGTAAGGGATGTCGGAGGTATGGAAGGCGCCGATGGTTCTCAGCTCCGGCGCCGGCGGCACGCGATCGAAGCTGTAGTAGAACGCTTTGGAACGGCCGCTTTGCGCGTGCAGCCGCGCCCACTTCCAGTTCTGCGCGACAAAGAGCTGTTCGCCTTTCGCCAGCTTTGATGCCGCGTCGGCCTCGCTGTCGGTCGATGCCGGATAGAGTTCAAAAAAGCTCGTGGCGCGGTCGCCGTAGGCGGCGAGAGCCTGTTCCTTGAAGGCGCGCAGCGACGGAGCGCCGGCGAACAGCGCGCCCTCGCCTGTGGTCGAGCCAATCAGCAGCGGCACGTCGATCTGGCCGCCCCGGCCAAACACTTCGACCGGCGGCGCCGGCAGCACATGGCCGTCGATCGCCGGCCAAGCGGTCGCGCGCTCGGCCGGGTCGGCGACTGACGGATCCAGGATGCGCTGGATGGTCCAACCGGCGCCCGGCCGCACCAACTGGATCTCCTCGACCGATCGGGCGCGCAGCTCGGCGATCGAATTGGCGCCGAGCTTTTGCGCGAAGTGCAGCCCGGCTTTCTCGGCCGCGTCGAGCGGCAGCATGGAGCCGCCGTCGGTGTGTCCGGGCGCTGACAGCGCACCGCCGCTTTGACCGATGGCGCGATGAAACAGCCCGCGCGTCAACGGCGATGTCGTGAATGCGCACACGGTGGTGGCGCCGACGGACTGGCCGAACAGGGTGACGCATCCGGGGTCGCCGCCGAATTGGGCGATATTGGCTTGAACCCAGCGCAACGCAGCGATCAGGTCGAGCCAGCCGTAGTTGCCGGAGACGCTTTGATCGGATTCCGCGCTGAGCTGCGGGTGGGCCAGAAAGCCAAGGCGCCCGAGACGATAATTGACCGTGACGACAATGACGCCTTTGCGGGCCAGCTGTTCGCCATCGAAGATCGGCTGCCCCGCCGAACCGAGATAGAAGGCGCCGCCGTGGATCCAGACCATGACCGGCCGCCGCTCATCGGACGAGCGCGCCGCGGTCCACACATTGAGATAGAGACAATCCTCGGCTTCCGCTTCCAGTCCGAAATATTGGATCGACGTCGGCAGCCGCGACGGCTGCGGACAGCGCGGACCGAAGTGTTTGGCGGGGCGGATGCCGTGCCATGGCGGCGGAGGCTGCGGCGCTCGCCAGCGCAGGTTGCCGGTCGGGGGCTGCGCATAAGGCACGCCCTTGAACGAGCGCACGAGCCCGTCGGCGCTGACATCGCCGGACAATAGACCGCTTTCAATCCGCGCCGTGTCAGCTTCGGGGCGATGGTTCGGCGTCATTGTCGGCGTGATGGCGGCCTCGTACGGGCTTTGCGATTGTCGGAACGCAACGTATTTTCTTTTTCACCGTCGCCAGAACACCGGGATCATTAGCATGAAAATCATATCGGTCGAGCCCTTCCGCGTCTCCCTGCCGTTCGAGCATGGCGCGCCCAAGTCCGGCTTCGCCATCGGCGGTGATCGGCCGCCGGGAATGGAAGGTGTCTATATCCGGGTCGAGACCGATGACGGCGTCGTCGGATGGGGCGAAGCGTTCGGCTTCGGCGGCGCTCCGGTTGCCGAGGTCGCGGTCCGCCGCGTGGTCGCGCCGCTCGCCATCGGCCGCGATCCGAGCGACATCGCGGCGCTGATGACGGACATTCGCCGTCGCGTGCAGAACCTGGGCCATAACGGTCCGGTCGGATTTGCGCTGTCCGGCTTGGATATCGCGCTCTGGGACATCGCCGGCAAAGTCGCGAACCGGCCCCTTCACCGACTTCTCGGCGGCAGCGGAACCAAGACCAAGATTCCGACCTACGCCAGCCTGCTGCGGGCCAACACGCCGGAATACGTGCGCAAGCTCTGTGCGGCGGCGCTCAAACGCGGCTATCGCCACATCAAGCTGCACGAGCGCACGATCGAAACCGTCGCCGCTGCGCGCGAGGTTGTTGGCAAAGACTTTCCGCTGATGCTCGACACCAATTGCTCCTGGGATTCGCAACAGTCGATCGACATGGCGCGGCGGTTGAAGCAATTCGACCTGACGTGGCTGGAAGAGCCGTCCTATCCGCCCAACGATTATCGGGCCTTGGCGCGGGTGCGCCGCGACGGCGGCGTTCCGGTCGCGGCGGGCGAGAATTTGGGCGATCTCAACGACGTTCGCGAAATTCTCGAGGCCGACGCGGTCGATGTCCTGCAGCCCGACGTTACCAAAATGGGCGGCGTCACCGAGCTTCTGAAGGCGATCGAGCTCGCGCGCGAGCATCAGGTCGCGCTCGAGCCGCATTCGCCGCTGTACGGCCCGGGGCTTGTTGCGACGCTGCACGTCATTGCCGCCGCGGCTCCGGCCACGGACGAAGAGATGCTGTGCGAGTTCTTCTACGCCGATCTGGAGGCGAGCCCGTTGGGCGACGTGATTTACCCGAGCGACGGATACCTCGCGGTGCCGACCGGGCCCGGGCTGGGCATCACGGTCGACGAAGATATTCTCAGGCGCTATGCGGCGAGCTAGTTCCGATCGATCGCCTTGACGCGTTGTCGCGCAATGGCGGGAGAAGAGAAAGCGAAGGCGGTATCGCCGGCTTCGTCGAGCATTGCTTGTCGCACCTGAATGCCAATGAGGCCGAGAAGAAATGCCATGAATGCCAGCTGCACCCCCATCGCTATGAGCACCATGGAGAAGATGAGGACGCGCATCACGGCGGGAGCGGTGAGGGGACCAAAGTCGACCACAGCCCATTGCCAAAAGCCCCAACCGACTCCGCCGAGGCCTAGGCAAAAGACCAGGAGCGCGATCGCCAAGCCGCGCTCCAGCGACATCGCCGACAACAGCGCCACGAGCCACCGCGACGGCGGCAGCAGGCCGCAGGTGCTCGCGATGTAGCGCGCCACGATGCCGAAGCAGATCACCTGAGCGCCGACCAGAATAGCGATCGTCGAAACCAGGAACGTATGCTCGTCCAGTGCGATCCGGGTGGTCAGCATGACGGGACCGGCAAATAGCGCCGCGCTGCCCAATGCTCCGACGATCATCAGAGCGAGGCCCGGATAGAGAAACAGCCAGCGCGGGCTGAACATCAGGAGGAGGCGCAGGTGCCGCCAGCCATCCTGCCAGGTGCGCAGATGCGGCGGCCGCGAACGCCCGTCGACTGCCAGCGTGGTCGGCACCTCGGCGATGACGAGATTTGCCAGCGCAGCGCGGATCACCGACTCGCTGGCGAATTCCATGCCCGAGGTGCGCAGATTGAGGGCGAGCATCGAGTCGCGGCGCACGCCGCGCAACCCGCAGTGAAAATCGCCGATCGCGGCATGAAAGAACAGGCGGCCGAGCAGGCTGAGCACCGGGTTGCCCAGATAACGATGCAGGAACGGCATCGCGCCCGGCGCGATGCCGCCGGCGAAGCGGTTGCCCAGCACGAGGTCACAGCCGCCCTGCAGTTTGGCGACGAATTGATCGAGCTGGGTGAAATCGTAACTGTCGTCAGCATCGCCCATGATGACGAAGCGGCCGTGCGCCGTCGCGAGGCCGGCGCGCAGCGCGGCCCCATAGCCGCGTTCCGCGACCGCAATAACCCGGGCGCCGGCCTGTTCGGCCAGGGCCACCGACCCATCGGTGGATCCGTTGTCCGCCACCAGCACCTCGCCGGCGATCAGGCTGCGGGCAAGAAACGATTTCGCCTTCGCGACGCAGACTGAAATGGTCTCCGCCTCGTTGAGGCACGGCATCAGAATGGTCAATTCAGTGGCGTCCGGCCAACAGTCGCCGGCCGGCCTGTCCGGCTCGTGTACCAAGGACATGGTGCGCGGCGCCCCTTCCGCTTGTACCGTAGGATAGAGCTTCCACGCTCCGTGACAAGATTGAATCGCGCAGCTATTTTTATGGAACTCCATAATCGGATGGGCTTTCCCCGGCGGCTATGATCCTGCCGCGATGGGATTTGAGCTGTTCTTTGAGCAGGTCTTGGCCCGCCAGAGCCGCCGCAAGCACCGCAATGCAAACGATCCGGCTCTGATAGCGGTCGGCGACGACGGAAAAGGTCGCGCAGACGGCGGCGTTTGCCATCAGCGCCACGAAAACGGTGAGCCCAAGCGGCGTGGTGACGGCCCGGCGCCGCCAGCAAAACACTACAAGAACGGGAAGCAGGAACGTGGCGCCGAGCGCCAGCGGAACGTGCAGCATATTGATAAAGTGAAAGTCGATCGCATCGTGCTGCTGGGCGGAGGCGTCGAAGCTGGGCACGGTGTCCGGCGCGTATTGCTTGAACACCCATGCGGTGTGCCAGTTGTCGTTCGAACCGAAGCCGTCGCCAGTGGCCAGGGTGCCGATCTGGCGGACCGTATCTTTCAGCGCCGCCACGATTTGCGCGGCGGGTTGCTCCCGGACCGTAGCGATGATGATGCGATTGGCCTCCGGCGTGAAAGCGCGCCAGCCGCCAAGCTTGGCCAGCGGCGTCTCCGTACCCCACAGCCAGTCGTCGCTTTGCGTCGGCAGTGCGTCGCGATACTGACAAAGCGACAGCGAAGGATCCGGGCAGGTTCGATCCAGGTATGTCGTGACGAAGCCATCTTCCAACAGTCTGCCGAACAGGAAGATCGTACCGCCCGGCGTGAACCTTGCGGTCCCGACGATCAGATAATTCGACGCCAGCGCCAGCGCCGCGCCCAAGGCGAGGCTGAGGGCCGGAACGATCAATCGGGGACGCGGCAGCGCCAGCCGCGCCGCCACAGTCCAGAGCACGGCGCAGAAGGCGAACAGCAACAGCAACACAGCATAGATCGACATGTGGAACGCGATCGCGCAGCAGATGACGGCCACGAGCGCCGCGGTTTCCCACCGGCGTAATTTCGACGGCGCAAACGCAGTCAGGTAGAACGCGAGAACCGAGAGCGGCAAGAACACGTCCGGCTCCAAGTCGCCGGCATACCAGGGCAGGCTCGTGCCGACGCACAGGGCGCCGACGACGCCGACGGCGATCCACGGCCGTTCCATTCCCACCGAGCGCAAAACCAGCGTGATGACCCACGCGCTCAGAAGTGCCTGGATAATGGCATTCGACCAGAAATCGACGGCAATGCCGGTGGCGAGAAAGGCGCCGTAGAAGGCCGAGCGGCCCATATCGAAGTCGTGGGTGAAAGGCCGGAGCAGGTAGCCGCCGGTATCGGAATAGACGAAAGGAAAGCCGTTCCAGATCGCCGGCAGGAGTATGACGGCAACCATCGCCGCATAGCTTCCTGCCTGGCGCAGGAAGGGTCCTGCCCAGAGCGGGAATTGCAGGCGCAATGGGCTCGCCTGCCGATTCAACGCCTTGAGATGAATGCTAATTGCAAACGCCCCGTGGCCGGCTGCGCACCTGCCTGCAGCTCTTGTACAAGTCGTGTTTACCAGAAAAAGCCGGGATCCAACATTGCGCACCGGCCATGGATGGCGAGCCCGTCGGCTTAAGCCGGTATGCGGACCGAAGCCGATGTCGATCGGCAAGCGCTCGGCGGCATTTGTTCCCGAGCCAGCGCCTAGTGCGTGATGTACTGCAATCCCGCCGAATAAGCCGCGCCGCCCACCACGCAGGGAATACCCAACTCGATTTGGCCGGTGGCTGCGGCGACGATGCAGCCCATCGAGAGTGCGCCTTCGCCGACCTGGCCCCAACCGGACAGCTGGCGCTTGGAGTTCGGGCCCTTTTGCTTGAGCTCCTCGATTGCGGCGAGGGATTCCTTGCGCATGTGGACGGTGTCGACGGTCTCGGCGGTCTGGATCACGTCGTCGAGGACAGCGGCGATCTCCTTGGACTGTCCCTTGGCCGACCATTTCAGCATCTTCAGCAGGGTGAAATCGCGCACCGCATTGCTGGCGAGCGTGAACTTCGCGGCGCTGCCGGTGGTGAGGTTGTCGACGTTGTCATGATCGTTGACGAGCGGCAGAAGCTTGACGATGCGGCCGATCGGCGCGTAGCTGCCGGTCGCAAGATAGTATCCCCACAAGATATCGATCAGCTCCGGGCTCGGCTCGATCGCCACTTCTTTCTTGTCGCCGCTTAGCTTGAGAGCGACCTTGATCTTGTCGAGCATGCCCGGCTTCGGCTTCGGATAGGCGATCTGGTCGAGCGTCGGCAGCTTGCCGTCGAGATACTGGTTGATCATGTCGCGGCGCATCGGCATCCGGTCGACGAAGGTGGCGAGCAACTCCTTCCAGTGCGGCAGCCCCGAATAGGCGACAGCGCGGACCAGCACCCAGTGATCCGACGGGTCGATCGGCAGCATGTTGGTGATGAGAATCTCGGCGCGCTCCGGATTGGCGCCGAGCACGCCGGCGACGAAGCCCACATAGGCACCCGAGGTTTCGGCATCCTTGAAGGCCGCCAGCGCATCGAGCGCGCGGACCGCGGCCGGCAGGTCGTTGGGATCTGGCTTATGGCGGTAGGCGTTGATCCATTTCAGCATCGCGTCGGTCGAGGTGAACGGCGCATTCGGCGGCGGCTGCTGCTGCGGCGGCGCGGCCGCCGCCGGCGCGATCGACGCCAAAGCGGCGACAGCAACGGCGAACAGACCGATGGCGATGCGGCGCCCAGGTCCCGTAACCCCAGGTCCCGTAACACCAGGTCCCGTAACCCCATGTCCTGTAACCCCATGTCCCGTAACCCCATGTCCTGTAACACCATGTCCCGTAACCCCATGTCCCGTAACCCCATGTCCTGTAACCATGATCCCTCCGGCGAGCAGAGCCGTCCCCGCGCGTCCGCCGATCTGGGTCGCGCACTGCCTGTCGTGCGGCATTTCAGCAACGTCACTGGGGAATTTAAGGGCGGGCAACGCGCGAAATCGCGGCTGCGCTGTGGCGCTCAAGGGTAGTTAACAACGGCGATTTAGCGCGTCATTTCGATTTCAAACGCATGTTTGAAGTTTGCCGCGCCAGATTCCGGCCGCATTTGGCTTGACGCGCGCCGCCGCAATGTCTATAAAGCATGCTGACAGGAAGGCCACCCAGGTCGTATTCACATGTGGACTTTTGTTTCGCTGATCCTCGTACCGAAGCGCACCGCCGGGGGTGGATAAAACCACCTGCGAGACGTGGCGGTGCGCGATCCAGGGGCCCTTGTGGTCCCTTTTTTATTTCCCGAATGCCCTCTCCTCCCTCCCCGCAAGCGGGGGCGCGCGAGGCGGGCCTCGTGAGAGCGGAGCGGACGATGACTGAGATGACCGGCGCGGAAATGGTGATGGCGGCGCTTGCCGACCAGGGCGTTGAGCACATTTTCGGCTATCCGGGCGGCGCCGTGCTGCCGATCTACGACGCGCTGTTTCAGCAGGACAAGGTCCAGCACATCCTGGTGCGCCACGAGCAGGGCGCCGTGCATGCCGCCGAAGGCTATGCCCGCTCCACCGGCAAGGTCGGCACCGTGTTGGTCACGTCCGGGCCCGGCGCCACCAATGCGGTCACCGGCCTGACCGACGCGTTGTGCGATTCGATCCCGCTGGTCGTCATCACCGGGCAGGTGCCGACCCATCTCATCGGCAACGATGCATTCCAGGAATGCGACACGGTCGGCATCACGCGGCCCTGCACCAAATACAATTATCTGGTCAAAACCGTCGCCGATCTGCCACGCGTGCTGCACGAGGCGTTCCATATCGCGGCGAGCGGCCGGCCCGGGCCGGTCGTGGTCGATATCCCGAAGGACGTGCAGTTCGCCAAGGGCAACTATTTCAAGCCCACGGAATTCCAGCACAAAGGCTATCGGCCGAAGCTCAAGGCCGAACCGGAGAAAATTCGCGAGGCGGTCGAGATGATGGCGGCCGCCAAGCGGCCGCTGTTCTATACCGGCGGCGGCGTGATCAATTCCGGGAGCGCCGCCTGCGAGGCGCTGCGCGAGATGGTCAAGCTCACCGGCTTTCCGATCACCTCGACCCTGATGGGGCTCGGCGCGTTTCCGGCCGCCGATCCGCAATGGCTGGGCATGCTCGGCATGCACGGCACCTGGGAATCGAACTGGGCGATGCACGATTGCGATCTGATGATCGCGGTCGGTGCCCGCTTCGACGACCGCATCACCGGCAGGCTCGACGCGTTCTCGCCGGGCTCGAAGAAGATCCACATCGACATCGACCCGTCGTCGATCAACAAGAACGTCAAGGTCGATCTGCCTGTGGTGGGGGACTGCGCCCATGTGCTCGGGGACATGCTGAAAGCTTGGCGTGACAAGGGAGCGAAGCCTGACAAAAAGGCGCTCGACGCGTGGTGGGGCCAGATCGGCAAATGGCGCGGCAAAAATTCGCTCGCCTACCGCAACTCGAACGAGATCATCAAGCCGCAATACGCCATCCAGCGGCTCTACGAGCTGACCAAGGACCGCGACACCTACATCACCACCGAAGTCGGCCAGCATCAGATGTGGGCGGCGCAGTTCTATCAGTTCCAGGAACCGAATCGCTGGATGACGTCGGGCGGGCTCGGCACCATGGGCTACGGCCTGCCGGCTTCGGTCGGCGTGCAGCTGGCGCATCCCAACTCGCTGGTCGTCGACATCGCCGGCGAGGCCTCGGTGCAGATGACCATGCAGGAAATGTCGACGGCGGTGCAGTACGACCTGCCGATCAAGATTTTCATCCTCAACAACCGCTATATGGGCATGGTGCGGCAATGGCAGGAACTGCTGCACGGCGGACGCTACTCGCATTCCTACAGCGAGGCGCTGCCCGACTTCGTCAAGCTCGCGGAGGCCTATCACGCCCACGGCATTCGCTGCGAGCATCCGGGCGAGCTCGACGAGAAGATCCGCGAAATGATCGAGGTGAAGAAGCCGGTGATCTTCGACTGCGTGGTCGACCCCACGGAGAATTGCTTCCCGATGATCCCGTCGGGCCGCGCCCACAATGAAATGCTGCTCGGCGACGCCACCACCAAAGTCGAGGATGCCATCACCGAAGAAGGCAAGATGCTGGTGTAAGGGGGCGAATTGGTGAATAGCGAACAGCGAACAGCGAACAGCAGGCGAGGCCGTCCGCCACTCGCTACGCGCCATTGGCAGATCCGGCAAGCAAGGAGGCTGTATCATGAAACTGGCCATCATCGGCGCCGGCAATGTCGGCGGGACGCTTGGCGCCGCCTGGGTGCAGAAAGCCGGCCACGACGTTTTCTTCGGCGTCACCAATCCGAAATCCGACAAGACACAGGCGCTCGTTCGCACGCTGGGCGGCAAGGCTCGCGCCGGCACGGCCGCCGAGGCGGCGGCGTTCGGCGAGATGATCGTGCTGACGACGCCGTGGCCGGCGGCCGAGGCCGCCATCCATTCCATGGGCGACTTGAGTGGACGAATTATTCTCGATGCCACCAACCCGCTGGCGATGGGCCCCGATGGGCTCGGGCTCGCGATCGGCCACGACATTTCCGCGGGCGAGAAGGTGCAGGGTTGGGCGACAGGGGGATCGGTGTTCAAGACCCTCAACACCACCGGCTTCGGCAACATGGCCGATCCGGTGTTCCACGGCGTGAAGTCGGTGATGTTCGTGGCCGGCGACGATGCCGCAAACAAGCCCAAGGTCATCGCGCTGGTCGCCGCGCTCGGCTTCGACGTGATCGACGCCGGGCCGCTGCGCAATGCCCGCTTGCTGGAAGCGCATGCCATGCTGTGGATCGAGCTGGCGCTCAAGCGCGGCCTCGGCCGCGACTGGGCCTTTGCGCGCGTCACACGTTGAGGAGGAGCGCCGTGAGCACCGCGACGACAGCGACAACCCATTATCCTGCCGCGCCGACCAGCGAGCGCGTCGAGAGCCGCACCCTGTGCGTGCTGGTCGACAACGAGCCGGGCGTTCTGGCGCGCGTCATCGGGCTGTTTTCGGGCCGCGGCTACAACATCGACTCGCTCACCGTCTCGGAGACCGAGCACGAAAAGCACCTGTCCCGCATCACCATCGTCACCCGCGGCACGCCGATGGTGCTCGAGCAGATCAAGAACCAGCTCGACCGTCAGGTGCCGGTGCATCGGGTCATCGACCTGACGTCCGCCGGCCCGGCGATCGCCCGCGAACTGGCGATGGTCAAGGTGCGCGGCACCGGCGATCAGCGCATGGAGGCGCTGCGCCTCGCCGACGCCTTCCGCGCTCGCGTCATCGACGCCACCACCGAGAGCTTCGTGTTCGAGATCACCGGCGCTTCCGAGAAGATCGAGAGCTTCATCAACCTGATGCTGCCGGTCGGCCTCGTCGAAGTCTCCCGCACCGGCGTCGTCGCCATCACCCGCGGGCCGGAGGGGATGTGAGCGCCATTGCGAGGAGCCGTCGGCTCGCAATGATGCGTTCCGCCATCACGCCGCCGCGCGCTCCTTGACCGCGAGGCGTTCGACCAGGGTGGCGAAGCGGTCGACGAAGTCTTGCAGGAAGTTCTTGGTGCCCTCGTCGCCGATATTGCCGTGCTCGTCGATCAGGTTCGGCTTGAACGTCACGTAAGCCTCGCCGCCGAGCAGGATCATGCCGAGGCCGGTCATGACCGAACGCAGATGCTGCTGCGCCAAGGCGCTGCCGATGGCGCCCGGCGACGTGCCGGTGATGAACGCCGGCTTGCCGGGCCACGAACTCTTGCCGTAAGGCCGTGCGCCCCAGTCGACCGCGTTTTTCAGCGCGGTCGGAATCGAACGATTATGTTCCGGCGTCACGATCAGCACGCCGTCGGCCTGCGCCAGCTCGTTCTTGAAACGCGTCACTTCGGCCGTGGGATTGGCCTCGTTGTCCTGATTGTAGAGCGGCAGGTCGTCGATGCGCACGAAATGGGCGTCGAACTTTCCGGCGCCGAGCTTGGCGAGCGCCTTGGCCAGCTTGCGGTTGATCGAGTCGCGACGGTTGGAGCCTACGATCACGGCGATTTGGGGCTTGGGCATGGTTGAAACCTCGGTTAGATTTCGTAACTAGGGCTACATAGGTGACCGGCCACGGGGCCGACAAGAGGGCACATTCTTGAAACCTAGAAACACCCATTTGCCCGCGGATTGCCGCGCCATCAGCGATGTGCTTGCCCGGGTCGGCGACAAGTGGTCGGTGCTGGTGGTGACCCGGCTGGGCGCCGGACCGCTGCGCTTTAACGAACTGCGCCGCTCGATCGGCGGCATTTCGCAGCGCATGCTGACCCTGACGCTGCGCGGCCTCGAACGCGACGGCTTGGTCACGCGCACCGTGTTCCCAACCATTCCGCCGCGGGTCGATTACGCGCTCACCGCGCTGGGCCGCGACCTGTTGAATCCAGTCTCGGCCTTAGGCGAATGGGCGACCCGCAACCAGGACAAGATCGCCCGCGCGCGCGAGCAGTTCGACGGCACCGCGCGGCAGGCGTCATGACCGCCGCGGCATGAAAAATCGCGCCGCGGCGGGCTTGTCCAAGCGAGCCGCAGAAACTAGAAGCAGCAACCGGAAACCAGTGGCCAGCCGTTGGCGTCCTGGCCGGAGTTAGGGGTGAGGAAACATGCGTGTTTATTACGATCGCGACGCCGACCTGAACCTGATCAAGGGCAAGAAGGTCGCCATCATCGGCTACGGCAGCCAGGGCCATGCTCACGCGCTCAATCTGCGCGATTCCGGCGTCAAGGACGTCGCGGTGGCGCTGCGCAAGGGCTCGCAGGGCGTCAAGAAGGCGCAAGGCGAGAAGCTGCAGGTCATGGAAGTCGCCGCGGCCGCCAAATGGGCCGACGTGATGATGATGCTCACGCCCGACGAATTACAGGGCGACATTTATCGCGATCACCTCCAAGCCAATATGAAGAACGGCGCGGCGCTGATGTTTGCGCACGGTCTCAACGTGCAT
>Ga0182024_10012985_pt1 | contig 16379 bp, 20 predicted proteins | sample P32metaG_FD_120480 | JGI IMG/M metagenome (GOLD analysis project Ga0182024, IMG submission 120480) | Permafrost microbial communities from Stordalen Mire, Sweden - P3-2 metaG (Illumina Assembly) | ecosystem: Environmental > Terrestrial > Soil > Wetlands > Permafrost | place: Sweden: Stordalen... | reverse complement strand
CTGACCCGGTTCGATTTGCGTACCCGTAGGGAGCGCGACGCCAATTTCGCGTCCCCTTTCGGTGGTGAAGCGTCCGCGCATCCAGCGGCGCTCTTCCCAGCGAAGTGAGAGATGGTCAATCTCCTTGTCTTGCAAATCCGCATCGCGGACGTTCATTGGCAGCGTGTCCACAATGATCGACGGCCGAGCTGCAAAAATTCTCATGGATGTTTTCGCTCAGAACAGGAAATAGCGCTGCGCCATTGGCAGAACAGATGCCGGCTCGCACGTGAGCAGTTCTCCGTCCGCGCGCACCTCGTAAGTCTCGGGGTCCACATCCATTTTCGGTAAGGCGTCATTGTTTATCATGTCGCGCTTCGATATCTGCCGGCAGTTCTTCACGGCAACTGGACGTTTCTTCAAGCCGAGGCTCGCGGGAATCCCCGCCTGCATCGCAGCGGACGATACGAATAGCAGAGACGTCTGCTGCGTCGCCTTGCCGTAGCTACCGAACATCGGCCGGTAGAGAACCGGCTGCGGAGTGGGAATGGAAGCGTTCGGATCGCCCATGGCGGCCCAAGCAATCATCCCGCCTTTGATGACCAGCTCGGGCTTCACGCCGAAAAACGCGGGATGCCAGAGGACTAAGTCGGCGAACTTGCCCGCCTCGATAGAACCCACTTCGTGTGCAATGCCATGCGCGATGGCAGGATTGATCGTGAACTTGGCCACGTACCGCCGGGCCCGCAGGTTATCGCTGCCCGCCTTCTCGCCCGGCAGGGCGCCTCGCTGCCGTTTCATTTTGTCGGCCGTCTGCCACGTTCGGATAATGACCTCACCGATTCGCCCCATCGCCTGGGAATCCGAGGACATCATGCTGATGGCGCCCAAATCGTGCAGGACGTCCTCCGCGGCGATGGTCTCGGCGCGAATGCGCGATTCCGCGAACGCCACGTCTTCCGGAATAGACGGACTGAGATGATGGCAGACCATCAGCATGTCCAGATGCTCGTCCAAGGTATTCACGGTGAACGGCATCGTCGGATTCGTCGAGGAAGGCAGGCAGTTTGGCTCGCCACAGACGCGAATAATGTCAGGCGCGTGGCCCCCTCCGGCGCCCTCGGTGTGATACGTATGAATGGTGCGGCCCTTGAACGCGCGAATGGAATCTTGCACGAAGCCAGCTTCGTTGAGCGTGTCGGTGTGAATCGCTACCTGCACATCGAGTTCATCCGCGACAGACAGCGCACAATCGATCGCGGCGGGCGTCGTGCCCCAATCTTCGTGGAGCTTGAGCCCTATGGCCCCGGCCAGGATCTGTTCTCGCAGGGGCTCGGGAAACGAAGCGTTGCCCTTGCCGAGAAAACCGAGGTTGATCGGGAAGCCCTCCGCAGACTCCATCATTCGATGAATATTCCAAGGTCCCGGCGTGCAGGTGGTGGCGTTGGTCCCGGTAGCCGGCCCCGTGCCGCCTCCGATCAGGGTCGTCAGCCCTGCGGAGAGAGCGGTCCAGACAAGCTGCGGGCAAATAAAGTGGACGTGCGCGTCGATGCGGCCCGCGGTGACGATTTTTCCTTCGCCCGCAATCGCTTCCGTGCCGGCGCCAACGATCATTCCCGGCGTAACGCCGCTCATGATGTCAGGGTTCCCGGCCTTGCCGATCGCTACGATGCGCCCGCCACGAATGCCGATGTCCGCCTTCACGATTCCCCAATGGTCCACGATCACCGCGTTGGTGATCACCACATCGAGGGCGCCGGCTTGCGAAGTGACCGAGGCGGACTGGCCCATGCCGTCTCGAAGCACTTTGCCGCCCCCGAATTTGGCCTCGTCACCCGGCGTCGTAAGGTCGCGTTCTATTTCGATGAGCAGATCGGTATCTGCCAGCCGAATGCGATCGCCTGTAGTGGGTCCGTAAAGGCTGGCGTACTGCCTGCGGGGAATTTCCAGAGTCATGCAGGTTAGCTCCCCTCAAATCCTTGCGACTTGGCGGCTTCGCAGGCCGCTTTCCTTCTGGGGTCTTGCTCGCCGGAAGGGTTCGCCGGGCCGTTGGTGAGCCCGTTCAAGCCGTATACCTCCGACGCACCACCCAACGCGACCAGCGTAACCTTCTTGTCATCGCCAGGCTCGAAACGGACAGCGGTTCCCGCGGGAATGTTCAGTCGCATTCCGAAAGCCCGCCCGCGATCGAAACGCAAAGCCCGATTGACCTCGAAAAAATGAAAATGCGAACCCACCTGGACAGGGCGGTCGCCGACGTTGGCGACTTGAAGCTCTACGGTTGGGCGGCCGGCATTTGCAACAATGGGATCCGTCGCCAGAAAATATTCGCCTGGAATCATTCGTAATTCCCCGTGGTACGGCCGCTCTCTGCTCTAACGAGACGAATCGGTTTGATGAATCGCCTCTAACGAATCGGATGATGCACGGTCACGAGCTTGGTGCCGTCGGGGAAGGTCCCCTCGACCTGGACGTCCGCGATCATCTCCGGTACGCCTTCCATCACATCTTCGCGGCGCAAAATCGTAGCGCCGTATTCCATCAGTTCGGAGACAGACCTGCCGTCCCGAATGCCTTCTAAAATCTCGGCGGTGATCAACGCTACCGATTCCGGATGATTCAGTCGCAGGCCGCGGGCACGGCGCCTACGCGCCAAGTCAGCGGCAGTGGCAACCAGAAGCTTCTCGATCTCCCTCGGCGTCAAATGCATAGGAATGATTCCGTCTGGCTCAGTGGGTTCTTCTCGTTGCCATCAGCCCCTTCCGGAACGCAGTGTAACGAATGCGAATTGAATTCTCCACAGGTTTTAGATGTATCGTGCAGCGATACAAGCGATATATGTGATTCGATCCATCGCAAATTTGCGTTTTACTTCGGCAGCCACTGTGAGGATACTCACGGCGTGTATTTTACAGTGGGCCATCTTTACATGGACTACCCATTGGACTGCGGCGGAAGTGCTTTACCCTGGGACCCGGATCATCGTGCTGTGGGCCACTCTCTTCCAACTATGCCTCGGGTGAATTGTTTCGTGCGACTCCATTCTGCGCGGGCTTGGCAGGGAGTTACTTCAGCGGGCAACCAGCTCTAATCGCGGCTTTCCTTGAACGCGCTCGCGGTTAGTTTTAGCTATATAAACGAGGCATAAACGGACGTTCTAAATTCCCATCGAAAGAGGTGCCATGTCAGCCATCGTCAAGAGCAATGAAGTACCTGGAGTTCCGTCGTGCTGTCTGCGGTTCGCGCGAACCTTCACTTTCTGGCGATCTTCGCCCGCGTGGCTGGCCGCGTGCGTAATCTTGCTGGCCTCGCCGCTGCGGGCGCAGACCTTTCAGCCCTCGTTTACGGTAGGGGCCGGTATTCAAACGAGTTACCAGCATGTCGAGGCGGACGCCAGCCCCGACGATCAATTCTCGCTCGGACACGCTCGTATTTATCTCGGCGGGGATATCACGCCGAACATCAGAGCCATGTTTAATACGGACTACAGCACCGTCACCAACAACCTCGGGATATTGGACGCGGTGGCAGAGTTCCACACCTCCTCCCCCATGTTCAACGTTTGGTTTGGCCGTTTTCTTCCGCCGAGCGACCGCGATAACTTCACTGGGCCGTTCTACGCAAATGAGTGGGATATGTTCACCGATGGCATCCAGGACGGATATCCCTCCGTCTACCAGGGTCGCGACAACGGAATCGCCTATTGGGGCGACTTCAAGGCGAGCATGGTCAAGATGAAACTCTCGGCCGGCGTGTTCGACGGCACCTCCGTGGACGGAGATAAGAATGTCATCTGGGCAGGCCGCCTCCAGTTTGATTTCTGGGATCCTGAGAACGGCTATTACCTTAACAGTACGTACTACGGAGACAAAAACCTGATCGCCCTAGGCGTCGCGACTCAGGCGCAAGCCGACGCGACGGGTTCAGCGACGGCCGACGCCACAACGGTCGACTTCCTTCTTGAGAAGAAGGTGCTCAATGGCGGGGCCTTCACAGTGGAAAGCGAATTTTCCGACTACAACGGTCTCGGTGGGTATTACGGGGGCTACGGAAACAGCTCGGGGGCCTACGGGCTGGTCTCGTTCCTGGAACCGAAAGTCGCCGGTATTGGAAAATTTGAATTCCTCGGAAAGTACGCCATTGCGGAGGCTACCGATGGCGCATTCACCATCGTTGACGAACACGGCACTCACTTTCAGAGCTTCCGGCAAGACACGACCGAGGTGGACGTGGACTACATCATCAAACAGTTCGACGCCCGCCTGATGAGCTTTTACAGGAACACCCGTTTCAACGAAGTGAATCTCGATTCTTGGGCGGCAGGCATCGGCCTGCAGATTCAGCTCTCCAAGACCATCAAGTAATCAAAATTCAAGGAGGAACTATGAAACAAAGAGACGTGCTCTTAAGTCGGAACTCAGTTGCAGAACCCGTAAAGCCTAGAAGAATCCCTCTCGTCGCTTGGTTGCTTGCTGCCGGAATGGCTTTCTCCTGCATGGCCTTCCCTCGAATGGCCAACGCACAGGACACCATCAAGGTGGGAATCTTGCATTCCCTTTCAGGCACGATGGCCATCAGCGAAACAACGCTGAAAGACACGGACCTAATGATGATCGCCGAGCAAAACAAGAAGGGCGGATTGCTCGGCAAGAAGCTCGAGGCGGTCGTCGTCGATCCGGCGTCCGACTGGCCGCTCTTCGCCGAGAAGGCGCAGGAGCTGCTGGAAAAGGACAAGGTCGCGGTGGTGTTCGGGTGCTGGACCTCGGTCTCCCGAAAATCGGTCCTACCCGTTTTCGAGAAGGATAACGGCCTGCTCTTCTACCCCGTCCAGTACGAAGGTGAGGAATCGTCCAAAAACGTCATCTACACCGGCGCAGCGCCAAATCAGCAGGCCATTCCCGCAGTCGACTATCTGATGAACGAAGTGGGCGTGAAGCGTTGGGTGCTCGAGGGAACCGACTACGTCTATCCACGCACAACCAACAAGATACTCGAGGCCTACCTGCTGCTCAAAGGCGTAAAACCCGAGGACATTTCGATCAACTACACACCCTTCGGGTATTCCGACTGGCAGGCGCGGGTAGCCTTTATCAAGAAGTTTGGCTCCGCCGGAAAAAAGACTGCGGTCGTCTCAACGATTAACGGCGATGCCAACGTACCGTTCTACAAGGAGCTGGGCAACCAGAAAATTTCGGCCGAAGACATTCCGGTTATGGCTTTCTCGGTAGGCGAGGAAGAACTCTCGGGCCTCGACGCCAAGCCACTCGTCGGTCACTTGGCGGCGTGGAACTATTTTGAAAGCATCAACACGCCGGAGAACAAGGCGTTCATCGAACAGTGGCACGCGTTTATCAAGAATCCCAAGCGGACCACCAACGACCCCATGGAGGCGAGTTACATCGGCTTCAATCTCTGGGTCAAGGCGGTACAGAAGGCCGGAACGACAGATGTGGACAAGGTCATCGCCGCGCTCCCTGGCACTGAAACACCCAACCTCACGGGCACCATGGCCAAGGTATTACCGAACCACCATATAACTAAACCAGTGTTCATCGGCGAGATACGCGGCGATGGACAGTTCGACGTCGTTTGGAAAACCCCCGGGGCGGTGCCTGGCGAAGCCTGGTCTCGTTATCTCTCATCCGATAAGAACATCGTCGCGGATTGGGTCAAGCTGAACTGCGGTAACTACAACACGGCAACCAAGCAGTGTTCGGGACAAAACTATAAATGACGAAGTCTCTCCTCCGCACTGGCGGGCAGTGGCTGTTCCTATTGCTGCTGCTCGCCAGCCGGGGTTCCGGCCCTCTACTCGCCCAATCGCCCAGTGACGCGACATTTCTCGCGATGCTGGGTCAGTTGCGTGATGCTACCTTTGACGACAAGGACAAAATCGTTGACCAGCTCGCTCAGAGCGGTCACCCGAATGCCCGGGCTGTCCTCACGGCGATGCTCGAGGACCGTCTCTATTTCCGCAACGACAATCAGATGGTCTTTCTCGTCAAAGCCGCGGCAGACGAGAACACCACGACGCTTGATCTGATTGATCCCATTACCCTCAAGCCTGCCGGTTCGGCCAGTGTTGATAGCCTCACCAAGATTGGCACCAACAACCACCTGCGGCGCGTCTTGCAGACGACGCTGGCCCGTTTCGGCTTGTCGAGCGCGGATCCCTCCGTCCGCCTGGACGCCGTGCAACAGATCGAGCAAAACCTGGACGAAGGCAACATGAAGCTGTTGCACGATCGCGCCGCCGTGGAAACGAATTCCAAGGTCAAGGATGAAATTGCCACGGCTCTGGCTCTCGCTGCGCTGGATGGCTCGGATGCCCAGGCGCGCCTGGCCGCGATCTCCACGCTCCGCCACAGTGTCCGCCAGGATGCGCTGAACAAGCTGGAGGCTTTACTCGTGAAATCTCCCGACGGCACCTTCGTCGAGAGCGATGAACGCGTGCGGCAGGCGGCCGCAGTTGCGGTGAAGTCCATCAGTAGGTGGCGCGCGTTCTATTCGGGCTGCGAAACAATGTTTTTTGGACTGAGTCTCGGGTCCGTTCTTGTGCTAATCGCGATCGGTCTCGCGATTACGTTTGGCGTCATGGGCGTCATTAACATGGCGCACGGCGAGCTAATGATGCTCGGGGCGTACACGACCTATGTCGTTCAAACGGCCATGCCCAATCACGGAGAAACCTCTATTCTCGTGGCGATTCCTGCGGCATTCATCGTTGCGGGGCTGATGGGCATCCTGATTGAGCGATCCATCATTCGCTTTCTCTACGGGAGACCCCTCGAGACGCTGCTCGCGACGTTTGGTGTCAGCCTCATCTTGCAGCAATTAGTACGCTCGATCTTTACCGCGCTCAACCGATCCGTTCAGACGCCAGCATGGATGAGCGGCACGCTCGAGTTGAACCAGGCGTTCTCGATCACCTACAACCGGCTGTACATCATCATCTTTACGATACTTGTCTTCGCGGCTCTTTTCGTGGTGCTGAAGCGCACCCGGCTTGGTCTCGAAATCAGGGCTGTTTCGCAGAATCGAAGCATGGCCAAAGCGATGGGTATCCGCAGCGAGTGGGTGGACGCACTGACCTTTGGGCTGGGCTCGGGAATTGCCGGCATGGCCGGCGTCGCACTCAGTCAGTTGACCAACGTCAACCCGAACTTGGGGCAGTCCTACATCATCGACTCCTTCATGGTGGTCGTTTTCGGGGGAGTCGGAAACCTCTGGGGCGCCATGGTGGGCGGCTTGTCCATGGGAGTCGTGAACGAACTCCTGGAGCCGTATGCCGGAGCTGTACTGGCAAAGATTGCCGTACTCGTGGCGCTGATTCTGTTTATTCAGGCGCGGCCGCGTGGCCTCTTCCCGCCGACCGGTCGCGCGTCGGAGAACCAGTAGTCATGGCCCAGCGCCAATACACCTTGTGGATCAGCGCCCGGAAGGATTCGGGAACCGGGTGGTTTCTGGGCGCGCTCGCCCTGATCGTTGTAGTGGTGCCTTTCCTCAATCTCGTCGTACCAGCATTGTCGCCCATTCACATCTCGGCCTACGGACTCACCCTTGTTGGCAAGTACTTGTGCTACGCGCTGCTGGCTCTTTCCATCGATTTAATCTGGGGCTACTGCGGTATTCTGAGCCTTGGGCAGGCGGCCTTTTTTGCGCTCGGCGGCTACGCCATGGGCATGTATCTAATGCGGGAGATTGGACCGCGGGGCGTCTACGGCGATCCCGTGCTGCCCGACTTCATGGTATTTCTTAACTGGAAGTCGCTTCCCTGGTTTTGGCACGGCTTCAACCACTTCGCGTTTGCCCTATTGATGATGATACTCGCGCCGGCATCGCTGGCGTTTGCGTTCGGGTGGTTTGCCTTCCGCTCGCGCGTCACGGGCGTGTATTTGTCGATCATCACCCAGGCGCTCACCTACGCCCTCATGCTGGCGTTCTTCCGCAACGACATGGGCTTTGGCGGCAACAACGGATTCACCGACTTTAAGGATATCGTCGGATTCGATCTACACTCCGACAAGGTCCACGTCGTTCTGCTGGTGATTACCGCGTTCATGCTCGGGGCCAGCTACCTGGTCTGCCGCATGATCGTTTCGTCGCGTGCCGGGCGCGTGATTCGTGCCATTCGCGACGCCGAGAGCCGCACTCGTTTTCTCGGTTACCGTGTGGAATCGTACAAACTGTGGATCTTCGTTTTTTCCGCCGTGCTCGCCGGTATCGCTGGCGCGCTCTACGTTCCACAGATTGGCATTATCAACCCCAGTGAGTTTTCTCCCATCAATTCCATCGAAGCCGTCATCTGGGTAGCTGTGGGAGGGCGAGGCACGCTCTACGGCGCGGCGGCGGGCGCGCTCTTGGTGAATTACGCCAAAACATATTTCACCAGCACGATTCCCGAAGCTTGGTACTACGCGCTCGGTACATTGTTTGTGCTGGTAACACTGTTTCTGCCGCGCGGGATCGTTGGCCTCCTATCCGGCAGGGTGAGAAAGCAAACTAAGAAGGAGCCGCTGCGAATTCAAGCGGACAGGCCAGAGCCATCCAGAAAATGAGCGTTAGCAAAAGCCTCGATGTAGAGAACCTGACCGTGAGCTTCGACGGCTTCAAGGCGCTCAACGAACTCACCTTGCGGATCGAGCCGGGCGAGCTGCGCTGTATCATTGGACCGAACGGCGCGGGTAAGACCACTATGATGGACGTCATCACGGGTAAGACGCGCCCGGATTCCGGAACGGTGCACTTTGGCCCGAAACTGAATCTCTTGGCGCTGACCGAACCTGAAATCGCGCAGGCCGGCATCGGACGAAAATTTCAGAAGCCCACGGTATTTGAACAGTTAACCGTGTTCGAGAACCTCGAGCTGGCCTTGGCCGGCAACAAATCCTTTTTGCACACTCTTTTTGTCCGCAGGACGCCCAAGCAGGAGTCGAGAATCTACGAAGTCCTCGAAATCATAGGCCTTTCAGAACAGCACCAAGCGCTGGCAGGAACACTGGCCCACGGCCAGAAGCAGTGGCTGGAGATCGGCATGCTCTTGATGCAGGAGCCCGAGCTGCTCCTGGTTGACGAGCCCGTTGCCGGCATGACCCCGCAAGAAATCGAGCGCACGGCGGAGCTGCTGCAGTCGCTCGCGGGAGAGCATTCCGTCGTCGTCGTCGAGCACGATATGGATTTTGTGCGTTCCATCGCCCGGCGCGTCACCGTGTTGCACGAGGGGCGCGTGATCGCCGAAGGCGAGATGGAACACGTGCAGCAGGATTCGCGCGTGATAGAAGTTTACCTCGGAGCGTAAGCGTGCTGGAAGTCAGGACCTTCAATCAGTTCTACGGCGGCAGCCACACGTTGTGGGATGTCGATCTTTCCGTGCCTGCTGGCTCGCTCGTATGCGTCATGGGCCGCAACGGCATGGGCAAGACGACACTCCTCAAATGCATCATGGGGCTGTTGCCGGGCAGTTCGGGCAGCATTACTTTCGACGGAGTTGATTTGCTCAAGCGTCCCGCTGAGGAGAGAGCCAGGGTCGGCATCGGTTACGTGCCGCAGGGGCGTGAGATTTTTTCCCATTTGACCGTGGAGGAAAACCTAAGTGTCGGCTTGGGTATACGCAAGAACGGCGCCCGGGTGATTCCGCCGCGTATCTTCGATTTGTTTCCCGTGTTGAAGCAAATGCTGAACCGGCGTGGCGGCGACCTTTCCGGCGGACAGCAACAGCAACTCGCAATCGGTCGCGCGCTCGTCCTCGAGCCTAAATTACTGATTCTCGACGAGCCGACCGAAGGGATCCAGCCAAATATCGTCCACGAAATCGGCGACATCGTCTTGAGGCTCAATAAAGAAGAGGGCTTGGCCGTGCTCCTCGTTGAACAGAAGTTGCCGTTTGCTCGCCGCGTGGCCAGCGAGTTCTGCATTCTCTCCAATGGTCGGCGAGTAGTTTCTGGAGCCATCAACGAACTGACAGACGAAGTCGTTCGCGCGCATTTGAGCGTCTAGAGCTCAGTCCTTGAAAAGAATGGCGCGCCCGGGGAGACTCGAACTCCCGACCCTCTGCTTAGAAGGCAGGCAGGAAACTCACATTATTAGGGAAATAATCACATTTCATGGAATGATTTGACTGTAATGCGACTTTCGGCGGGACCGGCTGGCGGTGTTAGAATTGACGAACGCGCGCCCGTAGCTCAGCCGGATAGAGCGGCAGATTTCTAATCTGCGGGTCGGGGGTTCGAATCCCTCCGGGCGCGCCAGACTTCCGCTCTGGGTAACAAATCGAGGTCGGTAGGCCCAGGGGGTAACGGCGCGGTGTCCCGGTGTCCCGAATCCCGACCGGCGACTCACAGCACCCTCCTCACCTTCGGGATTTCTTGCGTGCCTGAGATTCTTCAAAGGCGCGTAGGATTTGGTGCAGTGCGGTCAACTCTTTTCCAAGCTGTTTCACTTTCTTCTGAAAAGGTGCCGTGTCCGCCAAATCCCCCTTGTGTCTTGTGAGAAGCCGAAGTTTCTTCCCAGCGTCCACAACGGCTTTTCGTGTATCCGCAATCATGGTCCGTAGTTCTTCTACATCGATACTCATGGGCTGGGCCTCCGGCGCGGATTCTACCACGCACGGCTCCGTCCTTCAGTTGGGACAGCCTTCTTTTGCGTCTTCGCTGCGAACTGCGTCTAGTTCGGTCTCGGAAGGAGTACCACCCGCAAGAACGATGGTAGAGATTAGCTCGGCATCGCCCCAGCACACTGGCGTGTTGCGAAAATCTTGATAGAACAGACTCATCTCGTCATTTATTTTGTCGTACTCCACATTCTTGTCGGATGAGTTCCGGTTATTCGCATACAGTCTTTCCATGGCGGTCTTCGGAGCGGAGTCTCCTTTACCATTCATCGATTTCAAAGACGCCGCCAGCCTTTAGACCGCGCGAATAGCCGTGAGCGTATCCAATCACAAAGAATGCACGAACAAGTTCTGGTGCTGCATTCCAATCGGAACCTGTATATCTATTGGAAGGGGCGTTCCGAGCCTTTACCGACATTGTGACGGACATCTGCAAAGCACAAACCAAGTACAGCGAGAAAATAGTTGCCCTTTTCATCATGGCTTTACCTCGCAGTTGAGTTTCCTGACGCGCCTGGATTAGTACTCGCAGTGGTCGGTTTGTCTGCCTTTCCATCACTTTTGATGCTGAACAGGTAGCCAGCTATCGCGCCAAGGATTCCCATCGCTGACGAGAGGTTTGATCGGAACGAAGCGCAAGCAAGGTCGCGAATGTTGCAACCTGCGTAATTCCGAAGGCTCGGAGATTGTAGGGGCCGAAGCCTTCTTTCATGCGGCAGAAGACCGAACACAGGGTGCCCGCCCCGATGACGGCGACAATCCAAATCAGATACTTGTCCATGGCGCTCTCCGTGCGGCGGATTCTACCACGCACGGCCCGCCGTCCGACCTACAAGCCGCATGTGCGCAAAGCTCCGAGGCCGATCCATCGACACGGTGTCTGTCGTTCACCAGTGGCTGCGCTGATGCACTTGACACGCAGAAGAAGCCGGATTACGGTTTCCCTGCGACTGAGAAGGGCAACAACTCTCACCCCACGGGCCGGGTGCAAATCATTCGGCCCTTAAATTCCGCGCCCCTTGTCGAGGCCGTACAAAAAGAAAAGACCCGGGACAGGAGATGCATGCCAACGGTCGCGGGCGTACCCTCGGGCCAGCTTCCGGTCAGACTTGGCTAGTGGGAGTCTTCGGTAGGTTTCGGCGGTTCACACATCCAACTGGGTTCAGTCCGCAGCGCGAGGCGCGGACTGTTGCCAGCCTGAATGATCCACGCATCCCTAGGCATCGGCCGCCAGGACGGAACCGATTACGTGGTCCGTGAGGCCACGAATGGAGAAAGCCTTCGCTTTCGTAGTCCCATCAACAAACCAAGAGCCCCCAGCTTTCCCTGCGGGTAGAAGGTTAACAGGCTCTCATGCCGGCGGCTTTACGTCCGCAGGTTTAGCTTGAGGTTCATTTCTAGCAAGCGAACGAAGATAGATCACCATCTGCCAGATCTGTTCGGGCTTTGCTCGATCGCCCTCGCCGGGCATGGAACCCTTGCCTTTATTGATGATGTAGAACAGCTCGCCATCGGTAAAATCCTTGAGTGCTTTAGGATCACGCCAATCGCGGAGTTTTAGCTTCACTTCCTCGACCACGTCGCCCTTGCCATCGCCTTCCGTTCCGTGGCACACGGCGCACTCGGTACTATAGCGTTGCTTCCCTTCGGCAATCGTATTAGGACTGGTTGCGAGGGGATTCTTGCGACTTGCCTCTTCAGGAGGGATTTTGAATTCTGTTGGGGGCTTTTCCTGGGACTGGGCAAGTCCTAGAGACACGAGCATGGGGATTACTAAGGCTGATTCCTTCCACATGGCAGCCTCCAAACTGCGGGACGCCGCTGCGAAAAGCCCGCGTTGCTGATGATGGTTACCCTGGATTCTACACAAAATAGCGTACCGTCAAAGCGATTTTCTTTCCGTGAGGTCTGAAAGTTACCGATTCTATACACGTGGAATGTCTTCGAGGGATGCCAGGCAGCGACGTGAAACAGTGATGCGCTGGCGACGAATTTGAGGTCGCTCTACCGGCTCGGTTTCAATGGCGGAAAATGTATCGCTTTAGGCAGGGAACGGGCCGCCCACAATCTTGTCAGGCACCATCACATCAACTTCCTTCTTGCATTTCACGCATAAAACCGTTTGGTCGCTCATTTGCGGAAACCCCGTTTGAGCGGCAACACGGACTACCTGATTCGCTCCACAGTGCGTGCACGTGACCGTCATTGAGACGTAATCAGGTTTGGGAGTGGTGATGGGCATTTGCAAACCACCTCCTGCTCGAACTCTACCACCGGCCCGCAACGATTTTGATTGATCCGAAGCTGTGATACCGTGAACTCAGTGAACGCTGTTCAGAATATCCGCCTCGGGACTTGGCGATCAAACAATTCGGTTGACGTTTGCCCGAACGCTACGATCTGAAGAAACCGAAAAAACCAAGGATTGCAGCGGCAGCCGTGTTCGCTCGATTCGCGATGTCTACCAACAAGCCAAAGATACGCAGGAGCGTTTCCATAGACTGCACAGTCTGACAGACTATTGGCACCGGCCGTAAAACGGATGCCGTTCTCGTACTGCTTTCAGCAACACGGCGACACACGCCCGTTTACTGAGATCTCTATGAACTTGGCATCCGTCTCAATCGACGTTTCTCCGCAAACGTTACAATTGTGTGAAAATGTCGAGTTGGTCTGAATTTCAATCGAGCGGCTAGCGCCGACATACTAACATTTCTGCTCGCATAAACCCCGGGAAGCAGTTACAACCACACCTCCTGTGGCTGCTTCCTACTCAATCTTTGCAGTCAGAATGAAGTTGCGTCGTTCTACCGCGAGGAATGTTCGGATGCGCAAAAGTAAGCTGCCTGCTCACTTGGTTGACCGAGATGGCTCCAAGCAATGCTCGGCGTGTGGCCAGAAATTCAGTCCCGACGCAAAACCTACGTTGAGCAGGGCATTCGCGGAACACGTCTACGCCATGCACAAACCGAAGCGGAAATAAAACCCATCGGCTCTAGTTTTGTTGGCTGTACCCGACTCTTAGGTTCTCCCAGTACGACCGCCGAGACAGCGTTGCCTCCATCACGGCACAAACGGGGCAGCGTTCGTCGGGGTGGGTATCCTCTGGAGGGTCCATCGGCAATCCGCACAAGCTACAAAATCTTGTGCAAAAGGCTGCTTGATCGCACCACTGCGCCCAGTTACAAGTTTTCAAACGTTCGGCCGGTGTGTCGCCGTATAGTGTGACGCCTTCCTGATCGTCGAGTAACTTCTGGGCTGCAAATTTCTCGTCATACTCCATTTCAAGACGAGCGCCGTCGAACAAAGAAGTTGACATGGAAGCCTCTCCACTTGATTTGATGCTGAACCCGATAGTGCGAAAAAGCAAGCGCGAGGGGGAGAGGCGTACAAATCATTGCCGCTGAGATTTCTTTTGCCGCTCGGCATAATTAGCGGCCTTCGCAAACTGGGTCTCTGAGCGGTCCACGTTAGGTTACAGTTCGTCGATCTTCTTCATGATCCGCTCAGCGTAAATGATGGAGTCGTGGATCGCTGAATTCAGCGCGGGGCTCGGGCACAAGAACCTAGAAGCGACCGCCGCAGTATCTCGGCGTGACCGACAGCGGCAAGTTGCGTGGGTAAATTGATGCGGCATTCGGGGACTAGAGTTCGGTGCCGCACTGCGAAGGTGGGCTTTGTCCTGCTCACTCAGATTCCACCTATGATCCTGCAGGAAGCAGACGACTTCAACATCTTCGTCATTTTCCAACGCACGGTCCAGTTTAGCCCCGCCCAACACGGTCACGACGGTTACTCGCTTACCGCATTCGGGGCAGTGTGCGAGAAACCCCATGAGCTAAACTCCCGGAGGGACTCAACCACGCACGGCCCCGGCGTTTGCTGGGGTCAGCTGTTTGTGATAGCGAACAATAGAAGCAGAGACATACCGATTATGAACGCGAGGTGTGCCAGCCTTCCTGTCCACACCCAACGCGATGGTAGAACTCCGCCCGGCGTTCATTCCACTCCGCATTCTCGCCACTTATCGAGGCTACCTTGTTGAGATGTTGAATCTCGTTGGCCTCAGTCTCGAATTTCTTTTTCATGGAGAATAACCTACGCCCAAGAAGCATTTAGCGCTCCCAGAATTCGCGCAGGTGTCAATTGCTGTTGCAATCCCCTCTTCGGGCAAAGGATGTTGTTACAGAAAGCCGCCGTGACATTTTCTTTTTCTTTAGACAATCCTTCCCACGACAAATCCGTGTGCACAAGCGATGTGAAGATCCCGTGCTTGCCGCAGCAAGGGCAATCGTAGATTAGTTCTACGCTGCGAACCGGACGCCCGGAGAGAAGATGTTTTCCTCGTGCGTTCAAAGGGCACAGGTCGCCCTCCCTTTGCCAGAATGTTTGTCGACAAAGTGGGCAACCTATACTGGCAACGCTGTCCAATCCAACTCGGATTGGGTCCATCACCCCAAAAACCACGAATTCTTTGTCGCATTTCGGACAGCACGTTAGAAATTTGTAGTCCACAGGGGATAGTCTCCTTGCAGCCCGGGCAGCCTATGGAGACATGCCCAGTTCCCGCCACGGCTCGCGCGAATCGACGGTCCCAAAGCCAAGATGAGAGGAGAAGTTACGTAGGTGCGGCAGCCTCGACCGAAGGGCTTTCTTCAGTCCTCTGGTTGCCCGCATTAAGTGTCGAATGCTCTTCTGAATCCAGTAGTACTCTCCAGGAAGCAACCTGTCAACTCTTTAAGGTCTATTTTCAACAAAAGAGTTCAAAAGGTCGTCTCGAAAGCCCTAACCGTCGCGGAACGAGAAGTTTCTGCGGATTGCACAATTGTAGGGCAAGGTGAGGTGGGCAGTTCCGAACCACTGCGCTGGCGCATGCCATCGAACAATTCTCGCCGACCAGCCCTGACGCCGGCCGTTCTGCGGGGCGGCTACGCCGGGAACGGCCCGCGAATGATCCTATCGGATACCGATACCTTGGAATCATTGTTGCATTTGATGCATTGAATCGTCTGGCCACCACCCTGAGCGACTCCAGTAAGGGCAGCAATATGCACCTTCTGTTTAGTTTTACAGGCTGGGCATTCTACCGTCATCACAACATACTGCTCGTCGGCCATCAATGAGCCTCCGTGCGGTGAATTTTAGCACGCGGCGCGAATGGCGACGGCGGGACCATCACCGTCGCTGCTGTCGCGGCAAAGTGACCCGAGATAAATAATCGACGAACAATCGGCCCGAAAGACCCGTCTCCCCAAATCAATCGACGAGAAACAGGCAAATTTGAATTCACCGATCATTCACATTGATCCCACAAATCGCCTATTATATGTTCCGAAAGCATGTCGCCCAGACTACATTGCAAGAACCCCGCCGCATGGCGGCTCCTCCATGCAACACCGGCCGAGCGATTATCCGCGCACTATCGATTTCGTTGCGAATACGGAACTTCGCTCATGACGTATTGGCAGGGCGGCAGCGCCAATCCAATTTACCTTTGCAATGACCATGCAAAGGCTCTGGCTCCGCGACAGACTTACCCAGAAGATCAGCGTTCGAACCTTAAGAAGAGTGCGTGAGCCCTTATTTTCCCGCCGGACCTGGGCCGCTAAAACGCACAAGAGCCTTTGCAGGTCGGCGTTTCCGGAACACGTTTATGCCGTGCACAAACCGAAGCGGAAATAAAACCACCCGAGCGGACCATTGGAATTAGCTTGCCGGCGCGGTCAAGCGTATACTCAGAACGCCACCACGTAGTCTTGCCGTCCTACCTCCAGGGAGACCCGTCACCTTG
>Ga0182024_10012984_pt1 | contig 16380 bp, 9 predicted proteins | sample P32metaG_FD_120480 | JGI IMG/M metagenome (GOLD analysis project Ga0182024, IMG submission 120480) | Permafrost microbial communities from Stordalen Mire, Sweden - P3-2 metaG (Illumina Assembly) | ecosystem: Environmental > Terrestrial > Soil > Wetlands > Permafrost | place: Sweden: Stordalen... | reverse complement strand
CGTCACGATTCGAAGTGAACGTTCGAGTGGTGCTAGTACGAGGTGCGACGGTATGGTCAACTACCTAGCGTCGTAACGCGCAAGAGGTGAGACTTCCCCCAACGTTCGCCAGTTCGTTCGTTTCAGGAGGCAGCGATTGTCATGAGTCAGATGCTGCGCGTCGCCTGGTACCGGTTTCGAGCCGGATTCGCTCGCCAAGTTGGTGGTTACTTGAGCGTCGTGTTGCTGATCGGATTGATTGGCGGCTTGGCGATGGCGTCTATCGCGGGGGGCCGACGAACGCAGTCTTCGTATCCCACGTTTCTCGCGAGCACTAATCCTTCGAATATCGTCGTCTCGGCGAACGCTCGCCTCGGTGGCGCGGTCAATGACGCACGACTCCAATCCACGATCCAACATCTGCCGTACGTCAAACGAGTGGTGAGCATCGTGGGACCGAGTTTTCTTCCGGTCACCGCGAAGGGCCTACCGCTGACGCACAACGCCGAGAACGTTTTGATCGTGAGCAGCTTGGACGGGATGTTGTTCCGTCAGGATCGGATCTCCGTCGTGAAGGGACGAGCTGCGAATCCGTCGAAGAGCAACGAAGTGGTCATGGACGCCGCCGCCGCCAGGTTGTACGGCGTAAGAATCGGGAGTGTCTTTTTTCTGGGCTTTTTCACCAACGCTCAGTTCAATCAGCAGGGCTTCGGTACGGCTCGGGTGGTGCCCAAACTACGAGTTCGCGTCAAAGTGGTGGGCATCATCGTGCTCAACAACGAGGTTTTCCAAGACGACATCGATAAAGCGGACGGGTTCGTGGTCTTGACTCCGGCGCTCGTTCGCCGAGCGGTGACAATCTCAAATGCGGCGGCGTTGCCCGTCCTTTTCGGACTGCAACTTAAAAATGGAAACCGGAACGTCACGACGGTGGAACAAGAACTGATTGGAATCCTTCCGCCAGGATCGACCTACGAATTCCACCTGACTTCTCGTGTGGTGTCTCAAGTGGAGCTTGCCATCAAACCAGAGTCGGTCGCGCTGGGCGCGTTTGGGTCAATCGCCGCGCTGGTGGCTTTGGTCCTCGGCGCGCAAGCTATTTCGCGGCAACTGAACCGAGGAGACGACGATCGTCAGGTCATGCGGGCCCTGGGGGCCAGTCCGTCGAATGCCATCGCCGACGGACTCATCGGGGTCCTCGGCGCCGTGGTTCTAGGTTCGCTTCTGGCGTTCGCGGTCGCGGTCGCGCTGTCACCGCTCGCTCCTTTGGGACCTGTACGCGCCGTCTACCCGAATTCGGGATTCGCCATCGACTGGACGGTGTTGGGTTTGGGATTCGTGTTGTTGGTCGTTGCCTTGGGAGCCGTTTCACTGGTGCAGTCCTTTCGAGGAATGTCGCGTCGGGTCGCTCGAAGTCGACAGGTTCCAATACGACGCTCGATGATTACTCGTGGCGCCGAGGCGACGGGTCTGCCGGTGGCTGGCGTCGTCGGCGTTCACTTCGCTCTTGAACCGGGCCGTGGTCGCACGGCTGTCCCGGTGCGTTCGGTACTCGTAGGTTCCGCGCTCGCCGTGGCCCTGGTCGTCGCCACCGTCACCTTCGCGAGCGGATTCAGCACGCTGGTCTCGCATCCCGCTCTCTACGGTTGGAACTGGAACTACATGCTCAATCCAAGTAATGACGTCCCGCCCATCGCACTGACGATGCTCAATCACGATCCCAACGTCGCCGCGTGGTCCGGCGACACGGTCAACAACGTGCAGATCGATGGACAACAGGTGCCCATGATCATTGGCAGTTCACGCCCGAAGGTAGCGCCGCCGATTCTCTCCGGCCACGGACTTCGCGCGAAGAATCAGATCGTCTTGGGTGATGCCACGATGGCGCTCTTGCATAAGCACTTGGGCGATACGGTCGTCGTCACGTACGGGACCGCGAAGGACGCGCCCGTGTACGTGCCACCTACGACGCTGGTGATCGTCGGCACGGCGACGTTCCCAGCGGTGGGTTACACCAGTTTCGTCCTCGACCACACCTCAATGGGCACGGGAGCGCTTCTCTCGTCCGCCATCGAACCGCCGGCGTTCCAGAAGATCTTGCTGAGCCCGGATCCCAACCTCAACGGCCCGGAGATGGTTCTTGTCAGATTGAAGCGTGGCGTAACCGCCAAGGTCGGCCGAGCCGATATGCAACGAATCGCCGCGGCCTCGAACAAGGTATTGGCGAACGACCCTCAGGCGTCGTACAACAACGTCGTCGTCGAGGGCGTGCTTCGTCCCGTCCAGATCGTCAACTATCGAAGTATTGGTTCAACGCCGATCGTCCTTTCTCTGGGACTGGCGGTAGGGGCGATTCTCGCGCTGGGTCTCACACTCGCCGCGTCAGTGCGCCGACGCCGTCGAGACTTGGCCCTGCTGAAAACTCTTGGATTCACGCAGCGTCAACTCGCCGGCGCCGTCGCTTGGCAGGCCTCCGTCGCCGCGGTGGTCGGCATTGTCGTGGGAATCCCCTCGGGCATCGTCGTCGGTCGCGAACTGTGGACGTTGTTCGCTCGCAACATAGACGCCGTGCCCTACGCCACGGTGCCCGTCTGGTCAGTAGTGCTCATCGGTGTAGGGACACTTCTGTTTGCGAACCTCGTCTCCGTGTATCCCGGTCGAAGTGCCGCACGCACTCCTGCGGCGCTAGCCCTTCGAGCCGAGTAGGTGGCCTTCCTAGGTAACCGTGGACGCTAGCGAGAACTTGAGGGAAAACGGCGAAGGGTACGACGAAAGTACGCGAAGCAACGTCCCTGCTCACAGCGATAGAGGTGCTAACACGATGGCAACCGGTGAGGCTGCCGCCTTGATTGTCCGATTCTCATCAATCACTCTGACTCTAAGGAAATCGCTGAGCCGCGCCGGAAGGGGAGTGCAGTCGTGAACGGACAAGTCCCGCGCGTCACCTGGTACCGGTTCCGGGCTACGTTTTCTCGACGGTGGGGCGGCTATCTCGGCGTGGCGCTGCTCATCGGATCGATTGGTGGCTTAGCGCTGGCATCCGTCGCGGGGGCTCGGCGCACCGAGTCGTCGTTTCCCACGTACCTGGCGAGTACCAACCCATCGACCATTGGGCTCTTTAGTAGGTATGCAATCCCCAGTCTGGGCATCGACACTGGATACAACGCTCAAGCTGCCAAGTTGATCGAACATCTTCCCCTCGTCAAACGCGCGGCGACCGCCATCATCTTCGACGGCAACATCGACCTCAACTCGGTGAAGGGAACTCATTCACATCTAAGCGCCGGCGAGGGGCCGCCGACGTTCATCGGCAGTTTGGACGGGGAGTTCACGAAGATGGACCGCGTCACACTCGTCGCGGGTCGCTTCGCGAATCCGAACCGGCCCAACGAAGCAATCATGAACGCCGAAGCCGCGAAAGAAGGAGATGTACACGTCGGCTCGATCATCCAGATCCCCTTCTACACCGACGCGCAGGTGCAATCGCCAAAGTCCAGCAAACCGTTTCTGATTGCCAATGTGAAATTGGTCGGTGTGTTCACTTCAAGTGATTTGATCGTCCAGAGCGATAAGAGCGCACTCGGTTCGAGTGAGGTGATTTTCTCGCCGGCCCTGACGCAGAAATTGGCGCTCAAGTGCGCCACCGGTACCGAATCGTATCTACAACTCGTGGGAGGTGACACCAACGCGAAGCGGGTGCTGGCCGAAGCGTACAAAGTGGATCCAGTCGCGGCACAGCTCCCTGCGCGAGTCACGTCGAGCTTCGTGCCCACCGTCCAACAGGCGATCTTGCCTGAGGCCACCGCGCTCGGCGTCTTTGGCGCCATCGCCGGACTCTCTGCCCTCTTAATCGCCGCACTGATGATCGGCCGCCTCGTTCGTGTAGGCGCCGACGAAACCGAAACCTTGCGAGCATTGGGGGCCACGCAGGCAACGATGCTCGGTGACGAATTAGTAGGGGTGTTTGGTGCGATTCTCATCGGCTCGATGATGGCGGTCGCCGTGGCGATTGCGTTGTCCCCGTTAACGCCTCTTGGACCAGTTCGCCCGGTCTACCCGGACTCGGGGGTGGCCTTTGATTGGACGGTACTTGGATTTGGTTTTCTCGCCTTGACGGCTGTCCTAAGCGCGTTCGCCGCGCTCCACGCCCGACGCGAACTCCGTCGAGTCACGTTGCGCCGCACCGCCGAACCGTGGAAGCCCGAACCCCGCTGGGTGCGCTCTGCTGTGGTTTCGGGACTTCCGATAGCAACGGTGACCGGTCTGCGATTCGCCCTCGATCCTGGGAGGGGTCGCAACGCGACGCCCGTGCGCTCGGCGATGTTAGGTGCGGTGCTCGCCGTCACGGTTCTTGTGGCGACCGTTACGTTTGGGGCCAGTCTTGACGGTCTCGTGTCGCATCCGGCGCTCTACGGATGGAACTGGAACTACGCCTTGTTGTCGAGTTTCGCTGGGGCGGAAGATCTGCCCGCCGCTCAGAGCGCCGCGCTCTTGAATCGCGATCCGGAAATTCAGTCGTGGTCCGGCGTTAATGTCGTCGGGGCCAAACTCGACGGTCAGCGCGAAGAGATCTTCGCAGAGAAGCCAGGCGCTCCTGTGGGACCACCCCTACTTTCTGGACACGGGCTTAAGGCCACCAATGAGATCGTTGTCGGCCCACAAACATTGTCTCAGCTCCACAAGCGCGTTGGCGACACCGTCACGCTGAACAACGGATTCACCAAGCCGACGAAACTCGTCATCGTCGGTACGGCGACGATGCCCGCGATCACCGACGCAGGAATGGGATCGGGAGCGGTCGCGTCGCCGAGCGACTTTACCGCTGCGCTACTCAATCTCCAAGGCGCCACTATTCCCGGACCTAATCTCATCCTCGTTCGCGTCCGACCCGATGTCAATCTCGCGACAGCACTTCGATCGCTAGAGGAGATCAACACCAAGATCAACGCGATTCCCGCGTCCAGCGGGTTAGCGGGTGGCGTCATCTCGGTGTTGCGCCCGGCCGAGATTGTCAACTTCCGTTCAATGGGTACGACGCCCGCGGTCCTCGCCGCGGGCCTCACCGTTGGGGCCGTCGTGGCGCTGGGCTTCTCGCTCGCGGCGTCGGTCCGTCGGCGCCGACGAGTGTTGGCGCTGTTAAAGGCGTTGGGCTTCACCCAACGACAGTTGGCCGCGTCTATTGCGTGGCAGGCGTCGGTTGCGGCGCTCATTGGCTGCGTGGTGGGGATACCGCTCGGCATTGTCCTCGGACGTGATCTCTGGCTACTCTTCGCTCGAAGTATTTACGCAGTGCCCGAACCCACAGTGCCGATCTGGTCCATGGTTCTCGTGGGTGTCGGTGCTCTCGTCTTCGCCAACCTCGTCGCGGCCATTCCTGGGAGGTCGGCGGCGCGCACGCCGGCGTCGCTCGTGCTTCGAGCCGAGTGAATCGTCATCCTCGTGTGGTTGGGAATGTAGGGGACGCGATGAGAAGGACTAGGGACCATCACGACTGCAACTCCTTCGGTCCACTTACGAAAGGGGGTGCTAGTACGAAGTCAGCCCATGCGGTCACCTTGCTTTCAATACAACCAGCGATGTACCAGCCTTCTGTGAACACCACGTACGGAGGTATTTGCTGAGATGAGCCAAATGCTCCGCGTCGCTTGGTACCGCTATCGCGCGACGTTCGCTCGTCAGTTGACCGGCTACCTCAGTGTGATTCTTCTTATCGGGTTGATCGGGGGCGTCGCGATGGCGTCGGTCGCCGCAGGCAGGCGCACGCAATCCTCGTATCCGACCTTCCTCGCCAGTACCAACCCGTCGGACTTCACCATGGCTGTATACACCGCCTCCGCAAACGGAGGGCCAGCTGTCTCGTTGAAGGCCGCGATCGAACGGTTGCCGGGCGTCAAGAGTGTGGTTACGGCCGAGGCACCAACGGTGGTCGCGCTCGCCGCGAACGGAGCACCACGATTGAGTTCGCTCTCTACTGTTTTGACGATAGCCAGCGTCGACGGCATGTTCGTGAACCAGGACCGGCTTGCCGTGATTCAAGGGCGGGCGGCGAATCCAAAGCGGGCCAGCGAGATCGTCATGGACACCGCCGGCGCACACATACTTGGCGTTCGCGTCGGTCAGATTGTGCCACTAGGTCTTTATACCCAAGCGGAGATGAGCCAGCCGGGCTTCGGTACGCCGAGCGTGGCGCCTCGCCTCACGGTTCGCGCCAGGTTGGTGGGTATTGTCGCGCTCAACACCGAGATGGTTCAGGACGATGTCGACCGGACCTATGGTTTCGTCTACATCACCAAGGCGCTCCTTCAAAAATTCGCCAGGGCCGCTCCGGCGCACCTCACGCCGGCCCTCTACGGAGTGAAACTCAAAAGTGGCGACGTGGATATCACTAACGTCGAAAAGGAGCTCGTCGCCCTCGTCCCGCGAGGAGACATCTATGAGTTCCACGTCACGTCGAGCGTGACGTCCCAGGTGGAACTCGCCATAAAACCTGAGTCAGTCGCACTGGGCGCCTTCGGCGTAATCGCCGCCTTGGCCTGTTTGGTCCTCGCGGCGCAGGCCATGTCTCGACTCTTGCGTCGTAGTGAAGAGGATCGCCGGGTGGTTCGGGCACTGGGCGCGAGTCCTTTGACCATCATGATCGAGGGCCTTTTGGGCGCGCTCATCGTCATTGTCCTGGGCACACTGGTCGCGCTGGCGGTGGCGATCGGACTCTCACCGATCGGTCCTCTTGGACCGGTGCGCCCTGTCTATCCCGGTGCTGGATTCGCCATCGACTGGATGGTGGTGGGAATGGGCGTTGTCGTGCTGGTCGGCAGCCTCGGGGTTATTGCGGCCGCCCTTGCCTACCGCGGGGCGTACCCTCGATCGCGTAACACTTCTGCGTCGACGGGTCGTCGATCGAGTGTCACGCGCGCAGCTCAGGCGGCGGGAGTACCGATAGAAGGCGTTGTCGGAGTGCACTTCGCTTTCGAATCCAGACAAGGCAGCAGCGCCGTCCCTGTGCGATCGGTGCTCGGTGGTACGGTCGTTGCCGTCGCCATGGTGGTCGCCACGCTCACCTTCGCGAGCGGGTTCAGCACATTGATCTCTCGACCCCCGCTTTACGGGTGGAACTGGAACTACCTGCTCAACCCGACCAATGACGTACCGCCGAAGGCACTGTCGTTGCTCAACCACGATCCAGACGTCGCTGCGTGGAGTGGCGCCGACTACACCGACCTCGAAATTGACGGCCAGGAGATTCCAGTCCTTCTGCAGAGTCCTCGCGCCAAAGTCTCTCCGCCAATCCTTTCGGGCCACGGGCTCCAAACCAGTCGACAGATCGTGCTCGGGGCCGGCACCTTGGCACGGTTGCACAAACACGTCGGTGACACCGTTGTCGTGAGCCTCGGAACGAAGAAGGATGCTCCGTACTACCTCGCAGCGACGCGGCTCACGATCGTCGGTACTGCAACGATGCCGGCCGTCGGGTACTCCAGTTTCGTCGCGGAGCACACGTCAATGGGCACCGGTGCCCTTTTGCCGTTGAACTTCACCAATATTCCCTTCTCAGGAAACAACGCGGACCCGAATCTGAATGGCCCCGAACTCGTCTTCGTCCGGACTCGAACAGACGTCAGCGCTGCTGCTGGCCGCACGGACTTGCAACGAATAACGAACGTCGCCAACAAAGTCTTTGCTGCCGACAAGAACGGTGTCGGCAACGGCGTTGCCGTGCTGGGTGTGCTACGACCCGTGCAAATTGTGAACTACCGAAGCATCGGCTCCACGCCGATCTTCCTCGCGGTCGGACTCGCCTTCGGAGCGATTCTCGCACTTGGGCTCACGTTGGCTTCGTCGGTGCGGCGTCGTCGAAGAGATTTGGCATTGTTAAAAACGCTTGGCTTCACTCACCGGCAGTTGGCCTTCGCCGTCGCGTGGCAGGCAACAACCACCGCCGTGATCGGTGTCGGCGTAGGCGTGCCGCTCGGCATCGTGATCGGCCGCGAACTGTGGACGCTTTTCGCCCGCAGTATCAACGCGGTCCCGGATCCCACCATCCCGACGTTGTCCCTCGTGATCGTTGGCGTAGGCGCTCTCGTGTTCGCGAACCTCGTTGCGGTGATTCCTGGACGCGGTGCCGCTCGAACTCCGCCAGCACTTGCCCTACGAGCTGAATGATCACTATGCAGCATCTTCAATTGTCGATCGCTCATGGACGCTGCGTGCGAAGCAGCGTTGGCGCGTGGACTCAGTTCCCTCGAGGGCACTGGCGATGAGTGAGGAGAACGGCCCGAAGGAATCGTCGGCACGATCTCACTCGGTGAACCCCGGGACACTCTTTGAACGATGGGGGAGCGTCGTCTATCGATGTCGGCGTCTCATTCTCTTGATCACCCTCGTACTTGTCGCGTTCACCGGGTTTTGGGGCACCGGGGTCTTCAAGCACCTCGAGAGTGCTGGAGGGTTCAGCGCTCCGAGTAGTGAGAGTCAACAAGAAAGTAACCTCGCGACCGCCGCGTTTGGTCGAGATACCGGCGACGTCGTTGTCCTCTACTCCAGCGCCACAGTGTCGGTTCGCTCGACGGCGTTTCAAAACGCAGTCAACGCCACGCTTACCTCGTTGCCGCACTCGGTCGTTCAGTCCTACGCAACGTACTGGACCTCTGACTCAAGCAGTTTCATCAGTGCCAGTGGTCATGAGACCTTCGCAGTACTCGAACTCGCGGGAGCGAGCGACGACGCACGTCAGGCGAACTTCGACATCATCAAGGGCGATCTTGCGGCGAGGGGACTGCGCGATCAGGTCGGAGGAGTCGTACCGACCAACGAGCTGCTCAGTAGCCAAACGAGCGCCGATATCAGCCACGCCGAATCGATCTCACTACCCATTCTCCTCGTGTTACTTCTCCTCATCTTTGGCAGTTTGGCGGCAGCTAGTCTGCCCCTCGTCATCGGTGGCATCGGCATCCTCGGCTCGCTCACGGTGCTGCGGCTGCTCACTTTGTTTACAGGCGTGTCGATCTTTTCCGTGAACATCGCGACGATCTTGGGACTTGGCTTGGGAATCGATTACGGACTCTTCATGGTCAGTCGTTTCCGAGAGGAACTTCGTCTACATCGTTCGGTGGAAGACGCCATAGAGAGAACGATGGCGACCGCGGGACGCACCGTCGCATTCTCGGGTGTCACCGTCGCGGTTGGTCTGTCGGGTTTGATGCTCTTTCCCGAGAACTTTCTGCGCTCCATGGGGTACGGGGGCGTATTGACCGTACTGATCGACGTGCTGGCGGCCCTCATCACCATGCCCGCGCTGCTGGCCGTCTTGGGGCCGAACGTCAACGCTCTTCGGATTCGTCCGGCCATCAACAGAGCGCCGAAGCCCGTCGAGAGTGGGGCGTGGTATCGAATCGCGCGCCGCGTGATGCGTCGGCCCGTGTCCGTCGCGCTCGTGATTGTCGTCGTCCTGCTGGCGCTCGGATCGCCTTTCTTAAGGGTGCAATGGGGTGGTACGGACGCGACGGTGTTGCCGGTCACTTCAGCGCCGCGCCAGGTGCAGACGGCGCTGAGTCGTGATTTTCCCGGAAATCCGGCGGCGCCCATTGAAGTAATGGTGAAGTTCGCGGGACCCATCGCCGGTTCAAGGGTCCGCAACGATCAACTCAAGACGTACGCTATTCGCCTTGGTGACGTGGCGGGTGTTACCGGTGCACACGTCACCGGTGTCCACGGGAGCTTCGCTCGTATTGACATGAGTTACGGTGCCGGACCCAACTCGTCGGATGCCCAGTCTCTCGTCGTGACGGTCCGCGCGGTGACGCTGCCAACGGGCGCTAGCCGCTACGTGGGCGGTCAGAGTGCGGACCTCGTTGACACGCTGACCAGCCTCAGATCGATTCTTCCCTGGATGGCTCTCATCATCATTCTCGCGACGTTCCTACTTCTGTTTGTAGCGTTCGGTTCGTTGGTCCTGCCGCTGAAGGCCATCGTCATGAACATCCTTTCGCTCTCAGTGATGTTTGGCGTGCTGGTCTGGATCTTCCAAGAGGGTCACTTATCTGGGCTCTTGCAGTTCACCGCCAATGGAACGATCGACCCGTCAACACCAATCCTCATGTTCGCCGTCATGTTCGGTCTTTCAATGGACTATGAGGTGTTCTTGCTGTCGCGAGTCCGCGAGCATTTTCTCGCCACCGGCGACAACGACGCAGCAATTGCCACTGGACTGCAACGCACGGGTGGCGTGATCACCGGCGCGGCACTCATGCTCGGGGTCGTTGTTGGCGCGTTCTCGATTACCAGTATCACGTTCACCAAGATGATGGGAGTCGGCATTGTGGTGGCGTTGATCGTCGACGCGACGATTGTGCGCTTGCTCTTGGTCCCGGCGTCGATGAAGCTACTCGGCAACGCGAATTGGTGGGCGCCGGCGTCGTTACGACGAATTCGCGATCGATTTGGTCACCATGAAGAAACCGACCACGCTGGCGCTCCGGACCGGCCGTCTGACGTGGCTGTCACGACCACGTTCAGCCGGAGACGTTAGCTCGTCGACACGACATCGGCTTTAGAGATGAGACCGAAAGGATGGACGAGGGGTGCTAGTACGAAGTGACGTTGTACGGTCACCTTGCTGGCGTCACCTCGTGAGAGAGATGAAACTTGGCGCAACATTTTGAGTGAATCGGTGACCGGAGGTGGGAGGGGCATGACGCACGGTCTTCACGTCGCCTGGTATCGGTTCCGAGCCAGTTTTGGGCGCCGTTGGACCGGGTACCTGAGCATCGTGCTGTTGATCGGGTCGGTCGGTGGCGTTGCCATGGCGTCGATCGCCGGCGCGCGCCGCACCGAGTCGTCATTCCACCAATTCCTGGCCAGCACCAATCCTTCGGACCTGGCTCTCGTTACGGCGATCTACCACCCTGATCCAACCGGATACGACGCTCATTTGATTCAAGAGATACGCCGTCTTCCGTACGTCACGCGCGTCGAGAGCCAAGGTGGTTACGAGGCTGAGGTGGCCGGTCCCACTGGCCACCTCAACAAGAGTTCCTTGTCGTCCAGCGCGGTAACTCTCTACAGCAGTGTGGACGGGCACGATTACAAGATGGACCGTCTCGTCGTGCTCAGCGGTCGACTGCCGAATCCCCACCGTCGAGACGAAGTGGCAATCACGCCCGACGCCGCGCGACTACTCAAGGCGCGCCTCGGCTCCAAACTCTCCCTCGGTGTGGTTGGCGACCTTCAGTCCACGACGAACTGTCAAACGTGCAAACCGACGTATCAGGGCGTGGTAACCGTGGTTGGCATAGTCATCACGAGTAACGGGTTGATCGTTGACGACACTGACCGTGCTCCGACAATATTCGCGACCCCCGCGTTCACGAAACCGTTGCTGCGTTGCTGCGTAGATCCCACGATCTCGTTTCTCCAGATCTCCGGTGGGTCACGAAATCTGACAGCGGTGGAGAGCGAGATCGCTCGAATTCTGCCTCATGGGTTGCCGCAACTCTTTTCACCCACTGCATCGGTGGCCTCGGCGGTCGCGCAACGGGTCATAAATCCCGAAGCGCTCGCCTTGGGCATCTTTGGTTTGATCGTGTCACTGGTCACATTGATCATCGCGGTTCAACTCCTCGGACGCCAATTGCGACGTGGGGCAGATGAACTCGCGATAGTTCGCGCCCTCGGCGCGGGGTCCGCGACGACGTCGGTCGACGGACTCATCGGCGTCGTCGGGTCCGTGGTCGTAGGGTCCGTCCTCGCTGGTGTCGTCGCGTTCGCCTTATCGCCGCTCGCCCCAATTGGTCCAGTGAGGCCCGTCTATCCCACGCGAGGATTCGCGTTTGATGGCGTCGTCCTCGGACTGGGAGTGCTCTGTCTCCTTGTGGTCTTGACGGTCGTTGCCGTTGCGATTGGTTATCGCCGAGCGCCCCATCGGATCGCTCGGCGTACCTCGATGAACTCGGCACGCTCGTCGAAAACTGTGCGAGCCGCCATGGTGATGGGTCTTCCTGTGCCCGCGGTGTGCGGCATTCGTTTCGCTCTCATATCGGGCGACGGGCGTCAAGCGTCGCCGGTGCGTTCGGCGGTGGTGGGCGCGGTGCTGGCGATCACCGTCGTCGTCGCGACGATAACGTTCGGATCAAGTCTCAACACACTGGTCCAACGTCCGCCGCTGTACGGGTGGAACTGGAATGTGGTCCTGGCGGCCGCGGGCGGCGTCGGGGTCATGCCGCAGAAGCAGACGGCCGAAGAGCTAAAGGCCGACCCCGACGTTGCTGCGTGGTCTGGTGTGGACTTCGCCCAACTACAAATCGACGGCAAGACGGTGTCGGTCCTAGGGGTAAACCCCGGCGCCCGCGTAGTGCCCCCCCTCTTGAGTGGTCACGGCCTCGAAAGAGCTGGTCAAGTGGTGCTCGGTTCCGTCACGCTCGCGCAACTGCACAAGCGCGTCGGTGCGACAGTTCGAGTGCGAGATGGCGCCGGCAAATCGACGACGCTGCAAATCGTGGGAACTGCGACGTTTCCGGCGATCGGTGGCCAACAACACACCGAATTGGGTACTGGCGCCTTACTCGACTACCGACTCATACCGAAGAGCGCGCGTAATCTGTTCAATCTCCCCGGGGGCGGTCCCAACGCCGTCTTCGTTCGCTTCAAAACGCCCATTGACGCGGACGCTCTCGCTCGACTGCACAAGATCACACCAATTCTCGAGCGTGCGGCGATGGACTCCGTGGGCGTCGAAGGGGTCCAACGTCCGGCGGAGATCGCTGGCGCCGGCACGCTTCGAGCGACTCCGTCGTATCTGGCGTCTGCTCTCGCTGCTTCGGCCGTCGTGGCACTCGGACTCACGCTCATCGCGTCGGTTCGTCGGCGCCGTAGGGACTTGGCCCTTTTGAAAGCTCTTGGTTTCACTGAGCGACAGTTAGCCGCAGCGGTCGCTTGGCAAGCAACAGTGGCGGCGGTTATCGGACTCGCACTCGGCGTACCAATCGGAACGGTGGTTGGACGTGAACTTTGGACACTTTTCGCCCAGAGCATCAACGTCGTGCCCCAGCCAACCGTGCCAGTGCCCTCCGTGATTTTTGTGAGTGTCGGTGCACTGATCTTTGCCAACGTCGTGGCGCTCCTACCCGGACGTAGTGCGGCACGAACATCGGCCGCACTCGTACTTCGTGCCGAATGAACGGAACGAGAAGCCGCGTGCGCACGGTGAAGATTCTTGATTTCGCTTTGCTGATTTGAACGTCGTGTGGACACTTCTTCTATGGCGTGAGCCGAGATTGGCGGCGACGATGCATCAAGGATCAGCTGTCATTTTCGCCCGTGATAGCCAATACGGATTCACCGATCAGTTGACATTTTCATTGTGGGCTAATCTGCACGATCTGGAGACGGTTGCGCCAACTGAGCAGAAGAAGTATTGACCTATTGGTTGACAATTAACATTTTTGGCCGGCGGAACTACGAGCTTCTAGGTTGCGTTTACGATACTGAGCAATACGACGCAGAAGAAAGAACAGATGAAGAAGCAAGAGGAGTAAGCGCGTTCTCTTCGGGCGATTTCAGCGCACCGCGTGGGACGTTTCTTTCCTTCTTTCGTCACGGCACTTGCATCGGAGCCAGGAGTTGATCGAATGAAACTAGTTCTTCCTCGTCGAAGTGAGCGGACCCTCAGGGCTGGATGGACAGTGCGCATCGCGGCGGCCATGGCCTTATCGACGAGCGTCATCACCTTGAACTCGTCGACGGTGTCGGCGTCGACGCCAGCGCCGGCCCTCAGCATCAAGGTGCAGGGCAATCACCTCGTCAACCAGGACGGAAAGACCATTCGCCTGCTGGGCGTCGACCGCTCAGGTGCGGAGTACGAGTGCGTAACGACGAATCAAGTCTTCGACGGACCTTCGAACGCGGCTTCGGTGAAGGCAATGGTCTCGTGGCACATCAACGCCGTCAGGGTTCCGCTCAACGAGGACTGCTGGCTCGGGATTAACGGCGCCGTGACGGGCGGCGCGACGTACCGCGAGCAGATCGTGAGCTACGTGAACACCCTCGAATCCTTCGGTCTCTACGTGATTCTCGACCTGCACTGGGCGGCCCCCGCGACGGACATTGCGGCCAGCCAGTGGCCCATGGCCGACGCCGATCACTCGCCGGCGTTCTGGACTTCAATGGCCACGACGTTCAAGTCCAACCACGCCGTGCTCTTCGACCTCTTCAACGAGCCCTACGGCATTAGTTGGCCGTGTTGGCTGAGCGGCTGTCAAGCGTCTTACGGCAGCCCCACGGTCATCTCTTACCAGACCGCCGGCATGCAGCAACTTGTCGACGCCGTACGTTCGACCGGGGCCACGATGCCGCTCATGCTCGGCGGCTTGGGGTACGCCAATGACGTCTCGGGTTGGCGACAGTACGAGCCCAAGGACCCCGCCCATCAACTCGTAGTGAGTTTCCACACCTATAACTACGGAGGTTGCGACTACCCCGCGTGCTGGAGTACAAATGTTGCCCCGCTCGCCAAGGTGGTCCCGGTCGTCACCGGCGAGTTCGGCGAGGACAAATGCGGCGATACGTTCGACTTGGCCTTCATGCCCTGGGCCGACCAACACGGCATCTCCTACCTTGGCTGGGCCTGGGACGCGACCGACGAAGGCTGGGACTGCTCGGTCGGGCCGGCGCTGATCGAGGATTACGGTGGTAAACCGACCGCCTACGGCGTCGCGCTCAAAGAGCACTTGGCCAAGCTAGCCAAACTAGCCAAGCTGGCCAAGCTGGCCAAGCCGACCAAGTCGTCGGGATGAGCCCGCTTCGTCTTAATCCCGAGCAGCTCCCTGGGACCTAAGAATTGGGTTCGGCGGTGGCGAGAGTGGTATCAAACACTTCACGCTACGGGCAATGAATCAGTGCAGCGTTTGTGCCAAACTCACGGTACATACCGTGGAACATCTCGATTTCTGGGTGACGCAATTTTAAGGAAAGTTCGCGCGAAAGACGCTCGCCAATCGATATTCGACACCTGAGAGAGGGAAGTGCGAATGAAGGACTTTGCGAATCAAACAGATCGATTTTCCACCCAACGGATGGCACAAGTTGCGCTGGTTGCCGTGTCGTTTTTGGCGACGGTATTAGTGTCGATGGTCGTTCCCGTTGCGAGCGCTTCAGCGTCCACCACCAACTCCTTTGTAGTCAGTGGCGCGCTCTCAGGAACGTTGAAGATCGGTCCCGTCACCTCATGCAGCGGGAGCACCACAAATGCCCAATTGAGTTCGTTTTCTACGACGCTTTCTTCAAAGAAAATCAAGAACTGGTCGATAACCATCTCGTTGACCAAGCCGGGTGCCGCCGCCAAGAAGTTCAACTCCTCGACCGCGACTTTCGTTCTGCAAAGCGGATTGAACGGTTGGGGCGCAACGAAGGGAACGATGACGCTCGGGAACAGTTCCGGCAAGGTCAACCTCACATTGGGCGCTCATGAGGGCTCCGCCAGTGGCATCGTTCACATAAAGGGAAGTTGGAAATGCGCCGGTTAACTTCCGCCGATTTCTAGATGGGTAGTTGCTCTCGTTCGGCTACATCGTGAGTTGAACTCTCGGGCAATCGGGCCGTCATGAGGCGTGACTCGTCGCCAACTACGTTGTAGCTGTGCGACAGTCACTGAGACCGTGGTTGGCAACTTTGGTGATCGTAGCCCTCGTGCCACTGATCGTCACGGCACCATCGAGTTCTGCTGCTGCGCCAGCTCACACTTGTCACGCTCCTCGGATGATTGGCTTGACGGTGACGGCTGCGCGTACGCGAGCGGCGTTGAGTCGCTGTCAACTGCGACTTACCGGGGCACCAGTGCAGATGGCCAAGATTCAGTCGATTCGTACCCAGAGTCCCAGGCCGGGTCAAGTGACGAGACTCTTGACCTTGACTGTCAATCCACTGTGTCCGAGTTCTGTGAATATAGGACCGCCGCCCGGCGAGCCGTTGGAAACCCCAGGGCCGACGGAGCTCGATACCGGACTTTTTGTCGAGGGTGGGGCGCTTATTTATCGTTCGGCGCCGAACTGCAAAGATTTGATCGGTAGATCAAGTGCGGGGACAATCACCGTGACCAACTCCGCCGGAACACTCATCGCCGACAACATGGCTCTTACTGCGGGTCAGTTGCTCAAGATTACTCTTGGCGCTGGTCAATACACGATCACTGGTGTCTTCGCCGGCGGCAACAAAGTTGGACCAACGACCGTCACCGTTCCCGCCGGGGAAGTGGTTCGCCAAGACTTGGTACTCGACGTTCCTTAAGCCATTCAGCCATTGTTCTCGTTTCTATGAACAAATGGTAGACAAACGTTTACCAAGTGGGATGCAACACGACTTCCATCGGGGCTCATTAGGGCTCATTGGGATGAGTGCGCTGACGCCAATCAT
>Ga0182024_10012983_pt1 | contig 16383 bp, 19 predicted proteins | sample P32metaG_FD_120480 | JGI IMG/M metagenome (GOLD analysis project Ga0182024, IMG submission 120480) | Permafrost microbial communities from Stordalen Mire, Sweden - P3-2 metaG (Illumina Assembly) | ecosystem: Environmental > Terrestrial > Soil > Wetlands > Permafrost | place: Sweden: Stordalen... | reverse complement strand
CCAGCTCGTCGTAGGAGAGCAACTCCTCTGTGCCGTTCCGGTCGGTGACGGCCAGCTTGCGGGCTTCGACGTCTATGCGTCGGGCCACGGTGTCGAGCCGCAAACCCATTCCGGTGGCTTCGAGATCGGCGATTGTCCGGTGCGCCAGGTCGCGCCAGTGGGTGACCTCGCCAGAGACGTAGTAGGGGATCCCGCAAATCGAGAAGTTGGGGTAGGCGTCGGCTACGACCACGGTGACCTCGACGCCCGGGTCGAGTTCGCGGGCTCGAAGCGCGGCGCTGATGCCGGCGTCGCTGCCTCCGATGGCGATGAGATGCACGTGACTCCCTGGGTCGGCTCGTCAACCGGCAGGCGGCGAGGCAGGATCGCGATGCGCAGGTTGCTCCCCGACCGGTGTCGCGCCGTTGGGCGGGCCGGGTTCGGGGTCTTGGCGGTGGTGGGCGAAAATGATGTCGGCCGCTTCGCTGGGGGTCACTCCTGGGTACAGGACCTTGACGGCGACAACGGCGACGGCCCCGCCGAGGATCTGGGCGGCGATGAACGCCGGCCCGGATGAGGGGGCGATCCCGGCGAAAGTGTTGGAGAACATGCGTCCGACGGTGATGGCCGGATTGGCGAAGCTGGTGGAGCTGGTGAAGAAGTAGGCGGCGCCGATGTAGGCGCCCACCGCCGCCGGGGCCGACGCCCCGCGCTCGCTGCGGGCCAAGGCGAAGATGACCAGGATGAGGCCCAAGGTGGCCACGACCTCGGACACGAAATGTGCGCCGGTGGCTCGATGGTGCGTCGATATCGACACCGCCGCCTTGGAGAACATCACGTTCGCGGTGACCGCGCCACCAACGCAGCCGGCCACCTGAGCTGGCAGATAGGCGAATGCGTCGCGCCATGTCAACCCGCCGAACGCGGCGTCGACCAGGGATACCACCGGGTTGAAATGGGCGCCAGACACGGGCCCGAACATCAAGATGATGGCGTACAGTCCTGCCGCCGTCGCCGCCGCGTTCTCGAACAATTCGAGCCCGGCATTCCCCGGCGATAGCTGCTGCGCAGCGATCCCCGAGCCGACGACGACGGCCCCCAGGAAGGCGCTACCCACAAACTCGGCCGTCAAGCGCCGCCACAGCGCAGCTTCTCTCACCCGGCCTCCCCTGGCGACCGGACCTTTCCCATCAGCAGCAACTGAAAGACGACCCGGTCGCCTCGGCAGCCGTTGCCGCCGGCTCACCCCGAGCCGGCGCGCAGGCCTCGGTCGAACATCCCAGACCGCTCTCTTCGGGCGCGTCGGCAAGGACCGTGTAGACCTCCCACGGAGCACCGTCGGGGTCATCCACCCAAGCCTTGTCCTGCACCGCGTAACAGCAAGTCGTGGAATCCTGCACCAGCGGCGCCAAGCCTTGACCCGCCAGGCGGCTGGTGGCGGACTCAACCTCCTCGGGCGTTTCGACCTCCACGCCCAGATGGTTGAGCGCCCCGATCACGCCCGCGCCGCGCCCCTCGCCGGATTCGATCAGCACCAGCTTGAGCGGCGGCTCCGCAATGGCGAAGTTGGCGTAACCCGGACGACGCTTGGCCGGGGTGACATCGAACAACTTGGAGTAGAACTCCACCGCAGCATCGATATCGCTCACGTTCAAAGCCAGCTGGACCCTCGACAAGTCGACCTCCTGATAACATCAACATTCATCGATACGTTGATGATCGTCGATACATTGAGATTTGTCAATAGGAGAAGGCCAATGGCCAAACGACAGGCAGCGATCGACGTAGCCGAACCAGTGGCCTGTTGCCCATCTGTGCTTTCCGCGCCCCTCGCCACCGGCGAGGCGGCTGAGCTGGCCCTCGGATTTACAGCGCTGGCCGACCCGGTCCGGCTCCGGGTTCTCTCTATCCTGGCCGCCGCCCCCCAAGGTGAGGTGTGCGTCTGCGACTTCGTGGGACCACTCGGCAAGAGCCAGCCGACCATCTCCCACCATCTCAAGATCCTGGGCGAAGCCGGCCTCGTGCACGGCGACCGGCGAGGCAAATGGGTTTGGTACTCACTCGACCGCGACCGCCTCGCCGGCCTCCGCGCCGCCATCGACGCCTGACCGACCGGCTGAGCGCTCCCGGTCGCGGTAAAGCCAGCAAAGGGCGGCGAAGGCCACCAGGGCGACGACGTCGAGGATGGTCGTGTAGTCGAAGCGCAGCGTGTCACCGGCAATGATCCCGGCGGGGTGCTAGTCACCCAGACCGCAGCCGCACGTTGAATGGCGGATGCTGCAACTCGTTCTCATCGGGGCTGCAGCGGTGCTCGTGGCCGCCCTTCTGGCGCGCGACCACCGTCCGAGCCTCAGCCCGCGCCCGACCCCGCAACCACTAGGCGCCCCTAGGGGGTATATGCGGGAGTATCCAGGACAGCGATGAAGGCAGGACCGACACCGAAGGCGCGGCGCAGCCCGACCCGGGTGCGTCGCAGCTTTAGGACCCTTGGGCGAGAAGCGCTTCCAACTGCGAGCGGTCCGGTCCGGGCGTCACGTACGGCGGGTTGCCAAGCGCGACTTCTATGACGCGTTCGAACACTCCGGGGCGAGTCAGGACGTCCATCGGCAGGGACAGGCAGCTCCCTACCTCGGATAACCACGACAGGACTCGTGCGTCGTAGTGACTGGCGGAGTAAGACGCGCAGGCTCCCGCTACGTTCGGGTCGTCGGGGTCGTGGGGATCCGCCTGGCCGAGCCGGCAGGCTTCCACTTCGGGTCCCCTCACCCGATCGAACTGCACCGTCGCGTCGTGCGACGGCGCGGCCTGCATCCGCGTCGCCTCATCCCAGGCGGTCGCAATTTCGGCTGGCTTGTCCAAGATCCCGGAGATGGAGTCGATCACCGCGACGGCGTGCTTGAGCCCGAGGGTGATGCCCCGACCGATCGAGGGGTTGGTGAAGCCCCAGGCGTCGCCAAGCCCGTCGGTCCGCCACCGATCACCACCGCTCTGGACATACATCCTCCTTTCGCCCTGCACTGTGCCGGAGCGGCTGAGCGGGCCTAGAGTACTGCGATGATCGTGTTCGTCCACGGGGTGCCCGAGACCGCCGCGTTGTGGGACGACGTCCGCTCCCACCTCGGTATCGAGTCCGTGGCCCTGGCTATGCCCGGTTTCGGATGTCCACGGCCATCCGGGTTCGGCGCCTCCAAGGACGACTACGTGGAATGGTTGCTGGCCGAGCTGGGCAGCTTCGATCAGCCCGTTGATTTGGTGGGTCACGACTGGGGAGCAGGACTCACTTACCGCGTGGCGACCGCCCACGGGCACCGCATACGGTCCTGGGCGGCCGACGTGGCCAACATCATGCACCCCCAATATCAGTGGCACGACTTCGCCCGTATCTGGCAGACGCCCGGCGACGGGGAGGCGTTCTTCAAGGAGCAGATATCCACGGCTCCCGAGGATCGCGCTGTGATATTCGAAGGCCTCGGCGTTCCCCACGACCGCGCCGTGGCACTCGCGTCCGCCACTGACGAGACGATGGCTGGGTGCATCCTCGACCTTTACCGATCAGCCACTCCCAACGTGTATGCCGACTGGAAGGACAGCTTTGGCCCTACGCCGGAACCCGGTTTGGTGCTCTGGCCCACAAAGGATCCCTTCGGCGAGGAGACCAAATCCCGCCAAGTGGCCGACATGCTTGGGGCCCAGCACCGCGCCCTGGACGGGTTGAGCCACTGGTGGCCCCTCGAGGCGCCGGCGAGCGCCGCTGCGGTGCTCGCCGAGTTCGTGTCCTCCCTCGACTGACTGCTGCCAGGTCAAAGAGACATGGCCGAAGTGGTGCTGGTACACGGGGCATGGCACGGAGCATGGTGCTGGGACAAGGTCGTCGCGGAACTCGATCGGGGGGAGACCGCCAACCGCGCGGTCGACCTACCGCTTTCCGGCTTCGAGGAGGACGTGGCCGCGACCCGGGAGGTCATCGACGAAGCGGGCCCCGGGGCGGTCGTGTGCGGACACTCCTACGGCGGGCTGGTCATCTCGGCTGCCGCTTCGGGGTCGCCCGATGTAGCCCGCCTGGTCTACCTGGCCGCCCTGATGACCGAACAGGACGAGGATCTGGCCGACCTGCTGGGCGCGGACTCTTCACCTCTGATGCAAGCGGTCGAAGTCGACGAGAACGGATACATCACGGTTGACCCCGCTCGTATCCACGAGGTCTTCTATGCCGATAGCTCGGCCGCGGAGGCGGATCGTTGTGCCGCGCTCCTGCGACCAATGCCGGCCTCTGCCATGTCGGCCCACGCCGCGCCCCCAGCCTGGCTGTCCATACCGTCGACTTACGTGATCTGCGGCAACGACAAGGCCATACCCCCATCATCTCAACGCCGCATGGCGCTCAGAGCTACCTCGACCGTCGAATGGCCGTGCGACCACTCGCCGTTCCTGACTCGACCAACTGAAATCGCGACGCTGCTGGAACAGGCCTTGACGCAGTAGGCGCCGCCCCGGTAGGACGGCGCGCGACCGACGTGAGATGATGCCCGGATGACTGACATCCCGGTCCCGCCCCTGCACCTCATGCAGCGAGTGGCTCTGCGGCCTGCCGACCTTCCGGCTATATCTCTACGATGAGTCGCCACGGAATCGCGGCCGCCCTTTTGTGTGCGGGCTTTTTGGGGGCGTGCGGCGGCGGCCACTCGTCCCCGCGTAGCGCGACAACTTCGAGCGGTTCCCTGCCGGGCGTTCCCAACGCCACCAACTTGCACCTCGAGCCCGTCATCGGCGCGGGGTCGGCTCCCGCACCGACTTCGCTGGTCACAAAAGACCTGGTCGTCGGCAACGGTACGGCGGCCGTCCAGTCCGACACCGTCGTCGTTCAGTACGTCGGTGCCAACTACTCCGACGGGAAAGACTTCGATTCGAGCTGGCAGCGGGGTCAGCCGGCCACCTTTCCGCTCAACGGCGTGGTACCCGGTTTCGCCCAAGGCATCGTCGGCATGAAGCCGGGCGGTCGGCGCGAGATCGTCATCCCTCCGGCGCTCGGATACGGCGCAACTGGCGACCCGCCGGCGGTCTCGCCCAACGAGACGCTCGTGTTCGTCGTCGACTTGATGTCGATCCAGTAGCGCGAGGGCCGCCAGCCCGGGTGCGATGGTGCGGCCGGCGGTCCCGTAACATTGGGAGCGAGCCGACCTTAAGGGGAGGGTGCCGTGACTACAGAGGCCTATCTGGTCCAGGTCGATCCGGACAAGTGCCAGGGGCACAACCGCTGCTGCAGCCTGGCGCCGGAGCTGTTCGATACCGACGACTTGGGTATGGCGTCGGCGCGGGGCGACGGAACCGTGGCCGCCGAGCTCCTGGACAACGCCCGCCGCGCCGTTGCGAACTGTCCCGAGTACGCCATTTCCCTGACGGAGGTTCAGCCATGACCAGCCGCCATACGCCCGTAGCCGACTGGACCAGCGATTTCGATCACACCGATCCGAAATGGGTGGCAGACCCGTACCCCATTTGGGAAGACCTGCGCCAGAAGTGCCCCGTGGCCCACAGCGACCGCTATGGCGGTACCTGGCTGCCGGTGACGCACGAGTATGTATCTGAGGTGGCGTACGACACCGAGCACTTCACTTCCCGGTCCGTGGTGGTCAGCGAAGTGCGGCCCGGGCCGGAGGACCTGCCGGCGCCCATCGGGCTGGCGCCGCCGATCACGTCGGACCCGCCGTTCCACTCGATAGCACGGCGCATGCTGCTCCCGGCGTTCGGCCCGAAGCCGATCGCCGCCCTCGAGCCTTTCACCCGCGACCTCTGCCGGCAACTCCTGGACGAGACGGCCGGCCAGGCCACGTTCGACGCGGCTGTCGAATTCGCCCAGCACATACCGGTCCGCGTGATCGTACAGATGCTCGGATTCCCCCAAGACGACGCTGACATATTCCGGCACTTCATCCGCCAGGTCCTCGAAGACGTCGACCAATCCCCGGAAGAGCGCCAGGAGTTGATCAACCAGGGCGAGATCGACGCCTACATGGACAACCAGATAGCCGACCATGTGGCCAACCCGCGCGACGACCTGACGTCATTCCTGGTTCAGGCCGAGATCGACGGAAACAAGCTGGCCCCGGAGCACATTCGCGGCACCATGGTCCTGCTCATGATCGCCGGCATCGACACCACTTGGTCAGCGATCGGTGCCTCGCTGTGGCATCTGGCCCGCCACCCCGATGACCGCCGCCGCCTTTCCGCCGAGCCGTCCCTGATGGACACGGCGGTCGAGGAGTTCTTGCGTGCCTACGCGCCGGTCACGATGGCGCGCCTCGTCGCTCAGGACTTCGATTTCCACGGCCAGCAGCTCAAAGAAGGGGATTGGCTGCTGCTCCCATTCCCATCTGCCAACCGCGACCCCGAGGCTTTCACCAATCCCGACACGGTGCAGCTCGACCGTGACCACAACCGGCACGCCGCCTTCGGCTTGGGCATCCACCGCTGCCTCGGGTCCAATCTGGCGCGGATGGAGGTGCGGGTTGCCCTGGAGGAGTGGATGGCCGTCTACCCCGAGTTCGAGCTGGCCGAACCCTCCGCCGTGACCTGGTCCTCCGGCCAAGTGCGCGGCCCGCGCACCCTTCCGGTTCGGATCCTGTAAAGAACGATCGGCCCCGTGCCGATCGTTCGGTGATGCCTGCCGACGACGCACGCTGTCCGGGATGCGGGGCCGTGATGATCCGGGCCGCTGACCACGGGGTTCGCTACCAGTGCGGCCATTGCGGCGGACGGCTCCTCGGGCTCAGCCCTTTCGAGCAGCTCCTCGAAGACGGTGTCGGTGCTCGGCTGTGGGTGGCATCGAACAGCGGGACCGAAGCCGGACCCTGCCCGTTCTGCGATCGAGCCATGCACTGCGCCGCTAGTGGCGCCGACGTGGCCGGCATCCTGATGTGCCGCACCTGCCAGGAGGTCTGGATTCCCGCCGGTGCCGCCAGCTGGCTCAGCACCCATTCCGCCCCGCGCGCAGCGCAGCCGGCCCCTGCCGCGCCCCTGTCGGACCGCTGTGGGACTTGCGGAGCGCCTTTGGAGCCCGACGAGCAGGGCCGCTGCCGCTTCTGCCACGCCCAACTCACGGTGGCGGAGCCGGTCGTCGTCAACGTCCAGGAAACTCCCGCCACCACTGGAAGCAAACTGCTGAACGCCGTCGCCGGCCTCCTGACCAGACCCATCGAATAAGACACCTCGACATATTTGTCTTATGATCCTGGCATGACGTCAGTCCTGCCCGGATCGGTGGAATTCATACCCTGCAGCGGCGAGATGTGGCGCGACCCCTTCGGCATGTACGCCGACCTCCGCGATCGCGACCCAGTCCACCACGTCGAGGGTGGCGACTACTGGGTGCTCTCCCGCTTCGACCACGTTTTCGAAGCGGCCCGCAATCACGAGGCGTTCTCATCCGCGCAGGGGCTGACTTTTACCTACGGGGACATGTCCCAGGCGGGGCTGGACGAGGTGCGCCCGATAGTCATGCTCGACCCCCCCGAGCACACCGAATTCCGAAGGCTGGTCGGCCGCGGCTTCACACCCCGTCAAGTACGCGAAGTCGAGCCGGCCGTGCGTGCCTTCGTCGTGGAGCGGATCGAAAGGCTGCGGGACCGAGGCGGAGGGGACGTGGTCGCGGAGGTCTTCAAGCCGTTGCCCAGCATGGTCGTGGCCCACTACCTGGGCGTCCCGGCCGAGGATCGCGACCGCTTCGACGGATGGACACAAGCGATCGTCGCAGCCACCGCCAAGGGTGACCCCTTGCAGGCGCCAAACGCGGTGGCCGAGCTTTTTTCCTACTTCTCGCACCTGATCGAGCGGCGGCGCGCCGATCCCGGTGTCGACACCATCTCGCTCCTGGCGGCCGCCGGCGAAGGCAACGTCTCGATCATGCAGGCGCTCGGCTTCGCCTTCACCATGGTGACCGGAGGCAACGACACCACGACCGGGCTGCTCGGCGGCGCGGCCGAGCTGCTGACGGCTCATCCCGACCAGAGGGCGGTGCTCGTCGACGACCCGGCGACCATCCCGGTCGGCGTCGAGGAGCTGCTTCGCCTCACTTCTCCGGTTCAGGCATTGGCCCGCACCCTCACCACGGACGTGGAAATCGATGGCGTCACCATCCCCGCCGGGCGGCGGGCGCTTTTGCTGTACGGCTCCGCCAACCGCGACCCGCGGAAATTCGGAGATGACGCCGGTGACCTCGAGGTGCGGCGCAACCCGCGGCCGATCGTGGCCTTTGGCTACGGCGCCCACCACTGCCTCGGCGCGGCCGCGGCCCGTCTGCAAGCCCAAGTCGCCCTGGAGGAGCTCCTGGCCAGATGCCCTCGCTTCAGCGTGGACGCGCCGGGTGGTGAGTTCGCGCCCGGGCACTTCGTTCGCCGATACCAAAGCCTCCCCTTCGACCCGGAAGGCCTGGCGTGACGTCCCGGCGTTGGTTGCGGGAAGGACGCGGCGACGTGGCGACCGACCGCATCCTCGACGCCGCCGCGAATATCTACGTACGCCAAGGCGTGGCCCGGACGAGCATGGCCGATGTGGCGCGGGAGGCGGGATGCTCGCGGGCCACCCTGTACCGCTATTTCGACGACCGATCGGCCCTGCGGACGGCCTTCGTCCATCGCGAGACCCGCAGGCTGGCAGCAGAGGTCTCAGCCGAGATCGCAGGGGTGGACGACCAGGCCGAGCGAGCAGTCGAGGCAGTCATGCTGTGCGTTTCGAAAGTGAGGGCGAGACCCACCCTTCACGCGTGGTTCGCCGCTGACAACGTCAGGATAACCCGAGACTTGATCGCATCCTCCGAAGTGATCGAAGGTGTCGCCTTGGCCTTTCTGGGTCGCACGGGCGAATCGGAGGAGGCCGAGTGGTTGGTGCGCACGGTGGTGTCGCTGGTCGTGCTGCCGGGCGCGAACGCGAACTCCGAGAGGTCGATGCTCCGTCGCTTCGTCGCCCCGGCTTTGGGGCTCGCCTCACGAGATCGGAGCTTGCGCTCCGAGCTCTCCTAACGCAGCGCTGATGGCGTTGACCGACTCAAAAGTGCTCTTGCGGAGCATCTCGTCGGGGAACTCGATGTCGAAGGAGTCCTCCAGGGCGAGCATGACGTTGACGCTGGCGTGCGAAGTCATCCCCAAGTCGAACAGGTCGGCCTCGCCGTCCAGGGTCGCAGCTTCTACAGGCAGTCCGCCGTGGACCTCGAGGAGGCGACGGACTTCTGCTTCGGCCGGGCTCACGACCTCGCTCCGGCCTGGCAAAGTCCCACCACGGTGGCGGTCGCCACCCCGGCCCCGTGGCTCATGCTCATGGAGAGATGCCTGACTCCGGCCTCTTCTGCTAGTCGCTGAGCACCGTCACTGAGAGACAGGTCACACCACCCGCCGGGCCGGCGCCGGACCTCGATGGATCTCCACCCCGGATCGTCGTCGGTCAACCGGAGCAGCTTGATCGTCGCCTCCTTGGCCGCGAAACGCGCCGCCAGCCCTGGCGCCGACTCGACCCTGACCCCGCCGCAACATTCCACCTCGTGGTCGGTGTACAGCCGTCGCACGTAGCGGTCACCGAAATGGGCTATCGACTCAGCCACCTCGGCGATCGATTGGACGTCAGTACCGACCCGCAATTCGAAACCGTCGATCTCCACCCACTCCAACTTATCCGGTATGGGACCGCGAGGATCTCTCTCGCAACGATGCACCTGCGTCGTTATCCGGGAACCTACCGAGGCTGACGCATCTTCTCGTTTTACATCGAGTTGCGATCCCCGCGAGTTCGCGGCCGGGGACCATTGGTACAGTCCCGCGTCGTGGGGCGCAACGAAGGCGATCATTGGCGGACGCTCGGTTCGAGCGCGCGCATCTGGGCGGCGGGCCACCATGACATCGTTTCCGATTCGTGGATCGCTTTCAGCGGCGCGAGCAGCGTCACTTACAACGTCGCCTCCTGCCGCTCGAAGAATCCCGATGTCCTCACCGAGCGGTGCTTGCAGCCCGTGTTTGACCTGGGCCAACCCGCGATCATCATGCTGGCCGGCGCCGGGCTCGCCTCAGCCCAGAAGCTCGCCGACGCCAGCTGGGTCACTGTCGGCGCCCTGCCCCTGATGAGGTTGCGCGAGCCGACCTTCTCCTTCGGCTCCGACCCAGGTGGCGCTGCTCTCACCGAGGACGAGCTGCCCCTCGCCCGGGAGCTCCTGGAGTCCGCTTACGGCCTAGATGCTGCGTGCGCCGCCGTCGCGGTACCCGACCGGGCCGTCAAGGACGAGGACATGGGGGCGTGGGGCTTATACGACGAGGGCCAGCTCGTCTCCTGCGTAACGACCGTCGTCGAAGACGACATCATGGTCGTGTGGTCGATGGCTACACGGCAATCTTTTCAAGGTCGCGGGTATGGACGGCGCCTCCTCGAGACGATCCTGCGCCACTCGTTCGACTGCGGTGCCACCGCGTCGCTGCTGCAGTCGTCGGTCGCGGGGGAAAGGCTGTACCGCTCGCTGGGATACGAGGTCGTCGAGTACTGGCAGCTCTGGTCCCGGCCGCGTTGGGTCATCGGATACGCGTAGTTTCATCCCCAAGGGCTCGCACACGAGGGGAACGGTTCAGTGGTCACAGCTGACGATGGCCGGGCCGGACGTCTGGCATCGCTCGAACGCCGCTTCAGGAGCCCGATCCGAGGCCCCTGGCTGACCTCGGTGTTCGGGTTGGTCCTCCTGATCGGCATCCCGGTCGAGTTCATCACGGGGCTCCTCTCATACGTCGCCTACGACCCCCAGTACGGCAACGACCCGAACCCCAAGCACGGGCTGTTCGGGTTCTTCGTGTTCAACTGGTTCGCCGAACCGAGTTGGCTCTACCGCCTGGTCGAGGGCGTGCACGTAGGGCTCGGGCTGGTCCTGGTCCCGATCGTGATCGCCAAGTTGTGGTCGGTCATACCGAAGCTGTTCAAGTGGCCTCCGTTTTCGTCCGTAGCCCAGGTGCTCGAACGGGTGAGTTTGACGATGCTCGTGGGGGGGATCGCCTTCGAGATCACCACTGGCATCCTCTACATCGACTACTACCCCAAGTACGTCTTCTCCTTTTACACCGGGCACTTCTACGGGGCCTGGATCTTCATGGCCGGCTTCACGGTGCACGTGGCCCTCAAGTTCCCTCGGATGGTCCGCTCGTTGAGGTCGCGTCGCTTGCGAACCGAGTTGCGGACCGGGCTGTCCGGCACCCTTCCCGAGCCTGTCGACGACGACCTGGTTGCCACTGAGCCCGCCGAGCCGACCATCTCACGTCGGGGTGTTCTCGCCATGGTCGGTGGCGCTTCGGCGGTGGTATTCCTGCTCACCGCCGGGGAAACGATCGGAGGGGTGCTCCGCCGTGTGGATCTGCTCGGTACGAGAGTGGCCTCACCCGATATCGGTCCGAACCACTTTCCCGTCAACCACACGGCCGCTTCCAGAGGGATCGGGCCTCTCCAAACGGGTGCCGCGTGGCGGCTCGAGCTGGTGGGAGCGCGACGCGTCTCGATCAGCCGGGAACAGCTGCTGGCCATGCCGCTTATCAGCCATGATCTCCCGATCGCCTGTACCGAAGGCTGGTCCACGGTGCAGCACTGGACCGGCGTGCGCCTCACCGACTTGGCGGGTTTGGCCGGGGCGGCCGGCGCCACGTGGGCTTATCTGGAGCCGTTCGACGGCAATGCGGCCTACATATCCGGTACCCAGCTGCATGCCAGCCAGTCGATGCTCGCGCTTCGGGTCAACGGGGCGGACCTGTCGCTCGACCACGGCTATCCGGCGCGGATCATGATCCCCGACGCGCCCGGCACCCACAACAAGAAGTGGATGCAACGCATCACGTTCGAGGCCGTCTGAGATGCGCTGGCTGCGACGCCACTACGGGGCCCACCCGATCCACCTCCTTCTGATGGTGGCCTGCTTCGCAGTCGCGGGCTACGCCCTGAGCCGGATGAACGCCCAAGGGGGTCTCGGACGCATCGTGTTGTGGTTCGCGCTCGTGCTGATAGTCCACGACCTCATCGGGTGGCCCTTGTACACGTGGGCCGACCGAGCCCTCCAGCGATTGGCGCCTCGCAAGCGCCCTGGCCAGCCGCCGTCCGTCCCGTGGATAAATCACGTCCGGGTCCCGGCGTTCCTCTCAGGTGTTCTTCTCATCATCTCTTTTCCGCTCGTGCTGCGTCTCTCGGCGGGGCCTTACGAGGACCTCAGCGGAGTTTCGGAGTCGGCTTACCTCGGCCATTGGCTGCTGGTGACCGGGCTGTTCTTCATGTCCTCGGCCGCCGTCTACGCGCTGCGGCTGTTACGGGCCCGCCGACGGCTGAACCCGACCGGCTGAGCCACCCGCCGAGGGAGTGTCGCCGACCGCCTTCACAGGAGGAATCTCGCGCAATCCGGCTTCGAACAGCAGAAGCCGCTCATCCAGCTTGCTGGCTTTGGTAAGCGGTAGCGCCTCGACCAGATGGATACGGTTCGGCAGCATGGTGTCAGGGAGCACGTCGCGGGCGGCCCGCTGAAGGCCGATCGGCGTGACCCCCTCGTCGGCGATGACGAAGGCGACTATGCCGACCTGTCCCTCGTCGTCGAACGTGACACACGCCGCGGCCGACACCCCCGCCAGGCCGCGGATCGACTCGCCCATCTCGATGAGAGAGATCCGCACCCCGCTCCGCTTGACAACCCTGTCCGCCCGGTCCACGTACACGTAGTCGCCGTCGATGTCGCGATAGACCAGATCGCCCGTCCGGTACACGGTCTCGCCCGGCACGATGTCGGTGCGAAGCACGTCCGCTGTGAGCTCGGGCGCCCTCCAATAGCCGGTCATGAGCTGCGAGCCGCCGATGTACAGCTCACCCACCCGATCGCTGTCGACGACGAGCTCGCCTGATTCGTCGACGAGGTGGAAAGTCACGCCCGGGTGTGGACGGCCGATCGGGACGGTTCCGTCGGCGATGAGCTCCGGAGTGACCTTGACATGGGTCACGGCGATGGTGGTCTCAGTCGGGCCGTACCGATTGAACACCTGGACTTGGGGCGCCGCGGCCCAGAAGGCCCGGATGTCGGCAGGTGAGCTGGCTTCGCCCCCAAGTGCCACCAAGTCGAGTGTCGTCACACTCAGCTTGTTGACTTGTGGGCTGGACAGGAGGAGCCGCAAATAGCTGGGCGAGAATCCGGTGTAGGTGATGTTCTCCTGGCTGACCGCGTTGAAGAAGGTCCGGGGATACAGCAGCGCTTCACGAGGGCGGATTACGACCGCCCCACCGGCGAACAGAGTCGGGAACAGGGTCCCGAACGATCCGTCGAAATGGAACGGCGACACGCACAGAGTCCGGGTGTCGCGATCGAGGCCGAGGGACGTCGCCGTAGATCGAACCGCTGCCGCGAACGAAGCATTTCCGATCATCACTCCCTTCGGAGTTCCTGTCGTGCCCGACGTGTAGATGGAATAGGCCACTCGATCGGGATCTTCGCCGGGTTCGGGAGGACCCTCCGCCCGGCGGAAGGTTCGGAGCCTGGAGACCGGCGCCCAAGCCGACCTGTCGAGGACGCCGGGGGAGGCGGTCCCGGCGTCGGCGTTCACCGTCACGACGAGCGCCGGAGCGCAGTCGTGAAGGATGCCCGACAGTCGGGCGTCGGGGTCGGTGACGGCGAGGGGAACGAACGTTGCCCCGACCCACAAGCAGGCCAGGGCGGCGACCACAAAGTCGACGGAGTTGGGCAGGTGGAGCGCCACCTGGTCGCCGGCCGTCACGCCATGCGCCGCCAAGGCCGAAGCGAACCGGCCAGATTCATCGCGCAGCGCCTCGTAGGTCAGGTCGCGATCCAAGTCCTTGACTGCAGGCCGGTCCGGGCCGGTGACAGCCTGCTCCAGGACGGCCGCCAGAACCGACGTACTACCTTTCAAGAGCGTCCCGCTCTCAAGAGGGTCCGGCCTGAGCGCCGCGAACGAGAACCCCGGGCAGCTCGCCGGTATGCACGCCGTCCTCGAAGGTCACCGCGCCGCGCTTGACGGTCCAGCGGTATCCCGTGGCGGCCTGAAGGAGGCGGCGTCCCCCAGCCGGCAGGTCGGCGACGATCTCCGGTGGCGCGCACTCCAGGCCGTCGAGGTCGATCACGTTGAGGTCGGCGAGGTAACCCGGTGCGACGACGCCGCGATCGAGCCACCCGACGTGGGCCGCGGGGCGTCGGGTGATCTGGTGGACGACGGCCTCGACGGGCACACCATCCTGGTCGAGGCGGTCCCGCGCCCACAGCGACAGATAGCTCGTGGTCATGCTTCCGTCGCAGATTTGACCGCAGTGGGCTCCGGCATCGGACAGTCCGAACATGGCGACCGGTGAAGTGATCATTTCGCGAACGGCGTCCAGGTTTCCGTGGACGAAGTTGAAGAGCGGGGCATAGATCAGCTGGTGGCCGCCGCGCCGGAGCTGCACGTCGTAGGCGTACTCGCGAGGATCGATTCCAGCCGTTCGAGCAGCGGCAGCGAGCGAACGGGTGCTGTCGAGGTTGTAGTCGACCGGGTCGTCGAGTATGTACATCTCGTCGAAGCGCCCGAAGAACGCGAATCCTGCGAACGCGTCAGGCCCGGACGTCAGGTGGGCGTGGCCCTCGAGGATCCGCCGGCGACGGTCGGGGTCGCGCAACGCTTCGACCCGCTCCGCCAACGGCAAAGTGGAGACCTTTCCGTACGCTCGTGAAGGGGCGAAGACGTTGGCCGACGCTTGCAAACCGAGCAGGACTCCAATGGGGCGCGGAGCGACCTGGGCCTTGACGTCAAGGCCTTCCCCTTGGAGAGTCTCGGCCAGCGACATGAGATCCCGCCATCGCTCCGGGGCCGCCCGGTCCTGTTGGACCGTGTAGCTGACCGGGCGCCGACTGGTCCGGGCGAACTGGGTGACCAAGTCGAACTCGGCCCGGGCGAAGTCGTCATCGGTGGTGCGGTAACTGTCCGAGAGGAACTGGAAGACTCCGGAGTCGCGGTCGCGAAGCACCGATGCCAGAGCGAGCAGCTCCGGTGCCCGGGCTCGCAGGGTGCCGAGGTTGTCTCCCGCGCTCGTGCGGTGATTCTCCGTGCGTGACGTCGAGACACCAACCGCTCCGGCGTCGAGCCCCTGGGCCAGCAGCTTCGCCATCTCGCGAAGCTCACCCTCGTTGGGATGTAGGGCAGGATCGGCGCCCCGCTCGCCCATGACGAAAGCCCTGAGGGCGGCGTGAGGGACATGGGTGCCGACGTCGATCGACCGCGACCGGCGGGACAGGGCGTCCAAGTACTCGGGGAACGACTCCCAGTCCCACCGGAGACCTTCGTGCAGCGCCGTGCCCGGGATGTCCTCGACCCCTTCCATCATGGCGATCAGCCAGTCGTGGCGGTCCGGAGCGACCGGGGCGAAGCCGACCCCGCAGTTTCCCATCACTACCGAAGTGACGCCGTGGTGTGCGGACGGAGCAAGGATCGGATCCCACGTCGCTTGCCCGTCGTAGTGGGTGTGAGGATCGACGAAGCCTGGAGTTACGAGCAGGCCGTCCGCCTCCAGCTCCCGCCGGCCCGTCCCTACGTCGTCGCCGACGGCAACGATCCGTTCGCCTTCGATGGCCACGTCGGCGTGACGGGGCGGACCCCCGGTGCCGTCGACGAGCGTGCCGTTTCGGATCACGAGGTCAGCGGTCATCCAAGGTGGCCCGTCAGCTCGTCATCGCCCACCGCCGCAGCTGTTTGCGTGCGTCGGTCAGCTCTCGGAATTGCCCTTCCTCCAAGCGAAGGTCGGCGGCCGCGCAGTTCTCCTCCAAGTGGTCGAGCGAGGATGTACCCGGAATCGGGAGCATCAGCGGAGACCGGCGGAGCAGCCACGCCAGACAGACTTGTGAGACGGTTGCGCCGAGCTGCTGGGCCACCTCCGTCAGCGGACCACCCGGCCGCGAGAGCTTTCCGCTCGCCAATGGGAACCAGGGGATGAAACCGATCTGGTTGGCTTCGCAGTAGTCGACGACGTCATCGGCGCCGCGGTGGCCGACGTTGTACTGGTTTTGCACGGTCACGACCGGCACGACTCGGCGGGCGGCCTCCACCTGCTCGACGTTGACTTCCGACAGCCCGACTTCTGCCACTTTCCCCTCTTCGCGCAACTCCTTCAAGACACCGAACTGGTCCGCCGCCGGCACCTGGGGGTCGATGCGGTGGAGCTGAAAGAGGTCGATCCGCTCCAGCCCGAGCCGCCGCAAGCTACCCTCGCACTGACTGCGGAGGTACTCGGGTCGGCCGCACTCGACCCACTGGCCCGGGCCGGGGCGGGTGTAGCCGGCTTTGGTGGCGATCGTGAGGCCGGCCGGATAGGGGTGAAGAGCTTCGCGCACCAGCTCCTCGGCCACGTCAGGACCGTAGGAGTCCGCCGTGTCGATAAGGT
>Ga0182024_10012982_pt1 | contig 16383 bp, 15 predicted proteins | sample P32metaG_FD_120480 | JGI IMG/M metagenome (GOLD analysis project Ga0182024, IMG submission 120480) | Permafrost microbial communities from Stordalen Mire, Sweden - P3-2 metaG (Illumina Assembly) | ecosystem: Environmental > Terrestrial > Soil > Wetlands > Permafrost | place: Sweden: Stordalen... | reverse complement strand
GGAGAGCGCTTTCGAATCCGCTGGATCAACATCTCCGGCGAAGAGTTCCACACCATGCACACGCATGGACATTACCAGCAAATTATCGCGCGCGATGCCGAGCCGGTCGACTATCGCGACGTCGAGGACACGGTCCTCGTCGCCCCGGGGCAACGCGTCGACGTCGTCATCGATGCCAATGCGATGCCGGGGACGTGGCTTATCCATTGCCACGTGATGGACCACATCGAAGATGCAAACGGAATGCCCTCCGGATTGATCACGGCGATCCATTACGCCGGTACGCCCAACACGTTGCTCTCTATGTACCGCGCGATGAAACCGGCGGCCGTCGCGCCCGGCCATGCGTTAAGCTTTTGGTGGACCGTGCTGCTCGGCGCCATCGCCGGCTTCACCATTTTCCTCGGCCTTCCGATCGCCCGCGCGCGACGCCTTTCCGTGCAGACCGTCGCGCTGCTCAACGCACTCGCGATTGGCATTCTTCTCTATCTCGTCGTCGAGATCGCGCAGAACGCGATCGCGCCGGTCTCGGCGGGCCTAAACGCTTGGCATGCCGGTGCTGGGCCGTTCCCCGCAACGCTTATCGCGGTCCTCGTCATTGGTCTAGCGATCGGTTTGGTCGGCTTGGGCAGCGCGGCAACGCATTTCACGCGCCAAGCCGCAGCGCATGCGGAGAATCCGATCGTCCTCGCCGCAATCATCGCAATTGGAATCGGAGCTCACAATTTCGGTGAAGGCCTGGCTATCGGAGCGTCGGCGGCATCGGGAGCCACCGCGGTCGCGTTGGCGCTGATCGTCGGCTTCGGCCTCCACAACGCGACGGAAGGCTTCGGAGTCGCAGCGCCGCTGGTGGGGCGAGTCGTTCCGTCATGGGCGCAGATCGGCTTAGCGGGCTTGATCGCCGGCGGCCCAACCTTCCTCGGAACGATTATCGGTTACAGCTTTTACTCCCCGACGCTTTCGGTGCTTTTTCTGGCCGTCGCCATCGGCGCGCTCGTCTTCGTCATCGGCGAGCTTTGGAGCGTACTGCGCCGCACCGGATTGACGGCCTTCGTAACCGCGACGATGTGCGCAGGCTTTCTCCTCGCCCTTGCGACCGAACTCTTTCTCGACATGAATGGAGGTTAGAAGACTGAAATGAATCTCGCACTGGTCCTAACCTTCGCAACGGCGTTGCTCTCGCAGGCCGCGCCCGCGCAGAATTCGTCGATCGCCGCCGCCATGCGTGGTATCGCTGCACGGCCGCAATTCGCGCACGCGATCGTGGCCGCCGAGGTTTACGACCTCGACGCTAGGCGCCCGCTTTACGTGCGCAATGCCGACGTCTTGATGGAAGCGGCCTCGACCACGAAGCTGCTCACGACCGGGACGAGCCTGGCGTTGCTCGGACCGGCCTTCCGCTGGACGACGCCGGTCTATCGCATCGGGCCCATCGATTCGCGCGGCGTGCTGCACGGCGATCTCGTGCTGGTCGCCGGCGCCGACCCAAACCTCTCGCAACGCGTACGCTCCGACGGCACGCTCGCCTTCGAAAACGAAGACCATTCCTACGACGGCAACTACGACACAAAAGCAGTTCCGGGCGATCCGCTCGCCGTTTTGCGCGACCTCGCCGCGCAAGTCGCGCACGCCGGCATCAAGCAGATCGATGGAGTGGTTGCGATCGACACGTCGCTTTTTGCAGATCAAGGCTCCGAGGGCGGGACCGGCGCGATCGTTTCGTCGATCGTCGTGAACGATAATCTCGTCGATCTGACTCTGACGCCGGGGGCGAAGACCGGCGATCCAGTTTCAATCGCAATCTCTCCGCAAACGCCCTACGTTACGTTCGTCAACGCGGCGACGACCGAGCCGGCCAAATCCGAGCCGACGATCGATCTCTCCAGCGACAAGTCGAACCCCGACGGATCGCATACGGTGACAATCACCGGCGCGCTGCCTATCGGTAAGGCGATCTTATATTCGTACCGCGTGCCCGAACCGCAGCGCTTCGCGCAAGCGGCGTTTATCGTTGCCCTGCGGGACGCAGGCGTGACGGTGCGTACGCCTTCCGGCGTAGCGTTCTTCAGTCACGACGCCGTTGCACCGTCCTACGTGCCGGCAAATCTGGTCGCGCGCCACGTATCGCCGCCATTGTCCGAAGACGTCTACGTCACGCTCAAGGTGAGTGACAACCTGCACGCGGCCTTGATGCCGTACCTCTGGGCGATCTACGTGGCGCAGGCAAAGAGCGGTCTTTTGAAAGCCGCGTTTGCCTGCGAGCGCGCGCTTCTTTCGAGCGCGGGCCTCGATCTCAGAGGAGCGTCGCAGCAAGACGGGCTCGGGACCTTTGCCTTCTTCACGCCACGATTCATGGTGAGTTATTTGGCGTGGGCGTCTCGGCAAGCATGGTTCTCCTCGCTGGAACGTGGTTTGCCGATCACGGGCGTCGACGGAACGCTCTTCAATATCCAAAACGGCGTTCCGGCCGCGGGTCACGTTCACGCGAAGACGGGCACGTGGACGTCGGTGAATTCGCTCGACGACGGCGAGCTCGTTACGAAAGGGCTCGCGGGCTACATCACGACCAGCCACGGCCGCCACGTCGCCTTCGCGTTCTACATCAACCGAATGGCGGGCGAGGGGAGCGTCGATTCCGGCCGGGATGCCGCCCACTACGCCGGTCAAACACTCGGCGAGATGGCCTCGGACGTCTACGACGCGCTCTAAGGGGTTCTTTTTGCCGCCTCCCCGAATATAGATCCCACGTTTTCGAATTTGGGAGCGAATTGCTTGCCCAGCCTCGGGGGCGAGGAATGAGGACATCATCACAACCGCACCCGTTGTCAAGAAGCGTGCGAAAGCCGCACCGAAAGTGTATGCACCGCACGAACATTTCGGAAGTCCCCTCAACGTTTGTCGCATCTGCGGCGAGAAGTACACCTATACTGCAAAGTCGACCGACCCGTTTAGCGCCGATAAGCGCTAGCGCCCAGCGGTAAAGCGCCTATGAAGCTCGTTGCAGCGATCGACCCAAACAGTCTCTCACCGGACCGGCTTCTCGCTGAATCCAATGAATTCGCAATATACGACGTTGGGAACGACACCTATGCGTTGGTGCATCGCCACCAGGGCGTCGAGTGGCAAGCGATCACGATTTCAGGCGATGGTTTGTTCCGCGTTGCCCAGCTGCTCGCCGGTGCCACGCGGGCGTTGTATCGCCACGTCGCATCCGACCTATCACAGGAACGCCGGCCTGGGGCGCTATAGCGCCCCGATCAACTCGCAGAGCTTCGCTAGCTCGATATTGCCGCCCGACACGACGGCAACCACGGGACCAGCATCTTCCGAGCAGCGCAGCGCAGCCGCAACTGAGAGTGCCCCTGCGCCTTCGGCGATGACGCGGGCCTTCTCAGCGAGCAGGCGCATTGCGCGTTTGGTTTCCTCCAGCGTAACTACAATGGATCCGTCAACTACCGGCCGCATTCGCTCCCACATCCGCGGGAAAACGCTCTTTCCTCCAGCACCATCGACGAACGTCGCTTGCCATTGCGGAAACGGCGACGCCTTGCCGCTCGAAAAGGACGCTGCCCCGGGCGCCGCAGTCTCGGGCTCCGCACCGAAGACGCGAACGTGAGCTTTGCGTGCCCGCACGCCCGTCGCAACACCGGTAACGAGCCCGCCTCCGCCGATTGCGGCGATAACGGTCCTAACCTCGGGAAGGTCCTCGACTATTTCTAATCCCATCGTTGCGTTGCCGGCGATAAAATCGTCGTCGTCGAACGGGTGAACGAACGTGCCTTCGACGCCAGGAAACGTGCGCCGCTCCATCGCTTCCCAACACGCGTCGAATGAGGCGGTCACCAGACGCGCGCCAAGCGCCCGCATCCGCTCGACCTTCGTTTCGGGTGCCGTCTCAATCGTGACGACCGTACACGGTACGCCCGCTTGGCGCGCCGCGTAGGCGACGCCTTGCCCGGCGTTGCCGGCGCTGATGGTCCAAACGCCGACCGCCCGTTGCGCGGCCTCGAGACAAGCGACCGCATTAGCGGCACCCCGCAATTTGAACGAGTTGATGGGTTGCAGGTTCTCGAGCTTTAGATAAATCTCTGGGCCACGCGTGCCGGTTTGGAGTTTGATCAGGGGCGTCCGCACGATGGTCGCGGCGATCCTTTTCCGCGCGGCCTCGATAGCGTCGGTGCGTATCGGCGTAACGGCGGACGGCGTTTTCTCCACCAATTACGCCAATCTCTCGACTTCGATCTCGTCGTAGCCGCGCGCCCGGTAAACCACGGCCGAAACTCCCCAAGCGACGACGAAGACGCCGGCAATCAGAAATCCAAGCGTACCGAAGTTGTCGGTCGCGCGATTCAAAAGCGTCCAGGAAAACCCGGTGAGTTTGAATTGTGTGGCCAAGACGCTGAGCGCTTCGATGGTGCCGACGAGCAGCGCCACGAGAACCGAAAGGAGCGTGATATTCATATTGTAGTAGAGCTTACGAACCGGCTTCATAAAGGCAATGCCTGCACGACATCGCTCCGGAGCGACAGGTCTAGCCGGCGTTAGTGCGTGTGGTCGTGTGCCTCTTCGCTTCCGGCGTGGCCATGCGAATGACTGTGCTTCGTTCCATCGGTATGCATATGCTCGTGTTCGTGGACGTCGTGTTCGTGATGGTGGTCGGGGTCGGCGTGCCCGTGCGCGTGCGCGTGTTCGCTTCCGTCGGCATGGGTATGTTGGTGGGTGTGCTCAGAAGGCTGCATCGGATTATCTTCACGGTTGATGCAACACGCTCCCGCGGCCTCGCCCCGCTCGGCGCCAGCGGCCCAGCTATCCCCGCTCGGGCGGATTACCGTACGCTCGCCAGCCTGAGCATCACATTTGCTGCCGCACTTATTACTGCATGGCCGATTATGAAATCGGTCGTGGCAGGCTGACGTTTTCGCAGAGAGGATAAAGCCATGCTGATTCAGTCCGTTCAGTTCACCTTCGCTCCCGGAGACGGAGATAAGGCCGAAACGATCTTGCGAGAGCTGCGCGAGGCCTCGCGTAAGGAAGAAGGCGTGATCGCTTTCGAGGTTGCTCGAAGCCAAGAGAAGCCGAACGTGTTTGTGTTGTGGGAAGAGTATCGGGATGAAGCGGCTCTGGACTTTCACAAAGCGACGGAGCACTACAACCGACTCGTGCTCAACGGCGTGCGGCCACTCGCGCAGGAACGAAGCGGAGAGATGGCAGTTCCGATCTGATAGCCGCAGGCAAGCGCGGCACCACCGCGGAAGCGGACGCCATGACACGTCGCTACGTAGCAATTCTCTCGCTCTTCGCATTTGCCGGGTGCGCATCCGGCGGCCAAACTCCGTTCGGCTCGGCCGGGGACTTGCCGTCTATGCGGAGCGACACTGTTTTGCGAACCCTCAACGCCAGCGGCGCTGGGAAGATCACGCACGTCGTTTACATCGTTCAGGAGAATCGTAGCTTCAATAATCTCTTCCAAGGTTATCCTGGCGCGAACACCGTTCCCACGGGGAAGAACTCGTCAGGGCAGACGATCACCCTGCAACCCGAGACTCTGGAAACCGTCTACGAGATCGACCACTCGGCCGGAGCGATGTTTGCCGCCTGCAACGGAACCGGAAGCCTCCCCGGAACCGATTGCCAGATGAACGGCTTCAACAACGAGTCATCGTACGGCGGACCCTCCAATCCGCAGTACGTCTACGTACCGCACAGTGAGTCGAAGCCATACTTCGATATGGCGCGTGAGTGGGTCGTCGCCGACAATATGTTCCAGTCGCACCTCGACGAGAGCTTCGTCTCGCATCAGTACGTGATCGCCGCGCAAGCGCAGTCAAGCGTCGATCTGCCCGACTCGCTTCTCTGGGGCTGCGCGGGAGGCTCGGGCGACGTGGTCGCTACGATCACGCAGGATCGATCGTACGGCAGCTACCAGCAAGCCTGTTTCGATTACACGACGCTTGGCGACGAACTGGACAAGGCGAATCTTTCGTGGCGCTTCTACGCAGCGCGGTACGGCAACGACCGGGGCGGCAACGGCGGGACGTGGTCCGGCTATCAGGCGGTCAAGCATATCTTCGAAGGTCCCGATTGGAAGAAAGACGTCATATCGCCGAACTGGAAGTTCATCACCGACGTGCGCGCGGGCAAGCTCGCGAACTTCACGTGGATCACGCCCGAATGCGCGGAGTCGGATCACCTCGAGTGCGGCGGCGGCTTCGGTCCCTCGTGGGTCTCGGCCCTCGTCAACACCGTCGGTCAAAGCAAATTCTGGGACTCAACGGCGATCTTCATCCAGTGGGACGATTGGGGCGGCTTCTACGACCCGGTCGCGCCGCCGTTCGAGGATTACGACGGGAACGGCTTTCGCATTCCGCTCTTAGTGATCTCTCCCTACGCCAAGAAGAACCGCGTCTCGCACGTGCAATACGAAACGACCAGCGTCTTACGCTTTGCGGAAGATCTCTACGGGCTCGGCCAACTCGCCGCGGCCGACAAGCGCGCAACTTCGCCTGCCGGCGACTGTTTCGACTTTACGCAGCAGCCTCGTCCGTTCGTGGCGATCAAAGCACCGCACCCGGCGCAATTTTTCATACGCCATAAATTCGACAGCGACTACTTCGCACCGGACTATGAGTGAGGCGGCCCTAGCGAGAGGCCGGCATCGTATTCGGTGCGAGCGCTTGGGCGAGCGCGCGGAAGACGGCGACGGCGCCGAGTCCGGCGTTGCCTTTGTCATCGTACGCGTCGGGGGCGTTCGTCGCTTCCACCGCTATCGTTAGCTTCTGCGCGGGTAAGTAGCCCGCAATCCCCGAGGCGCCGGCGAACCCCAGCGACTGGCCGATCCAAGGGCCGGTGATGATCACACCCAGGCCGTAGTTAAACGCCGCAGTGTTTTCGCCGCACGCGGAACATCCCGCTTGGGGGTGGCCGAATCCGATCAGGCTTGGAACGATCTGCGTGGCAGACGACGCCGGCGATAAGACCTTTCCCGTCGCGACGGCTTCAATCGACACGGCGAGGTCGGAGATATCGGTCGTCTCGACGGCGCCTTCGGCAGTGGTCCACGACGGATTCCAAAATGTCGCCTCCTCGGAGAACGGCACGCCGGGTTTAACTCCAAGCACCTCGCGGCGCTCGGAGCTGAATGCGTGCAAAACGGGCTGCGGAATCTCAGGCGTCGTCAAGGCGCCGGTCTGCTTAAGGCCCATCGGCTCCAACACGTACTGCCGGATCGCATCGACGAGCGGCATGCCGGCGATCTTCTCGAGCACGCGGCCGAGGATGACGTAGTTCGTGTGCGAGTAGCCCCAGTTGGCGCCCGGTACGAACTGCATGGGTTTTGACACGCCGATCTGCGTCAGTTCTTCGGGAGTCCACTGGCGAAAAGGGTCTCGGTAGACGGCCAGCGACGTTTCGGGCTGATACACGTAATCGGCGTAGCCCGACGTCATCTGCGCGAGATTCCTCAGCGTGATGCGATCGGCGCTGGGAAGGCCGGGAAAGTAGGCCGACAGCTTGGTGTCCAGCCTCACCTTTTTCTGGTCGACGAGTTCGAGCAGCAGCGTCGCCATGTACGTGAACGCCATCGCTCCGTTGCGAAAGTGCATGTCCGGCGTCGCCGGAACCCCGGTCATCGAGTCGCCTAGAGCGCCGGTGTAAACCTCGGTTCCGCTCGTGCGCACCTGCACGATGACCGCCTTGAGGTGGTTCTGCGCCATCGAGCTACGGACGATGTTCTCGATTGCGGAAGCCGAAGGCATGCCGGCCGCGCGTGCGAGAACGAAGCTCGACCAGACCAAAGACGCCGCCAGAACGGCGACGATGCGGACGCAGCGCCGCGGAACCTCGTGCATTGTGGTTTCCTCCGCCGAGGCCGTTCGCATGCCGCACCACCTCCGCCTGCGTCGCGCTCGACCAGGCGAAACCACAACCGCCGTAGTAGAGTTAATCGTGCCCGATCATGCAATGGACGCGCAGATGCGCGGCAAGCCCGGCTTTATCGCCGCACTCGATCAGAGCGGCGGCTCGACACCGGGGGCCTTACGTCTTTACGGTATTCCGGACAGCGCTTACAATGGTGATAACGAGATGTTCGCGCTCATGCATGAGATGCGCGTTCGCGTCATGACGGCGCCGGCGTTCACCGGCGAGAAGATCATCGCAACCATCTTGTTTGAGCGCACGATGGACGGCACCGTCGGCGATACGCCGGTTCCTACTTTCTTATGGAAAGATCGCGGCATCGTCCCGTTTCTGAAGGTAGATAAGGGGCTCGAGGACGAGCGCGACGGTGTGAATTTGATGAAGGCGATCCCCGGCCTCGACGCGCTGCTCGCTCGTGCTGCCAGATTGGGCGTCTATGGCACCAAAATGCGGTCGACCGTTCGGCTTCCCTCGATCGACGGCATTGCAGGCATTGTCGATCAACAGTTCGAGTTGGCCGCACAAATCGCAGATCGCGGGCTCATGCCGATTCTCGAGCCGGAGGTACTCATAAAGAGCCCCGACAAGGCGGCGGCGGAAGCTATACTCCTGGCGGCGCTCGTCCGTCAACTCGACGCTCTCCCGGCGGATCGCCGGGTGATGTTGAAGCTGACGATTCCAGACGTACCGAACCTGTACGAGCCTCTAATTCAGCACGAAGGCGTGGCACGCGTCGTGGCACTCTCCGGCGGCTACTCACGCGATGAGGCTTGCGAACGCCTCTCGCATGATCGCGCTATGATTGCAAGCTTCTCGCGGGCTTTACTGCAGGGTCTTACGCACGATATGAGCGATGCTGCCTTCAACGCCGAGCTGAAGCACTCGATCGACGAGATTTACACGGCCTCGACGGTGAAAAGTTAGGCTACGCCGGCCTTCCTCGCCTCGTACTTGACCAGCGTTGCGCCAAAGTGATGTGCCGGCCCCAGCGACGTCATGCCTATAGAGCGCATGACGCCTATTGAGCGAACGTTTTCCGGAAACGCTACGGCCACGATTCGCGAAATATTCAGTCTCGAAAAGCCGTGGGCTATCGTTGCCTTTGCTGCCTCGGAAGCATAGCCTTGCCCCCAATAGCGAGAATCCAGGATATATGCGACCTCGATCTCCGGCGTTTGTTCGAGAAAGCCGAGCCCGCAGTGCCCAATGATCTTTCCGAGGCTCTTGACCAGCACTGGATAGAAGCCAAATCCCTGTTCGATATCCAGCTCCCGCATCCGCGCTACCGCACGGGCCGTCCGATCGGGGCTCCACACGCCACCTGGAATAAATTCCATGACCTCAGGTTTGATGTAGATATCTTCTACTGCCGCCGCGTCTTCGTCGTTCCACTTACGAAGTAGTAGGCGCTCGGACTCAATAACCATGCAACTCATCGCATCATCTCTGGCTCTCCAATTATAGCATCGGAGCGGATTGGATCCGCAAACCGAGGAAGACAGGTCTTCATGAAATACTCTTGTCTCGTCGTCCTGGCAGTGGTCTTTACGCTGTCGAGCACCGGCGTCGCCGGCAGCGCGGCGAGCGCCCAGCTTAGTCCTGGCCTTCAAAACGCGATCGCGACCGCCGTGAACAAGGAGCTTGCGGCTTACGGCGGCTCGCAGCCCGTACCGGGCGCGGTCGTCGGAGTCTGGGTACCGGGGAGAGGCGGGTTCACCCGAGGGTTCGGTTACGCGAATCTCGCGACGCGTAGCCCGATGGCCCTCGACGACCGCTTCCGCATCGGCAGCAACACGAAAACGTTCGTGGCGACCGTGTTGCTTCAATTGGTCGACGAGCAGAAGTTAAGCCTTGACGACACGATCGGCCAATTCGATCTCGGCGTCGCCGTGCCGAACGAAAAGCGCATCACGCTGCGCCAGTTAGCCGAGATGCGCAGCGGAATCGTCGACGCGTACTCCATTCCGGCCGTCCAGAAGCAGAGTGAGGGTTGGTGGTCGCGCCAGACGCCGAAGCAGTGGGTCGCGATCGCTGCAAAAGAGCCGCCCTTGTTCGCCCCAGGCACGAAGTACAACTACAGTAACACCAACTGGTTCCTGCTTGGACTCGTCATCGAGAAATTGACCCACGACACGATCCAGAACGAAATCCATCGTCGGATTCTCGCTCCGATGTCCCTCAGTCACACCTCGTTTCCAACGACGAACTGGGGCATGCCGATCCCGTACGCCCACGGGTACTCGCGCAATGGAAAGGGGCAGTGGATCGACGAGTCGGCAGTTCTCGCGCCTTCGGTTTCATGGGCGGCGGGAGCCATGATTTCCGATCTGGGCGATATGAAGAGATGGGTCAAAGCGTATGTGACAGGAACGACGAACAGCGCCGCTTCGCAACGAGCGCGACTCACGTGTCTGCCGACGGGAGAGGGAAACCTCTCATTCGGTCTGGGCATTGGCTGTTCGGCCGGCTGGTACGGCTATACCGGCGGAATCACCGGTTACAACACGGGAGCATATTACATGCCGGCTGCCGGTGCGACCATCATCGTCTTCGTCAATAGCCAACGGGAAAAGCCCTTTCCCGGTGTCGCAAACGCCATTTTTCGCGACATTGCCAAGATCGTCACACCGGAGAATGTCCCCTTCCTAAAGTGATCGACTACCACCGTTAGAGAGTAAATGCCGGCGGCTTTACCGCGGCTACGCAGCGAACGTTTGGCGCACGTGGCTGCCGTAGAAAGGAGCGCACCACGGTTTGTGCGCATTGCGATGCGGGCGTAACGCCGTGACCGACGCCGGGTAAGACCAGGAGTCGCGAGTTGGTGAGCGTCATTGCGGCAGCCTTCGCCCACGGCAACGCCGTGACGCCATCGAAACTCCCGGAGAGGATCAATGTGGCGATTGTACTGTGAACTGCTTCTCGCACCCTCGCAGGCGCCTTCGGGACACGCCAAATGCGGCAGTCGTTGGTGACGAACGTGAATTGTGGCGGCTCCCTGAGAACCGACGACGGGTAACCCGGCAGTACGCGCCTGCCCTCGGTCAAGATCTCCGAATACGTGGCAAACGGATACCACTCGCTGCAAATGACGCCGAACGTGAGACCATAGCCGATGAGCCCTGGCGGCGTGACCGAGGCAGCGCGCGAAGCTGCGATGCTCTGCGGTTTGCCGGCTGCCAGTTGGCTGATCCACAGCGGAACGTCTTTGAACTGCACTGAGGCGAAGCTCATGCCGACGAGCCAATTCGCCAGCGCTCCGCCGTCCGTCGTTACCTTGACATTCCGATGAGTAATGGGATCGGGAACGCTCGTCGTTATCGGCCGGGACTCGAGCTTTACTACGAGCCGCGCGAAGCGCGCCTCGAGATCACTATACGTTTTCGGGCAGCCGGACTGCGCCGCACAGGCAGCAAAAAGCCGCGCAAAGCCGTGGGCCGCCTGCGGCCAGAACGCCGGCAACGCAACCAGATTCGAGGGGACCGTCGAGTCGAGGACGACGCTGCGGATGCCTGCGGGATCGATGCGCATCAGGTTTAGCGCGAGATCGGTCCCGTACGAGATGCCGTAGACGTTCCATTGTTTGTAGCCGAGAGCGCGCCGCAGGTCCGCAAAGTCGGCGGCGTTTTCCGTCGAGTTGTACGCCGCGAGATCGACGCCGCTTGCAATGAACTGCGCTCGGCACGCGCTCGTCGCGGCGACGTGTTCGACCCGCGTCGATTCAGCGTCGTAGACGAGCCCCAGTAGCCGCAGGAAGAACCGATCGAGAACCGGGCACGTCAACTGTGGTTGCGAGTAGTACGTCCCGCGTTGGTCGACGAGAATCAGATCGCGGTCGGCGTTGAGATGCTCGTCGACCGGAAGAGAAGGCGAGAGTATCGATGCACCGCCCGGGCCTCCGTCGAGGTACACGAGCGGGGTCGGCGCCGGGTTCTTCGAGATGGCGCGAATGATCGCGACGGCAACGCGGATCGTCTTCCGGGTTCCCGTTGCGCGGTTCTCCGGCACAACGAGGAATCCGCAGCGAGCGGAGACGTTTGCTGGAATTGTTGACCAACATGGCGCCGATTCGAAGCGCGGCACGTGCGCGAGCGGCCCCGTGTTTCGACTTGAAGGGGTGCAGCCGCCGCCGAGTGCGCCAATCGCGATCGCGAGGAGTGCGCAGACGAGCCCGCGCTGATCCTTCTTCAATTTCAATACTTATTCGCTCTGATGCCCCGGGTTGTAGCTAGGAGACCTGACTAAGTCTAGCAAAGGTCCAATCTCCCTTTTCACCTGCTTCAAATTGGAGGGCCCCATGGAGATACTTCTGCGCCGTGCGCTGGTAGTGGCGGCGCTTTTTGGAGTTGCGGGATGCAGTAGCGGATTGACCTCGCAACCCTCCTCGCTTTCGTCGCACGCGGCGGCCGCCTTCGTGCATTCCGGAGTACCGGTCGCTCCGGCAGTTGCGCTTGGCGCGTTCCACCACGAATCGGGTTCTGGAAAGTACCCGACGAAGAAATCACTGCTCTTTGAAGGCGATCAAGACGAAGCTGCTGTCAACATCTATAAGACCGCAGATCTCGCGAGCAATCCCGCCCCGATCGCGTCGATCCACGCTGCTCACGGTTGCCCGTACGGTCTAGCCACCGACAAAAAAGGCACCATCTACGTGGCCGATAACTGCCCCTCGGGTTCCTTCACGGGCGACGTCGAGGAGTACTCCAAGGGATCGACGACGCTAAAAACGACGATTACCGACGGCATAAGCGATCCGCTCGGGATTGCGATCGATAAGAGCGGAACGCTCTATGTGACCGGTTATCCGGGGTCGATTAGCGAATACCCGGCCGGAGCCACCTCACCGTCGAAGGTAATTACCGGGGGCGGATTGGACGAACCCTTCGGTCTCGCCCTCGACAGCAGCGGGAACCTCTACATCTCAGACTTCGGCGCCGGTGCCGTCTTCGAACTTCCGGCAGGCGGATCCAGCGTCACGAATCTGGGTCTGCAAGATCTCGACGAGCCGCTCGGCCTCGCAATCGATCTGAAGAGCGGCTACCTCTGGGAAAACGGCGGCTCGGGAAATGTCATTAACGTCTACCAACTGGGCGGATCGACTAGTCCAATAGAAACGATCACGGGGAACGACTTCCCGTACGCGCTCGCCTTGGAGAACAAAGGGAAGCCCAAGGGCGAGGTCGTCGAATCGGATATCGACACCCACACCGTTTACGCTTTCGCGCCAGGCTCGTATACACCGTATGCGACTCTCACGAACGGAGTAGAACTGCCCACGGGTCTTCTCATAACGAAGCCGTAGGGCATTACAACGGTCCTTATAACGACGAGCCCGCTCCGGCGGGCTCGTTGTTATAAAAACTTCGCTATGTGGTGACGGCGAGATCGAACCGATCGAGGTTCATGACCTTTTCCCATGCGGCGACGAAGTCGTGAACGAATCGATCGGCCTCGACGGCGTAGACCTCCGCGACTGCGCGCAGCTGCGAGTTCGAGCCGAAAATGAGGTCGCAGTTCGTGCCGGTCCAGGTGAGCTCGCCGGTGCGCCGGTCGGTACCTTCATATGTGTGGTCTTTGCCGGCCAATTGCCATTTCGTCGTCATGTCGAGCAGGTTCACGAAGAAACCGTTGGTCAGCGTACCCGGCTGCTTCGTGAAAACGCCGTGCTTCGATCCTTCGGCGTTCGCGCCGAGCACGCGCAGGCCACCGACCAGTGCGGTCATCTCGGGAGCGCTCAGGGTAAGCAGTTGTGCGCGATCGAGGAGCAGCTGCTCGGGCGAACGCGAGTGTCCTTTGCCGAGGTAGTTGCGGAAGCCGTCAGCAGCCGGTTCCAGCACCGCGAAGGAGTGCGCGTCGGTGTTCTCTTGTGTCGCATCCGTGCGTCCCGGCGCGAAGCTCACCTTCACGTCGCGACCGGCGCTCTTCGCGGCCTGCTCGATCGCCGCGCAGCCGCCGAGAACGATGACGTCGGCCAACGAGACCTTTTTGCCGCCGGAGAGCGAGGCGTTGAAATCCGCTTGAACCTTGTCGAGCGTTTGCAGCACCTTCGCCAACTCGGCGGGCTGGTTGACGCCCCAATCCTTCTGCGGGGCAAGACGAATGCGCGCGCCGTTCGCGCCGCCACGCTTGTCGGTGCCGCGGAACGTCGACGCCGACGCCCATGCGGTTGTAACGAGTTGCGACACCGAAAGTCCGCTGGCAAGGATGCAAGCCTTGAGCGCGGCGATCTCTTGTTCGTCGATGAGCGGGTGGTCGAGCACCGGCACGGGATCTTGCCAGATCTGCGGCTCGGCCGGCACTTCAGGACCGAGGTAGCGCGTGAGGGGACCCATATCGCGGTGCACCAACTTGAACCACGCCTTGGCAAACGCGTCGGCGAACGCTTGCGGGTTCTCGTGGAAACGCTTCGAGATCGGCCCATAGATCGGGTCAACCTTTAACGCTAGGTCCGTCGTGAGCATCGTTGGCGCGTGCTTTTTCGACGGATCGTGCGCGTCGGGAACGGTGCCGGCGCCCGCGCCGTCCTTGGGCTTCCATTGATACGCGCCGGCCGGGCTTTTCGTCAGCTCCCACTCGTAGTTGAAGAGATTGTCGAAATACAGATTGCTCCACCGCGTGGGCGCCTGCGTCCAAGCACCCTCGAGTCCGCTGGTAATCGTGCGGTCGCCGTTACCGTTACCGAATGAGTTGCGCCAGCCAAGGTTCTGTTCTTCGATGCCGGCACCGGCCGGACCGAAGCCGACGTACTGCGCGGGGTCGCCGGCGCCGTGCGTCTTGCCGAACGTATGGCCACCGGCGATCAGTGCGACGGTCTCCTCATCGTTCATCGCCATACGGGCGAACGTCTCGCGAATATCGACCGCCGCGGCGAGCGGGTCAGGATTGCCGTTGGGGCCTTCCGGATTCACGTAGATCAAACCCATCTGCACCGCCGCAAGCGGCGGTTCGAGATCGCGTTCGCCACTGTAGCGCTTGTCGTCGAGCCACGTGGTTTCCGGACCCCAATAAATGCTTTCGTCGGGCTCCCACGCATCGATGCGCCCGCCGCCGAATCCGAACGTCCGCAGTCCCATTGATTCGAGTGCGCAGTTTCCCGCAAGGATCATGAGGTCGCCCCACGAGATCTTTTGGCCGTACCGCTGTTTGATCGGCCACAGCAAGCGGCGCGCCTTATCGAGATTCGCGTTGTCGGGCCAACTGTTGAGCGGCTCGAAGCGCTGCTGGCCCGAGCCCGCACCGCCGCGGCCGTCGCCGATGCGGTACGTGCCCGCGGCGTGCCAGGCCATGCGAATCAAAAGCGGACCGTAGTGCCCGTAATCGGCGGGCCACCAATCCTGTGAAGCGGTCATCAACGCGAACAGGTCGGCCTTGACCGCTTTGAGATCCAAGCCGTTGAACTCACGAGCGTAGTCGAAATCGGGACCCATCGGGTCGGAGAGTGCCGACGGCCGATGAAGTACCGAAACGTCCAATAACTCGGGGAACCAATCGATGTTGACCCTCGGACGCAGGGGAACGTGCTTTACAGGACAGCCGCGGTCGGCGTCAGACAGTTCGGCGATCGTATTTTCCATGTGTTGCTCGTCTCTCCGATTCAGGGGGGAACGTTGGTGATGCCGGCGAAGGGCTGAAAGTGACTTTCACTTTCACACGGGGCGGAATCCTGCTGCCGATGGCCGCCTTCAACTAATATGGCCCCGTCCATCCAGCCAAAGTTACCGAAGAACTACCAGCTCATTTACGAAATCGTGCAAGCAAGCGGGATCGGCCGCCACCTTACGCCGTCGGATATCTTCACGAAAGCACACAAGCGGCGGCCGGGCATCGGATTCTCGACCGTCTATCGCGGGCTCGAGCGGTTGCGCGAACTCGGTCTGATCTCCGAGCTGTACGTGCCGGGCGTCGACGCGGCGACCTACGAACCTTCGGGACCGCGGCATGCACACTTTCGCTGCAGCACGTGCGGTGCGATCGAGGATGTTGCGTTTGCGATTCCCCCGCGCACGCTCAAAACACTCGCGCTTCGGCACGGTTTCAAGATTGCGAGCGAACGCGTGACGTTCGAAGGCCGCTGCGCGGCCTGCGCTTTCTGACGTCTAAACGAGCTTACTTAACGTGCTCCTGCGCCAGGCCTACGGCGATATAGTCTTCGTTACCCAGACCCGTCTCGATGGCTCTTTCGAACTCGGCGAGCGCGCACTCCATCAGCGGCGCATCCACGTGCAGGGCTCTGCCTGGCTACGCGAGCAAGGCGCAAGTCTTTGAGCAACGCGTTGCCTGAAAAGCGCGGTTGCGTGTCGCGCTCGATGAGTTGTTGGCGCTTGGTAGCGACACGCTCGAGCGCCTGAACGAGCGCGTCGACGGCGAGGGTGCGATCGACGCCGGCCCGCGCCATGATCCCGAGCAACTCGCCAATCGCATCGGCATTCACGCACAGCATCGAGTTATAAGCGAGCTTGAGATGGCCGC
>Ga0182024_10012981_pt1 | contig 16386 bp, 14 predicted proteins | sample P32metaG_FD_120480 | JGI IMG/M metagenome (GOLD analysis project Ga0182024, IMG submission 120480) | Permafrost microbial communities from Stordalen Mire, Sweden - P3-2 metaG (Illumina Assembly) | ecosystem: Environmental > Terrestrial > Soil > Wetlands > Permafrost | place: Sweden: Stordalen... | reverse complement strand
GGGCGGTTCGATCGGGATGGGCACTCTCACCTCCTTGATTTGCGGTTCGAGCGACGCGCCTCCGGTCGCCGATCGGGTTCACAGTCCCTGCCGAGGTCGACCCGCACCAGGAGAATGGGGTGCTGCCACTTCCTTTTGGACAAAGTGCTGGGAGCGGTGTCCTTCGGAGGCCAGCCACCCGACCACCGCCGCCTCGGCCCGGCTCCGGCGCTTGTGAGCGGCCCAGTAGCCGACGTGCAACGCCGCCGCCGCCTCGTCGAGACCGACATCGCCCAGACGGGTGGCGCCGATCAACTCGGCGCTGTCAGCCGGCACCACGCCTCGTTCGACGGCTTCGATGAGCACCAGGTCGGGGTGCCCCCACGGCTCCGGCGGGGCCCCGGGGACGGGCGAGGTGGCCGGTCGTCCCTGCTCGGCCAACTCCAAGCGCACCAGGCGCTTGGCCGCCTTCCTCGACCGCCACACCAGGCGGACGGCGATGCGGGGGCGGGAGACGTCGATGTCCCGAATGGCCGCGACCAGACCGGCCCGGGTCTCGGCTTCGATGTCCTCGGCTTTGTCGGGACAGGCCTGGACGAGCGACCACACCACGCTGCGCACGCCGGGGAGGACCACGGCGGCCAGCCCCACCATCCACGATTCCGAGTCCCGGGCCCGGCGTACGAGCTCGGCCAGGGTGTCGTCGCGGACCTGGTACGAGGTGGAGGGGTGGAGCAGGATCGCCTTCAGCTCGTCGAGTGGGATCAAACGCTGCGGTAATCCCACCACCGCCTCGCCCTCCAGGGCCAGAGGGCGGGGACCGGTGACGAGCAACCGGAACGTCTTCTCCAGGGTGTCGAAGGGTGAGTCGGTGAGGGTGCGGCGGGTGGCCATGGGACAGCTCCTGTCGTGTCGGTGGAGCGGTCATTGGGCCCGGTCGACTCCCTCACAAGTCCCTCAGAATGGGAGCCTGGACCACTCCCTCACGACTCCCTCACGACCGGCCGACGGTGAGGGAGTCGTGAGGGACTTGCTGCGTTAGGCCTGGTCAGGCCTCCCTCACCTTCGCGTCTAACGGCTCGCGCTAAGAGAGCCGGGGCCGCCCGAACCAGAACAAGAAATTCTCCGGGCCGTCCTGGTTCGAGGCGACTCCCTCACGAGATCGACACGGTGAGGGAGGGCGAGATCTCGGCTAGGTATCCCGTGGACAACGCAGCCCTGCGGGTAGTGCTCGCGAAAGTTAGAGGGTAGGTTCGAGCGAAGCAGACCTAGGCTGTGATGCGTGGATACAGGGAACTGGACGATCATTGAATCCCTGGCCACGGCTGTTAGCGCCGGAGTCCTGCTCCTTGGCGTCTACTTGGCCCGGCGCTACGGGAAGCGGGCCAATACTCACCTCAAGGCAAGGACGTTCGGGCGCCCAGAGGGTGGGATTGGCCTGGAAGTCGAGGTTGAGGTTAAGGCCGTTGGTTTGAGGGCCATGCGCTTCAGGGGCGACCAACCAGCCACCTTGACGGTCGAGGCGGTCATTGATGATGGGTTGCACTTTCAGTACCCCTTAGAGGAGGAGCGCCCGATCGGGGCGCTATTCGACCAATACGCTGGACCAGGCGAGACGGTCCGCTGCACCGAGCTCTTTCATCTGACGGCCCCCGCCGATAACCAGGTCGGATGGTGGGTGGAGTTCTCGTTTGAGATCCGTCGTCCCGTCGTCCGATGGGAATATTTGACGTGGAACGAAACGGCCTTCGTGCCGATTACCGTCTATTATGAGTTGAACAATGGCTACCCAGACGACAACGAAACGGACGTCCCAGACCAAGGAACAGGTGGTGGCGCGAACGCGCCAGTCGTCGGCTAAAGCCGCCCTGGCTGCCAAGGCCGCATCAAGGGGCCGTATCGTCGTGAGGGCACCACGCGGGGTGGGAAGCAAGTCTTTGTCGGCCTTGCGGGAGTCGGCCGTCCTCTAGGCGCCCTTGGCGTTTGGTAGTTGCGGGCCCAGGTGCGCGGCGGACCTATTTTCTGTCGGCCCTCGTGTCGAAGGCCGGCCGCGAGAGCTCGCGGCGAAAGTGCCCCGAGCAGGTCTTTGTCCAAGGGCGAGGGTCTGAGAGGCGTTCTCTGGTGACGCTCCTCCGGTCGTGGGCCACCCATGACCACTGTTTCGCCATCCCGTTCCACGTCAACGCCCGTGCCGCTGGCCCTGTGGCCGGTGGCTCAGACGTCCGCCCAGGTCCAACGGGCCGATCGCTACCTATCCGAGTGCTCCGAGCACCCGGCCAAGATGATCCCGGCCCTGGCCCGGCGCATCGTCGAAGAGTTCTCCGAGCCCGGTGGACTCGTCGTCGACCCCATGTGCGGCATCGGCACCACGTTGGTCGAGGCCACGGCCCTGTCTCGGCGCGCCGTCGGCGTCGAGTACGAGCACCGATGGGTCGACACCGCCACCGCCAACCTCGACCAGATGTTCACCGTCACCCAGCGCCGCCGGGTCTCGGTCCGCGCCGGCGACGCCCGGCACTTGGCCAAACTGCTCGGACGGCGGGCCGGCACGGTCGACCTCATCTGCACCTCGCCCCCCTACGCCGGCGACGCCGGGCTGATCGACATGGGAGCCGGGCGAGGGGGTCGCCGAGTGGGCCGGGACCACTCGTTCAGCTGCTCACCCGACCGGGCCGCCCTCGGACATGCTCGTGGCCGCGCCTATGAGGGGGCCATGGCCGAGATCTACGCCGCCTGCTTCGAAGCGCTGCGCCCGGGCGGGACCCTCGTCACCGTGACCAAGAACAGCCGGCATCGGGGTCGCACGTTCGACCTGGTCGGGCGCACGGTGGCGCTGTGCCAGGGGGCGGGGTTCGGCTACACCCAGCACATCGTGGCCCTCCACGCCGCCATCCGAAACAGCGTGCTGGTGGCTCGACCTTCGTCCTGGCAGCTGACCCACACCCGGCGGGCCCGTCAGCACGGCGAGCCGGTCCACCTGGTCGTGCACGAGGACGTCTGCGTCTTCGTGAAGCCGAAGTCCTCGGAGGCCGCCCATGGCCACTGACCTTCCGCTGTCGGTGTGGACGACGGCCCAGCGCATGGCCCGCTCGCAGCGCGCCGGTCGTTACCTCGACGTGTCGGGCACTCACCCGGCCAAGATGCTGCCGGCCATCGCCGCGCAGGCCATCGCCACTTACACCGAGCCCGGCGATCTGGTGGTCGACCCCATGTGCGGCATCGGCACGACCTTGGTCGAGGCCGTCCACTTGGGGCGCGACGCCATCGGCGTCGAGTACGAGGAACCGTGGGCGGAGCTCGCCCGGGCCAACGTCGCCTTTGCCCGCACGCAAGGCGCGACGGGCCACGGGGAGGTGGTGACCGGGGACGCCCGCCACGTGGTGGGCGTCGTCGATGCGGCCGTGCGGGGCCTGGTGGCCTTGGTCGTCACCTCTCCCCCCTACGGGGCATCGCTCCACGGCCAGGTGCGGGTGCGACCGGGGAAGGGCCTGGAGAAGAGCCACGACCGGTACTCGAAGGACCCGGCCAACCTGGCCCACGTCGGCCTCGAACGCCTGCTCGCCGCCACCGGACAGATCCTGGCCGGCTGCGCCCAGTTGCTGCGCCCGGGGGGATTCGTGGCCATGACGGTGCGCCCCTACCGCCAGGCCGGGCTGCTCGTCGACCTGGCCGGCGCCTTGGTCAGGGTGGGCGAGGCAGCCGGTCTCGTCCTCTACGAGCGCAACGTCGCCCTCCTGGCGGCGGTGCGCGACGACAGGCTGGTGCCCCGAGCCTCGTTCTTCGCCCTCGAGCAGGCCCGCAAGTCCCGCCAGCGGGGCGTGCCCCAGTTCGTGGTGGCCCACGAGGACCTGCTGATCCTGCGGCGGCCCCTGTGAGCTTCTTGTGGATACACCTCGGCTCCGGGCCCCCGACTTGATGAGCGGGCCCGGCGGAGGTGTGGTGGTCCCCCCAGGCCAGGATCCCGTCACCCAGGAGCGAACGCCATCGTGTCTGGTCAGCCAGCTACGACTGCCTCCAAAGGCGCCCTCGGCGCCCGGACAGGGGCGCCCGCTCACCCTGCCGGAGGCGGCTACCTACCTGAACGTGACGGAGCGCTACATGCGGCGCCTGGTGACCGAGCGGCGGATCCCCTACTTCAAGGTGGGCCGGCTCCTGCGCTTCTCGACGGAGGATCTGGACGCCTTCCTGGCGGCCTGCCGGACCGAATCGGGCGAAGCGCACCCGCTGCTGCCGCCAAGACGTCACCGTTGACTGAAGCGAAGGGCTGCCCATGGGGTCGGTGAGAAAGGATGCTCGGGGTACGGCCTGGCAAGCCCGGTACCGGGACCGCTCCGGGCGCCAGCGCACGCGATCCTTCGCCTCGAAGGCCGAGGCCCGCACCTTTCTGGGCACGGTGGAGACCGACCTGGCCACGGGCAGGTGGACCGACCCGGCCCTGGCCAAGGTCCGCTTCTCCACCTATGCGACGAGGTGGCGGGAGTCACTGGCCCATCTGCGACCGGGGACGCTCAACAACGTCGATTCCTTCTTGCACTGCCACATCCTCCCGGCCTTCGGCCCGTGGCCCATCGGACGGATCGAGCCGGCCGACGTGCGGGCCTTCGTGGCCGACCTGGTCGAGAAGGGCCTGGCCCCGACGACGGTGGGGGCCGTGTACCGGGTGTTCGGCCGCATCCTGTCGACGGCGGAGACCGATGGCGTGATCCCCCGGACGCCGTGCCGGGGCATTCGCCTGCCCCAGCAGACCACCAGTACCGAGCAGTGCTTCTTGAACCCCGACGAGGTACGCCGCTTGGCCGAAGCCATTGATCCTCGGTACCGGGTGCTCATCTACACCGCCGCCTACACGGGCATGCGCTGGGGCGAGTTGGCCGGGCTACGCATCCCCCGGTTGGACCTGCTCCGAGGCACAATCGACATCACCGAGGCGCTGACCGAGGTGAACGGCACCGTGCGCACCGGACCAACGAAGACGGGCAAGTCCCGGACGGTGTCCATTCCTCGTTTCCTCGGCGAGCTCTTAGCCGAGCACCTGGCTACGTACCCTTCGAATGACGACTACGTCTTCACGTCTCTGAAAGGTGGACCACTGCGGCGCAGCTTCTACCCTCGCCACTACAAGCCAGCAGTCGAGCGAGCGGGACTACCGACGAGACTTCGTTTTCACGATCTCCGACACACGTGTGCGGCGCTGCTGATCGCCCAGGGAGCGCATCCCAAGGAGATCCAGGAGCGCCTCGGCCACTCGACCATCCAGCTCACCTTCGACCGCTACGGGCACCTGCTGCCCACACTCGACGAACGGCTGCGAGAGGGCCTCGATGCCCAGTGGCGGGCAGCCGACTCTAACGAGAACAACGGAGCGGCCGAGGTGATTGAACTCCGGAGGTGAGCGGGGCTCTCAATCAAGAAATGAGCCAGGGCGCCTCCTAAGAGTTGCGGGGATTCTGTCGGTTCGCGAGCCGCCCGGACCTCCGTAAGCGCGAAGGTGCTGGTAGGCGGACCGTGCATATGCAGCCGCACAGACGCTGCGCTACTCAATGTCGACGCCCTGCGGTCGGAGTCTCCATAAACGCAGCACCGTCACCGGACTGACCTCGACCTTCGGGTTTTGTGCCGATGATCCCTGTGGTGCCCGCCTACCGGGCGGCGGCTCGCGGTCGCGAAAGTGACACAGCGTGTTGCTGTTGTGACACCTGTGAAGGATGATGTCTTGGCCGAAGCAGCGCAGTCCGCCCGCGAAGGACGTGCGCCAATGGCTCGAAGCTCGGGCACCCCGTCAGATCCTCGCTACGCGGACCTGGCGACAAGATAGAGGGGGTAAGTCGTGACGACACCGATCAGCATTATCGAGGACTACTTCGAAGACGAGGGCGTCGTCACCCCCAAGCGTGTCGCGTCCCTAAGTCGGGTTGATGATGACAGATGGCTCGACTTCGCGAAGCAGTATCAGGCCAGCAGCGAGCAGTCAGCCTCAGATCTCAATGTCGACGACGGCAAGCTACGGCTCTGGTTCGATCCGACCATCCTTGAGACGTGGTCAAGGGCAGTCCAGCAGCTGTACGAGACGCAGACGCCGCTGCTCGGCCTCCAGCCTGATCCCCACGAGCCTGTCAACCACGATGCCGCCATACGATTCGTCCAGCCGCTCGTGAAGCACCTTCTCGTTGCGGACTCAGTTTGTGTTGCGGACAACTTCTACCGGAGCTTCTACCTGCTCGCCGAGTCGGTGCCGCGAGATGCCACCGACAAAGTTAAGGAAGAGTTCGGAGTCGCAAACCAGGTTGCGAGGCTGAAGGCCTGGCTCCCCCTCCTCGCCGAGCTGCGCCCTCTGATCGAATCTGGCGCTCTGGTTTTCTTTCCAGAGCAGAAGGCTCCGTCCTTCCCGGCAACCAACTACTACTCAGTTGATCGCATGAACGAGCTGGGGCTCGGTATCAAGCCGAGCGATGAGCCACCACGCCCTTCGCCGACGATCGACTTCGAGCATTTCTTTGATGAGCCTGACATCGAACCTCGCCCCTACGATCCCTTTGACTATCCAGGTGGCGTCAACGAGGAAGCGGTCATCAGGGCCTGGCTCAATGCCCGGCTCGTGGGCCAGAGCCCGGTTTTCCCTCACCAGCGAATGTACGACTTCGCCTCGCGGTTGTACCTCAAGGCAAAAGGCGATGAGCCCGACGAGACGTCGCTCGTAAGCGACTTGATGACCTTCAGGGTGCTCCCGATCGGCGATGGAAGTAAGCCCGTCGACATCGCCACAGTGACAAAGCTCCGTGAGAATGAGGAAGCGTTCACCGCAGTGAAGCTCGCCGTTCAGTACTGCCAGGATCGTCTTACGAATGCATTGAAGGAAAGTGCATCCAGGAAAGATGCAACTGCGATCTGCGAGCAAGTGTTCCAAGACCATCTCAACGCGACTGAAGGACACGCTCACCGCATCCTCCAGTACCTTCAGGACAACAAACCGGCCGCTACCGTGCTTAGCCTGGCTGCAGGGGTGGCGCTTCTGCCAGTAGCGCCCGTAATAGGCGCGTTTGTTCCAGCCTTGGTGTCGGCCGCCAACGTTCAGGCCGTGCTTGACCTGTTCAACCGGAACCGGAAGGCAATCAAGCAGCTCCAGTTGCTGCTCTGAGGCCGACCAGTCGCTCTCTTCCTTTGGAAACCTTCATCGCCCTCATCGCGACTTCGTAGGCCGACCAGTCGTAGTCCCCTCGCTATCCCTCTCACCCCTTACGGCAGCGATCGCCGACTTGAGAGCCAGAGAGGCGTAGTAGCTCTTGCGAGAATGCTCGACACAGCGAGCGCGCTCGTGGGCATCGAGCTGGCCATCGGGCTCGACCTTCCGCTCCCTGTTCGTCATCGAACCAGGCCACGCAGCACGGGCTCGCTCTGTGAGCTCCCGGCTGACGTGGGTCGCCGTGGAGCGCATGCGCGGCTATTCGCGCACGAAGAGGTCGCTCGCTTGGGGTCAAGGTCATCGGCGGTCCTTTCGTCATCGCTGCGACACTCGGAGGTGACTCCGAACCAGCTCCGACTCATCCTGGCGGACGCCCTCGAGGGCCCCGCGGAACGCCTCCGGGCCCACCTCGAACCCGACATCGAAACAGACGAGAACCAGCTTCCGACCAAGACCGTTCTCCCCCTTCCGGAGATCACCGCGAACGTACTCAATGCCGAGGAGGTCGCCAGGTTGCTCGGACTCAGCCGAGGGACGGTCTGCGAGGCGATGCGTACCAGCGAGATTCCGTCACTGCGCGTCGGACGACGGCTGCTCGTTCCAATGCACGCTTTGCGGGCTTGTCTCGCTGCTTCCGCCTGAGCACGCTCCGGCTACGCGCCGAGCGAGGTCATCGGCTCCTCTCCCCCGCGTCGCCCCCCCTGTAGACCTTCGGGTTCCGAACCCGAAGTCCGTATCGGATCTCTAGCAATTCTTGGGGGTGGGGACTCATGACATTGTGACAAGTTTCATGCTGCTTTTCCGATGCGCGCGTGGTCGACGTAGCCCTGAACGGCGTGATCGATGGTGGTGAGGGCGCGACGAAGCTCCAGCGGGGCCGGCGCCCGATCGGCGTCGAGAAGAGGCTCGAGGAGCTTGCGTCGGAGCTTCGTGTAGAACACCGCGATGCGCACGCCCTCGGGGGTGACGACGTAGGTGTTGGAGTGTGGCAGTCGTTCGATGACGCCGTGCAATCGGAGACGCCGCAGGTCGTAGGTCATCTGGTTGGTGGTGTACTCACAGCCGAGCTGTCCGGCCACCAGCCCGCGAAGGCTCTTGTTGGTGAACCCTGTGACGGCGTGGACGAGCACGCACAGAGCGCCGGCCAGGGCCATGGCGCGTGTGTCCCCGAAGCGCAGGGCTCCGGTTCTTTGGCCCTCTACGTTGTAGGGCTGGTGGATGCGCTCAAAGAGCGCAGAGCCGATGGCACAGCCCTGACCGGCACGTTCGATCATAAGCAGACGAGCGTTCACCTGCCGCGCCTTGGCCACGATCTCGGGCATGTGCTCGAGCCGGGACTTGACGCCGATGTCGGACGGCTTGTTGATGACGGTTTCGATGCGTAGGGCCCTCCCTTCCTTCAAGTACTGCTTCACCCTGGAGTGCTTGTAGCGAAAGTCCATGTTGACCTGGGCTCCGGCGTCGAAGAGGCGGGTGCCGAAGAGGCCGGGGGTGTTGCGCTGGACCCTTCGACCGAACACCAGGGCCACCTTCTCGGGCCGTCCGATGCCCACGTTGTCCTCGACCAGGGCCTCGAAGAACCCCCGGGCCCGGCGGGGGTCGTCGAAGACCACGGTGCGCGACGCCTCGAGCTGGCGCACGGAGAGGTCCCAGAAGTAGCCGGCCCGGCGGTCGGCGTCGGTGAAGGGCCTCGGGACCACGGCCATCCAGCGCTCGAAGAACGCCCGCACGTGGACGGGACCGAAACGGTCGCAGATGCGCTGGAGCGCTCTCGGGTCCTCACAGGAGGCGAACCCGTTGGCCAGCGGCGTGTAGACGATCCCCCTCTTGTCTGCCTGCCGTTTGGCCCACTCGTGGCCATTCAGCCAGATTTTGGCCGGATAGGGGAAGTAGGTGGCGATTTTGATGAAGCCGGCCCCGAAGTCAGGGTCGTGCACGTAGAAGTAGTACGTGCCCACGCGGCGCTCGGCCTTGGTGAACTCGTAGTTGGCCACCGGCGACTCGGAGCGGTTGCGCCCCGAGAACACCCACTGGTACTCCTGGGCCGACACGATGGCCACCACGCCGAAGCGACCCTCACGCTCGGCTTTCTCCATGTAGGGCCGGACGTGGTCGAGCTTGCGGTCGTCCCACCGGGTGCGGTCGGGCTTCTTCAGTCTCAAGATGGGGATGTCATTGTCCTCGGCGAAGGCGTGGACCTCCCGACGGAAGCGGTTGCTGATCTGGTTGAACAGTGCCGGGGACGGGACCGGGTTGCCCAGGTGTCCCGTCAGGAACTGCACGACTTGCCCGCCCACCTGGAGGTTGGGGACGTACAGGTTCAGGTAGAGCCTGTCCACGCATTCCAGCTCGAGCGCCACGTGACCGTCGAGCACGTCGTTGATGTTGACGACTGTTGTCATGGACACGCGATAGCGCATGAGGGCCGGCTCTGCCGGCCCGACACGGTCCGCCCCGTCACCGGCTGCGTGGGGGGGAGGCCGGGAGGGGGGCCTGACCCCCTCCCGCTAGACACAATATGTGGAGATTCGACGATGGCGTGGGCCAGTTCTCCCGATACCGATCATCAGGTTTATCGTGAGCTGAAACGCATTAATTCCCTATATGTGCCATCCGGAGCCATTCGAGCTCCTACCTTGTCCAGAGTGACCCTTGGGAGGCGCCGAATCCGCAGGCCCTCGACCGCCGAAGAACCAGGTTTGTAAACAATCCAACGCCGGGCGGCAGAAGCAACGGTCTCGTTGCTATGCCGTAGCTTGGCTTCGGTTCCGACAAAACGCCCTTCCGCAACGGGGCTGGCCGGTGAGAGGAGCTGAAGAACCAACCTGCAGTCCAGTGGGAAATAAATGGCATCAGCGGTTGCGACACCGAGGGGCGAAGTCTCGAGGTTCCGACCTGGTCGAGCCCAGAGCCCAACAGGTTCATCTGAGGTAAGCACCGAGCCTGGCTCGAATTCTAGAACACGCCACCGCATGGCGAACATTAGAGGAGCCATTACCCTCACCGCGTCGAACATCACGGCAAACAGCGGGTCGCCGCCGATAGTCACGCCTTCGAGTGCCGCAGAAGCTTCCTCGACACTTTTGCCGGTCTTTTTCTTCCAGTCCCTTTGCAGGCGTGGAGAGTCCTTGAGCATCTCGATGATTGCGAGCTTCATAGACTCATTTACGTGGGACCGAAGAGCTTGACCGCGTGCGAATTGGAGAGAAATGAAGTTTGCGACCCAGAAGCGGTCATCGTCACTTATGTCTGGGAACGACGCCCGAACCTTCTGGAGCGCACCCTCCGCTTTTGCCTCAAAGTAACTCAGCACCACTTCTACGGCTCCAGGGAGGACTCTCACCACGTCGCCGGATCGGTCGATGATCTGACCAGACAGGCCGGGCATTTGGCTCATCACCTCTAGATTTTCCAGGTACTGTTCTCGCTCGCTGGGCTCAATCTTGCTTAGATCCAGAGTCGGGCTCTGGGTTATCTCATAAAAGCTTCCAACCTTCAATGCACGGTAGACCGAAGAGACAAACCTCCGGCGGAGGTCACGGTCCGCGAGCGCGATCTGATCGTCAGCGGCGAAGCCCCGCAGGTAGAACTCTGGAACCAAATGGTGCTTCTCTTCCACGATGGCTGCACGATACCTCGCGGGTCTGACGGCCCGGCAAATGGGACATACCTCAAATAGATAGGCATATCCTAAACTTACGCATCGGCGATCAAGGAGCACCGCGGCCACCCGACCATCTAGCTCACCTTCGACCGCGATGGCCACCTGTTGCCCGCGCTTGACGAACGGCTGCGCGAGGGCCTCGACGCCAGCAGCGACCGGTCGACAGCGACGAGAAGAACGGAGCTGCCGAGTCGATCGAATTCCGGCGGTGAGCGGAGGAATCTTCGGCGCACCTGGCATCTAGACCTTCGGTTCCGTAGCACAGCCATAGCCAGCATTCCACTTCCACGGATCGCAACAGCCACGACAATTGTCACGCAGGACTGCCACCGATTGCCCAAATCCGTGGCTTTCATGATCACGATATGAAACGATTCTCTCTCCGTGGCACAACGCTCAGCCGGTTCCAAGTGGGTCCCAGTCAATTGGCCCATGTCGATGCCCCGAACACTTTGGGACATTGCACCGCAACTCGGTTTGCGAGTTCGCGATCACGGCGACGGTCCCAGAATCTCCCTCACAGCGCGCGAGGAGGGGGGTGCACCCGTGACGCTCCGCCATTCCCGAGTGCCCGGACTCATCGGTAATGGTCTACTGCCTCTAGATGCGTTGACGTCATGGGCCCAACCCCCCGTCGACCTTCCCCTTGCCCAAGACGAGATCGCCCGCCGACTTGCGGCGGGCAGGCTAGTTGACCGGTTGTCTGCTCTGCAGCTCGCCTTCAGCGTCGAACCGGAGTCCAGCCTACCGGCGCTTGTAAATGGCTACCTTATGGACCGACTCCGGGAACTCGCTGGCGGAACCATGCACATCGTCGGATGCTCACACGAGCTATACATCAGTCAAATCGCGTTTGCTCGTCTCCTAATCCGTGCCGAAAGCTTTCCAGGGCTGATCGACAAGGCGACAGCCGAAGCGCAATTGCTCGAGGGCGGAATCGGGCTGATGTCCTCGGATGCCGTTGGGGGAGGCATTTACCTCGTCCCCGCTGTGTCAGCCACGAGCCCGATACAACTGGGCGCTGTCGCCCACCGCGGCGCCGGAGGCATCGTGCTGCTCTTCCCGGAGCCGATCAGGAGCCCCGAGGACCGCTACGCGCTCAACCTAGCTGACCTACACAGGCCTCACTTTTTCACGGTGCCCCGTCAGGGACTAACGGTGATCGGCCGAGCTCAGCCTGGAGACGCTCAGGTCTTCCTATCCTGGTGGATTGAGCAGTGGAATCGAGTGCTCGCCGAATTGCTCGACCCGTCGACGCACCGCGCAATCGACGGCACATTTGACCCCTACCTAATGCTCGGCCGCTTCCTCACTCACCAACGCTTGCTGGCGTGCGTCCAGAGCATTCTGGTTGATTCTGGCCGCGAAGAATTTACCAGAATGGAGCTCCTGTTCGAGGCCCTTGATCTTATGGAGGGTCTCGGTGGCGGGATCAGATCCTGGGACCAGCTCGCGACGCCAAGCACAGTCGAGTTAGAACTCGAACGATTAAAGTCCGCTCTCTTACCGCACCCCGAAGTCGCGCACGTTGTAATGGAGCGCTGCGAGCGAGGCGTGGAGGCGTTGGGCGCACTGCGAGACGGCTTTCGGGACAACCAGTCACGCGACGCCGCAGCAATCGACCATGGAGTTCGTGACCTCCTACGAGCGCTCAGAAACGGGGGGCACGGTCTCGGACGTGGTTCACGGAGCCAGGACGCACTAGTGACACTCATGGGACATAGGGCCGATGTTTCACCGGACCTGCCTGAGTTGGTCTGGTTTCACCTCGTACGCATGCTCTGCTTTGCGCGGTGGGCTCCGCGTAACCCACGCCCTTCGATTTAGCTCAGTTTTGGTGCTGACAAAGTCAATCTCCTGGAGCTATCGACGAAGCAAGGCGCCGCCCGGATAACGTCTTCTCACGGCGAGACATCGATCCTCTACTCTATTGCCATGATAAATGGTGAATACGCAAGTCAGATGGTTGATGAACTTCGCTACCTGCTGAGCGGCCACCTCGGTGGATGGCCCTCCACGCTGTTTCGCCAAAGCACGATAGGACTAATGAAGGAACTCGCCGCTGCCGGCACTCATTCCGCTAACGGACTTTTAACCCCTGCGAGCTTCGATGATCTCAAGCGTCAGACTCGCGAGCAGATCCTTCATGACGTTGGCCTAGGACCAATGACAGCCCGCGGACCGCTGCTCGCCCAGATTCCACGTGAAGCCGCAGAGTTCGTACCATCGTCCTTCAAGTTCAAGGCGTGGATGTCGTTACTCCCGGGTCTAGAGCAGGACTACCTGGCGAATTGGAGACAGGAGTTCCAAGCTTCTGGCTATGCCGACACGGCTGGGCCGACATTTGTTGGTGTAGTGGCACCCGCGGATTCAGCCTGTTTTATTGCCACACACTTGCTCCACATCGGGATTAGCAGCGGCTATCTGTCTCGGTGGCTCGACTACCGAGCCCAGTACGACGCGGCCCCGTATGACCTGGACACGATCGTTGGCGAGCTCGAGGATCGCGTCTCACACGGCCGTGGAACAGTGGCGGTCGTCGTCGGACTTTCTCGTCCCCCGCAAGGCGAGATCCGATCGACCCCAGGCTGGATGAATACAACCGCGACCCGACAGTGGCTCGCCCAATACCACCACAATGCTCCAATGACTCTCCACGGCGGCATCCTGTACGAATCCGAGCAGTGGGACATCGATGGAGCGCTGCTCGACGTGGCGAGGGCAATCCATCGACTACGGCAGCGGGCGATTCTTAAATCCGGAAAAGCACCTCAATTCTATGAGACCGTCTGGATTGCCGGGGTGAACAACCAAAGACGCCTGCCTGAGACATCTCAACTTGGAAGGGCACTGGCGCCTGGATACGAATTGGCCGATGCCCTACTCGAATCTCCCACTTCCGACGATCGCCTCGAAGTGTCCATCGAGCTCCTCACGTCAGGGCTCTCCGAGTCAGGGCCTAGCGCAGCCGGAATACTTTGGGCTGCGCTGGAAGCACTGCTTGCGGCCCCAGGCGACCCGGATCGTATCCAGGTATCGAGCCGTGCCGGCGACGTAGCCTTGGTGGCACTCGTTCGCTCGAGTTTTCAGATTTCCTTGGGAGTTCTCTTTTCGCGCTGCCAACACGAGGCCTTGGCGCAATACCTACAAACTTTAGACCGTCATGATCGACTAGCAGAGTTGGAGATCGCTCTTCGGCGAGATGAACACCTTAACCTTCATCATCGGAGCGCCCGAGTCGTGCTCTCCCACACACGGCACCTTCTTGAGGTTGAGCGGTTCGAGTCGCAACGACAGGAGCTGCAGCAGACGTTACGCGGCTTGTATCGGCATCGCAATCTCGTTCTGCACGGTGGTATTACTGACGGCCCTTTGCTTAGCGACATTCTCCGTGCGTCCATACCGTTGGTCGCAGCAGTGGTCAACCGTTTCGCGCGTGCGACCTATGAGAATGCGATAGACCCACATGTATTTGCGTTTGAGATGTTCTCCCGGGTCGAGTCATATCTCGTCGATCCTCGAACGGCCGTGTCCTCCTTTTGGTAGGACCTTCCGATCATCACTCATCTGCCGCCGTCACGGATGGGTAGGACTGGCACTCGCCAGTCAGGAAAGACCATTGGATAGTCCTAGGCGCGAATATTCATCGAAAGTGCGTCGTCCGTGTCGTTCCGTCTCCCCCACGATCTACGTTCCAATCAAGGCCCGCTGGAAGCTGGCGGTATAACGAACACCGGGGACGATAATGGGCTGCCGTCGGGAACCGCTTCGATAAACTCCCGCCATCCATTCGCTGGAAGGTTGGAACCCACGCCTGCGTCGACGAATAGGGCGCCAAGTTGCCGCCGACCTTCTGAGCTCAAAATAGGGAGGGAATTGACATCCAGTTTTCCCGAAGGCTCGGGCCAGAGCTTTTCCACAAGCCCGGCCGGTTCAAAAGGATGATCGAAATCACAAAGCGGATGCGCGACGAGTTGAATCTGCAACATCCGATTCGCCATATGTCGGATGCCTGCAAGGAGGCTGGCTGGCTTCCCGCCTCCTCCCTCCGGGTTGAACGTAGTGGGGAGATACACGCGCATCAGTTCGGGAAGTTGAATGTCGCCTCTCAGGTCATCGGATCGAGCGAGCCACAGTGACACATCTGGTGGCAAAGTGCCCTTGATCAGACCCTCATAGACTGATGCAGGAAGATCCCATGATCGCCTTTCGATGCCGGGGAAGGCGTTACGGCACGATGGGTGTTGGAGCAGAAGGATGGTCTTTATCCACCAGCGAGCAAAGTTCGTCACATCCAACAGCGTCTCGAGTGCCTCACCGCGATCGACAACTGCTTGGACAGAGCCCCTGCTCGGTACTTCGTAGAGCCGGTTGAGGGATCCATTACAATCGTTCGGACTGGTATTCCCGTCGCAGACCGGCAACAGGTCCGGAGGTAGATGATTTGCGGTGCGGGGATTTCCGACTCGATCCAGGATTGGCTCGCCGCTGATCTCGTAGGTGAATGGTCCTTCGCCGACGTAGCGCTCGAGGAACCACTGGGTCATGACGTGCTCACCCCGTCTAGATGACGGTTCGCCACAGAAGATGCAGGGTGGGGGCTTGTTCATGTCAAGATCCTCGTCATCTCATTGTGGAGTGCTCTCTTGGTTCCCAACCGAGGAGTTATCTCAGTACCTACCCGGACCCCTATCCCGAGACGGATCACATCCGTCACGCTACGACGAGGATGTAATGCCACCTCATCTTTGGCGCAGGATCGGGCAAACGACGCAGCCAGGCTCCCTGTCGGGACCGCCGGGGCCACAGCACTGACCAGGGGCAATAGACTTACCCGATGACGATCGGTGCCCAGGCGGAGCCGAGATCGCCCTATCTGATGTTCCTGCCATACCTCCCGCTCAAGGAAGTCGTGGCCTTCGCCGGCTGGGAACTCGGACCAGTTCGGCACTTCGATGGGCGCTGGACCGACGGAAGGTTCGAGGACCTTTCAAAGCGGTTCTTGGCAGCGTTTCACGGACCGAACGGCAGCTCGATTGGCTACCGCATCGAAGAAGGCCTGGTTGTACCGCCTCCGCGAGGACTCACCATTCCCCTTGGCGACATCTCGCCTGATCCGGCAATGTTACAAGCCATATACGACATGGCCGTCGCGCGAAGTACCCAGCCAGACGACCGTCTAAGCCGTCGCCTCGTTTCCGCCATTGACTGGCTCGCTCAAGCATGGCGGAATAGCGAGAGCATCCGACCGCAGGATCGCATCGTCCTGCTCAAGACTGGGTTCGAGTCCCTGACCGGCAAGGGTCAGAATTGGCCCTGCGCCAAGCGACTCCGAACTCTCTACGAGAACCGCCTAATGGCGTCAGGCGTTACGGACCGCGAGACCACCAACCTGCTGTGGACCCCTAGCGAAGTCGAGCGGTTCGACTGGACGGTCCGTGTGGGAATGACACTCTGACTTGGCCCCACCTGGGACGGTTTTGACGGCTTGATTTGGCCCCACGTGGGGGTCGCCGGTTCCAGGGTCCGCGTTCTCGCTACCTCCAGCGGGGACCGTGCTGGG
>Ga0182024_10012980_pt1 | contig 16386 bp, 19 predicted proteins | sample P32metaG_FD_120480 | JGI IMG/M metagenome (GOLD analysis project Ga0182024, IMG submission 120480) | Permafrost microbial communities from Stordalen Mire, Sweden - P3-2 metaG (Illumina Assembly) | ecosystem: Environmental > Terrestrial > Soil > Wetlands > Permafrost | place: Sweden: Stordalen... | reverse complement strand
CTACACGCCGGTCTATCTCGGCGTCGCGCAGGCGGCGTTCGACGAGCTGCGCCGGGTAATGCATGAGCGCAAGCCGGAGGGCTATGCCCAGCCGCTCGCCTACCACCCCGATGTGCGCCGCCATGTCGCCGAGATCAGCGCCGACCTCGAAGCGGCGCGTCTCATCACCTATCGCTCGGCGTGGCTCAGCGACAGAGACGGCCCGACTGCGGAAACCACGGCCGCACTTTATCGCGCCAAATACGTCGTCGGCGAGGCGGTGAGCCGGGTCACGCGCGCCGCGCTGACCCTCGGGGGCGCCCACGGCATCTTCAAGACCTCGCGGCTGGAGCAATTGTTCCGCGACGGCGCGCTGGGTCCGCTACATCCGCCGCCAGCGGATTTCTGCCTCTACAACATGGGCCTCTACGAACTTGGCCTCGATCCGGCGGATGTGCTGACGCCGCTGAAGCCGGGCTAGTTTTCGGCGATCTTCTCCCTAATCGCGCCTGCTGGACAGAATGGCGACCGTGCCCGGAACGCGCGGCGTGATGCTGACCTTTGACGATTTCGTCATCGGCATGGAGCCGTTCGGAACCCGCATCATCCCGTCGATGCGATGCCGCGACGGCGCAAGAAAGGCCGCCTGACCGGCGGCCTTTGCAGTTACTTCGCCGCGTCGCGGACCTTGGTGAGGTCGGGCATGTTGCTGGCGGAGGCGACGTCGCCCAGCCGCGAGCCCCGCGTCACCGCCAGCGCGGCGACCGCCGCCTCGTTCTCGGTGATCTTGGCCATGATCGCCTCCTTGGCGCGGTCGAAGACACCGCGATTGGTGGCGACGAAGTCCCGCGACTCGCGCAGCTTCGCAAGATAGCCGTTGATCTCCGGCACCACGTAGCGGGCGACCATGTCCCAGCTGCGCATGGTGTTTTCCGGGTTGGCCCAATCGTGGACAAAGCCGACGACCGTGCCGAACCCGCCGCTGACCTCGAGCACCGATTTGATCCGGGCGACCAGGTCGTCCGGCGTGCCGATCGTCGCCGCGGCACCGTCGCCGAACGCGGTCTTCTCGACCGCCTCTTCGGGGTCGCGGAACGCCGTCGCACCCGGCCGCTGCAAAGTGCCGACGATATATTCGTTGTGGTGGCGCAGGAGGCCCTCGCGGGATTCGGCGATGGCCTTCTCCCGGGTCTCGGCGATGTGCCAGCTGAGCAGCACCCGCCAGTCCTTGCGGTCGACCGTCCTGCCGTGCTTCCTGGCGGCCGCCTCGGCGAAGCCCCACTGCGTCGGCAGCGCGTTGAGACCCTCCTCGGACAGCGAACCGATCGAGATGACGCCGCACCCGTGCTTGCCGGCCAGCGTCATGCCCGAGGGGCTGATCTGCGAGGCGACCGCGAACGGGATCTCCTCCTGCAGCGGCAGCAATTGCAGCGCGCCGTCCTGCATCGTGAACCAGTCGCTTTTCGCGGTGACGCGCTCGCCGGCAAAGAGGCGCCGGATGATCGAGATCGCCTCATCCTGACGGTCGCGCTGGGTCATCGGGTCGATCCCGAGCGTATGCGCATCCGAAGCGAGCGCGCCGGGGCCGGACCCGAAAATCGCCCGGCCGCCGGTCATGTGGTCGAGTTGCACCATGCGCTGCGCGACGTTGAACGGGTGGTGGTAGGGCAGCGAGACGACGCCGGTGGCGAGCTTGATGCGCTTCGATCGCTCACCCGCCGCGGCGAGGAACATCTCGGGCGAGCCGATCATCTCCCACCCGCTCGAATGATGCTCGCCGCACCAGAACTCGTCGTAGCCAAGCTTGTCGAGCAACTCGACCAGGTCGAGATCGCGGCGGAACTGCAACATCGGGTGCTCGCCGACCGGATGATGCGGGGCGAGAAAGGCGCCAAAACCGAGACGCGGCATGTTCGTACTCCTGAATAGCCGGCTTTTTTACCTGCTCCCCGGCGCAAGCCGGGGCCCACTATTCATCTGCTCGGAAAGCTGACGAGTGGGTCCCGGCCTTCGCTGGGAAGCGAAATTAAAGAGCGGTGGGCGCTACACCCCTTCGATGATACGCATGTCGCGGTCGGCGCCGTTGCCGAGGGCGCGCAGCGCCTCCTGGTAGCCCTGGCTGTCATGCGCCGCCTCGGCCGCGGCGACGCTCTCGAACTCGATGATGACACTGCGCTGGATGAGGCCCGATTCATAGGCCTTCGCCGCCACGCCGCGCGCGAGGAACTTGCCGCCCGCGGCCTGGATCGCCGGGCCGGCGAGCTTGGCGTAAGCGGCCAGTGCGTCGGGTTTGGAAATCGAGCGGTATGTCGCCACCCAATAGGCCTTCGCCATCTGTGTTCTCCTCATTGTCTCAGAGACAGCGTAACCCGCGCGTCCGCATTAGCCAAATACTGCGCATGCCCCAGATCGTCCGCTTCCCGGCGGAAGCCAAGGCCCGCTTTTCGGCGCCTGGGACGGCGGGAGGTAGGCCCCGGCTATCGCCGGGGAGCGGCAGGAATTGGGGTTAGCTCTTGAACCAGTAATCGGCCGCGGCCGGGAACACGGTCTGGCAGCGCGTCGCCTGCGCCTGGCCGTCGAGCGTGTCGGCCGCCGCGCGCCACACCGCGTAATGCGGCGCGGCGCGATGCGCCTCAAGCGCCGCCTCGTCGCGGTAGACCTCGTAGAAATAGTAGGTGTTCGGGTCCTGCGCGTCTTGCAGCACGTTGAACCGGGCGCAGCCCGGCTCGTCGCGCTCGGAGCCGAGCGCGTCGACCTCGATGGCTTTGAGGAACTTCTCGCGCCCTTCCGGCTTGACCTTCACCTTCACCCAGATCGCGATCATCCTCTCTCCTTTCCGCTAGCGGTTCCGGCCGCGCTCGTCCTGCCAGAGGAAATCGGGCCCGAGCTCGGCAAGGCTCGGGCAGCCGATCTGGCCCATCACCAGGTCGATCTCGTTGACGAAGATGTCGATCGCCTTCTTGACCCCCGGCAGACCGCCCGCGGCGGCGCCATAGAGCGTCGGGCGTCCCATGAAGCAGAAATCGGCGCCGAGGCAGAGCGCGATCAGGATATCGGCGCCCCGCCTGACGCCGCTGTCGAGGAGCAGGGTCAGCTTGTCGCCGACCGCGGCGCGGATCGCCGGCAGCACATCGAGCGAGCCCGGCGCCTGGTCGAGCTGCCGCCCGCCGTGGTTCGAGACGAGGATGCCGTCGCAGCCGGCATCGATTGCGCGCAACGCATCCTCGGGGCTCATGATCCCCTTGATGACGAGCGCGCGCGGAAAGAGCTTGCGATACTGCTCGACGTCCTTCCAGGTCTGCGCGTTGAACGGCCGCACCGACGAGGCGAATTTGTAGACTGCCTCGGCGTCCGAGCCCGACGGCGCATAGGGCTCCCAGTTGCCGAGCAGCGGCGTGCCGCCGCCGCGCCGGAAATACTCGACGATCCAACCCGGATGGACCATCGCTTCGGCCAGGATCGAAGGCTTGAGGCTCAGCGCCTGCCAGAGCCCGCCGCGCACGTTGGCGAAGCCGTTACGCATGTTGCGTTCGCGCTTCGATCCGACCGGGGTGTCGACGGTCAGCACCAAGGCGCCCAGCCCGGCATCGCCGGCGCGGCGGATCATGTCCGCGTTGATCGCCGGGTCGCGCGCCGCGTAGAGCTGATACCAGTGATTCTTCGGCGCGATCTTGGCCACCGCCTCGATCGTGTCGTTGCTGGCGCCCGACATGATGTAGGGGATGTTGGCGTCGTGCGCCGCCTCGGCGAGCATCAGATCGGCGTGGTAGCGGAACAGCCCCGCCCCGCCGGTCGGTGAGATGCCGAACGGGCTCGAAAAGGTCTGGCCGAAGATCGTTCGGGTCTGGTCGCGCTTTGACACATCGACGAGATAGCGCGGCAGCAGCCTGTGCTTGTGAAACGCCGAGGTATTGGTTTCAAGGCCGCGCTCGTCCTCGAGCCCGCCCTCGATGAAGTCGAAGGCGATCTTCGGCAGACGCCGCTTCGCCATCTGGTGCAGGTCTTCGATATTGACGACGTCGTTGAGCCTCATGGCGCTGTCCCCCGCGTGGCGTTACGACAGGATGAGACTTTTTGGGGTTGGCCGGCAAGCGCGGTACGGCTGTTGCAGCGCTAGGAAGCGGTCTAGGCTCGTCGCGACCGCTATCGGGGATCATTCATGGACTACACCACGCTCGGCCGCACCGGGCTGAAGGTCAGCATCGCCGGGCTCGGCTGCGGCGGGTTCAGCCGGCTGGGGCTCGGCACCGGCGGCGACGAGAAGGACGCGATCTCGATCATCCGTCATGCGGCGGAGAACGGAGTCAACGTCTTCGACACCGCCGCCGCCTACGGCACCGAACCCGTGCTCGGCAAGGCGATCAAGACGCTGCGGCGCGACGAGATCGTGATCTGCACCAAGCCGCCGTTTTCCTGGTCGAGCGGGCGCGCCGACCCCGAAGGGATCGTCGCCAGCCTCGACAATTCGCTGCGCCAGCTCGACACCCCCTATATCGACGTCTACCAGCTGCACGGCGTGCCGCCCGCCAGTTACCGCCATGCGCTCGAACAGCTTGCCCCGGTGCTGCTGAGGGAAAAGGAAAAGGGCAAGATCCGCTTTCTCGGCATCACCGAGACCGCGCCGCACGATCTGCAGCACGAGACCCTGCACCAGGCCGCGCAGGATGGCGCCTGGGACGTCGTCATGGTCGGGTTCTCGATGATGCACCAGAACGCGCGCGACCGGGTCTTCCCCGTCACCCGTCAGCACAAAATCGGCACGCTGTTGATGTTCGCGGTGCGCAACATCTTCTCGCAGCCCGGCCGATTGCGGGCGGCGCTGCGCGAACTGGCGGACAAGGGCGAAGTGGCCGCCGCGCTCGCCGACAGCGACGACCCGCTCGGCTTTCTCGTTCACGCGGGCGGAGCCAGCAGCATCGTGGATGCGTGTTATCGCTACGTCCGGCATGAGCCGGGCGTCGATGTCGTGCTGTTCGGCACCGGCAGCCCGGCGCACCTCAAGACCAATATCGAGTCGCTGCTGAAGCCGCCGCTGCCCGCGGCCGACCGCCGCCGGATCGGCGAATTATTCGGCCACCTCGTCGGCGTCGGGCTCGACGCACCGCATCTCTCGAACCCGCAGCCGAAAGCCTAGGCCGTCGCCTTCTGGCCGATCGCCCGGCGTTTGGCGTTGATCGCGCGCAGGTACTCGATGCCCTCGGCGGCGATCGCATCGCCGACCATCGTATCGCCTTCGGCTTGCAGCCCGTCGGTATCGACCCAGGCGGCATAGATGTGCATCGTGCGGTCGGTGATGATGCCGGCCTTCAAGAGCGTCTTCACCAGCACCCGGAAGATGTTGGTGCCCTCGCGCAGCGAGTTCTTGCGGCCGCCGGCGAAGCTTTCGCGCACCGACTCGCGCAGCACCGCCACGTCGAGCCCGAACCCCTCGTAAATGTAGGCGCGCTGCGCCAGGCTCGACAGGTTGAAGAGCAGCATCTCGAAGACTTCCGCTGCCCAGTCCTCGACCTGCTCGTGTTCCTCGCGGCTGAGGCGCGGGATCGTGCGGTCGGCCCAGATCTTGCCGAATTTGTGGTGGAACGCCTCGTCGGTCATCACCAGTTGGACGAGCCGCTTCAACAGCCTGTCGTTGGTGTGCGCGTGGACGCTGGCGAACGCGCCCATCGCGAGGCCCTCCAGCAGCATCTGCATACCGACGAGCTTCTTGTAGACGATCGGCGCCTTGACGATGTCGTCGAGAAATTCCCCCAGCACCGGCCCGACCGGGTAGGGCGTGCCCCAGCGTGCCGCGATGTAGCGGCTGAAGGCGGCGACGTGGCGCGCCTCCTCGCGCGCCTGGTTGGCGGCGTATTCCTGCGCACCGGGGTCGATCAGGATGTCACACAGCGACGCGCTGAGCGACAGAGCCCCCTGCTCGCCGTGCAGGATGTTCGACATCGTCCAGCGCTGGATCTGGTTGGCGAGGCGGATCTTGGTCGGCGCGTCGAGATGTTCGGTAGCGGCGCAATTGAGTTCGGGAAAGCGCTCCAGCGGCATCACCGTCTCGCGCTCAAGGTCGAACGGCGTCGAGAAGTCGAGATAGGCCGAGTTGTGCGGGTCCCAGAAATGGTCGTGAGTCTGGCCGATGATGCCGTCGAACGCATCGGAGCGGCGCGGATAGCGATCGACCGCCACCATGGCCATGAAATCGTCGGGCGCGACGGTCTCGTAAGCAGGATCGTGGGTGATGTGGCGTTCGGCCGGAGTTTGCGCCGCCATGCTCGGCTCCCGATCGGCTGATCCATAAGCCTATCACAGTCGGCTTCGGGTTCTGCTATCAGAGCCGCGAGATCTGCCGAAAGGAGCCGCCATGGCCAGCCGCATCAACCGCGCGATCGAGCTCTTGGCCGAGGGCCAGGCTATCTACTATGTCGGCGCCCATACCGGCCATGTCCTTACGTTGGCCCAAGGTAAAGAAGATTCAAAGACTTGGGCCGATTACCTTAATGTCGGGATGGAGCATGGGGCGTTCGACATGACCGGGCTCGCCGCGTATCTCCAGGGCCTTGCCGACGGCGGGCCGACCCGCTCCGGGCACCGCGCGCCGACCGTTATCGTCGAGGCTCCGGTCAACGGCATCGACGAGGCTCATGTCCGCTTCAATGCCTGGCAGTTCCGCCAGATTCTCGGCCGCGGCGCGCACGGCATCCTCTTGTGCCAGGCCGAGACCACCGGTGCGGCGCACGCCTTTGTTGAAAGCTGCCGCTACCCGCATCACCTCGGAGGGGTCGATCCTTCTTTGCCGACCCCGCTCGAACGGCTGAAGGGGGCCGGCTCGCGGCCGCCACGCGCCGGGCTCGGCACCGGCACGCGCGGGCGCGGCTCCGAGGCAACCGCGGCGGCGATTTGGGGTGTCTCGCCGCCCGAATACATGGAGCTCTGCGACCCGTGGCCGTTGAACCCCAGGGGCGAATTGCTGCTCGGGGTCAAGCTCGAAAGCCCGGAGGGCATCGCCCATTGCGAGGAGATCCTCGCCACCCCGGGTCTCGGCTTCGCCGAATTAGGCCCGGGCGATCTCAGCCTCGCGCTCGGCTACAAGGAGATGCCGCGCGACAAATACCCGCCCGAGATGGCCGAGGCGCGCGAGCGCGTGCTCGCCGCGTGCAAGAAGAACGGTATCGCCTTTCTCGAAATCGGCACGCCGGCGAACGTCACGGCGAAGATCGACCAGGGCGTGCGCGTCTTCGCCGGACACAACGAAGAAGCCGCCCGCATCGGCCGCGCCCATCAGAAGCGGACAATGCCAGCCTAAGCATCGTCGGCCTCGATTTCGGTCGCTTCGTTCAGCAGGATGTCGAGCATCTGTCCGGTGCGCGTGAGGAAGTTGCGGGTCACCCTGAAATGCTCGGTCTCGCGATACGGGATGAGGCTCGGCGCGCAAGAAGTAGCTGTCCCGAGCGCGGCGCGGGCTGCGGGCAAGCCGCAGATAGTCCTTCAGCCCGGAATGCGATGCGCGCGTCGCGAAGTTGAAATTGCGGCTCCCTCCTTCAGGATTGAGCCCCAAGGCCGCGGCAATGCCTCAAGCAGCGTTGATTTCCCGGAGCCGTTTTCGCCGATAAAGAACGTTACCGGCTGCTCGAAGTCGAGTTCGTGCAGGCCCCCGATCGCCGGAATACTGAATGGGTATTCTGTGAATGACTGGACCTTGTCGCGCAAAAGACTGGCCCGAATCAGGAAATTGCGCGATCGCAAAGCCGGTATCGCAGCCAATGTCCCTAACCTAAGCCGTTTCGGTGACGCCCTCGGCGGCGAGCGCCGCGATCTCAGCGTCGGTATAGCCCGCTTCCCTCAACACCGCCGCGCTGTGCTCGCCGAGCGCGGCGACATGGTCCCGAGCGGCGGCGCGCGACGCCGTCATCCGGAACGGCGGGTTGAGCGCGAGGAACGTGCCGCCGTTGTCGTGCACCTTGGCGAGCGAATGGCGGTGCGCCAGTTGCGGGTCTTCCATCGCCTCCTTGACGGTGCGGTAGGGCGAGGACGGCACCCCGTGCCGATCGAAGATCGCCTGCACCTCTTCGGTCGGCAGCGTCGTCGACCATTTCTCCAGTTCGTCCATCAGCACGCCCCAATTGATGCGCCGGTCCTGGTATTTCTCGAAGCGCTTGTCGGTGAGCCAATCTTGCCTTCCCGCCGCCGCCGCCATGGCCTGGAAGGTGCGTTCGCTGGCGACCGACAGATTGACGTAGCCATCCTTAGTGGCGACCGGGCCGAAGATCGGCCGCGGCGGCAGCGGCACGTCGAACTGCGAGTTCTGCAATTCGCCCAGGGTCAGCGACAGCATGCTCTCGAGCATCGACACATCGATCATCTGGCCGGCGCCGGTCGCCTGGCGCTGAACCAGCGCCGCCATGATCGCGCCGAACGCGTAGGTGCCGCTCAGCACGTCGGCGATGAAAATGCCGCAAAAATCCGGCCGGCGCGGCTCGAGCTGGTGCGCTATCTGCGCCAGATCGTAGCCCGAGCTCGCGTGGATCACCGGCGCGTAGGCCGGCCGGCCGGCGGACGGGCCGGTCTGCCCGTAGCCCGAGATCGCGCAATAGACGAGCGCCGGGTTGAGCGGCTGCAGCTTCCTGTAGTCGAGGCCGAAGCGTTCCATCACTCCCGGCCGGAAATTCTCGATGACGACATCGGCCGACTTGACCAGGCGATGCACCACCGCGACGGCCTCCGGCCGCTTCAGGTCGAGCACCAGGCTCTTCTTGCCAGCATTCAACTGGCCGAACGAGGTGCTGGCACCGTTCCGGATCGGCAGCCGCGAGCGCATCATGTCGCCCTCCGGAGCCTCGATCTTGATCACTTCGGCGCCGAGATCGGCGAGCAGCCGCGTGCAGTGCGGCCCGGCGATCGTCGTCGTGAAATCGAGTACCCGAACGCGGTCGAGGGCGTCCATCGGCGAAGCCTCCCCAGTAACGCCGTTAGTGGGTTGCGAGCAGGGGTTGAATGTCAAGAAGCTCCGGCCGCTGTGAACAAGGTTGCCGGCGCCCGTCAAAAAGGCGAACAATCGGGAAAAAGGTCACGCAAAGCGGGAGAGGGAAGCGTCGCAATGTACGCCAGCAGAAAAACGGCCCTCGCGCTTGTAGCCGCGATCGTCTCGTGTCTCATCGGCACCGCCGCCGCGCAGCAAGGGTTGACCCTGCCCGAAGTGACGGTGATCGCGCCGGGCAATAATGCCCCCTCCTCAACCGCCGGCGGCAATCCGTATTTCGGCAAGACCCGCGTCGAGGAAGCCTCGTGGCCCATGATCCCCTGCGCCTCGTCGCGGGTCGGCGCTGCCGTCGGCGGAAACTGCCGCAGAGGCCCGCAGGTGATGAATTTCGAGCACGGCGACGCGCAAGGCACCCGGCCGATATCGAATTGCCAGATCGCCCACGACCTCGTCATCAGCAGTGTCGGGAACCTGCTGTTCGAAGCCGATAGCCTCGTCTTCGACCCCTACTACGTCAGCGCTCTCGGCCACCAGCGCCAGGACTGCTACGTCGAAGCCCGCCCATCGACCCTGCAGTCACAGCTTGTCGACATGAACCAGGTGACGCGGCAGGCCACCGCCTGGGGCACGATGCGCGAAGCCGGCGACATCACAACGATGGATTTCACCGTCGGCCCCGATCATTGCGTCGCGTTCGAGAAGCGCGGGCCGCGTTGGGGTGGCGGCTATATCTGGCTGATCCACGCCGTCATCTGCCGCAAGGACGGCCAGGCGGTGGATTCCGGCAACATCGACACGGTGTTGGCCGCAATCCACATCCAGGAGCGCGACCCGAACGGCAACCTGCACTAGACGACGTGCTTGGCATGCAGGCCGGCGATTGCCGCCTGGTCGTAGCCGAATTCCTTGAGGATTTCGTCGGTGTGCTCGCCCTGGTCGGGAGTCGGCCTGAGCCGTTCCGGCTGCGGATAGGCGCTCATGTGGATCGGCTGGCCGACGATGTCGAACGTCCCGAGCTTGGGATGATCGACCGGCCGGCGGATCTTCAGGTGCTTGACCTGGGGGTCGGCGAAGGTCTGGTCGATCGTGTTGATCGGTCCGCACGGCACCCCGGCCTTGTTGAGCTCATCGACCCAGAATTGGCTCGGCTTGCTGGCGACGACATCGTTGAGATGCGCGATCAGGGCGGCGCGGTTTTGCGCTCGCAGCGGCACCGTGGCGAAATCGGGGTTGCTCGCCAAATCCTTGTCTCCGGAGACCTCGCAGAACTTTTTCCACAGATTATCGCCCGAGGCGGCAATGTTGATGAACCCGTCGGCGGTCTTGAACATGCCGGTGCCGGGCGACGTGGGATGGAAATTGCCCTCCTGCTTGGCGATTTCGCCCTTCATCGTGTAGCGCGAGGCCTGGAAGTCGAGCATGAAGATCTGCGCTTCCAAGAGCGAGGTGTGTACCCACTGCCCCTCCCCGGTGCGCTCGCGTGCGAGTAGGGCGAGGGTGATGCCGTTGGCGAGAAGGATGCCGGCCGAAGTGTCGTTGATCGCGATGCCGACGCGGGTCGGGCCCTGCCCCGGATGCCCGGTAATCGACATCAGCCCGCCCATGCCCTGAGCGATCTGGTCGACCCCGGGACGGCCCTCATAGGGTCCATCCTGGCCGAAACCGGAAATGCTGCCGTAGACGATCTTCGGATTGACCTGCTTCACTGCCTCGTAATCGATGCCGAGCCGGTGCTTCACGGTCGATTTGAAATTCTCGACGATGACGTCGGCCTTCTTCGCCATCGTCATGAAGAGCTCGTGGCCTTCCTTGGTCTTCAGGTCGATCGTGATCGAGCGCTTGTTGCGATGCAGGTTCTGGAAATCGGGGCCGTCGCGGCGGCTGCCGGTGGCGTCGATCTGCGGCCCCGGCGCCTCGATCTTGATGACGTTGGCGCCCCAATCGGCGAGCTGGCGCACCGCGGTCGGCCCGGCGCGATGGGCGGTCAGGTCGAGGACGGTGAAACCGTTGAGCGGCAATGACGGCATGTCGGCATCTCCCGGTTAGCGCGGTTCCGGCTATGCTAGATCAGTTTCCGCCGCGACGGAACGAGGAGCCGGCGCCCATGGCCGAGCACGACCTGCTCGAAGCGGTCGAGCTGGAACACACCGCCGATTGGCGCATCAGGAAGCTCGGCGAAAATCCGGCGGACAGCCACGGCGCCGCGGCGGCGAAGCTGCTGCAGAAGCTGGCGGACGACGTGGGCTCCCTCGCCGGTTCGCCGGTCTATCGGGAATACCAGGCGATCTGCGCTTGGCTCGACGAGTTCGACGGCATGGCCGAGCTTTCCGAGTACGCCCACGACTATCGGGCCCGCATCGGCATCGACCGCTTCCCGGCCGACGGCGAGGACTATCTGCGCGTGCTGATCGGCTTCGCCAAGGATACGTTCGGCATGCCGTGAGCCGGCTGGGACAAGCGTCGCGCGTCCTTCGAGACGCGCCTGTCGGCGCTCCTCAGGATGAGGATTGTTGGTGATGCCATCCGTAACCCTCCCTCGTCCTGAGGAGGGAGCAAGGCGACCGTCTCGAAGGACGCATGGCGCTGCCGCAGCAGCAGGCTATCCTTCCAAAAACTCGGCGAAGTAGTCCTCGGGCGTCACGAGGCGCCTGGTGATCCCAAGATCGAACGCCTGCTGGCAGAAAGCCTCGACCGTCGCTCGGTTACGCTCGAAGCCGTCCTGGTGAAAATCGGCGCCCATCAGCGCCTCGGTCTCCTCCAGCTCGCGATCGAGCCACGGCGACACGTAGGGAAAGTTGCGCTGTGCCGCCGCGAACATCTCGTTCGAGCGGACAAAGGCGTCGGTGAGGCTGCGCGCCAGAAATTTGTTCCGCTCCCAGACCTCGCGCCGGATGACGACGAAGTGCTGCGGCGGATAGATGCCGGTCGCGGTGAAATACGCACGCTCGATCGCGCGGCAATCGGGGAAGAGCCGCACGATCGGCCCGTCTTGCGGGTGATAGCGCGCCGGCCGCGGCGGGCTGTAGATCGCTTCGAGGTCACCGGCGAGCAGCATCTCCGACAAAAACCGCCCCTCGACCACCGGATGCACGCCTTCGGGCAGCGCGGCGTTGTGCTGCGCGGTCCAGCCCTTGTCGACGTCGCCGATCCACCAGTCGAGCCGGCCGGGCGGGACGCCGATGAAGTTGAGGAAATGCCGGTACCAGATCGATCCGCTCGCCACCCAATCGTACATGCCGACCCGCTTGCCGATCAGGTCGGCGGGCTTCCGGATCGGCCCGTCCTTGCGGACGTAAAGGTCGCGCCCGGTGAAGTTCCGCAGCGGAAACACCGGCAGCGCGATAAAGGAGCGGTCGCCATTGTCGATGCGCCGCAAATGCCCGGCCATCGACGCCTCGCCGCCGTCGACCCCCCTGTCGGAGATCGCGCGTCGCAACATCCCGGCGCGCGCCGGCCAATCGCCGCCGGTGCCGTGGATCAGGGTCAAATCGACACGCTCGGGGGTCACGTCGCCGATCATCAGCGGCGCGAGGCGCGCGTAATCGGCACAGGTCAGGCGGATCGGGATGGGAGCCATCGCGTGATCTCCTTTGGCGCGGGAGCGCGGCCTCTGTCACAGTAAGACGCGACCATATGCCAGCGAAAGGCCCGCACATGACCCGGCATTTCGGTGTTCTCATCCCCTCGACCAACACCACGGTCGAGATCGAATACACCCGCCTGCTGCCGCCCGAATGGCAGGCGCACTACGCGCGGGTGCTGAGCCAGAGCCACGGCGGGTCGCCGTTCTCGCCGCCGCTCGACGCCGATGTCGAATATCAGTCGAAGCTGCTCGGCACCGCGCGGGTCGAGCTCATCATCCTGGTGCAGACCTCGGCGAGCCTTTTCGCCGACGATTACGACGAGACGACGATCGCCCGCATCGAAAAGGCGGCGGGGGTGAAGGCAGTTACCTCGGCCAACGCGGTCGGCGCGGCGGCGCGGGCGCTGGGCGCGCGGAATGTCGCGCTGGTCTCGCCCTATTCGGATGAGGTCAACGCAAGGGCCCGGCATTATTTCGAAGCCAAGCACGGACTCAAAATCGCCGCGCTGGAGGGCTTCGCGGCAAAGGATTCCTACATGATCGGCAAGCTCGGCCCGGAAAACGCGCGCAACGCCTTCGCCCGCATCGACCGGCCGGAGATCGAGGCGTTCATCGTCCCCGGTGGCAACTTCCCGACGATGGCTTCGATCCCGGAATGGGAGCGCGAGTTCAAGAAGCCGGTGATCACCACCAACCAGGCGGCGCTGTGGGCGATGATGCACGCGCTCGGCAGCAAGGATACCCTCTCCGGCCTCGGCCGGCTGCTGGAAACGGCGGCGTAAGCGAGTAGGATCGGGTAGCTGCGGAAGGGAGTCGACTGATGCTGTTCAAATGAGCGCAAGCGCTTATTTCCGAATGGCTTAAAAGAAAAAGGTGCGCACTAGGTGTTAGGTGTCGGCTTGTGTGTTCCTACGACGTTCTTGATGCCGTGATCCGGCTCATTTTCGCACCTCGCACGCGCGAATCGGCTTTAAGGATTTCCGCCGATCACAAGAGCAGTTCGCCCTCCGTCTCGCTTGACGACATATGGCCGTATGGGGTGTTCTCTGAGAGAACGTTTAGAGAACATCCATGCGACCGCTCTACGATGCGCGCCTCAGCGATCTCGGGCCGCGGGATCTCGTCAAGGTCACCTGCCAGGCATGCTCGAACATGGTGCGCATGAGCGCGGTGTATCTGAGGCATCCGCGTCTCAAGATCGAGGACTATCAGACCATCCTGTCGCTGAGACGCCGGCTGCGGTGCAGGCGATGCCACACGATCGGGCATGTGGATCTGACGATTGAGTGGAGAAGCTGATTAGCTGAAGCCGGCAAAAACACCTGGTTAAAAGCTATAATTGAACAAAAACATACGGTTAAGTCGCGCCGCTGCAAGTGCTGAATTACGACAAAAATGGTGATATATGGAAGACCGCTTTTTCGGAGCGGTCATGCCGCCAGATACAGCAGCCGGGTTCTTTGGCCTCCTGAGCAGCTTTAGTCCACCGTGGGTGCTCGTCATGCTGGTAGCGGTGGTGCTGGCCTGGCGGTCACCGAGCATTATCAAAGAGCTCCGCCGTAAGACGCGGAGGTAGACGTTGCCGGGAGTGAGATGAGCGGGGGATAACCGCTATCTCAATCCGATGGGCCGGAGAGAGCTGATGATGGATGTCGCGGATGCAGGCTCAACAATAGAACAGTTTTTGAAGATTTGCATTCAGGTGCGGCTTGACCGCGACCTTTATGAAACGCTTTTCGAAGTCGATCCGAAACTGTTCGAGCTATACAAAAACATTGCGCCGCTCTGTTTCGGAGACCTTCGCGGGATATTCGTCGAGCATTTATTTCTCGCGTTTTGCAAGGTAACTGATCCGGCGGGCACAGGGAGCCGCACCAATCTGACCACGGACTACATTCTGCGGGAAATCGATTGGCCGGCGGACATTCGGCGACAGCTGAACACTCTCAACGATGAGCTGATGGTCTTTCGGAAGCTCGTTGAACCTGCACGCAGCAAACGGATAGCCCACGCGGACCTGAGTGCTCAAATGCAGCTAGCGTCGCTCGGACAATTCCCGGCCGGGGCCGATTGGAAGTTCGTGAAAGATTTGGAAAAGTTCATATCCATCGCATATCAGCATGTTACCGGTTCGCCGATCGATTTGCCTGCTTCTATGGGTCACGACACCTATCGATTCATTCGCGCGCTGGAGAAATCGGTGCTCTATGACACCTGTACGAAATGCACCGAGAATGAGCGAGTTATTGCTGTTCTCGACTACGAAGAGCGCTAGAGAAATGAGCGATATTGAGGCGATGAAGGCGTTGGTCGAGAAAGAGGGCAACGAAATGCGTGCGCGTATTTCAAAGCAGTGGAAGGATGTAGATCAAAAAATACTGGCGCATCTGGTACCAGCGTCGGATATCACGACCCTTGTTCTAAAAGGACATCTCCTCCTAGAAGAAGAAATCAATCGCACCCTATCAGGAATACTAGGAAACGTTCAACCTCTCGATGACGCACGTTTAAGCTTCTTCCAGCGATTGCAGGTGTTAAGGGCGATCGACCGAACTAACATCGCCGCGGAATGCCTCGATGCAGCCTCGGCCTTAAACAGAATACGGAACCGCTTGGCGCATAACCTAGAAAATGCGGGAATCGAAGCAGAAGTAAATGGCTTGGTTGATAAATACGATACCAAGATCGAAAAAACCGCTCCTCTAATCACGAAATTTATTTTTTTCATTTCCTTTATAACCGGCTTCCTGTCGGCCGTGTGTAAGGCAAATAGATTTTTGAGAGACCCGGTCCTTCAGGAGGCATTCAGAAACAGAGAAGGACCAGTGGGCCCGCAATGAGCCCAGGGTTCCGTGTTTCTTCTAGTAATCCATCGACAACTGCTTCGGCGCAGCTCGTTTGAACCGATAATAAGCGAACCTCGGTTCGAGCCCGATATTTTTCCTCTCCTCGCGCTCCACCTTCCCCTTGAGCTTCTCCGGGCATTCATTGCGGGCGAGCTCGCGCGCACGGACATCGCCGGCGCTCCCCACGTAGCCGTAGGGCGTAGAGCGCTTTTGTAGCTCATGCGCCGGCACCCAGCCGCGCTGGTCGGCCAGGTGCATCTACCATGCGCCCCCGCTACGATGCGCGGCTTCGTGACCTCGGCCCGCGCGACCTCATCAAAATCCAGTGCAACGCGTCGCATATTGCCCGTATGGGAGTCGCATACCTGCTGCACCGGCGTATCGAGCCATATCAGCCGGTCTTGGCTCTCAAGCGGCGACTGCGCTGCCGGCGCTGCCATTCGCAGGGGCACGTCGAGATTTCGATTGAGTGGCGAGGCTAGTGATGCGGCAAAACGCCACGGAACGCCGCTACTGAAAAATAAAGTCCTTTGAAATCAATGCATCGCTTTCGAACTACGATCGTTTTCCAACATTTACAATTCCGACACACTGGAATCTTTTGTCGATAATTAGAAGACCGCCTCTATTCGGAGATGGTCATGGTCCATGGTTTGCCTGGGCATTCGTGCAGCGCCCTCAGGTCCGCGACACTATTCCATAAGCCGTTGATCGGCAGAGTCGGTTGCCCGACAATGTTGATATATCAATGACCGTCTCGCGAGGCCGGTCATGATATCTGACACCGCGGCCGGGTTCTTCGCACTGTTGAGTAGCTTCACCCTGGATGGGCGCTTGCGCTCCTCGTCGCGGCGATCCTGTGCTGGCGCTCGCCGGACATTATTAGAGAATGACCTGCTCCCGGAAAGTTGGACCGTGGATTGCTGGAAAATTCTAATTTATCGTCCTGGCCGGGCGGAGGGTTTTCGATGAAGAAGTCGCGGTTCAGTGAGCAGCAGATCGGGTTTGTTTTG
>Ga0182024_10012979_pt1 | contig 16387 bp, 13 predicted proteins | sample P32metaG_FD_120480 | JGI IMG/M metagenome (GOLD analysis project Ga0182024, IMG submission 120480) | Permafrost microbial communities from Stordalen Mire, Sweden - P3-2 metaG (Illumina Assembly) | ecosystem: Environmental > Terrestrial > Soil > Wetlands > Permafrost | place: Sweden: Stordalen... | reverse complement strand
TCGATGTAGTTCCACAACTCTTCCATGGTGGAATACGCCATGTTCGGAGAGAATTCCACCGAAGTGTGGTCTGTGCCGACGTGGTCTGCCACCAGTTGAGCGTGCGCTGATTCATCGTAAGATGGATCTGAGAAACCGATCGAGAATGTCTTCAGCTGCTTAGAAGCTACTCGTGCAGCCACAGCGGTGATACCTGACGAATCGATGCCACCGGAAAGAAATATTCCCAGAGGCACGTCGGAGATCAAGCGCGTTTTGATTGATTGCTCGAGCAGCGAGATAAAGCGCTGCTCTGCCTCGTTTTCGTCCATCGGCACAGACTCGATGCGCGGGTGCCAGTAATTGCGAACGTTCAGATTGCCGTTTTCGACAACCATGAAATGCGCCGGTTTGAGTTTGTGTATACCGCGGAAGATCGTGTCTGGCGCTGGAACATACTCCAGGGCCAGATATTTGCGCAACGCATGAGTGTCAAGTTCTCTCTTCGCGCAAGGATGCGCGAGAATTCCCTTAATCTCCGAACCAAAAATCAGCTTGCCGTCGAAGATGCCCCAATGCAGCGGTTTTTCACCCATGCGATCGCGCGCGATAAACAGACGCTGTTTCGGTATATCCCAAATAGCGAAGGAGAACATACCTTCGAGAAACTGCAAACAATCGATGCCGTAATCTTCATAGAGGTGAACTATCACCTCAGTATCGCTGTTCGTAGCGAGCTTGTGCCCCGCTGCGCGCACTTTATCCTGGAGTGCCTGATAGTTGTAAATCTCGCCGTTAAAGACAATCCAAACAGATTGGTCTTCGTTCGGAATCGGCTGTTGCCCAGTGGCAAGATCGATAATGGACAGGCGGGTCATGCCCAGTGCTATTGGACCTTTGACCGTCATACCCTGCTCATCCGGTCCGCGATGGAGGATGCTTTCGCACATAGATGCCAGGGTCGTTTCGTAGGGGTTCAGCGGCGAACCGTTAAGATTGAGATATCCAACTATGCCACACACTAGGCGCATCAACCTCTAAAAAGCCGACAGACTGACACATTATCAATAAAGAGGCGATGTCAGCAGAATATAAGAAGACTCTCAAGGTCAATGAAATATCTGGTGTCGGGGACATAATGATATGTCCTGAGGAATCGTAGGAAAACCGCATGCTGCGAACGGCTGAGAGAAAACTGATGAAATCGGCACTGGGTTTTCCGGCTGAGCCGGTGCCCGAGATTTCAGTGATCATTCCTGTCTTCAACGAAGTGGAAAACATCAACTTGCTGTACGAGAAGCTGGTCAGTTCCCTTTCCCAGTTGGGACGCACATGGGAAGCCGTTTTCATCGATGACGGTTCGACCGATAACTCGTATGAAGCATTAAGAAAAGTTGCCGCAGCGGACCAAAGAATTCACGTCGTTAAATTTGTTCGAAACTTTGGTCAAACAGCCGCGCTGGCGGCCGGAATCGACCATGCGCGCGGGAAAATTCTCATTCCGATGGATGCGGATCTGCAAAACGATCCAGCAGATATACAAAAGCTTCTCGACAAAATGAACGAAGGTTACGACGTCGTCAGCGGTTGGCGCAAAGACAGACACGACGCCTTTTTGAACCGAGTGTTGCCTTCGTGGATCGCTAATAAGATGATTTCTTCCATCAGCGGCGTTCGCCTGCACGATTACGGTTGTTCGCTCAAGGCTTACCGGCGCGAAGTAATCAAAAACATCAAGTTGTATGGCGAAATGCACCGATTTGTGCCGATCTACGCCAGCTGGCAAGGCGCCAAGGTTTCGGAGATTCCAGTCACGCACCACGCTCGCCAGTACGGTAAATCCAAATACGGCATCGACCGCACTCTCAAAGTGATCCTTGACTTGATCACTGTGAAATTCATGTCAACCTACTTCACCAAGCCGATTTACGTCTTCGGCTTTGCGGCGATGGGATCGCTTGGCATCTCGGTAGTGGCGTTTGCCTGGATGGTAATCCTCAAATACTTTTATGACACGACGTTCATCGAAACGCCGTTGCCGGTTCTCGTTGCAATGTTCTTCATGTTAAGCGTGCAGTTCATCCTCATGGGCCTGATGGCCGAGATTCTCATGCGCACCTACCACGAGTCGCAGGACAAGCGCATCTATATACTCGACCCCAACGTGGAAGAAGCTGAATCCGCCCAGGACCAGGCTGATAAATCGCGGGTTGATGGTTCGCAGTTAACGGAACAGGAACTCAGATTTCTGCTCGCAGCTAAATCACCGTCGCAGTCCGACTGAGCTGAGCCTTAAACCGTCAACCTTGAACTTTAGGTCAGCCGCAGCGCATGATAACCAGGTCCTGAGGCTGCCAGATGACGATTTCGTCCAAAATTGAAACACCTGTTGCCGGTGCCAAGATCCAGAGCGGCGCACCGAAGAGTTCGCTGCTGCCAATCCTGGCTCCAGTCTTGCTCATGTCTGTTGCTGCTTTCTTTGTGTTCTTCGCCGACTTAGGCAAGTATCCGCTGTTCAATCCGGATGAAGCCTACTATGCGGAGCCCGCCCGCGAGATGTTGGACACGGGCGAATACATCACCACGCTCCTCAATTATGTCGTGCGATTCACCAAGCCGCCTCTGGTGATCTGGGCCATGGCCGGCTCCTACCAGCTGTTTGGGCCGAACGAATTTGCTGCCAGATTTTTTGGTGCCGCCTGCGGTGCGGTGCTGACGATAATCACATTCTTGTTCGCTCGAAAGTACGTCAATCAGCGCGCCGGGGTTATTGCCGGCAGCATATTGCTGACGTCGCCGCTGTTTATCGGCGTCGGTCGCGAATCAATTGCCGACATGCCTTTGTCGCTGTTCGTTGCCGGCAGCCTGATGTCGTTCTATCACAGCTACGCTCAGAAACTTGCTCGCTGGCGCTGGATCGGATACGCGTTAATCGGTCTGGCAATCATGACGAAAGGACCGGTCGGGCTAGTTCTTCCCGTCGCAATTTTGCTTGCCTTTCACGCTGTTCGCCGCGACCTTCGTCAGGCGATCGCATACTACAAGCCGCTTCCCGGCTTGCTCTTGACGGCTCTGATCGGATTGCCCTGGTTTGTGATCGAGATCTACAAAACCCATGGCGGTTACTACAATGAATTCATCGTGCGCGAGAATTTCAAACGTTTCACCAGCGTCGTCGACCACAAAGGACCCTGGTGGTATCACATCGCAGCCATCCTCGGGGGCTTGTTTCCCTGGTCGTTGTTCCTCCCCGCCGCCTGCGTCACCACCGCCACCGCATCTGGTGCCACTGCCGCGGTCGTCGGTAATGACCCAATAGTATCGGGAGAGAATTCAGCTGACACGGTTAAGCCGAGCGGCTCTGCCCGTCGCTGGTTCAATCGGTTGACGCATCAAGTGGCCGGCTACAAGAATCTGGCGCCGCGAGAGTCCGCCGTTTTATTCTGTGGTATCACCGCCGCCGTCATCGTCGCTTTCTTCAGCGCCAGCGTCTCCAAGCTTTTCTCCTATACCGTGCCGGCTTTCCCGGCTCTGGCAATCGTCATTGCCAATTACCTCGACCGCCTGATCGATCGTAAGAACGTACGCCCCGTGGCGATCGTCTCCGCTGTTTGCGCCGTTGTTTTCGGCGCCGGTTTGGCGATCGCACCGCACGCATTGAAGCACCTGCGCGACTGCCCCGCTGCCCTTTTGCACCTCGTTCCAACAGCGTTAACAGTGCTTGGCGCTGCCATGCTCATTGCCATGCTCGCTGCTATCACACGACATCTGAAGGTCGCTGTTGCCACCATCGCAGTAACAATGCTCATCGGTCTTCTGGTAGTCGGTTCCCAGGCGCTGGACATCTTTTCCAACGATTGGGAAATGCCTGTGAAAGCCTATGCGCAATTTGCCGCGGGCTCGAATTGGCCGATCATCGTTTTCAATCAGCGAAAGTTCTCCGTCATGTTTTACGCCCATCGCAAAACGCTACTGCTCGACACTAAAGAGCAGCTTGAGCAGGCGCTACAGGAGAATCCTCACGCATACATAATCACCCACACACGCGACGAAGAAGTCGTCTCATCGCTGGGCTGCAAAATCGTGGCAAAGCACGGAAAATCCTTGTTAGCCTCGTGGTCCGCCGATAGGAACAACGCGCGCTGACTACAGCTTTGCCCAGGTCCGTTCGTTTTCGTTATCGTCAGCATGCAGGATGCCCAACACGGTGCCCACCTGTACGATCGCTATTGTCAGGTCTAGTCTTGCCAGAATCTGATTAGCAAGCAAGCTGTGCATTCGACTGGCATGATCCTGGGCTTAAGCCACTAGCAACTTGCGGACTGCAGGGTCTTTCATGCGCCAGATCAATGCATCTGAGAAATAGTGATGCATACTTGTGCAATAAACGACAGCAGCAGCGGTCTGAAAACCAACCAGAGTCAAGGCCACCGCTACTCCTACGTTCAGAGTCAGCCCGAGAACGACCAGAAAACCGTAGTAGTTGAGAGCCTTCCTGGTGAATAGCTGCGTGGCAATCTTTGAAAACGGAACTCCCTCAGGCAAGCCTTGTTCCTTCAAAAAATAGGCTGTCGTCACCACGTTGTATTGGCAACTATGAAAGCAGTTCTGAATGAAAGCTCCTGCTATTACGAGCATCGTACCATTGTGTATAAATGAAGGCAGCACCGTTGTGGCCGCCAGTGCGGTTACTACGGTAAACAAGGCAGGCAGCGGAAACAGCTTGCGCTCCTTGATCCACTTGCGCACCACCATGAAAACGAACGCGACGACCGCGCACTGCAACGCCAATCGGGCAGCAAAGAGAAGCCAGTACGGCAAAGGCGCCAAAGATGGAATATCCAAATTATACAAGTGCCCTGGCGGCATTGGGATGGTCCACATTCGAATAATTGCGTAGGCGATTGCTGTGTTGCAAAGGACGAATAGAGTTCGCTTTTCGCCGTTCGTCATGATGTATTGTCGCTTGTAGCAATAGATCAGGGCAACGCCATATACCTGAGCCATCACATGCTGAACGGCCCAGGTAAAGGTGACTCTCAACCCAATAATAGCCATGGGCACCGAAAATAAGGCAGCCGCTCCCAAGGCGATTACGATAACGGCAGCTACGGTGATGGGAATGCCAACCTTTGCACGAGTGCGCGCACTGGCGTAGACACGAAAAAGGGTCGCTGGTTGATGGGTATCGCTAAAGAGCACGTTTAACATGATAAACCCGAAAAGGGCCAGGTTCGCATCCACTTTCAGCCCGGCGAACAGCGGAATTAAAAGCAACCATAGGAGACCGCCACAGCAAAAAAGAATATCGATGACTGGATGCAGAATCCAAGGATAAGGAGCCGTCTTGCTCTGTGCTGGAGGCAAACTCTGATCTGAGGCGCCAAGGTCGCCAGTGATTGCTTGCTGCATGCCAGTCTCCTCCACATCATCTGGACAACGATGCCCAAAGATCGAAAACTTCTAGTAAGTGTCACCCGCTCAGAGTTTTGCCAACCGAGCCAAGCTACTGCCTGATTCATACCACGATCAGGCTGCTTGTCAAACCCCGAGCCCCGGTAGAAAGCTTAAATAGAAAATATCATTTCACACCGCTGCCGCATTGCAAATCTGCACAATTCCACAGTGACCGGACCGGCCGGCAAAGTTACGATGCGAGCAGCAGACAGCATGGAGGCGACGATCACCTTGGGGAAAGAAAACAGCAACCACTCGGGCAGCTCAGGCGATCGCTGCGTCACTGTAAAAGCTGGAGACACGATCTGGAGTCTCTGCGAGATGGTTTACGGATCAGGTCAACACCCGCTTGCCGCCATTTATGAAGACAACCATCTCCCTGTGCGGGTCAATTTGATCGAGGGAAAGCGGCAGTTCGTTGCTCCCGTGATCAAGGCTGGGGAAAAACTTTTGTTTCCAGCACCATCGCGCATCAGCTCGCTGCAACAGGAATTCTTTCACAACCTGGAACACAACTCATCAAGTGATCAGAAGGAACAACGCAATGTTGCTCCTTTTGCCAAAGGCAAACCAGATATCCACGTTCCCTCTCCAGGCGCACCATCGGAAAAACCTCAAGTCCCGAATGTTGCAACCGAAAAACCAAAATCCGGCAACGTTCCATCCGAAAAACCGCAATCCCATAGCACTCCAGTAAACAAGCCGACCTCAGAGCCCAATCTGGGAACGAGGATTGGCAACGTCGCTGCAGTGGTGACTGATGGATTAGTGGTGGGAACATTGAAGGAGGGTGTAAAACAATCGTGGCAAGATCCTTTGGGAACGGCTGAACGTGCCGCCGCCGCTCTAGCGCTGGGCGTGGGCTTCGGTATCGCCACTGGTGGCGTGGGTTTCGTTGCTGAAGCGGCTGGACTTGTGGGTTTGGGATTGACAATCACTGGTGCTTTCGATTTCCTCAATCCAGTCGACAAGAAAAACGCTGTGCGCAATGCCAATATCTCCAAGTGCTTGAACACCGCCTGGAATGCTAACGACCAGAAGACGATTGAAAGTTGCAACGTGGCGATGGAGAAGGAGCTGGGCCGACCAGGATTCGACTTTCTTCTCAGCACGGCAGGTGGATTAGCTGGGGGGCGATGTGCTCGTTCCTTCATGCCTTCCCGCGTGCTCACATCAACGCAAACAGGACTGGCGAGGATCGAACCATCGACCGATCTCGTGTCGCAGCGTCCATCGGTCACTATCGTTGCGCACGACACGCCTATGCAACGGGGACCCGGTCCGCAATCGCATGGCGAGCCAGTTATAGTCGACGCAGTTTCAGTCAAGGTGCTTCCGTCCGAGGACGTCAAACGAATTGAGACCACGCAGGGCGGATCCAAGGCGCTCGAAGACAGCTCGCTGCGTTCTACGGTTCCTTTAGTGAGCGACGATGATCGGCAATAGTGGTGCGATTGCTGCGCGATTTGACATAAACGAGAAGGGACTCAAGATGGATGACTGGCATCAATACGGGCATCACGGCATTCCGTTCCAAAACTATTATATGGACCGATATCAAACTTTCCGCACACAGTTGAAGGATCTGCCGCCTGGCCAGCAAGAAGCGGCGCTTGCCGAAGTAGAAGCTAAGTTCCGCAGCCTGCTCGAAGCCAGGTATGGCGCATTCTTCGCAGGGTCCGAAAGTACAAGTGAGTGAGCGAGCAAGAGCGGCGAGGAAGCCTGCCCTGAGCGAAGCGTAAGCGGAGTCGAATGGGCCGGTCGCAGCGAGCGGGACAGAGCGGAGGAGCCGCCCGAGGGTGGCTTATGCAGCAAGCTGCCCAGCCGAAGGGACGAAGGCGACGGAGCGAATAATATAAGTACAGGCAATAGGCGGAAATACATTATCAGCCAAAACGGCTTGCAAAATTTTAGGCACTGAACGCGTCAAACTCAACGCTTATGGGGAAAAGGAGGGTATGGAGTGATACATGGATTCCACCTCATTACCGACAGGTTATATCGCTATCGCTCTCAGCGTGGCGTTCGCGATCGTGTTTTGGATATTGCTTTCGAAAGAGCGCAACGCCAACGGCAATGTGCTCAAGCTTTTACACGGGACCAAAGATGACCTGGAGAAGCTCAGGAGCGAAGTCACCAATAAGGCAAACCAGATCTCCATCTTGATGGGCGAGATTGCCCGAATCGAGCAAATTGCGGAGCAGCAGGGGTCCGACTCAAAGTTGCACGACATCTCAGTGCTCTCCAATCAACTGCGTTCTGAGCTGCAGAAGGCGACGGATCGCCTGGCTAAAGATGAAGAACGTTTCTCCACCTTCGCGACCGACTTAGAATCTCTGCGCGACAAACAGGAAAAGCTGATAATCGCTCTTAGTACCGATAAAATTTTCGAACTGGCCGAAACGAAAGACGCAAAGGACAGAGCGGAACTGCTTCTGTTTCTGCGCAACGCCGTCAACGAGAATCTTCTCGCGGCGGTGCAAGAGCAAGCTCTGCGCACCGCTTTGGGAACGGCGACTGTTTATGTTCTTTCGCAAGATCAGCAGCGACAAGACATGTGTGTCGACAACATTATTCAATTCTTGGACCAGGCAGAAAGCGATGGCACTGACACCTCCGAGTTAGTCGAGGCTGCTTCGTCGATGCTGGCAGAAGCACCTATAGATCGCGAACCCGCCATCCGCTTGATCGAACGCCTGAGCGCTCTGTCGGTGAAGCGAGACGATCTGGCTATGGCCGAAGGTCTCTACAGCAAGCTCGGAAATGTGCAAGCCCAGTTGGGCCCACGCGTCAACTCACCGTCGCTGCGGCGGGGTTTGGCTCATGTCGTGCGTCTGTTTGAGAAACACGGATCTGCAGACAAACTTGAATCAGCCTATCGCCACATTCACGAGCTGTACATAGTCGACCCCGACGCGGACAAAGCCCGCATGGCTATGAACATCAAAAAGCTCGCTCGCCTCTATGTTGAACAAGAGAGGTATCACGAAGCCGAAGCAATGTACGGCATCGTTTTATACCAACTCATGCAAACGGAAGGGCCGGAGAACCGAGACGTCATCTTGCATCTACGCGATTTCGCCCGCTTGTATCTGAAGCTGAACAAACTGAACGAGGCTTACAAAACATACTTGGATTTGCTGACGCTGCCGATTATCAGAGAGTACGAAGACCTCGTACCGCTGGTCGGCGAAGTCGAAGAATGCGCAGCCGCGTTCAACACCAACAACAAAGCAGGCGAGGCGCAGAAACTGTACGAGACTTGTCTGGCAGCGCTGGAAAACACGGACCAAGAGCCGCGCTTGAAGAAAGCGCTTGAAGTTCTCTCCAGAGTGATGACGCTGTATGAGCAAGACGAGCAAACGGTCGATCCGGAGTTGTTGAAAAAAGCCTGCGATCGCTCGCTGCGCGCCACACTATCGCTGGCAGAGCTTCAACGGTTGACGAGGCAGTTTGATAAGGCTCAACAGTCATATGAAGCGTCGCTCAAAATTGCAGGCAAAACCTACGGCGCAGAGAGCCCGCGCGTCGCCGAAGTTCTAGAGAAGTACGCCACTCTCGCCAAAGAAACAGGCAATCAAGAAAAAGCGAGAACGCTTTTGGAACAAGCCGAGCGCATCCACAACGAAGAAGCCAAAACACCGCAAACAGCTTGATCTAAAAAATGGTCGTGTCTTCGTACATTTTTGAGGGATGCAGCGTCATGTCGAACGTCTTCGCATCCACTTCAAATGGAATCGGCTGCAGCATTACATCTCCGGCAAATGGATTGTCGTAAGCGGCCAGCAGAAAGATGTTGAGGCAGATCACCAGCGTGACGATCGCGGTCATAAGTGCTTGCATCTTCGTATTTTCGACGCCGAAAAAGTACGTGAACAAAACTGTGGCGAAACCGCTGATGGCCAGGACAATCCAGAGGACGGCCGGCAAGCCGTTGCCCAGAGATTCGACTCGCATGTTTCGGCTTTCACCGAGTGTGGCCATCGCAGATAACAGCGATTGATGCAAATTAGTCTGAGCGTCTGTTTTGGGCTGAAAGGTGACGCACTCGCTCCACAGAGCACCATAGGTCTTCCATGTGATGTTGCTGGTCTTCTTTCGCACGAGCAACGGCCATTCGATCTGCACTACTTCATCGGTGTACGTAACGCAGAGATTGCGCAAATGATCTCTGTTGATGTCCGGTAATCCCTCAGCCAATCTAAAGATATCAGCCAGCGCACCGGCTTCTTGCTGAGCGGTCGTGCGCGCCTGTTCGAAGCGCTGCATGGCATCGCTCACCATAAATCCGAGCAAGATGGCGAACATCATTCCCACAACTTGCAGCAAAGGATCGGTAACGTCATGGTGCGAGCGCAAAGCTGTCGCTTCGATCAATCGCCGAACCGTAAACAACCCGGCAACCGAGCCGGTCACGACGATAATAATGACGACTATGCTGGCAACGAAACCGACGGTCATCTGTTCTCCCTTGCCACGGACAAGGCTCGCATCATACGAAAGTCCAGATAATACCGAACTTTGGGCAAGCAGTCATACCATGACAACAAGGGCGCCAGCGATCCAGCGGCGACTCGACGCGGATTGAGTCACAGTTGCGAGCTTTGCACTGTTTATGAACTTTGTTCCAACCTATCTTTGTCATGCTGCGAAAGACCGGTTTCAATCTTCCGAATGACATTTTCTTGTTGGAACTTCCAATAAAGATCGAAGGCAACATACGCAAGCGCGAAGGCACTCTCGCCCGCGAGCACAGCTCCATTTCTCAAACCCGTATAGATAGCCAATCCTAAGAAACCCAAGGGAAGCGTCTTGTTCACCCAGGGATTAGCAGTGTACTTAGCCAATTCAGCATCGAATTCGTCAGACCAACGCTCGAATCCCGGGAACAGTTTGCGCAAGACATCCTCAGTATGTCCGAGAACCTTCTCATCATCAGCATGTTCAATTATCAACGACGACCCGCGCAGCGTCACTTTCGTTACCTGCGGGGATAATTTCAAATCATTGATCAATGTTTTCGCGTCGCGATCCTGCAACCCTTGCGGCAATGCAATGCGGATCCGTCCGGACACCTGGTGAGCGATCCTTGGTTGGCGATTTCGTGTTCCCTTTCCGGCCATTAGCAGCGCCTCCTGTTTGTAGTCTAAAGTATACAACCACCCAGCCTGAAACGATTCAGCATCCTCTTTGGCGCTGGTTCGACCTTCTGATATGGGCGACATTTATTCGAGAGTAAAGCTGCTGCCGGTGTATTTGCCCCAGAACTTGTACACTTCTTGCCCGGTTGTTTGCTTCACTGTCTTCGCCACCTCAGCCCAGCCACCGTGGCTCTTTACGTCTTGAAAATTGCAGAACGTGAACCATGGGAAAGGATTCTCATGAGAACGTTCCTTGGTGTGCTGATCGGTTTGATCGCGTCGTTCGTACCAGGATCTGATCACTGGAACACCGGGAGGGGCCTCGACTCTCATAGCGTGATAGCCGTTCGCTATGATTTTCTCGATCCTCACCTTGCTGCTTTCGCGCTTTACCACCCAATCTACCGGCGCGTAGGCAGACAAAAACAGAACGATGGGCTTTTGCTCGTATTTGACGATCACACTGGTATTGCCCCACTCATTCGGATTGTCCTTAAACTCCTCAGGGCGCACTCCCATGTATTCATTCACCATGAAAACTTGGGTCGGCGTATCACCGCTGCTCAGCTGTACCCCTTCACTCCCTTGATTGATGGGCAGATCTGGGTGCTCTCGCTGATTGCGCTCGACAATATCTAGTTGGATTTGCTCGTAAGTTTTGGACAGGTTTGGCTGACTGCCATACACCACCGTTGGAGGCAATGACGGCGGAGCATTTCTTGGTTGCATGACGATCACGACTGAAACGACTCCGATGATGCCGATAACCGCGGCAGCAGCGATGATAGCCAGTGGAATGTAGTTAAACGATGGACCAGTTGCTGCAGTGCCGCCCGATAGTGGCCGAGAAGCGCTGATACCGCCTGCGGTACCGCCGCGATTAGTGCTGTCACCTTGATTGCCATTGGTGTTGCGCGAGCCACCACCAATGGTGGCGTCTGAACTGGGTGGATTGGTCGTGCCGAATCGATCACTATCAGCTTGCTCCCGCACTCTACTTCCCTGCTCGCCTGGCAGTTCAGGTGGATTGTACTCGACGCGGGGTGCCGGCATGCCGCTGCCGGGCCCGACGATCGGCGCCACTATCTGTCCTTGCGAGAGGCGAGTTTCGCGTTGCTCGTTGTTCGACGAAGCGACAAAATTCGTTGTGGCAGGACATTGCTGCAGCACATGTTCGAGAGCATGATGCAAATCAGCCATCGACTGAAAGCGTCGCGCCGGATCCTTCTCCAGACAATGCATGATCACCGGCTCGATCAGGGCCGCGCCTGGTGTCATAACAAACCCGGGAGCCTGGGACATCGGCATGGGCGGATCGCTGATATGCCGCATGAGCGTTTCTATAGGGGTTTCACCCTTAATCGGCAAATTGTTTGTCACCATTTCATAGATCAGACAGCCAAGACCATATATGTCCGCGCGGTTGTCTACGTTTTTGGCCAGGCATTGCTCCGGACTCATATATAATGGACTGCCAAAAATCTCGCCGGTTTGCGTCAGCTTCTGCATCGAATCGGGTCCCGTGCCCATCGATGCTAGTTTGGCGATGCCCAGATCGACGACTTTGACGAAGTCATTGCGCCCAATCAACATGATGTTGTTGGGCTTCAAATCGCGGTGGACTATGCCTTTGCTGTGAGCGTAATCGAGAGCGTCAGTGATCTGCAACGCGATTTTGAGCGCGTGTGTCTCCTCCAGATTGCCGCCCCGATCGAGCTCTTCACTGAGCGAACGACCTTCGAGATACTCCATCACGAAATACGGCGCGCCTTGTTTTGTAATGCCAGCATCAGTAATCGCAATCAGATGCGGGTGATTGAGGGCGCTCATTGCTTGCATTTCCAGATTGAAACGCTGAACCGATCGTTCGTCGCCGACAATATGAGGATGCAGCAGCTTGATGGCGACAGTACGTCCAAGAGCCAGGTGCGTAGCCTTGTACACAGTACCCATGCCGCCGGCGCCAAGCACAGAGACAAGCTGGTAGCGATCGCCTAAAACCTGCCCTGCGATCGTGCTATCGATCTGTCCTTGCCGCCCAGTGTCCATTTGGAACCTCTATTTGCAAGCCACAACAAGCAAAATAGCAAACTGGCTGTCCGTTATGCATTAACCAGGACCGGTTCTAGCTCACTTTTGACGTCTTCTTTACGGGCGCCCAATGTACAACAGTGAAGGTTGAACAAACGAGGTGCAAAACAAATGAAATCGGGCTTGCTGATCGCAGCGATGTTATTGATCAATCTCTCTAGCCTCCCAGCTGCACTTGCCGACGACATGAACGCAACAGATATCATGCAACGCAAGGACGTGGGCGTGGCAATTGTCACGGTTACCGACTATGGTACGGGCGCAGATGACCAAATCAATAACAAACCGATCAAGCAAGCCAAGGTCGAATCTCAGCCTTGCGACGCCGCCAGGCACGCGAAACTGGCGGCAAAATAAACTTGTTGCTGCAGCCGCCCATAGCAGCTCTTCGTCATTTCGAAGCACAAAGAGCGAAGCGAATGGAGTCGAGAAATCTCTCGGACCTTTTTCGTGCCTGAATTAAGGCTGCTGCGCAGCGTTATGAGAGATTTCTCCACTTCGTTCGCTAACGCTCACTTCGGTCGAAATGACATAAGCTGAGTGTTGCGTTCACCATGTGTGTTGAGGGAATATCCTGCAAAAAGTTGGGGTTCTACCAGTAATCAATATAGTCAGCACTATACACGGAGGACGTAATTGGCAGTTAAGCTGAGATTGGATAGACGTCAGGACGATTCAGAACATCGCCATGACATCGGACAGACCGTATCCAGCGACTATCGATAGCCGCATAGATTTTTAGGTGAAGCATGATGGGAAATATCACCCAGGAAGTAACACGTCCTCAACCAAGTGATTCATACGCAGGTCAAATTCTTATATCAGTCAAACGCAACTTTGGCCGATGCCTCCAGGCGATCAAGGCAGCTCCGCCAACATCAACAAAACTCTCCGAGATCCTCCTGGTTTTGTCAGTGCCACTTCTGGCGATGCTGATGGCATTCCTGCCAATCGTGATGCCGCTGCCGGCAACGCGCTTTTTGTGCGCATCAGGTCTAGCTTTTATGCTGGCAATTTTCGTCGGTCACAGATTGATAATCGTACAATCAATGTCGACGGAGCAAACATATTCACTGACCGGAGCGCTGATGGGCACGTTCCTGTTTGGTCTGACAGTGGCGGTTATTTGCTCAGAATGCCTGGGAATGATCGGCCATTGAAGAGTGCGCTTGCTTCGTTGGTATCGCCTACAGTGGCACAACTCTCAATTCTAACGCAGAACCAGCGACTGCAGAGTTGACTCGAAATCAGCGCTGCACTTCTCAAACGATTGCAGTCCCGGCGCCTGCAGGAAGATTTCAAAAATTTCTCGGCCATGCGGGCCGGATGGCAGGAAGACGCCACAGAATTCGCTGTTCTCTTGCCCTTCGTCTGATTGGTTGAATCTGCCGCGCACGAAGAGCGCCGAATGCTTGCCGAGCCAACCTACTTTGGCAGAATCAAGATCGAACACGGGTGCTTCAGGCTGCGTGAATTGGTTGCTACCGGCATTGCGCGGGCCCAGGATTTCACTGAGAGAGGCTTTCTCACTGTCTGCCAGCTCACGAGTACCCGGCGCCGGTGTAGATTCGAGAAACGTCTTGAAAAGCTTGGCTGCCTGGACTTCGATGGGAAGTCCTCGATAAAAAAGGCTAATTGCGCCACCTGGAACGGTATCGCTGAAGAACTCCTGTCTTTGGCGCATATCACCCGGTCTACTCATGTACGGCCCGTGCCATCCGGGTGGGACCTGGAAATGCTCGATTGGACCGAATCCGGTGACTTGAATTGCCATAGTCTGTAACTTTACCACTAGGCAACGCTCGTGGAAGCAAGGGCCACCAGATTACCCGGAGTTTGAAGCTCAGGCGGCAAATCCTTGCCAGGATTGCTGAGTTGATAAGCAACCTGCCGTAAACGAATGGAATCCAGCTGTTGTTGAGCCATCGCTCGCTGTTGTTGTCGCTCCATCTCCGCTTGCGCCTGTTGCTGCCTGCGTGAGCGCGACCTGGCGTCGTCGTCATCGTCCTTCTTGGCGAAGTTCGGATCCCTGCGTCGCCTGTCAGCGGCATCCGAATCCAGTCCGTTCATACCACCATCAGGACGTGGTCTGTTGCGTTCCGGATGCAACCGCGATTGCTCTTGTATATTCGAGTCAGATTCGCGGTTTCTATGCATCGTTATCCCTGCGTCAACGATTCCGAGGTTGGCGTGGTCATTGCTGAAGCCGCGGTTGGTGTCCGTGATCACGAAGTTCCCCGCTCTCGTTATAGAAAGCGATGTATTGTGGTAGGCGTCTCCTCCGCCACGCAATCCTAAGAATAGGTTTGCATCACCCAAGATCTGGCAGGTTCCACCGCCGCGGTTCAACGCTGTCATGTATGCTTCGCGGCGTTGAGTGGCGTTCATTCCGGCGATGTCGATCATGCTGGAACCAGGTCCGCCAAGGGCGCGCGCTTCCGGCGATACAACGCTCGAATCCCAAAGCCTGACCGTACCCGCACCCAGCAGCCTGTCGAGCGCCTCGATATTTCTTGGAGTAGTGTTTGGACTGTCGTAAGGACGACCGGTATGGGGGTCGTTTAATACGGCGCCGGTGAAGCTGCCCTGGTGAATACGATGTCCGCTATCTCCCTGTCCACGAGCAGCCCCAAATGTGTAGTACTGTCCTTGCGGATTCAACATCATGTTGGTTGCCATTCCATGGAACATCTCTTGCGCAGTCTGGCCTTGCATAAAGCTCTCATGCACGCCGAACCTGGTTCCGTTTGCAAGGCGGGCCGTACCGTTTTGAGCCTCCATGCCAGCGACGAGAACTTGAGAAGCGTTCGATGGTGCCGCACGGCAAAGGTCACCGTAAGTGCCCATGATTCCGCAACTGCCGATGTTCTGGAAAATTGATGTATCGGTACCCTGGCAATGCCCGACGTTTTGCAGGAATTCGACGGCATGGGCGCGGGCTTGGTCTCGGCGAGTACCCTCTGGACCCATAGTGCTGGACAGCTGACCTTCGGTTCTGGTGAGCAGATGGTTGAGGTCGTGGAACATGCGAGCGGCTTCGGCTTGTGAAAGCGGGGGTTCGCCATTTGGACCCATCCGTGCTTCGATAGCTCGTAGCTGCTCTCTGCCTATCGGTCTGCCTTGACCGTCTCTGAGGTTCTGAAGCAGCGCGGTTCGTTCAGTATTGTAGTCATAGTTCTCATTGCTGCGGCTGGTTGTCCGCGGATGATTTGCATCGGCGCCAGCGCGAGCAGTGGCAACTTCTGGAGTGCGATCGTTTGGACGATTTACATCAGGCGTTCTGGCGGGCGGTTGAGGCGCATCCGGTTGAGCGCCGAAACCTGCTGCGCTGACCAGCCGCCCGGACTGTGCAGTCGCCACCGGTCGTTCCGCAGTTGCAACGTATGGCTGGAGCTGCCGTTCGCTTCCAAATCCTGGGGTCCGCCCCTCTTGTAAATGTTGGGACAGCGCTCTGAACATCGCCAGGGCGCTTTCGAAATACCGGCGCTCGGTCTCATTGTTGGGCATGAAACCCATCTTTCTATCTTGTCCGACTGGATTAACCACCTCGGCTCCAGCACGACTGCCAGAGCCACTTCCTGAATCCGAGGAACCGCGCTCTCGCTCAGATCGAATCTCAAGCCGCGCAGGAGTCAGATGATCCTCACTGCCTGCTCTGGAAACGGTTGTTCTGTCTGTTGATGGGGCTGGTGGATCAATTGCTCTAGTGGTCATATGGC